>Ga0307509_10001061_pt1 | contig 47025 bp, 30 predicted proteins | sample 10_EM_MG_FD_202245 | JGI IMG/M metagenome (GOLD analysis project Ga0307509, IMG submission 202245) | Populus trichocarpa ectomycorrhiza microbial communities from riparian zone in the Pacific Northwest, United States - 10_EM | ecosystem: Host-associated > Plants > Roots > Unclassified | place... | reverse complement strand
TTTATTTTTATCATTTACTGTACTTTCTTCGGTTATGATCGTGTGTTTTTCTAGCCGAGTAATATGATGTCTTAAACATCCCTGTCACATTCACGATGTACGAAAACATCTCCCCTGGGACTTGTACTCGTGGTTAATGAGATGAAAAACAGAGCCAAAGGGCTAAGGTTATACCATGTTAGGAAAGCGCTAGTCCCTGTTAAGAAAATTGTCTCTGAATCCTGGGATTAGCGGCTCTTGCGTAAACACAGCCAGAATAAGGTTGACTAGGCATTCATCAGGTTCCACAAAGACCCCGCTCTCCTTTCGCTACCAACGCTTCCATCAACCAACCTACCGTACTCAATCATCAACCCTCTACTGCTTTTCGAATAGCGAAGATGTCTGAGTCTCGCTTTCATGACAATATCGACTCCAATGATACCAGCACAGTTGGTAGTATGTGGAGTCACTATCCTGTTGCCGATGACCGACCACAAATCTTGACATGGCTGTCACCACTAGGTCCTAGGCTACGGCACAAGGAAATTCAAGAGAGCCGGGTGGAAAACGTAGGGAAATGGGTCTTGGAGACGGAGGAGTTTAGAGACTGGTACGCCGGTAGTGGGGGAAGTGGATCTGATAAGGCGGTTTTATTTTGCCATGGAGATCCCTGGGTTGGGAAAACTTTTATCAGGTAACAAGGGCGAATCACGACAAATGGAAAGTGGGCAAGTGCTGACAAGTGGTGATGCTAGCTCATTACTGGTAGACAGCTTGGGCCATCGGGTTAGGGGTCAGGGGGCCGCGATTGCATGTTTTTATTTTGACTTTGCGGCCCAAAAAGAGCAATCGTCGGTGAGTGTGCTGAGCGCCCTGCTCAAACAAGTTGTGAGCGGTCTGGAAGAGATACCCGGGGAAATAGCAGAAGCATATGAAGATCATAAATCAGTAGTTGGTGGACAGGGACTACCGCTTGCCGCTATCGTACAGATGCTACAGAATACCGCTTCCGTCAAGCGCACATTCATATTTATCGATGCACTAGATGAATGTGCCGCGCGAGATCGAATCAAGATTCTTGATTCGCTCAACAAAATTCTACAAAGCTCTCCAGGCACGCGGATGTTCGTGACGGGACGATCGTACATCGAGGCAGAGGTCGGGAAGCGTCTTTCCGGAATGGTAACGGCTATGCGCATCACTCCACGAAGAGACGATGTGGTTAGCTATCTTCACAGCAGACTAGACGAAGACGCAACGCCAGACGCGATGGACAGTAGTCTTAAGGCGGATATCCTGAAGAAAATTCCAGAAGATATTTCAGAAATGTGGGTAGAAGCAGCCACACCAAAGCTCTCTCGAGTTAGCGGCTAACAGATTCACATCTAGATTCCTGCTAGTCTCGCAGGGTATCGATGCGATCATGCGGGAAACTACAATACTTCGAAGACAGCAAAAGCTCAACGCAATGACCGACGGCTTGGGGTTGGGAGGTGCATGCAGTGAGATGCTAGGCCGAGTAAAGTCACAGGAAGAGGAGAAATCGAAGCTCGGCATGGCCGCCTTGATGTGGATCTCTCACTCTGAGCGGTCCTTGAAGGTCGAGGAATTGTGTCACGCTCTCGGAGTCGAAATCGGATCGGCGGACCTCGATGGCAACAACGTTCCTTCGATAGGGACATTGCTAACCTGTTGCCAAGGATTTGTTTCCGTAGACAAGGAGACTTCCATAGTCCGGTTAATTCACCCCACTCTTCGCGAGCGCCTCCGGGCTCATCCTGAGCTTTTCGATAGACCTCACGCGACAATGGCAGAGACTTGCTTAAGTTATCTAAATTCCCATAAGGTCAGGGCTCTTTCGACCAGCCCCTCGGGTAATCTCCGTGGCAGACCCCCTCTCAGATATTCTCCATACCCAGGCACACCACTCCTAGAGTATTCATCTCTCTATTGGGGAACGCACGCGAAAATGGATCTATCAGATTGTGCGAAACAGCTCGCACTAAAGCTGTTTAAGGATTACGACGACCACATATCCACGAAACTCCTCTTGAATGCGGGAAAATGGAGGTTCTGCTTTCGTCGTATCGATAAATATTCCGGGTTCAGTGGTTTACACTGTGCGTCGTTCTTCGGGATCGTTGAGATGGTAACTAGCTTGGTAGAAGTGAAAGGTTGTGAGATCAATGAAATAGACTGCACAGGTAATACACCTCTGGCGTGGGCTGCTTCGAATGGACACGAGGGGGTGGTGAAAATACTACTCGGGCGGGGCGACATTGCTCCCAACCAACTGGGTACCCGCGAGCAATCCCCGCTCTGGAGCGCAGCTTATTACGGACACGAGGCAGTGTTGAAAATCCTACTCGAAGTGAAGGATATCAAACCCGACGCACCAGATATCGACGGCCGAACACCGCTCTGGGCTGCTGCTGCAGATGGGCGCGAGGGTGCGGTGAAAATACTCCTCGGGCGGAGCGGTGTTAACTCCGATAGACCAGATAAGTACGGCCAAACGCCGCTCTCGGGTGCTGCTGAGAATGGGCATGAGGGAGTAGTGAAAATACTGCTTGAGCGGGGGGACGTCAATCCCGACAAACCAGATAATATCGGCGCAACACCACTCCATCATGCTGCTGCGAAGGGACACGAGGGGGTAGTAGAAATACTACTCCGGCGAGACGACGTTGACCCCGAGAAACCGAGTACCCACGGCCAAACACCTCTCTGGAGTGCAGCTTGTTATGGGCACAAGGGAGTGTTGAAAACCCTACTCAGACGGAATGATGTCGACCCCAACGCACCAGATATCAGCGGCCGAACACCTCTCTGGGCTGCTGCCGCAGAAGGGCGCGAGCGGGTGGCCAAAATACTACTCGAGCGGGACGGCGTTGATTCCGACACACTGGATAAGTATGGCCGAACGCCGCTCTCTGGTGCTGCCGAGAATGGGCGCGAGGGAATAGTGAAAATACTACTTGAGCGGGGCGACGTCAATCCCGACATACCAGATGAAGACGGCGCAACACCACTCCATCATGCTGCTGCGAAGGGATATGAGGGGGTAGTGGAAATACTACTCGGGCGGGACGACGTTGACCCCAAGAAACGGGATATCCACGACCGAACACCACTTTGGAGTGCGGCTTATTATGGGCACAAGGGAGTATTGAAAACCCTACTCAGACGGAACGATGTCGACCCCAACACACCAGACATCAACGGCCGAACGCCTCTCTGGGGTGCTGTAGAGCGTGGGCGCGAGGGAGTGGCCAAAATACTACTCGAGCGGGATAATGTTGACCCGGACAGACCAGATAAGTACAACCGAACGCCGCTCTCAGTTGCCGCTGAGAATGGGCGCGAGGGGGCAACGCAAACACTACTTGGGCGGCGCGACGTCAATCCCAACAAACCAGATAACGACGGCACAACACCACTCCATCATGCTGCTCAGAAGGGACACGAGGGAGTAGTAGAAATACTACTCAGACGGGACGACGTTGACCCCGAGAAACGGGGTACCGTTATCTGGGAACGAACACCGCTCTGGAGTGCGGCTTTTTTTGGGCATGACCGAGTTGTACAAGCCCTTCTTAGAAGGAACGATGTCAATCCCGACGCACTGGACATCAACGGCCGAACACCTCTCTGGGGTGCTGCAGAGCGTGGGCGCGAGAGGGTGGCGAAAATGCTACTCGGGCGGGACGATGTTGACCCCGATAGACCAGACAAGTCCGGCCGAACACCGCTCTCGGGCGCTTCTGAGAATGGGCACGAGGGAGCAGTGAAAATACTACTCGGGCGGGATGCCGTCAATCCCGACAAGTCAGATAATGGTGGCAAAACACCACTCCATCATGCTGCTCAGAAGGGACGCGAGGGGGTAGTAAAAATACTACTCGGGCGAGATGACGTCAATTCCGACAAGACAGATAATGATGGCAAAACACCACTCCATTATGCTACCAAGAAAGGTCATGAAGGAGTGGTGAAAATACTCGGACGACGTTAACCCTAGTAGATTGGCGGCAACCGAGTACCGCTCCGGTGGTCGCTAGGCCTATCCAGCAAGTGATAGCGCTACTACATCTCCGAGAGTCTGATACCCGGTACAGCCTAAGGCCGGGAGGCATCACCCTCTTTAGCGCTCTCGAGTACGGATTACCCATCTACCACTTGCGCAAGGACCGCAACAGTTCCTTAAATATGCCTGTCCCAGCTATTTCCTCCCCCCTTCATCCTCTCTCTGTTTTCTTCTCTAGTCCGCAACACCGCCTTGTTTAATTGCCTTCTCTTTTTTTCTTTCCCTCCGGAGCAGGCATGCTACGAGCACTTGGATTAAATCTTTCTCCTCTAGCCCCAGGGTGTACCCTGGAAATTTCCATTTTATTTTATTTACTTTTATTGTTTTCCAAGTCCATCTTGCATGTTTATTCATTCATTCCTTTTCTCTAATTCCTTTTCTCCTTATCCCTCTAAAATGTAGACATGCGGACTGCTTAGATACAAATAGAGAATAACAAAATATGAAGCGCAAGTCACTTCTAACACGTGAAAGGGGGCCCGAAAGCTAGCTGTTAACTAAAGCGTTGCGGTGATTGATGCCAATCATGGGCACTACTTAATGGAGGTCATGCTTGCAGACCACTTCCTCACCGGGTAGACTCCGGGCTCGGAGGCGAGATCAGGAGGTTGCCCGCGCCTTTTAGTCCTGCTTATCAGGAGGGATTTAGCAAAGCGCGAAGTCCTTTGAGCGTCTGGTTAACTCCCACTCCACGAGCACTTGTATCATACCCCGACTTTGCCACATGAGCGATTGAAGGGCCCATGGCACTGTGCAAATATCCGCGTACAAGCCAGTTTGGAAGCATATCCCATTTCTACCGTGATGTCCTCTTGCTTTGCTCATCACGATTTTTCTTCCCTTTCTGCCTCTTCCGAGAATTGTGCGTAACGCCCAGGTCGGGCGCCACGAACCCATATAATCTCCACAACCCGGTATGATAGGGAAGAAGAAAAATCGAGTCACGTCCGAGACATAGAGTGCGCGAACAATAGGCTATGTTACAATACATACAATACTGTCAATGTATGGGAATCAGGTTCGCCTGGAAGTATCCAATAGACCAAGAGATTTCACCTAGAATTAGGCACTTTGGAGGAAGGATATGGAACGTAGGTTTACCGCATATACTGCGTTCATTCGCTCTCGCTCAACTCCGCTCTAAACTGCTCAAATAAACTAAAATCAAACTAACGGTAAAGAGGTAAAGACAGGTGTATAAGTAAAACATAATGCCGGTATGATACCACATCCTGATCCTCCTATGGATCACAACACCTGTCCCTGTGTTTGCCACATGTCCCTATTCCTTCGCTCGCACTCTCGTGATAACAAAGAAAAGAACATTGCGGATAAAATCCTTTACAGAACATTCTCCCGTATCCGTTCCATCTGCATATCTCCTAAACTATCCCTCCCACTCACCCCCGTAACAGAGCCAAACACATTCGTCTAACAACAAATAAGGTACAGGAATTATAACCATACCTTAGGTTATTAACAGCTGTAAAGGTGTAATAACCGAAAAATGGTATTATATCCCGCGACTATGAAACCTAATGCCCGGGTGACAGTATGTATCTCTTGCCATAAAAGTTGCATAGCATAGAAAGCGCTGATAAGTTGAGCTTTTCTGATATAACGAGCAGATTTCTGCTCTCCCGGCTAGCTTACGGATTATGAGATTTTCTAGATAAGACTTGGAGACTATTATAAGAGGCTTTGGTTAGCCATACGAGGAGGAGGGTTGAATCCCTAGGGAGCCTCGCTACTAGGGGGGAGACTGTTGGATGCGCGATATTTATTCCCGCGTTTCCGGGGGGTTGGGTTTCTGTGTGAGAAGAGAAATTTTGTATTTCCTCCCTTCATCTCTGTCTTGTAAACACTATCCCGCTCCCCCCCCCCACGTTCATCTCCTTTTGCAAGTTAAAGTGATTTTTTTTCTTTCTCCTAAACTTGTCGTATCATACGCTATAATATCCCAACTCAGAGATCACTCTCGGTCTCAGGGTGATTGGTGATGGCTTGTGACAGTATAATAAAAGGACGGGGGAAGAGCGGTGGTAATTGTTGGCTCCCCAGATAGTGTTAGCTCTGTTAGCTCTACGATATGTTGAGGTACGGCTACCCACTTAGGTCGTGTCTATGGGTTAGCTTAGGGCCTACCTACTGTGTTTGGGTTAGGTCTATCATTGGTTGTGCGGGAGTGGGCTTGGCACGGGTGTTTCCCTTTAAGTAGTCTTCTCTCTTGTACGACTAGTCATTAACGAACATCTCACCTCACACACGTATCACACACACATCCCAACAGACAGGCCATCATAGTGCCCAAGTGTGGCAGTGTGGTTAAGGGGATATTTTTCTCTTCTGCAAGTTCTCACTAAGATAGGTCCGGGGGGGAAAGCAGCAGGTTAATTGGGGATGCCGCAAGTGTCCGGAACGGGGCAAGGGAGTCATCCGATCACAACTATCCAATGCTTCCGTAGGCACCGAATTTTGTGGAAAATAGCCATGACTTACTCCTGCGGTCCACTTTAAAAAATCGCTGGGTATGATACGCAAAAGGTGTCGTTCACACATCACTCTCTTTCAGAGTTTAGCTGGGATTTAGCCTGTATATCATACTGGGTTATCTCGCTTAGTAACAGTAGGTTAATCAGCTAAGAACTGACTTTTATAGGTTAGTATCTTGGCAAATATCAAACACTTGTAGCTACCCATTCTCATGCAACTTGCCAAACTTTAAACCCCAATACCTCTATCAAAACTTGAGATATTTCTATTTTCTCACTACTTGTGGTTAGAGCGATAATTCTCACTAGACTTGTGGTTGAAAATCCTTTAGTGCCTGAAGACGGAAAATATTTTCTTGGCAAAAACACCCCGGCTGCAGAGTCCCACCACAGTCATTGCCGTTGCAATAAGCAGCTGATTTCGCAAACAAGAATTCAGGTTCGTTATCATTGTGAGGAACTTTGTTTACCCTATATATATCCAGAGCTAACTCAGAGAAAGTGGGGTTTTGCAACAATTACAAAATGTAGATAAAATTCTGTAGCTAGTGAGGTTTATTAGCGTCTCAGCACTTGTTTTACCTCCTGAGAAAAAAGGTGGTTCAGCTATCAATGGCTGTGGCTTAGACGGACGTGAGCCCTAACCTGCGGCCTGTTTCTGTGGCGGTGGCATGGGGGGTTCCGGGCCCTTGGTTGTGGGGTTCCCCCTCGACGGTGGCGTGTCAACCGGCAGCATTTCCTGCTCCAGAATGGAAACAAGTGTTTACCCAACCCCCACCATACCAAAAGTCCAGTCAACGAGCGGCCAAAACGCGACGCCGCCTCCGAAGCGCGCCCGGAAATCACACCAGCTAGATTGTTCGGCACCCCACTGCAGGTAAAGACTATATTTTACTGTACCCCTCTAACCGGCTATAGTAAACCCCGTCTCATTGGGTGCTGACACGAGAACTTGAACTTTGGTGAATTAAGCTTTATCTAAATAAATAAGCGGGGTTTTTTTTTAGATGCTCACGCTACGGACATTCATCTACAAGTACTCGTAGTTGAAAGAATATATGAGGGACTTCGTAGTCGCGTTTGCTTACTAGTTTGGCATACTAGTATGAAAATCGTACGAAAGAAACAGTTATTGTGTGAGTAGCAATAAAGGGCGAGTGTGTAAAGAGATCTACTTGGATTGTTATTATGTTTGTTCTTGAGGGCAAAATCAATCAAGCTGTGGTAAAACTGCCATCATCCCGCTACTGTCTGTGAACTAGTGCAGTACAAGTGCTGATGTGATTTAACTAGATCATAATACCGTATTGTGGCCAACAAGTCAAAAAAGTTCGATTCATTCGTTTTCACACACACACCCTCCCTTCTCCAAGTATCGCGGCTTGCACTGTGAATAGATAACTTTTATCACTAATGAGGTTACCATAATTGTTTGGAGATTGGGCTGAGGAATTCTTTCCTCCATTTGCTAAATCTCAGAACTAATAGGTAGTGCGCTAGAGTCCAAGCTCTTTTCATTTATTCATTGTAGCTAATAGTGTTTGGCGAGTGTAGCATAGGTCATTACACTGGGTCTCACTGTATAATTGCGTTGTCCCCTAGCCATGTAAACCGAGTATGGAAACCGGAAAGATTTGGACCGTGTCACTGTTTCGAGTGCTCGGCCGTGATACCGTCTCAATAGCCCAGTTGGTGATGGTGGTTACCGACTGAGACGTGATGGCTCGGGTGGACTGGAGCTTACTTGGGTTAATGAGATGAAACAAGGCCAAAGCGTCCAGGCTAGACCATGTTAGGAAAGCGCTAATCCTTGTCAAGAAAATTATCTCTGGATCCTAGAATTAGCGGCTCGTGAAGATGGCAAATTGCAAGAGGCCTTCTGGCACGAGGCTAGGCCCTCAGCGCTGCTCGTCACCACAACGAAGATTTGTGCAGCGCCGCAGAATACAATAGCATCTAACAAAGGCATTTCTTGCTACCGATGCAGTAAACACGGCCAGAGTGTGGTTGACTAAACTTTGGCGGGATTAACCGGACGGCCTGGAAGGCATTCATCACGTTCCACAAAGACCCCCGCTTTCCTTTAGCTGCCAGCGCTGCCATCAACCAGCCTACTCAATCATCAATCCTCTACTACTTTTCGAATAGCGAAGATGTCTGAGTCTCGCTTTCATGACAATATCGACTCCAATGATACCAGCACAGTTGGTAGTATGTGGAGCCACTATCCTGTTGCCGATGACCGACCACAAATCTTGACATGGCTGTCACCGCTAGATCCTAGGCTACGGCACAAGGAGATTCAAGAGAGCCGGGTGGAAAGCGTAGGGAAATGGGTCTTAGAGACGGAGGAGTTTAGAAACTGGTACGCCGGTAGTGGAGGAAGTGGATCTGATAAGGCGGTTTTATTTTGCCATGGAGATCCCTGGGTTGGGAAAACTTTTATTAGGTAACAAGGGCGAATCTCGACGAATGGAAAAAGGGCAAGTGCTAACAAGCCGTGATGCTAGCTCGTTACTGGTAGACAGCTTGGGCTATCAGGCAGGAGGCTATCAGGCAAGAGGCCAGGGAGCCGCGATTGCATGTTGTTATTTTGACTTGGCGGTGCGAAAGGAGCAGTCATCCGTGAGTGTGCTGGGTGCCCTGCTAAAGCAAGTTGTGGGCGGGCTGGAAGAGATACCCGGGGAAATAGCCGAAGCATATGAAGGTCAGAAATCAGTAGTCGGTGGACAGGGACTACCGCTTGCCGCGATCGTGCAGATGCTGCAGAATGCCGCTTCCAGAAAGCGCACCTTCATATTTATCGATGCACTGGATGAATGTGCCGCGCGAGATCGAGTCAAGATTCTTGATTCGCTCAACAAAATTCTACAAAGTTCCCCAGGCACGCGGATGTTCGTAACAGGACGATCGTACATCGAGGCGGAGGTCGGGAAGCGTCTTTCCGGAAGGGTAACTGCTATACGCATCACTCCACGGAGAGATGATGTGGTTAGTTATCTTCGTAGTAGACTAGACGAAGACACAACGCCAGACGCAATGGACAGTACTCTTAAGGCGGATATCCTGAAGAAAATTCCGGAAGATATTTCAGAAATGTAGGTAGAAGCAACAACACCGGAGAAGCTCTCTCAGGTTATCGACTAACAGATTCACATCTAGATTCCTGCTAGTCTCGCTGGGTGTCGATGCGATCCTGGAGGAAACAACAATGCTTCGAAGACGGCAGAAGCTCAAGGCAATGACCGACGGTTTGGGGTTGGGAGGCGCCTGTAGTCTGGTTCTGGGCCGGGTAAAGGCACAGGAAGGGGAGAAATCGAGGCTCGGCATGGCCGCCTTGATGTGGATCTCCCACGCTGAGCGGCCATTGAAGGTCGACGAATTGCTTCATGCTCTCGGAGTCGAAATTGGATCGGCGGACCTCGATGACGACAATGTTCCCTCGATAGGGACATTGCTAACCTGTTGCCAAGGATTTGTTTCCGTAGACAAAGAGACTTCCATAGTCCGGTTAATTCACCCAACCCTTCGGGAGCACCTCCGGGCTCATCCTGAGCTTTTCGATAGACCTCACGCGACAATGGCAGAGACTTGCTTAAGTTATCTAAATTCTCATAAGGTCAAGGCTCTTTCGGCCAGTCCCTCGGGTAATCTCCGTGGCAGATCCTTTCTCAGATACTCTTCTCTATCTTTAGGCACACCCCTCCTGGAGTATTCATCTCTCAATTGGGGAACGCATGCGAAAAGAGATCTATCAGATTGTGCGAAACAGCTTGCGCTGAAGCTGTTTGACGATTCCAAAGGCCACATATCCACGAAACTCCTCTTGAATGCGGGAAAATGGAGGTTTTGCTTTCCTAGTATTGATAAATATTCCGGGTTCAGCGGTTTACACTGTGCATCCTTCTTCGGGATTGTTGACATGGTAGCTAGCCTGGTAGAAGTGAAAGGTTGTGACATCAACCAAACAGACTGCACAGGTAATACACCTCTGGTGTGGGCAGCTTCGAATGGGCACGAGGGGGTGATGAAAGTACTACTCGGGCGGGACGGCATTGCTCCAGACAAGCGGGGTACCCGCGAGCAAACTCCGCTCTGGTGCACAGCTTATTACGGACACGAGGAAGTGCTGAAAACCCTACTCGAGCGGAAGGATATCAAACCCGATGCGCCAGATATCGACGGCCGAACACCGCTCTGGGGTGCTGCTGCTCATGGGCGCGAGGGAGCGGTGAAAATACTACTCGGGCGGAGCGGTGTTAAACCCGATATGCCGGATGAGTACGGCCGAACGCCGCTCTCGGGTGCTGCTGATAATGGGCGTGAGGGAGTAGTGAAAATACTACTTGAGCGGGGCGACGTCAATCCCGACAAACCAGATAATGTCGGCGCAACACCTCTCCATCATGCTGCTCGGAATGGACACGGGGGGGTAGTGGAAATACTACTCGGGCGGGACGACGTTGACCCCGAGAAACGTGGTGTCTGGGATCGAACACCGCTTTGGGAGGCAGCATCTTATGGGCACGAGAGAGTATTGAAAACCCTACTCAGACGGAACAATGTCGATTCCAACGCACCGGACATCGACGGCCGAACACCACTCTGGGCTGCTGCAGCAGGTGGGTACGAGGGAGTGGCCAAAATACTACTCGAGCGGGATGATATTGACCCCGACATACCAGATCAGTACGGCCGGACACCGCTCTCTGGTGCTGCTGAGAATGGGCGCGAGGGAATAGTGAAAATACTACTTGAGCGGGGCGACGTCAATCCCGACATACCAGATGAAGACGGCGCAACACCACTCCATTATGCTGCTGTGAAGGGACACGAGGGGATAGTGGAAATACTGCTCGGGCGGGACGACGTTGACCCCGAGAAACGTGGTATCTACGACCGAACATCGCTTTCCAGCGCAGCTTATTATGGGCACGAGGGAGTATTGAAAGCACTACTCAGACGAAACGATGTTGACCCCAACGCACTAGATATCAACGGCCGAACACCTCTCTGGGGTGCTGCAGAGTGTGGGCGCGAGGGGGTAGCCAAAATACTACTCGAGCGGGATAATGTCGACCCGGACAGACCGGATAAGTACAACCGAACACCGCTCTCGGTTGCTGCTGAGAATGGGCGCGAGGGGGTAACGCAAATACTACTTGGGCGGCACGACGTCAATCCCGAAAAACCGGATAACGAGGGCGCAACACCACTCCATTATGCTGCTGTGAAGGGACACGAGGGGATAGTGGAAATACTACTCAGACGGGACGACGTTGACCCCGATAAACGGGGTATCTACGACCAAACACCGCTTTGGAGTGCGGCTTGGAATGGGCACGAGGGAGTGTTGAAAGCACTACTCAGACGGAACGATGTCGACCCTGACGCCCTGAATTTCAGTGGCATGACACCGCTCTCGGGTGCTGCGTTAGGTGGGCACGAGGGGATAGTGAAAATACTTCTCGGGCGGGATGACGTCGACCCTGACAAGTCAGATAATTTTGGCAGGACAGCACTCGATTATGCTACCATCTATAGTCGCGAAGGAGTGGTGAAAATGCTTGGACGACGTTAACCCTAGCAGACCGGGTGGCGGCAACCGAGCATCGCTCCGGCGACTGCTAGGAGTATCCAGCAAGTGATAGCCCTACTACATCTCCGAGAGTCTGGCACCCGGCACTGCCTAAGGCCGGGAAGCATCATCCTCTTTACCGCTTTCGAGTACGGATTTCACTTTTTTGCCACTTCCGCTCCGCAACAGTTCCTTAAACATGCTCATCCTCTCCCTGTTTCCTTCTCCAGTTCGCAGCACCGCCTTGTTTAATTACCTTCTTTTTTTCTTTCCCTCCCGAGCATGTATGCCACGAGCACTTAGATCGGATATCTTTCCTGTAGCCCTAGGTGCCCTGGAAATTTCCATTTTATTATTTACTTTTATTGTTTTTCCTAGTCCATCTTGCACGTTTATTCATCTATTCTTATTTTTCTCTAATTCCTTTTCTCCTTATCCCTCTAAAATGTGGACATGCGGACTGCTTAGATACAAACAAACGTGCCAATCATGAGCACGGTTTAATGGAGGTCATGCTTGCGGACCACTTCCTCGCGGGGTAGGCACCAGGCCCGAAGGTGAGGTAGGAGGCTGCCCACGCTTTTTAGTCCTGCTCATCAAGAGGAATTTAGCGAGTGCAAACTCTTTTGAGCGTCAGGTTAATTTCCACTCCACGAGCGCCGGTATTGTACCCGAAATTTACCACATGAGCGATCGAACGGCCCAGAGCACTGTGCAAATATCCGCGTATGAGCCAGTTTGGAAGCACATCCCATTCTACCGTGATGTCCTCTTGCTCACCACGATTTTTCTTCCCTTTCTGCCCCCTCCGAGAATTGTGCGTAATGCCCAGGTCGGGCGCCACGAACCCATATAATCTCCACACCTGATATTGTAGGGGAAAAAAATATATCCATTTCCGGGACATGAGTGCTCCAACGATAGGCTATGTTACATACAATACTGTCAATGAATGGGAATGAGGTTTCTCACGGAAGTAGCCAATAGACTAAGAGATTTCACCTGGAACTTATAAATATCATATATTCGTACCTACTAGGCACTCTGGAGGAAGGATATGGAACGTACAGTAGGTTTACCGCCTGTATACTTCGTTCATTCGCTCTCGCTCACTCCGCTCTAAACTACTCAAATAAACTAACATCAAACTAACGGTAAAGACAGGTGTATACGTAAAACATAATACTAGTATGATACCACATCCTGATCCTCCTATGGATCACCACACCTGTCTCTGTGTTTGCCACATGTCCCTATTATTCCTCCGCGCGCACTCCCGTGATAGCAAAGAAAAGAACATTGTGGATAAGATCCTTTATAGAACATTCTCCCGTATCCGTTCCTTCTGCATATATCCTAAACTATCCTTCCCACTCACTCCCGTAACAAAGCTAAGCATATCCGTCTAACAACAAATAAAGTATAGGAATTATTACCATACTTTGGGTTATTAACAGCTGTAAAGGTGTAATAACCGAAAAATGGTATTATATCTCGCAAACTATTGTATAAAATCCGATGCCCGGGTGATAGTATTATACTGTATCTCTTGCCATAAAAGTTCCATAGCATATAGAAAGTGCCGATAAGTTGAGAGTTTTTTCTTTTGATATATAACGAGCGGATTTCTGCTTTCCCGGCTCGTGGAATATGAGACTTTTTTAGATAAGACTTAAATTAGAGATTATTATAAGAGGCTTTGGTCAGCCATACGAGGAGGAGGAGGGTTGCATTCCCAGGGCGCCTCGCTACTACGGGGGAGACTGTTGGATGCGCAATATTTATTCCCTCGATTCCGGGGGGTTGGGTTTCTGTGTGAGAAGAGAAATTTTGGATTTCTTCCCTTCATCTCTGTGTCTTGTAAACACTCTTCCGCCACCCCACATTCATCTCCTTTGCAAGTTAAGTGTCTTTCTTTCCCTTTAACCCCTCTAAACTTGTCTAGCTGTCGGTGTCTAATGGGGTTAAGGAAAGCTACCGTATTTGATTGCGCTGCATCGTACGCTTTAATATGCCCAATCAGAGATCACTCTGGGTCTTGGGGTGACGGGTGACGGCCTGTGACAGGATAATAAAGGGACGGGGAAAGAGTGGTGGTAATTGTTGGCTGTCCAGATACGATAGCGCTCAAGTATGGCAGTATATTTAAGGGTATTTTTTTTTTCTTTCTTCCGCAAGTTCTCACTAAACCTAGGTCCGGGGGGGGGCAACAGATTAATTTGGGGATTCCGCAAGTGTCCGGAATGGGGAAGGGGAGTATGGTAATCCGGTTACAACTATCCAATGCTTGCGTAGGCACCGAATTTTGCGGAAATAGCTATGACTTACTCCAGCTGTCCACTTTCAAAATCGCTAGGTACCAAAAGGTTTCGTCCACATAGCACTCTCTTTCAGAGGTCAGCTAGATTTAGCCTGTAAATTGGGTTGGTCAGTTTCGTGGTGGACTTTGGATTCAGAAGTACTCCAGGATTTGATAGAATAACTTATAGCTCATCGTATTCAAGGACTCTTGGGGTTACTGCTTAGGCTTGCCATGAACGAGGAATTTGCTTTGGGGAAATTTAGGTCACGGCCGCCGGAAATATGGGGTATTTTAGGACAGAATTATAGTGAGATATGATATCTCTGTTGCCAGAACAGGGGCAGACGTTCATTCATCCTCGCTTATTAGCAGAGGGTTAATCACCCAAGACAATTTTTACAGGTTAGTATCTTGGCAAATATCAAAGTGAAAGAAGTCAATAGCAATTAACTCACCCCTGTCATTCCCGTTTCTATGATAACCTGCCGAACTTTAGACCCCAATATCTTTATCAAAACTCGAGATAATTCCATTTTCTCTCTACCAGTGTGTAGAGGATGATCCACTCTACCACCTAATAGAGCCATAATTCTCACTAGACTTGTGGTTGAAAATCCTTTGGTGGTTGAAGATGGACAATATTTTCTTGGCAAAAGCTCTCCGGCTACAGAGTCCCCTCACAGCACTCATTGCCGTTACAACAAGAGGGGGGATTTCGCAAACAAGAGTTCACCTTCTTTATCGTTGTGACGAACCTGTTTACTCTATGTAATCAGAGCTATGAATAGATCGGAGAAAGTGGGATTTTACAACAATTACAAAATGTTGAGATAGAATTATGTTGCTAGTGAGATTTATTAGAGTCTCGGCACATATTGTTGTCGCTTACAGTAGATGGACGTGAGCCCCAACCTGCGCCGCCTGTTTCTGTGGCGGCCGCATGGGGGCTCCCACTCGACTGTGGCGTGTCAACCAGCAGCATTGTCTGCTCCACAGTGGAAAAGTGTTTTAAGTTACCCAATTTTCTACCATCCTAAATTCTTGTCACCTGGCTGCCAAAATGTGACGCTGCCTCTGGAGTTTCGAAATCCCACCTACTAATTGCACCACGGCACAGACCCACTGCCGGAGGCCCTCAGACTCCGGGGCGTTCTTCCGGTGGGAAATGGGAACTTCCGAAGGTAAGTTGAATTCGGTTTACTTGTCACGATTCCCCAGCTATGGCCAGACGAGATAAAAATCAAAAGAAACAAGCGATGAAAGTTGATGGAAAGGAGGTGTGGTTGATGATAATCCCTCGCTGCCCTCTTTCCTCCTTAGATACGAGTTTATCTAGTGTATCATTCGCAACTACTGAATTCAACCATATCCAAACATACCGTATACCGGTATACGATGTTTGCTCGTTGCTGCGCAGCTTCTCACGAGTCCATCAACGGCCCTGGCAGTAATTTACCTTACTGCAGGTAAAGACTCCGGCTATTGGTAAACCCCACCTCATTGGGTGCTGGCACGAACTTTGGCGAATTAAGCTTTATCTAAATAAATAATAGGGGGTTTTTTTTTTGTTTTTAGATGCTCACGCTATGGAGATTCATCTATACTGTATTTCCCTGATCCGCGATCGTAGGAAGTTTGTGTCAACCTTCGTGGAGTCAACACAATCTTCCTATGCCTTTTTTGTTCACCACTAGGATTGATTAGGAGCTTGTCGTCATGGCCTTGAGATTAGAACCCTGCCCGGAGATACTCAATTTATCGAGTCAATACGGTACCACTCAATTATTACAGTTTTTGCGGTAGTGGAACTTACTCGGGTTAGTTAATGCGATGAAACAGAGTCTAAGCACTCTGGCTATACCATGTTGGGAAAGCGCTAATCCTTGTCAAGTAAGCTTCCTCTGAATCCTGGAATTAGCGGCTCTTGCTACCGATGCCTTCACACTGCCAGAATGTGGTTGGCTGGGCTTTGGCAGGTTCTACAAAGACCACGCTTTCCTTTAGCTACCAACGCTTCCATCAACCAACCTACCCAATCGTCAATACCCTACTGCTTTTCTAACAGCGAAGATGTCTGAGTCTCGCTTTCATGACAATATCGACTCCGGTGATACCAGCACCTTTGGTAGTACGTGGAGTCACTATTCTGTTGCTGATGAACGACCACAAATCTTGACATGGCTGTCACCGCTAGATCCTGGGCCACGGCACAAGGAGATTCAAGAGAGCCGGGTGGAAAACGTAGGGAAATGGGTCTTAGATACCGAGGAGTTTAGAAACTGGTACGCCGGTAGTGGGGGAAGTGGATCTGACAAGGCGGTTTTATTTTGCCATGGAGATCCCTGGGTTGGGAAAACTTTTATTAGGTAACAAGGGCGAATCTCGACGAATGGAAAACGGGCAAGTGCTAACAAGCAGTGATGCTAGTTCATTACTGGTAGACAGCTTGGGTTATCAGACAGGAGGCTATCAGGGAAGAGACCAGAGGGCTGTGATTGCATGTTGTTATTTTGACTTGGCGGCGCGAAAGGAGCAGTCATCCGTGAGTGTGCTGGGTGCCCTGCTAAAACAAATCGTGGGCGGGCCGGAAGAGATACCCGGGGAAATAGCCGAAGCATATGAGGATCAGAAGTCAGTAGTCGGTGGACAGGGACTACCGCTTGCCGCTATCGTGCAGATGCTGCAGAATGCCGCTTCCAGAAAGCGCACCTTCATATTTATCGATGCGCTTGATGAATGTGCCGCGCGAGATCGAGTCAAGATTCTTGATTCGCTCAACAAAATTCTACAAAGTTCCCCAGGCACGCGGATGTTCGTGACAGCACGATCGTACATCGAGGCAGAGGTCGAGAAGCGTCTTTCCGGGAGGGTAACGGCTATGCGCATCACTCCACGAAGAGATGATGTGGTTAGCTATCTCCGTAGTAGACTAGACGAAGACACAACGCCAGACGCAATGGATAGTATTCTTAAGGCGGATATCCTGAAGAAAATTCCGGAAGATATTTCAGAAATGTGGGTAGACGCAACTACACCGGAGAAGCTCTCTCAGGTTATCGGCTAACAGATACATATCTAGATTCCTGCTAGTCTCGCTGGGTATCGATGCGATCCTGGAGGAAACTACAATACTTCGAAGACGGCAGAAGCTCAAGGCAATGACCGACGGTTTGGGGTTGGGAGGCGCCTGTAGTCTGATGCTGGGCAGGGTAAAGGCACAAGAAGGGGAGAAGTCGAGGCTCGGCATGGCCACCTTGATGTGGATCTCTTACTCTGAGCGGCCCTTGAAGGTCGACGAATTGTGTCATGCTCTCGGGGTCGAAATCGGATCGGCAGACCTCGATGGCGACAATGTTCCCTCGATAGGGACATTGCTAACCTGTTGCCAAGGATTTGTTTCCGTAGACAAGGAGACTTCCACAGTCCGGTTAATTCATCCCACTCTTCGAGAGCATCTCCGAGCTCATCCTAAGCTTTTCGATAGACCTCACGCGACAATGGCAGAGACTTGCTTAAGTTATCTAAATTCCCATAAGGTCAAGGCTCTTTCGGCCAGCCCCTCAGCCAATCTCCGTGGCAGATCCTTTCTCAGATATTCTTCTCAATCTTCAGGCACGCCCCTCCTGCAGTATTCATCTCTCTATTGGGGAGCGCATGCGAAAAGAGATCTATCAGATTGTGCGAAACAGCTTGCGCTGAAGCTGTTTGGCGATTCCAAAGGCCACATATCCACGAAACTCCTCTTGAATGCGGGAAAATGGAGGTTTTGCTTTCCTGGTATTGATCAATATTCCGGGTTCAGTGGTTTACACTGTGCATCCTTCTTCGGGATTGTTGAGATGGTAACCAGCTTGGTCGAAGCGAAAGGTTGTGATATCAACCAAACAGACTGCACAGGTAATACACCTCTGGCGTGGGCAGCTTCGAATGGGCATGAGGGGGTGATGAAAATACTACTCGGGCGGGGCGGCATTGCCCCGGACAAACCGGGTTACGACGGGCGAACCCCGCTCTGGTGCGCAGCTTATTACGGACACGAGGGAGTGTTGAATACCCTACTCGAACGGAAGGATATCAACCCCGACGAGCCAGATATCGACGGCCGAACACCGCTCTGGGGTGCTGCTGCTCATGGGTGTGAGGGAGCGGTGAAAATACTTCTCGGGCGGGGGGGTGTCAAACCCGATATACCTGATGAGTACGGCCGAACGCCGCTCTCGGGTGCTGCTGAGAATGGGCGCGAGGGAGTAGTAAAAATACTGCTTGAGCAGGGCGACGTCAATCCCGACAAACCTGATAACGACGGTGCGACACCTCTCCATCATGCTGCTGCGAATGGACAAGGGGGGGTAGTAGAAATACTACTCGGGCGGGGCGACGTTGACCCCGAGGAACCAGATATCAACGACCGAACACCTCTCTGGTGTGCAGCATGTTATGGGCACGAGGGAGTGTTGAAAACCCTACTCAGACGGAACGATGTCGACCCTGACGCGCCGGATATCGACGGCCGAACACCGCTCTGGGCTGCTGCAGCAGGTGGGTACGAGCGGGTGGCCAAAATACTACTCGAGCGGGATGATGTTGATCCCGACATACCAGATAAGTACGGCCAGACACCGCTCTCGGGTGCTGCCGAGAATGGGCGCGAGGGAGTAGTGAAAATACTACTTGAGCGGGGTGACGTCAATCCCGACATACCCGATGAAGGCGGCGCAACACCACTCCATCATGCTGCTGCTAAGGGACACGAGGGAGTCGTAGAAATACTACTCAGACGGGACGACGTTGACCCCGAGAAACGGGGTATCAGGGACCGAACACCGCTCTGGGGTGCGGCTTATTATGGGCACGAGGGAGTGTTGAAAGCACTGCTCAGACGGAACGATATCAACCCTGACGCCCTGGATATCAACGGCATGACACCGCTCTCGGGTGCTGCGTTGGGTGGGCGCGAGGGGATAGTGAAACTACTGCTCGGGCGGGATGATGTCAATCCTGACAAGCCGGCTAATAATGGCAAAACAGCACTCCATTATGCTACCGAATGTAATCACGAAGGAGTGGTGAAGATGCTGGAACGACGTTAACCCTAGCAGACCGGGTGTTGGCAACCGAGCATCGCTCCGGCAGCTGCTGGGCGTATCCAGCAAGTCATATCCCTACTACCGTACATCTCCGAGAGTCTGGCACCCGGCACGGCCTAGGGCCGGGAAGCATCATCCTCTTTACCGCTTTCGACTACCGATTTAACTTTTTTGCCACTTCCATAAGAACGACAACAGTTCCTACAACCTGCTAATCCTCTCCCTGTTTCCTTCTCCAGTTCGCAACATCGCCTTGTTTAATTTCCTTCTCTTTTTTTCTTCAGTTCCGGAGCAGACATGCCACGGGCACTTAGATTAGATATTTCTCCTCCAGCCCCAGGGTGTGTCCTGGAAATTTCCATTATTTTCATTTTTATTGTTTTCCTAATCCATCTTGCATGTTTATTCATATACTTTTTTCTCTAATAATTCCTTTCTCCTTATCCCTCTAAAATGTGGACATGCGGACTAGTTAGATACAAATAGAGAACAACAAAATATGAAGTGCAAGTACGTAACTTCTAACACGTGAAAAGGGACTCAAGAGCTGGCTGTTAACTAAAGCGTTGCGGTGATTGGTGCCAATCATGGGCACGGCTTAATGGAGGTCATGCTTGCAGACCACTTCCTCGCGGGGTAGGTTCCAGGCCCAGGGGTGAGAGGTTGCCCGCGATTTTTAGTCCTACTCATCAAGGGGAATTAGCAAAGTGTAGAGCGTTAGAAACTGTGACATGCTGCTGCTCGGCATGCTCTCGTGATGTTTCCTTTTCTCCTTCGGATAGCTTCCGGGAACGCGCTTGTTGTTGGTATGATAGCTTCGGAAATGCGCTTCGGCTTCGGGCATGTATTTGGGCTTTTTCGGGAAAGCATTTCGAATGCTGGAATGCGCGAGAGTTTGGGAAAGGCGGAAGGAAAGCGGGAGCGCTGTAGGGTCAGCGTGAGAGAGCCGGTCACATGTCGTGCCCGGAGGCCATGGGCTGGAGAAGTTTGTTTTCTTTTTGTTAGCCCAGGAGTGCACAAGGGGAAGAAGGCGAGACTTACCTGAGCATGCGCGATGGCTCATGAATGGATACGGTAGGATATCTCTGTGGTAGATACATACTCCTGTCTTTGCCAATTAGTTAGTTGTTGTTGAGAGAAAGAGTTGTCGTTGAATGAATTGAACTTCCCCGCGCTAGAGTGTGCGATCCTTTTTTTTCCCCCTCCGTTCGAGAACTCTTGGCGTTCCGCAGCCGCCGTTTCGTCTACCGGTACCGTACGGTAGTTTCGTTGTCACCATTCCGCTGTCGGCGTCGATCCACGCCTGAAATGGCGTCTTTTGAGCCTCTGGTTTAATTTAACTTCCACTCCACGAGTACCGTACCAGTAACTGTACCCGACTTGCCATGAACGATTTGAACGGCCCACAACACTGTGCGATACGAGCCAGTTTGGGAGCATATTCCATTCTACCGTGATCTCCTCTTGTTCACCACGATTTCCTTCCCTTTCCGCCTCCTCCGGGGCATTATGCATAATATCCGGATTGGGGGAGCGCCACGAACCCATTTAATCTCCCCAGCCCGGTAGAGAAAATCTGGTCATGTCCTGGACATGAGTGCTCGAACAATATGCTATGTTACAGTACCGTATAGGATTTATATCATAGTTTGGATTACAGCTCTGAAGCGTAATATCGAAAAACGGTATCTCACAACTATAAGATCTAATGCCGAGTGACAGTGTCTACCGCTATTGCTATAGAAGCCCAGGGCATAGAAGGCGCTGATAAGTTAAGTTTTCTGATAACGAGCGGATTTTTACTCCCGAGCTGCGGAATAGGTGGCTGTAGCAGAAACTTGAGGATTAGGCATTGGTTAGCATACCAGCAGGGCAGGATGCATCGGGCACTACTGGGAAGGGGGGGGTTAGGTGGGCAATATTTATCCGCGATTCCGGGGGCTGGGTTTGTATTGAAAGGGAAACTATGGATTTCTTTTCCTTCTTCAATGTCGTGGGTAAACAGTACTAGTACTAGTGCAGTACCTCACCGCTCCCCCCCCCCCCCTCCCTACATCTCCTTTACAAATTAAAATGTCTTTTTCCTTCTTTTCTAAACTGGTCTAACTTATGGTGTCGGATGGAGCTAAGGAAAGCTACTGTGCTGCATTTGATTGTGTCGTGCCCTATTATCACGTCCCAACTCGGAGATAACTCTCGGCCACAAGTGGACGGGTGACGCCCTGGGGCGGGATAATGAAAAAAGCCGAGGAAAGAAAGAGTGGTGATGATTATTACCGACTTAGAGGCAATGGCCTAGGGTAGGGTGAAGCCAGTGATCCGAAGCGGCCGGTCCGGGCGTGGCTTTAAAACCCCATGTTAAGTCGGATGGAAGCCGCAGGCGGCCGCCAAAGCCCGGCGGCCACCAGGAAACCGCCGGGCTAAAACCCTAAGCAGCCCAGGCCAAAGCCACCCGCTGTCCAGGCCAAAACCGCCGGGTTAAGTTATTCAACATTCCAATTTGGGCTACATTACCCGCAGGTGCCCTGACAGCCTGAGGATATATGTGAACGACCTGCAGGCTTTTCACGGCATTTCACGCAGAATGGTAATAAAACATACAGCCTCCGGTGCTAGATTATGCAAGTAGATTTCGCTTAAGATACATCACTGTCATGAACTGACCATCTTCATACTCACACTACTGTACATAACCGCCTTAAGATCCTACCTTTAGTCCCTTTTCACAATTCCGTTAATGATCCTTCTACTACTTATGGTGGATTAATATTAGCCGAGATACTTTCTCTACCTGAATCTTCTCTAAAATTTATCTTTTTCCCCATTGGTGCGAAGATAGAATTAAGATCAAAATTTCCTCCACCGACATGAGAGCTTCTGTGATGGTTCCCATAAATCCAACACAGGGTTACGAGCGATAGTGTCTTTCGACGCTGTCCCAAATACGCAGAAAGCCATTTTTCACGTATTTGGGTCAGGGTTGAAACATGCTATCATATCACTCATACGCTGAAGCCAGCGGGCGACTAAGGCAGGGCCCGGCTTTTGGTTCTGGAGAGTTGGTTTCCTACATTCTGGGGTAGTTAGCGATGGAAGATTGTTCGGAATATTTATTGAATCACGGATTAGGTTAGCCGGCGAGTTCTACGACGTGGAGTACTAGTACTACCACGGGACCGTAACTTCCCTTCCCCCTTACTAAGGCATATGATACTGATTGTGGCTGCTGTAAGGCTACTCTGTGGCGCTGAACCGTGCTTGGCAGCCTTGCGGCATTGGGAAGTGCAGTGCCCAGCCCCACAGAATCCGGCGAGTCACGAGGCTATGTCGACGCCGCGAAGGAATATACATGGTGTGGTGGTTTAGGTTGGATACCTTATGCAACTTTAGGGCTTCGAGACGAACCTTTTCAATATGATACCATGTTCTTGGAGAGAAATCCTTCCCGATACCATTGATCGAGAAATACCTGTACCCGTATGCCATCGAGGAAGTGAAACCTGTGGAAAGAACTACCCCGTCACTGGTCCACCATAAATAAACAGCTCCTCCCCATCACCCAGTTTATGTTAAAAATGTCCTAGAGAAAATTTAGAAAAATACCAGCAGGCCTGAAGTAATTTCTTGAAGAATAAAAAGACAGGGGAAACTGTGGGCCTGGAAAATATCTTGTTGTTCATTGCAATGTGAAACCTTGTGATGTTAAGTTTTTGTTAACAATAGTATTGTAAAGGTACCCGCGGTTTTCCATGGTATTATTCTGAAGGTTTTCTTGGCTGCCAGGGGGCATCTATTAACCTTGGCACGGTTAGGTCCCACAAAGGCCCCCCTTTTCTTCAGCTGCCAGTGCTTCCATCAACCGACCTGATCAATCATCAATCCTCCACTGCTTTTCGAATAGCGAAGATGTCTGAGTCTCACATTCATGACAATATCGACCCTAATACTCCCAGCTCCTTTAGTGGTATCTGGAGCCACTATCCTAGTACTGTTACCGATGACCGACCACAAATCTTGGCCTGGCTATCCCCGCTAGAGCCTAGGCTACGGCACAAGGAGATTCAAGAGAGCCGGGTGGAGAGTGTGGGGGGATGGGTGTTAGAGACTGAGGAGTTTAGAAACTGGTACGCCGGTAGTGGGGGAAGTGGATCCGATAACGCAGTTTTATTTTGTCACGGAGATCCCTGGGTTGGAAAGACTTTTATTAGGTAACAAAGACGAATCTCGACGAATGGGAGGTCAAGTGCTAACAAGCTATGATGCTAGCTCATTAGTGGTAGATAGCTTGGGCGATCAGGCTAGAGGCCAGGGGGCCGCGATCGCATGTTTTTATTTTGACTTCGCGGCGCGAAAAGAGCAGTCATCCGCGAGTGTGATGGGTGCCCTACTCAAACAAATTGTGAGCGGGCTGGAAGAGATACCCGGGGAAATAGCCGAAGCGTATGAAGATCAGAAACCGGTGGTTGGCGGACGGGGACCCCAGCTCGCCTCTATTGTGAAAATGCTGCAGAATACTGCTTCGATCAAGCGCACATTCATATTTATCGATGCACTTGATGAATGTGCGGCGCGAGATCGAGTCAAGATTCTTGATTCGCTCAATAAAATTCTACAAAGCTCTCCAGGCACGCGGATGTTCGTAACAGGACGATCGTACATCGAAGCGGAGGTCGGGAAGCGTCTTTCCGGAAGGGTAACGGCTATGAGCATCAGTCCACGGAGACGTGATATGGTTAGTTATCTTCACAGCAGACTGGACGAAGACACAACGCCAGACGCAATGGACAGTAGTCTTAAGGCGGATATCCTGAAGAAAGTTCCGGAAGATAATTCAGAAATGTAGGTAGAAGAAACAACGCCGGAGAATCTCTCTCAAGTTATCGGCTAACAGGTTCATATCTAGATTCCTGCTAGCCTCACTGAACATCGATGCGATCCTGCAGGAAACTACAACACCTCGTAGACGGCAGAAGCTCAACGTAATGGCCGACGGATTGGGGTTGGAAGGTGCTTGTAATGAGATGCTGGGCCGGGTTAAGGCACAGGAAGGGGAGAAGTCGAAGCTCGGCATGGCCGCCTTGATGTGGATCTCTTACTCTGAGCGGCCCTTGAAGATCGACGAATTGTGTCACGCTCTCGGGGTCGGAATCGGGTCCACAGATCTCGGTAGCGACAATGTTCCCTCGATAGGGACATTGCTAACCTGTTGCCAAGGATTTGTTTCCGTAGACAAGGAGACTTCCATAGTCCGGTTAATTCATCCCGCTCTTCGAGAATACCTCCGGGTTCATCCTGAGCGTTTCGATAGACCTCACGCGACGATTGCAGAAACCTGCCTAAGTCATCTAAATTCCCCCAAGATCAGGGCTCTTTCGACTGGTCCCTCCGACAATTTCTGTGGCAGACACTTTCTCAAATATTCTTCTTTTTACTCAGGCGCGCCACTCCTAGAGTATTCGTCTCTCTATTGGGGAGCGCATGCGAAAAGAGATCTGTCAGATTGTGGGAAACAGCTCGCGCTAAAACTGTTTAAGGATTACGACGGCCACATATCCACGAAACTCCTCTTGAATGCGGGAAAATGGAGGTTCTGCTTTCCTGGTATCGATAAATATTCCGGGTTCGGTGGTTTACACTGTGCGTCATTCTTCGGGATTGTCGATATGGTAGCTAGCTTGGTCGAAGTGCAAGGTTGTGATATCAACAAAATAGACTGCATGGGTAATACACCTCTGGTGTGGGCAGCTTCGAATGGGCACGAGGGAGTGGTGAAAATACTACTCGGGCGGGACGGCATTTCTCCGGACAAGCGGGGTGACTGGGGGCGAACCCCACTCTGGAGTGCAGCTTATTACGGACACGAGGGGGTGTTGAAGGCCCTACTTGAACGGAACGATGTCAGCCCTGACACACCGGATTTTAACGGCCGAACACCGCTCTGGGCTGCTGCTGCAGATGGGCGCGAGAGGGTGGCGAAGATACTGCTCGGGCGGGGCGCTATAGCCGATAGGTCGGATGAGTACGGCCGAACGCCGCTCTCGGGTGCTGCTGAGAATGGACACGAGGAAATAGCGCAAATTCTGCTGGGGCGGGACGACGTCGCTCCCGATGAACCAGACGACGACGGTCGAACACCACTCCATTATGCCGCTCAGAAGGGACATCAAGGGGCGGTGGAAATACTACTCAGACGGGAGGATGTCGACCCCGAGAAACCGAGTATCCGATACCGAACACCTCTCTGGAGTGCAGCTTGTTGTGGGCACGAGGGAGTGTTGAAAACCCTACTCAGGCGGAACGATGTCGACCCCGACGCACCCGATATCGACGGCCGAACACCGCTCTGGGCTGCTGCTGCAGATGGGCGCGAGAGGGTGACGAAGATACTGCTCGGGCGGAATGATGTTGGCCCCGACTTACCAGATAAGTACGGCCGGACACCGCTCTCGGGTGCTGCTGAGAATGGGCGCGAAGGAGTAGTAAAAATGCTACTTGAGCGGGATGACGTCAACCCCGACAAATCAGATAACAATGGCAGAACACCACTCCATTACGCTACTAGGAATGGCCACGAAGGAGTTGAGGAGATACTACTTGGATGAACGTCAACACTAGCAAACCGGGTGGCGGCAACCGAGCACCGCTCCGGCGTTTGCAACAAGTGATAAGTTAGCGCTTATACACCTCCCAGTGTCTGACACCCCACGGCCTAGGTCCGGGATCATCATCATCTTTACCGCTTTTGAGTACGCATTACCCATTCGACAGTTCTTTAGGGACCGCAACAGCTCCTTAAACATGCCCTAGCCATTTCCTCGATCCTCTCATCCTGTCCCTATTTCCTTCTCCGGTTCGCAACACCGCCTTGTTTAATGCCAATTTTTCTTTTCCCGCCGGAGCAAGCATGTCACCAGCATTTAGATTAGATATTTCCCCTTCAACCCCAGGAAATCGCTTGCGATGGAGATGCATAGATCTATCACTGCTAGTCCGAATGCCTACGCACACTCCCATTTCTTGTCGAAACCAGATTCCCCGGTTAATCCAAACTTTGGGGTTGGCTGTGTGCTATTTCTGTTGTCTTGCTATTCATATTGGCTAGTGTGTCCCGGAACCCTTTGTCTTATTTTACTTTTATTGTTTTCGCAGTTCATCTCGCACATTTGTTGTTTGTTTTTTCTCTAATAGCTTTCTCCTTATCCCTCTACAGTGTTGACATGCGGACTCTTAGATACAAATAGAGAATAATAATAAAGATCCGAAATGCAAGTAACTTCTGGCGCGTGAAAAAGGATTCTGGAGCTAGCCACTAACTAAAGCATTACTGCGATTAATACCAATCATGGGCACGCACGGTTTAATGAAGGCCATTCTTGCAGACCACTTCCTCGCGAGGTAGGCTCCAGGCTTGGAGGCGGGATTAGGAGGTTACCCACAATTTTTAGTCTGTGTTCATCAAAGGGAATTAGCAAAATGTTGGAGTCTTTTGAGGGTTAGGCTTGCTTCCTCTCTCCAAGCACTGTTTTCTTACCCCGACTCATCATGAGCGATTGAATAGCCCACAGCGCTGTGCAAAATCGGTGTGCGTGCGAGTTTGGAAGCATATTCCATTCTACCATGATCTCCTCTTGCTCACCACGATTTCCTTCCCTTTCTGCTTCTTCCGGGCGCTGTGCAAAATGTCCGGATGTGGGGCGCCACGAACCCATATAATCTCCCCGGCCCGGTAGGGAAAATCTAGTCATGTCCGGGACATGAGTGCTCGAACAAGAGGCTATATTATAGTACCGTATAGGATTTATATCATACTTTGGATTACAATTCTAAAGTGTAATATCGAAAAACGGTATCTCGCAACTACTGTATAATATCTAATGCCGAGTGACAGTGTCTACCGGTATTGCCATAGAGGCCCAGGGCAGAGAAGGCGCTGATAAGTTAAGTTTTCTGGTAACAAGCCGATTTCTACTCCCGACCTGCGGAATAGGTGATTTTTAGCAAGCACATGAAGATTAGGCCTTGGTTAGCATACCAGCAGGGCAGGATGCATCGGTCACTACTGAGAAGAGGGGGGTTCGGCGCGCAATATCTATCAGTGATTTTGGGGGTTGGGTTTGTATTAAAAGGGAAACTCTGGATTTCTTTTTTCTCGTCTCTATGTCGTAAGTAAACAGTATCTATACTAGTACGGTACCGAACACCCCCCCCGCATTTCCTTTACAAATTAAAATGACTTTTCTTTCTTTCTCTCTAAACCGGTCTAACTGACGGTGTCGGATGGGACTAAGGAAAGCTACTGTACTGCATTTGATTGTGTCGTACCCTATTATCACGTCCCAACTCGGAGATAACTCTCAGCCACAAGTGGACGAGTGACGGCCTGGGACGGGATAATAAAAAAAAGCCAAGGAAAGAAAGAGTGATGATGATGGTTACCGACTTAGAGGAAATGGCCCAGGGTAGGGTGGAGCCAGTGATACCGAGCGGCCGGTCCGGGGGTGGCTTTAAAAAGCCAGGGTCCGGCGGAAGCCGCAGGCGGCTGCCAAAGCCCTCGGCCACCAGGCAACCGCCTGGCTAAAACCCGAGCGAACGTTTAAAATACCATGAAAAACAGGGGGGGGTATGTTTAAAATACCATGATATACCATGACAGGGATGAAGTTTCAAGCCACAGTTACACAGGTAGGAAACTAATGGGACAGACAGGATATATTTGGTTGGCTAACATAATTAACTGTTCCATGACTTCTTGCCAGCTTTTGTTGCAGGCAATCTTGGCATAAAATTATGCGAAATTCAACCATTTTTTAACAACATAACTGTGCCAAGCCCTCTCATTGCAACTGGGAAAAATAGTAAAAATTAGGGTTCACTTGGCGCATTTTTGGTAATTTCCATATGATTTTTATTTTTATTTTTATTTTCTTGGATCCACTAAGGTATTTAGCATCCTAAATAATGATTATTTCTGTAGCAGCCCCATTGTGGTGTGGAGGAGGTCATAGTTTGCAAACTTCGCCCCCTGTCATGGTATATCATGGTATTTTAAACATAGGCCCCTGTTTTTCATGGTATAATACGGAGGTACAGGGCCTAAGTTTTGTAGGTTCCACAAGCGAGGTTTGCTGGGTTTACGCCCTGTGGAACATACAAAACTTAGGAGCCAATACCTCCGTAAACGATCGCTTGGCAAATCACGCAGAATGGGAATAAGACATACAGCCTCCAGCACTACTCGTAATTCTCTGACGTTTGTGAACACGACTGCTATTGCATACACCAAAGTTTTGAGGCTCCGGCCGACTTTTTGTATGTATGCAATAGCAGTTGTGTTCACAAACGTCAGAGAATTAAGAGTAGACTATACAAGCAGATTTCGCTTAAGATAACTTACATCGCTGTCATGAACTGACCATCTTCATACGCACACTACTGTACATAACTGCCGTAAGATCCTACCTTTAGACCCTTTTCACAATTTCGTTGATGATCCTTCCACCACTCATGTGAATTAATATTAATTAAGATACTTTCTCTACCCGATTCTTCTCTAAATTTTCTCCCCCCCCCCATTGGTGAGAACATATACTCGTAGAATTAAGATCAAAATTTCCTCCACCGACATGAGAGCTTCTAGTTCTCATAAATTCAACACAGGGTTACGAGCGATAGCGTCTTTCGACCCTTGCCCTAATGCGGTACGCGGAAAGCTATTTTTCACGTATTTGGGTCAGGGTTGAAACATGCTATCACTCATACGCTGAAGCTAGCGGGCGACCCAGGCCGGGCCCGGATTTGGGTTTGGAGAGCTGGTTTCCTACATTCCGGCCTGGTCATCTCTGAAAAAGCCTGGGTGAGTCCGGCCGGGCCCAAAGCCGGACGGACACCGCCTCTTGGGATCACTGGGTGGAACTAATTTATTTTTTTAATGTTATTATGATTATTAGCACTGTAATTGGGCGGTCGTAGGACACCAATCATATTATTGGGTCCTCCATGAGGTAATTTCTTTCACAAGATATTTGTTCTGCTGTCTCGGGTGACGTAGGTGGTCACGAGGTATCACTCGTAACCACAGCAACAGACAAGAAGAGAGCACGCCCGTGACTACAGTTTCCAACAACGGGATAAGTAAAAAATATTTAATTTGGCAGGAATAATGCCAGGAAGGATAAGAAGCTCTGACATCTTGACTCTCTTCTCCGTCTTATCACTTGCCTCCATTCCCGAGTACCGGTATGCCTTAGTAAGGGAAAAGGGAAGTTACGGTCCCGTGCTCGGCAACCTTGCAGAGTACCGTACGGCATTGGGAAGCGCAGTGCTTATCTAGCCTCACAGAATCCGGCGAGTCGCGAGGCTGTGGGAAGAGCCTATGTCGATGCCGCGAAGGAATATGGCGCGATGGCCGAGTCGGAAATTATGTAAGGACTTCAAGGTGAACCTTTTCAATACCATGTTATTTGCAAGAAACCCTTCCGGATACCACCGACCGAGAACTACAGTACCTGTATGCCATCGAAGAGGTGAACCCTTTGTAAAGAACTGCCCCATTTCTAGCCCACCATAAACAGCTCTCCCCATCACCCAGTCTACCGAGGTACTCGAGTACCTTACAGCGTGTAAGTTTTGAAGGTTCCACAAGTGAGGACTGCCATACTCACCGCTGTGTAACCTACAAAACTTAGACGCTGCACCTCCGTATGTTAAATGTTAAAGGTGTCCTGGGGAAGGTTTAGAAAAATACCAGCAGGCCTGAAGTAATTTCTTGACTTTTTATGGATCATACTTTTGCATTGTACAGGGAATAAAAAGACAGGGGAAACTGTGGGCCTGTTCATTGCAATGTGAAGCCTTGTCATGGTAAGTTTTTGTTAACAATGGCATTGTAAAGGTGCCCCCCCCGTTTTCCATGGCATTCTGAAGGTTTTCTCGGCTGCCAGGGGGCAGTCTATCTATTAGGTCCCACAAAGGCCCCGCTTTTCTTCAGCTGCCAGTGCTTTCATCAACCGACCTGATCAATCATCAATCCTCCACTACTTTTCGAATAGCGAAGATGTCTGAGTATCACATTCATAACAATATCGACCCTAATACCCCCAGCTCCTTCAGTGGTACCTGGAGCCACTATCCTAGTACTGTTACCGATGACCGACCACAAATCTTGGCCTGGCTATCATCCCCGCTAGAGCCTAGGCTACGGCACAAGGAGATTCAAGAGAGCCGGGTGGGAAATGTAGGGAAATGGGTCTTAGAGACCGAGGAGTTTAGGAACTGGTACGCCGGTAGTGGAGGAAATGGATCTGATAACGCGGTTTTATTTTGCCATGGAGATCCCTGGGTTGGAAAAACTTTTATTAGGTAACAAGAACGAATCTCGACGAGTGGAAAAAGGGCAAGTGCTAACAAGCTATGATGCTAGCTCATTAGTGGTAGATCGCTTGGGCGATCAGGCAAGAGGCCAGGGGGCCGCGATCGCATGTTTTTATTTTGACTTCGCGGCGCGAAAAGAGCAGTCATCCGTGAGTGTGATGGGTGCCCTGCTCAAACAAATTGTGAGCGGGCTGGAAGAGATACCTGAGGAAATAGCCGAAGCATATGAAGATCAGAAACAGGTACTTGGTGGACGGGGACCTGAGCTTGCCGCTATTTTACAGATGCTGCACTGTACCGCTTCCATCAAGCCCATCTTCATATTTATCGATGCACTAGATGAATGTGCGGCGCGAGATCGGGTCAAGATTCTTGACTCGCTCCACGAAATTCTGCAGGGCCCTCCAGGCACGCGGGTATTCGTGACAGGACGATCGTACATCGAAGCGGAGGTCGGGAAGCGTCTTTCCGGAATGGTAACGGCTATGCGCATCACTCCACGGAGAGATGATATGGTTAGTTATCTTCACAGCAGACTAGACGAAGACGCAACTCCAGACGCGATGGACAGTAGTCTTAAGGCGGATATCCTGAAGAAAATTCCGGAAGATAATTCAGAAATGTGGGTAGAAGCAACAACGCCGGAGAATCTCTCTCAAGTTATCGGCTAACATGTTCATATCTAGATTCCTGCTAGCCTCGCTGAACGTCGATGCAATCCTGCAGGAAACTACAACACCTCGCAGACGGCAAAAGCTCAACGCCATTGCCGACGGATGGGGGTTGGAAGGTGCCTGTAGTGAGATGCTGGGCCGGGTTAAGGCACAGGAAGGGGAGAAGTCGAAGCTCGGCATAGCCACCTTGATGTGGATCTCTTACTCTGAGCGGCCCTTGAAGATCGACGAATTGTGTCACGCTCTCGGAGTCGAAATCGGATCCACGGATCTCGGTAGCGACAATGTTCCCTCGATAGGGACATTGCTAACCTGTTGCCAAGGATTTGTTTCCGTAGACAAGGAGACTTCCACAGTCCGGTTAATTCATCCCGCTCTTCGAGAACACCTCCGGGCTCATCCTGAGCTTTTCGATAGACCTCACGCAACAATGGCAGAAACCTGCTTAAGTTATCTAAATTCCCCCAAGGTCAGGGCTCTTTCGACCGGTCCCTCTGGCAATCTCCGCGGCAGACCATTTCTCAGACATTCTTGCCCATATCCAGGAACACCTTTTCTGGAGTATTCGTCTCTCTATTGGGGAACGCATGCGAAAAGAGATCTATCAGATTGTGCGAAACAGCTTGCGCTAAAGCTGTTTAAGGATTACAACGGCCACATATCCACGAAACTCCTCTTGCATGCGGGGAAGCGGAGGTTCTGCTTTCCTGGTATCGATAAATATTCCGGGTTCGGTGGTCTACACTGTGCGTCGTTCTTCGGGATTGTTGAGATGGTGGCTAGCTTGGTCGAAGTGCAAGGTTGTGATATCAATGAAATAGACTGCACAGGTAATACGCCTCTGGTGTGGGCAGCTTCGAATGGGCACGACGGAGTAGTGAAAATTCTACTCGGGCGGGGTGGCATTGCCCCGGACAAACCGGGTTACGACGGGCGAACCCCGCTCTGGTGCGCAGCTTATTACGGACACGAGGGAGTGTTGAAAATCCTACTCGAAGTGAAGGATATCAACCCCAATGCGCCAGATATCGACGGCCGAACACCGCTCTGGGCTGCTGCTGCTCATCGGCGCGAGGGAGCGGTGAAAATACTACTCGGGCGGGAGGGTGTTAAACCCGATATACCGGATGATTACGGCCAAACGCCGCTCTCGGGTGCTGCTGAGAATGGACACGAGGAAATAGCGCAAATTCTGCTGGGGCGGGACGACGTCGCTCCCGACAAATCAGACGACGACGGTCGAACACCACTCCATTATGCCGCTCAGAAGGGACATCAGGGGCTAGTGGAAATACTACTCAGACGGGGGGATGTCGACCCCGAGAAACCGGGGTTCCGATACCGAACACCTCTCTGGAGTGCAGCTTGTTGTGGGCATGAGGGAGTGTTGAAAACCCTACTCAGGCGGAACGATGTCGACCCCGACGCACCGGATATCGACGGCCGAACACCGCTCTGGGCTGCTGCTGCAGATGGGCGCGAGGGGGTGGCGAAGATACTGCTCGGGCGGAACGATGTTAACCCCGACTTACCAGATAAGTACGGCCGGACACCGCTCTCGGGTGCTGCTGAGAATGGACGCGAGGGAGTAGCACAAATACTACTTGGGCGGGGCGAGGTCGCTCCCGACAAACCAGACGACGACGGTAGAACACCACTCCATCATGCTGCTGCGAAGGGGCACGAGGGGGTAGTGGAAATGCTACTCAGACAGGACAACGTTGACCCTGACAAACGTGGCATCTGCGACCGAACACCGCTCTGGAGTGCGGCTTTTTATGGGCATGACCGAGTTGTACAAGCCCTTCTTAGACTGAACGATGTCAATCCCGACGCACCGGATATCAACGGCCGAACGCCTCTCTGGGGTGCTGCAGAGTGTGGGCGCGAGGGGGTGGCGAAAATGCTACTCGGGCTCGACGATGTTGACCCCGATAGACCAGATAAGTTCGGCCGAACACCGCTCTCGGGCGCTTCTGAGAATGGGCACGAGGGAGCAGTGAAAATACTACTCGGGCGGGATGACGTCAATCCCGACAAATCAGATAACAATGGCAGAACACCACTTCATTACGCTACTAAAAATGGCCACGAAGGAGTGGAGGAGATACTACTCGGACGAACGTCAACACTGGCAAACCGGGTGGCGGCAACCGACCACCACTCCGGCATCCAACAAGAGATAAGTTAGCGCTTATACGCCTCCCAGTGTCTGACACACCCGGCACGGCCTAGGTCCGGGATCATCATCTTTACCGTTTTTGAGTACGGATTATCCATTCGACATTTCTTCAGGGACCGCAACAGCTCCTTAAACATGCCTGCCCTAGCCACTTCCTCCCTCCTCTCATCCTGTCCCTTTTTCCTTCTCCGGTTCGCAACACCGCCTTGTTTAATTGCCGATTTTTCTTCCCCCCCGGAGTAAGCATGCCACGAGCACTTAGATTAGATATTTCTCCTTTAGCCCCAGGAAATCGCTTGCGATGGAGATGCATATATTTACCACTACCAGTCCAGATACCTACGCACACTCCCATTTCTTGTCGGAACCAGATTTCCTGATTTCTCCCTATAATACAGACTTTGGGCTGGCCGTGGGCTATTTCTGTTGTATTGCTATTGATACTGGCCGGGGTGTCCCGGAACCTTTTGTCTTATTTACTTTTAATGTTTTCGCAGTCCATATCGCACATTTGTTGTTCGTTTGTTTTTTCTCCAATAGCTTTCTCCTTATCCCCCTCTACAGTGTTGACATGCGGATTCTTGGATACAAATGGAGAAGAATAAAAAAGATCCGAAGTGCAAGTAACTTCTAGCGCGTGAAAAAGGATTCAGGAGCTAGCCGCTAACTAAAGCGTTGCTGCGATTCATGCCAATCATGGGCACGCACGGTTTAATGGGGGCCATACTTGCAGATCACTTCCTCGCGGGGTAGGCTCCAGGCTTGGAGGCGAGATTAGGAGGTTGCCCAGACTTTTTGGTCGTGTTAATCAAAGGGAATTAGCAAAGTGTTGGAGTCTTTTGAGGGTTAGGTTAACTTCCTCTCTCCAAGCACTGTTTTCTTACCCCGACTCATTATGAGCGATTGAATAGCCCACAGCGCTGTGCAAAATCGGTTTGCGTGCGAGTTTGGAAGCATATTCCATTCTGCCATGACCTCCTCTTGCTCACCACGATTTCCTTCCCTTTCTGCTTCTTCCGGGCGTTGTGCAAAATGTCCGGATTTTGGGCGCCACGAACTCATATATAATCTCCCCGGCCCGGTAGGGAAAATCTGGTCATGTCCGGGACATGGGTGCTCGAACGATAGGCTATGTCACAGCACCGTATAGAATTATATCATACTTGTACAGTACTTTGAATTACAGCTCTACAGTGTGATATCGAAAAACGGTATCTCGCAACTATAATTTCTAATGCCGAGCGACAGTGTCTATTGCCATAGAAGCCCAGAGCATAGAAAGCGCTGATAAGTTGAGTTTTCTGATATCGAGCGGGTTCCTGCTCCCAACCTGCGGAATAGGTGATTTTTGGCGGAGGCTTGTGATGGTATTATTATCCCAGTAGTGGAGCACTGCAATAGGAGCAGAGATACCGCAGGCTGATAGGCAGCGCGGACATGTATGGAGGAACACAGAAGTGTGGACGTGAACGTTCTACTAGGGCAAGCACGGATGATTAGTGCATATGCGGAGACATATGGGTATCACATGTAAGAGCAGAGTTTTCCCTACTAGAGGGAACCGTAGCTAGCAACCTCCATAAACAACGCAACTCAATACAACTCAAACATCTCCTCCGTTCAACACATTCCCAACGAATCGTGCAACAACCTCCATCAGCTTGAAGGTTAGGCTTTGGTAAGCGTACGGGCAGGGTAGGATGCAGAGGGTACTATTGGAAAGAGGGGGGGTTCGGTGCACAATATTTATCCGCGATTCCCGGGGTTGGGTTTGTATTAGGAGGGAAACTCTGGATTTCTTTTCCTCGCCTCAATGTCGTGGGTAAATAGCACAGTGCTTCACCCCCACCACCTACACCTCCCTTACAATTAAAGTATCTTTTTTTACTTTTTACGTTTTTTCTTCTAAGCCCGGCTAGCTGACAGTGTCGGATGGGCTAAGGAAAGCTACTATACCGGTACTGCATTTGATCGCGTTGTGTCGTACCCTATTATCATATCCCACTCTCTGAGATAACTCTCAGTGTTGGTATAAGGTTTCTTTCTCCTCTCAAATGCTGCCTTCAGTTGACTATAACTTTATTCCCAAGTCCGGTACAAGATTGAACTCCATTATACTTGCTTTATTATTTCTCTTGTTTGTATATGCTTTCTTTGAATATCTTTGTTCTTTGTTGCGGATTTCTTTATTGTGGTATCTTGGTGGAAGAAGTAAGACTGAACTGCCTTACTACATAATTGGTCTTTCCTATCATTCTTGTAATAGTAGTTCGCAATAATCATGATCTTGACTGTCTTCTATTATCACTTCTCGATTGAGTCTATCGCGCATTGCAACACTCAGCTCAAGTAACTTAGACGGGTGATAGCCCGTGATGCTTTAATGAAAAAGACGACGGGTGATGATAATTGTTGCCCTTTCAATATCCCAGGGAAGGATGGTAATGATGGTTACCGTCCCAGAGGCAATGGTACAGGGTTGGATGGACCCGGTGATCCCAAGCGGCCGGTCGGTCCGGGCGTGGAATTTAAAAACGCCTGGGTCAGTCCGGATGAAGCCGCAGGGTGGCCAAGGCAGGCCCGGGCTTTTCACAGCAAATCACTCAGAATGAGAATGAAACATAGTTTTGGAATTGGGTTTTCGGATATCTCGTCTTCCGTAGGATAAAGCCGGTCATTCTCCTTTGGTGTAGGTTTACTGTACTCCGAGTTCTACTTGTTGGATTTAAACCCTTCGCTCTCATGTCATCTCTTGGTCTGTCGACCAGATATGTAATCTTGCTCCGTTTGATTTCTTCTCCACTGCTGATATACAGCGCTGCCTCGCTGCATGAGTAGTGGGGTCTTCCTGACCATCTCAGATAGTATGGAGTTCTTGCGCATCTCTCGCTCTCCCATGTTTCCAGTATATATATATACCTCAGCCATTGCACATTTTTTCAAACACATAGAGCCTCCGGTGCTAGAATACTTGCGCATGGCAAAAGTTTTTCCAGAAATGTGGAGAACTAAACTTGGCCACTTTTTATTAGGCGGCCACGCCAAAGTTTGCGTCAAGCCAATGTCCACACTCCCGGAAAACCTTTGCAGTTGCCCAAGCAGATATTTCCCTCAAGACACGTCAATGTCATGAGCTGATTAGACCCCATCTCATCTTGATATCCACACTTCGTACCCACGATCCTACCTCTAGTCCCTTTTCACAATTCTATCTTCTCACTTAACTTAGTCTATGGGGAAAAAAGTGAATTAGCTAGAGAAAACATTTCAGCTAATTATTAATCTACGAGAAGTGGTTGTGGAGGGGGTCATTAACGGAATTAAGATAGACATATCCATCGACACGAGAGCTTCTGGTTTTCAACACAGGGTTGCGAGTACGTAGCGTGTTTCAACCCTGATCCTAATACTGTGTCGTAATCAGAAAACTTTTTTTTTCTTTCACCTATTAGGGTCAGGGTTGAAAAAAAGTTATCACTCATATGCTCAAGCCTGCCGGGCCCTTGGTTTTGGAAAGAGGCCCTTCCGACAGTCCGGCCAGGCCATCTCTGAAAATGCCTGGGTCAGTCTGGCCGGGCCCAAAGCTGGACGGACGGACTGGCCGCTTGGGCTCACTGGGTGGAACTAGCCTATTTTTTTTTGGCACTGTAATAATTACACGATCGTAGGATACCAATTATTGCGTCCCCCATACGGTAATTTCTTTCAAAGCTTGTTCACAAGATATTTGTTTTGCTGTCTCGGTTAGTTAGCGATAGAATATTGTTCGAAATATTCATTGAATCACTCCTTAGGCTAACCGGTGAGCAATACTTCTTGATGAATCTTGGTCAGGGGAGGGGTGGGTACGGTCACGTGCCGGCAAGATGATCGAAGCGATTGTGGCTGTTGCAAGGGCACTTTGTGGCGCCTTGGAGAGTTATGGCGAAGGGCAGTGCTTAGCCTCACAGAATCTCGCGAGTGACAAGAGCTTTCCCAGCCCATGTCGACACCACGAAGGAATATGGTGCGATGGTTTAAGTTGGATATGTAACGGCTTCGAGGTGAGCCATTTCTATACCATGTTTTTTTTTCCTTGCGAGAAACCCTTCTGGATACCATTGACCGGGAACTATGCCATCGAAGAAGTGAAACCGGTGCAAAGAACTGCCCCGTTTCCAGCCCACCATAAGCAACCCTGCCCCATCGCCTAGTTTATGTTAAAAGGTTCTGGAGAAAATTTGGGGGGATACCAGAAGGCCTCAAGTGATTCTTAACTTTTTCTATGGGATTCCTATTGTACTTTTGCGTTGTTTGGGGAATAAAAGACAGGGGAAACTGTGGGCGTGGGCAAATATTTTGTTGTTCATTGCAAGGTGAAGCCTTGAGATGGTGTGTTCCACGGTACTGGTATTCTGAAGGTTTTCTCGGTTGTCTGAGGGTATCTATTACGGTAGGTTCCACATAGACCCCGCCTTCCCCAGCTACCAGCGCTTCCATCAATCGACCTGCTCGATCATCAATCTTCTACTGTTTTTCGAATAGCGAAGATGTCTGAGTATCACCTTCATGACAATATCGACCCTAATACTCCCAGTTCCTTTAGTGGTATCTGGAGCCACTATCCTGGTACTGTTACCGATGACCGACCACAAATCTTGGCCTGGCTATCCCCGCTAGAGCCTAGGCTACGGCACAAGGAGATTCAAGAGAGCCGGGTGGAGAGTGTGGGGAAATGGGTCTTAGAGACCGAGGAGTTTAAAAATTGGTACGCCGGTAGTGGGGGAAGTGGATCTGATAACGCGGTTTTATTTTGTCACGGAGATCCCTGGGTTGGAAAAACTTTTATTAGGTAGAGGACGAACCTCGATGAATGGAAGGTCAAGTGCTAACAAGCTGTGATGCTAGCTCATTAGTGGCAGATAGCTTGGGCGATCAGGCTAGAGGGCAGGGGGCCGCGGTCGCATGTTTTTATTTTGACTTCGCGGCGCGAAAAGAGCAGTCATCCGTGAGTGTCCTTGGTTCCCTGCTCAAACAAGTTGTGAGCGGGCTGGAGGAGATACCCAAGGAAATAGCCGAAGCATATGAAGATCAGAAACCGGTACTTGGTGGACGGGGGCCCCAGCTTGCCTCCATTGTAAGGATGCTGCAGAATACCGCTTCCATCAAGCGCACGTTCATGTTTATCGATGGGCTAGATGAATGCGCGGCCCGAGATAGAGTCAAGATTCTTGATTCGCTTAACCAGATTATACAAAGCTCTCCAGGCACGCGGATGTTCTTGACGGGACGATCGCACATCGAGGCGGAGGTCGGGAACCGTCTTTCCGGGAGGGTAACGGCTATGCGCATCACTCCACGGAGAGATGATGTGGTTAGTTATCTTCACAGCAGACTAGACGAAGACTCGACGCCAGACGCTATGGACAGTAGTCTTAAGGCGGATATCTTGAGGAAAATTCCGGAAGATATCTCTGAAATGTGGGTAATAGCAACAACACCGGAGAAGCTCTCTCAGGTTATCGACTAACAGTTACATATCTAGATTCCTGCTAGTCTCGCTGGGTATCGATGCGATCATGCAGGAAACTACAACACTTCGCAAACGGCAGAAGTTGAACGAAATGACCGACGGGTTGGGGTTGGGAGGTGTCTGTAGTGAGATTCTGGGCCGTGTAAAGGCACAGGAAGGGGAGAAATCGAGGCTCGGCATGGCCGCCTTGATGTGGATCTCTTACTCTGAGCGGCCCTTGAAGGTCGACGAATTGTGTCACGCTCTCGGAGTCGAAATTGGATCGGCCGATCTCGATAGCGACAATGTTCCCTCGATAGCGATGTTGCTCAGCTGTTGCCAAGGATTTGTTTCCATAGATAAGGATACTTCTACGGTCCGGTTAATTCACCCTACCCTTCGACAGCACCTCCGAGCTCATCCTGAGCCTTTCGATAGACCTCACGCGAAAATGGCAGAGGCTTGCTTAAGTTATCTAAATTCCCATAAGGTCAATGCTCTTTCGGCCAGCCCCCCGGGTAATCTCCGTGGCAGACTCCCTCTCAGATATTCTTCATACCTAGGCCCACCACTCCTGGAGTATTCATCTCTCTATTGGGGAACGCACGCGAAAAGAGATCTATCAGATTGTGCGAAACAGCTTGCGCTGAAGCTGTTTAAGGATTACAACGGCCATGTATCCACGAAACTCCTCTTGAATGCGGGAAAATGGAGATTCTGCTTTCTTGATATCGATAAATATTCCGGGTTCAGTGGTTTACACTGTGCATCCTTCTTCGGGATTGTTGACCTGGTAGCTAGCTTGGCAGAAGTGAAAGGTTGTGATATCAACCAAACAGACTGCACAGGTAATACACCTCTGGTGTGGGCAGCTTCGAATGGACACGAGGGGGTGGTGAAAATGCTACTCGGGCGGGGCGGCATTGCTCCGAACAAACAGGGTACCCGCGAGCAATCCCCGGTCTGGAGCGCAGCTTATTACGGAAACGAGGCAGTGTTGAAAATCCTACTTGAAGTGAAGGATATCAATCCCGACACACCAGATATCGACGGCCGAACACCGCTCTGGGCTGCTGCTGCAGATGGGCGCGAGGGAGCGGTGAAAATACTCCTCGGGCGGAGCGGTGTTAACTCCGATAGACCAGATAAGTGCGGCCGAACACCGCTCTCGGGTGCTGCTGAAAATGGGCGCGAGGGAGTAATGGAAATACTACTTGGGCGCAGCGACGTCAATCCCGACAAACCAGATAACGACGGCGCAACACCACTCCATCATGCTGCTGCGAAGGGACACGAGGGGGTAGTAGAAATACTACTCGGGCGGGACGACGTTGACCGCGAGAAACGGAGTATCCACGGCCGAACGCCTCTCTGGAGTGCAGCTTGTTATGGGCACGAGGGAGTGTTGAAAATCCTGCTCAAACGGAACGATGTCGACTCCAACGCACCGGATATCAACGGCCGAACACCGCTCTGGGCGGCTGCTGCAGATGGGCGCGAGCGAGTGGCCAAAATACTACTCGGGCAGGATGATGTTGACCCCGACTTACCAGATAAGTACGGCCGAACACCACTCTCGGGTGCTGCCGAGAATGGGCGCGAGGGAGTAGTGAAAATACTACTTGAGCGGGGCGACGTCAACCCCGACATACCAGATGAAGACGGCGCAACACCACTCCATCATGGTGCTGCGAAAGGACACGAGGGGGTAGTGGAAATGCTACTCGGGTGGGGTGACGTTGACCCCGAGAAACGTGGTATCTGGGATCGAACTCCGCTTTGGAGTGCGGCTTATTATGGGCACGAGAGAGTATTGAAAGCACTACTCAGACGGAACGATGTCGACCCCAACGCACTAGACATCAACGGCCGAACACCTCTCTGGGGTGCTGCCGCTCATGGGCGCGAGGGAGTGGCCAAGATACTACTCGAGCGGGATAATGTTGACCCGGACAGACCGGATAAGTACGACCGAACACCGCTTTCGGTTGCTGCTGAGAATGGCCATAAGGGGGTAACGCAAATACTACTTGGGCGGGGCGACGTCAATCTTAACAAATCAGATGACGACGGCGCAACTCCACTCCACTATGCTGCTCGCAAGGGACACGAGGGAGCAGTGGAAATACTACTCGGACGGGAAGACGTTGACCTTGAGAAACGGGATATCTACGACCGAACACCGCTTTGGAGTGCAGTTTGTTACGGGCATGAAGGAACGTTGAAAGCACTACTCAGACGGAAGGATATCAACCCTGGCTCTCCGGATATCAACGGCCGAACACCGCTCTGGGAGGCTGCTGCGTGTGGGCGCGAGGGAATTGTCAAAATACTACTCGAACGGGAAGGTGTTGACCCGGACAGACCAGACAGGTACGGCCAAACACCGCTCGCGATTGCTGCGGGGCATGGGCGCGAGGAGGCAGTGAAAATACTTCTCGGGCGGGGTGACGTCAATCCCGATAAGACAGATAATGATGGCAATACACCACTCCATTATGCTACCATGTTTGGTCACGAAGGAGTGGTGAAAATACTCGGACGACGTTAACCTAGCAAACCAGGTGGCGCCAACCGAGCACCGCTCCGGCGGCTGCAAGGCGTATCCTGCAAAGTGATAGCGCTACCACATCTCGAGTCTGACACCCGGCACTGCCTAAGGCCGGGAGGCATCACCCTCATTACATATTTGCCATTTCCTCAAGGACCGCAACAGATCCTTAAACATGCTCATCCTCTCCCCGTTTCCTTCTCCGGCTCGCAACACCGCCTTGTTTAGTTGCCTTCTTTTCTTTTCTTTATTTCCGGAGCAGGCGTGCCACGAGCGCTTGGATTAGATATTTCTCCTTTAGTCCTTGGAAATCACATGCGATGGAGATGTATAGATTTATCACTTACCCGTCCAAATACCTACGCGCACTCCCATTTCTCGTCGAATCCAGATTTCCCCATTTTCCCTGATATTCCAGGCTTTGGCGTTGGCTGCGGGCTATCTGTGTGGTATTGATATTGATATGGGCTGGTGTACCCCGGAATCCTTTCTCTTATTTACTTGTTTCTGCAGTCCATCTCGCACATTCGTTGTTTATTTGTTTTTCTCCAATTCCTCTCTCCTTATCCCCTACAATGTGGACATGCGGACATGCGGACTACTTAGATACAAATAAAGAATAACAAAATATGAAGCACAAGTAACCTCTAACACGTGAAATGTTGAAAATGGTGCTGCTAGTCATACTCTCTTGATACTTCCTTCGTTGTTCGGATAGCTTCCGGGAGCGCGCTTGTTTGTGGCTTCGGAAATGCGCTGAGGATTCAGGCTTATGGCTCTGGCTTTGGGCATGGGTTCGTCTTTGGAGACTCACTTTGGCTTCGGGCATGTGTTTTGGCTTCGGGCGTGTTTGTGGAAAGCATTGCGAATGCAGGAATGCGTGATAGTTTTGGGATCGCGCAGCTTTCGGGAGGGCCGGGGGGGGAAAGCGGAAGGACTGTAAGGTCAGCCGGAAAGAGCTGGAATCCCGGAGGCGGGAAAGTGTTTGCTTTCATTTTGTTAGCCTAGAGGTGCTCACAGGAAAGAGGGACTCACATGGAGTAGCATGAGCGCTCATGGGGGATAGGGTGTAATTGTTGATATATACTCTTGTCTTCGCCAGTTAGTTAGTTGAGGATCGAGCATCGCGGAGCTATTGTTGAGCGTGAGCCTGTGATTGTTAGTGGAAAGATTTTCCCCGTACTTGGAGTGCGCGATCGTTTTCGTTGTGAGTTGCTTGGCGTTTCGTTTTCGTTTCACGGCTCGTCACTCGTGGTGCAATCGCATCGCAGCAATTGAAGTCTAAAATGAAAAAGGATTCGAGAGCCGCTAACGAAAGCGTTGCGGTGATTGGTGCCAATCATGGGCACAAGTTAATGGAGGCCTACTTGTAGACCGCTTCCTCGCGGGGTAGGTCCCGGACTTGGAGGTGAGATTAGGAGGTTGTCAACACTTTTTAGTCACATTCAGCGAAGGGAATTAGCGAACTGTGGAGCTTTTGAGCACTGTTCACAGGCGGCTATACCGGCCTGCGGATAGCCTGCAGATGTACAGTCCGTCACGGCCAGGTCAAAGTGAAACGGGCCAAGCTTTGTAGGCTAGGATTTCGGAATATCCCGTCTGCTTTGTATATATATTATTTAAAGGCAATAGACATCTTCAGACACTCATAAATATCTGAGGATGCCTACGGATATCCGAAGATTCCTGTTTTAGAGATGCATTGTCAGCGACAGTAAAACGAAACGAAACGGCGACTGGAGGGGGAAACGCTCAGAAATCTCACATCAAAACTATTGCACACTGACAACTAACTTAGGGAAAAAATAGAAATATATATCAACGACAAAAATCTCTCATCTCTCTATGAGCCATCACACATGCCCATGTAAGTCTCCCATCGCCTTCGCTCACTCCCGGGCTAGCACAAGGGAAGGCAAACTCCCACTGCCCATAGCCTCGGGGCATATGGCATGCATGTATCTGGCTCCCTCACGCTTTCCTTATAGCGTTCCTACTTTTCTCATTGCTCTCCCGGCAGCTACACTGTTCTGAAATTCTGATACATTCCTGCACTCGAAATGCTTTCCGAAAGCACAAACACATACCCGAAAGCCAAAGGATATTCGAAGCCACAGAGAAGTGCATTCCTAGAAGCTATCCAAATGAGAAATGAAGTATCATCAGAGCATTCCGGGCAGCCTATCATGTTTTCCAGGAGAGAGATCCTTGGATCCCGTCAAATCACGCCTTATCACTCGAAAGCCCGCAGATATCTGCCGTCCGGTTAGGCCAGGTAAGAGAGGCTCTTAAAGCTCGACTATGGCCACCTAAAACGTCCAGGCTGGCCCGCTTGGAACCTTGAGCTTGGCCGGACTGATCGCTTGCAAACACTATCTAAAAGATTCAGTTGACATTTCCTATTCCTTTTTATTCCAAGTCCAAAAATCTGATACCTGCAGCACATTGAGGCCACAGGGGGTTCTTTTCTTCAGCAATGTCTAGATAACGGTGCTTGGTAAATTTAGCACATGTTGCTGTACTGAGCTGCCTGTCATTGAGTTGTATCTTATGCCAACTAGCAAACTTACCCACCCCCCCCCCAAACTGGATATGCCAGAAGAATTATTTTAATATCATGGCAGGTGCGATATGTTCAGCAAGTTCCCAGGCTGCTTAGGAAATGAGGATCTAGGCAATGACAGGGGCAATATTGAGGTATATTCATGCCACTGATTTGTATACGTATGGCAGTCCCTGGGGCGTCCGGAGGGCAAAAAAAAAAGGCAAGACAGCAACCGTATCTCTCCCCCCTCTCTTGGATGACCTCCGGCACGATAGATTTGGGGAGGCGGGTGATGCCCTGTGATGCGGTTAAAAATAGCCGAGGAAAAGGTGGTGGTGCTTGCTATTAACTTGGAGGTGATGGCTTAGGCTGAAGCTTAGTTATTCAGTTTAGACACAGTGTACTAATCATACTATTAATTGTCTTTGGGTATGGTATATTAGAGTGTCTCTTTTAACTGCGTAATTTCTTTTGGTGTTTGTTCACAGGAGGTTGATTCTTCTGTCTTTGGACCGTTTATGGTACCCGACGATACCTCAATTGTCGCTCAAGTTACCAGTCACACAATATTTGGCTTTAGTGGGTTCGCGGCTTGATTATCGGGAAGGTGGGAGGTCTTATGATTGATGTATTTTGGGTGTAGCAACTTGCGGCGGTGCTCCACTGCAGAGCCCTATAAGTACTATACTTGCTGAGTTGATAATGTCAAGGTTAAGCACTGCTGTGCGTTCTTATTTATTTATTCGTTTATTTATTTATTTTTAAAGTATGCATGGATGCTCGAAATTTTGGGTAAAGCACTTGTATATGCATTCTTATAACTTGGCATAGCCGAAAACGTAATTGGATTGGCGTTTTCAGACTTCAATGACAGCGATACTCTAGCATTGGTAGGATAGACGACTAGTGATGAGCGGTGAAACGAAACGCCAAGGAACTCACAACGAAAGCCATCGCACACTCAATGCGGGGAAAAATTCTTTTCTCACGCTCAACAACTCTACGATGCTCTCTCAACTAACTAATCGGCGAAGACAGGAGTATATATCAACAATAACGCCTACCCCATGAGTTAGCAGGCACGCTCATGCTACTCCATGTGAGTCTCTCCTTCCCCCTGTGAGCACTTCCGTGCTAACAAAAGGAAAACAAACACTTTCCCGCCGCCGGGCTTCTAGCTCTTTCCGGCTGACCTTACAGTGCTTCCGCTTTTCTCCCGACTTTACCGAAAGCTGCACGATCCCAAAACTATCGCGCATTCCTGCATTCGCTATGTTTTCCGCAAACACGCCCGAAGCCGAAACATATGCCCGAATCCTCAGCGCACATCCGAAGACAAACAGGCGTGCTCCCGGAAGCTATCCGAACAACAAAAGAAGTACCAGGAGTATGGCGAACAGCACCATTTCCAATGGGAATTAGTAGGCCAAAGGAGATGGTGAATTGCAAAAGTTTTTATGGCACTTTGCTAAAATCTATATATTATTGAAATTCTGCAATGTTTAAGATTCACGATTGATAGTAGTATTCAGCCTTGGGGGCTGAAAAAGCGTTTTTCAGTGCCAAGTTTCTCGTTGATCGTCGATCTGGTACCGTAATAGTTTGTATGTAAAAACGGGTCACACTAAGTTTTTCTTCTCGAAAAACCTGTTTTCAGCCCGGGGCGAATGCCTGTACCGGTATTGCTAATCACTCTTCCAAGTAGGCGCGCTCAGACCTCGCTTATCCTTTGGACATGGTTCTTTTGTGTTGAAGAATACCGGTACCTGCACTGGTACCGGTATCTGATTGGACCCTTGGTGACTCACCCCAAGATTGTGGGTTTCAAGAGACTTTACAGTCCTCGGGAACCGAGAATGATCCAAGGACACCCAGAACTTCCCTTTAGGATTAGGTGAAGAAAAACGCAGTGAAAATATTCTTCCACAGCCCCCAGTTGGGAGAAATCAAAATAAAACCTAACCGGCCTTACTAATAGAGGCCATACAATGTCTTCGAGACATTCTCAATTACCGTGTCACTGCTGGATCTTAGAGCACTGTACTAGTACTCTTCATCTGTTTTCATAGGTCTTGGATAAATAGGTTCGGGAGTTATGTCGGGCACAAATACGCAGGGGAAGTATGCTTCAGTGTATAGCCTCAAGGAGTTAGAATGATGTTAAATGTTAAATCCAGTTCCTGCGTACACTCTGTATGGCTCTTCCCGACATAACCCCGAACCGACATAGCCCCCGAGCGAGTTCAATACCAGTACCGGTACAGTAAAAAACTCGAACAGAAGAAAAATGTGCTAGGGATGTTGTGGTTGCCTCTCCTAGTCAGGCGCAGTCTATATTCCTTTTGTTTTGTCTCAACTGAAAGCTGAGTTTGCGGTGTGTTCCCCTCACGTAGCTGAGGGAAGGAAATTCCAACACCCTAGCACATTATTCTTCTATTCGAGTTCTTACGGTAGTTGCTCGGCTAGCCTCCATCTGAGCTTTTTTTTTTTTTTGTTAAATCCGTGGTATGATTTTAGGTACATGACTAGCACATCCTAGGGTACAACCGCTGCATTTGGGAAATATCCCATGGCAAATAAAAACCCAAATCAAAACAAAAACAAAAGAAATAATATCATAAACAAAACCAAAAATACCAAATGGTATAGCATCAATGTGAAAATTCCCCATATTATGGAGTTCC
>Ga0307509_10001060_pt1 | contig 47059 bp, 60 predicted proteins | sample 10_EM_MG_FD_202245 | JGI IMG/M metagenome (GOLD analysis project Ga0307509, IMG submission 202245) | Populus trichocarpa ectomycorrhiza microbial communities from riparian zone in the Pacific Northwest, United States - 10_EM | ecosystem: Host-associated > Plants > Roots > Unclassified | place... | reverse complement strand
GACGAACTATATCCCGAAAAAGTTGGTGCATACTTGGAAGGGACACACAAAGCCTATTACCGCATTGCGGTTTTTCCCGGGAAGCGGCCATTTGCTGTTATCCAGTAGTAGTGACGCTAAAGTCAAGGTATACACCGCTCCCATTCCTTTTCCACTGAAGCCGATGACTAATGCGATTGTAGATTTGGGACGTCTATCATGATCGCGAGCTTCTTCGCACATACAACGGCCATTCAAAGGCTGTCACCGATATTACCTTCAATAATTCCGGTAATCAATTCCTAACAGCTTCTTACGACCGTTACATGAAGCTCTGGGATACAGAAACTGGAAAATGCCTTCATCGCTTCACAACTGGCAAGATCCCGCATGTCATCCGATTCAACCCAGATCCCGCCCTCCATCACGAGTTCGTCGCAGGCATGAGCGATAAAAAGATCATCCAATTCGACACCCGCACAGAACAAGTAGTCCAAGAATACGACCATCATCTCGGCCCTGTAAACACGATCACATTCGTGGACGAAAATCGCCGCTTCATCACAACCTCAGACGACAAGTCGCTGCGGGCCTGGGAATACGGCATTCCAGTCCCCATCAAATTCATTGCGGAACCTTACATGTATTCCATGGTCCGCGCCTCACTACATCCTTCGGGCAAGTACGTCGCGTACCAATCCGGCGACAATCAAGTTGTGGTGTACGCCGCAACGGATAAATTCCGCCAGAACCGCAAGAAGGCCTTCCGTGGGCACAATAACGCTGGGTACGCAATTGATGTAGACATTTCCCCCGATGGCCAGTTCCTCATGAGTGGGGATTCCGGTGGATTCTTGTGCTTTTGGGATTGGAAGACTTGTAAAATGTATCATAAGTTTCAGGCTAGCGATGGGCCGGTTGTCGCGGCCCAGTGGCATCCGCAGGAGAGCAGTAAGGTTGCGAGCGCCGGGTTGGATAATGTTATTAAGTTCTGGGATTAGAAAATGGAAAGAGCTGGATACTGAACTGTCAGATTGCGGCAGGGACAGGAAGGAGGGGTCAAATTGTATTTTAGATGATATCAACTTCTATTCTGGAAGGCTCAAATCACTCGGAGGGCTATTCGTTGTCACCTGGTATATATCCTACAGATGCCGGGATTCATTTGTCTTGCTCGAATATTACTGTGCAGTACGAAATTAGGTCGAACGCAGAGCGCCCATCGAACACATACCTTCCCGCTAGTATTGACCTCACTACACCAGGCACCCTGCTCGCGCCACACCCATTACACCACCCCCACCAACTCTCACTAGAGCAGCGAATAAATTCTCCAAAATAAAAAACACCTTCCACGCTGTGTATCATAGTATGTAAGCTACGCCGCAGATGCCATATGGGTTCTTGCGAGCAGGCTATTACCCCAATTCACGATCATATCTTTAAAAGTATTGTACTCGAGTACCGTACTGTACTGTACAGCACGGTACCGTACCATACATCCTTCAGCCAATCAACTGATACAATTCTGCCCACGATACGGCCCCATCCGAAGATATATTTGGGTGGTAGTAAGGTATACCGGTACAGTACTCCACCCACCGCAGCGACCCACGTCATTCTCACTTACGATAACTTAGTTATCATGCTGGTACTTATCCGTCCCCCCCCCCCCCTGCCTGCCTGCCCTTCATACTCTTGACTTCTATTAGTCTATATAATAATACTCATGCCTTCCTTCCTGCCGACTGGTAGACTACTACTACTGCATCTGACCGTCTAAACACCAGCTGGCAAGTTACTGTGCTCAGGCTTGTAACTTAGTACCGTAGTCAGTTAAGTTACATCCCAGCACTTTTTCCCAATTATGTTGTGTTGTATACACTGTGTTAGTGTTATATATCACGACTAATCACTTACTTTGCCAGTTCGAGCCGGCACAGACGTGCCTCTGCCCCCCCTCCCCTCCAAGCAAAGCGCTTCCGAGGAATGCCGTTGGGTGGTTGGTAGTGGTGGTGGGAGTGATTCGATTACTCGTAATGTCCTGACGTTTGTGAACACAACTGCTATTGCATGATGCCAAGATCAGAGCAAAAAAGCTGAATTTTGGCGGTATGCAATAGCAGTTGTGTTCACAAACGTCAGGACATTACGAGTATACAAGTACTATGGTAGTAATACAGCGCGGTGGTCTCGGGTAGGTATTGCGAACATCCGGCGCCCCATAGCCGGGGGGGAATGATGGAGTTGTTGATTGTGTGGTGATAGCGAGTTTTTTGTTTTTGTTTTACTTGCACGAGCACAAGTACACAGAGGTTCGAAAGTGCGGTAGCTTGGCCACCAAGGACGGGGGCGTGTTAGAAGGTTAGTACAAGTGCGAGCACAAGTCTTGGTTTGTGGCATCAAAACTACAAGAGTGCGAGCACACACACAGCCCGAGGCGCGTGAGCCACCGGCGGACTATGGTAATTATTTCATCGGACCATATATTCTTTAGACATCCTTCTTGTGTACAATTGTGCGGCAGTAGTCTATATACCCCCGCCCCCCGTCAAAAACGCCTGAGCAAGAAGAAATGGTGGTGATGGAGGTGGTGGTCCTCTATGAGGATGTGATATCTGTAGAACTGAATGGGAAAACACAAGATTAAGCTGTTACGGGGAAAAAGACGAGAGAGTATGTGCGTGAGAAAGGCTTCTTTGATATTATGAACAGGGAAAAATTGCTTATATAGCAGTGTAGGTCCGTCCGTGAGAGTGTAATCTATAAACTGAGAGAAATTATAACATAGGGGGATAGAATAGAAATGGAAAAATGGGACGACTCTTTCTATCCCAGCTCATGCCTCGTCAGGTTGTCTAGTGCAAGCTCTAATCAGTCCCCGGCAAGCAACGTCTAACCACAGCTCAACTTACAATACTCGCAAACCACATGACAAATCCAATCACTACAACCCGTACTCTAAGATCCGCCCATAATTCTCCAGACCAGCTTTTCTGAGCATCTCCTGTGCTCGAACCCAGCCCCGGATCGTTGTCCTCTGTCTGCGCGCTCTTTAGTTGGGACATTTGTACGCCGACGTAATCTTGGTTGTGGTCCAACGTCTCGCCTCCCTTAGCCTCCCGGCCATCACTCGTTATCGGAAGGCTCGGTTTAGGTAGCATGGGCTGGATGCCCATGATCCACGGGGTCAAAACTTCTGCCGCTCTTCTCACGCGGTGACTGAGGTATAGGAATAATAAAGTCGCCAGAGCAAAATTAGTTATCTTTTGGGATGAACCAAAGGCACCGAGTTCTAGGAGTCCTTTCGAGTCCGCGGCCATCCAGATATGGTTTTGCAGAGCGAATGCTTCCAACGAACACTTCCCAAGCCATGAGAAAGCATATGAATGTGCGTTGCGGAGCTGTGGGGTGGCGTTGCGGAGAACTAGGTATGACAGTATAGGGACGAATGAAACATAAGAGTGATAGGCACTGTATTCGTCGTCCTCCCTTAGCGAGGCCAGGAACAAGTAAAACAGTGGAATGGCTAGGGCTGAGATAGCAGCCGCATATCGGCGAGCGAGAAGAAACCATCTAGTAGAAGTGCACGAGTTTTCGTTCGCTTTCAGGAACAAAACAGAGCCCACCATCCCAATGTAAACCATCCACAAGTCAGAAGCAATATAATCCCTCCATATCGAAGTATCCCATCGCGACCCTGCAGCAATCCCAAAAATGAAAAATATGATCTCCAATATGCCCGGCAATAGCCTAGTAACTATAGCAGAAACAAAGATCTTCCCGAGCAAGAACTTGATATTCGAGTTATGCTTTTCGCCAATCCATAACGTCAAATAAATAACCAAGAACCAATAAGTCGCCAATGGTGCCAGATAATAGAAAACGTAGCTGGTCCCCATCATATACGGGAGAAAAGCACTCAAGAGATTCAGCCTAATCAAGACTGCTACACACCGTTTGAATGTGTAGTCCTGGCTCTTGAGAAAATATAGGGAGTGGCCATATCCGTTCAGAAATAGATATGCAGTGGTCGATAGCCGGTAAACTGCATTAATCTTAGCAATCTGTATTCCGCCGGTATAGCTGGATATAAGCATGGTAGCCAAGAGCAATCCTTTCCACTCATAAGACTGCTCCCGGCTCAAAAACGGCTGATCCGAGGTAGCGGCAGGTGCTGTCCTCCTAATTGCTACCAACCCGAAAAAAAGAGCCCCGAGCCAGAGCCAGAGCATGTCTGAACTGCAAAATTGTTTTTGAGATTTGCCAAAAACCTGGGTGCGGTCTGCGTAAAAGCAATAAATCACAACAAGCCCGAATATCAACAAGGAATGGACTATCTCATTTGAGGGAAGCCAACTGAACTGGCTTACCAAGGAGGCAGGTGCAGACTTAAGGCCTAAGATGCTGTCAGCGATTCAATATATCTCTCCGGGTTTTTGATTTCACACCTCCATGCCTCATATATATGATCGCGGGAAGAACAGCCAGAACAAACACGAGCGCCAGCCATTGAATATAGTTTGGGGGGTGATACTTATTGCAGCAAGTCCCATCGTAAGGGAAATGGGTGATTTCCCCATTGCATCTCAAGTTCAGCAGGGCCTCGGCCTGCTTTGCAGCAGCTACTTCCTTAATACGGACGCCCGAACTTTGGTAAGCCTGTGGAAGATCCCTGATCATCTCATCAAATGCCCAAAAAACATCTACTCCTTGGAAGGCAGAGAGTTGTTTTAAGTATTCATTCATGGCGCCGATTTTATCGGGAGTGAGAGTTTCCCTCCGGTCATCGGTGAGCCATTCGTACTGTGGGACAAGCACCGGAGAAAGCAACAAAATATCGGACCCCGCCAAGTCCGTACTCGTCCGGCCCTCCCGCATATGCTGCACAACCTCATCAATATTATCCTTCCATTTCTTAAGCCCGTTGATATTTTCATGTCTCGCATACCACAGCCCTGAACCCATAAGAACCAATGCCGCAGAGCCAGAGCCCACGCCCGCAGTTCCACCACTAAATTCGGCGAGTTCGGTAGCTAAAGCACTGGAATTGAGGTAGGGATCCCAGACGAATTCCAATGTGACGTCGTCCTTGACAACAGAGAGGTTAGTATGCTCCCCAACCGGTTGCGGGCGGACCCCCGGGTCGAGCGAGCGAGCGGTAGCCCAAAATATCTCCCGGACGGTCATATCCCCAATGAACAAAGCGCGACGGTTCGCAAGACAGGATTGGATATCTTTGGGATAGTACTTTCGGATAGTGCATCCTGGGGCTTGCCAATTGCTAGGGATTGTACCATTGAAGGTCGAATCAAGCCACTCCCCATCATTGAGGAGGGCTCCGCACTTGAATGGATCCTTTGCATCTGCAGATTCAAATTCCAGCTACACGTCAGAGCCGAAATCAAGGCAAACTAGGTTCAAGGAGCATTGACTGATATAACGCAATAAGAGCTCTTGGGATTGCGATCTTACCATACCAGCAATAGCGAATGATGACTCCCATTATCGTTATAGCAATGAATACAGCTGAAATGCGGTCGAACACAATTGATGCTGAAGACGGACGGGAGGTATTGGGATGGACCATGGTGGGCGAAGTGGCCTACATGCGGTTGAGGGACCGCCGGCAATGAATGCTCGTGTGCGAAGGACAGGTTGGAAGAATATGAAGAGACCAGTTGGTTTTGAAAAGGATGCTGCACAGCGGAAAAGAGATGAAGCGAGTGCTGCCGTTGAAGGGGGGTGGTGGGGTGAAAGGGGATCAAGTAGCAGTGAGAAGGTGGAGAATGGGAAAGGCAGCAGGAGGGAAAGCTGGGTGAGGGGGGGTGATATGTGCCAGTAATAGAAAGTCAGAAGTAGCACACGACAGCAGCCCAAATTTGGCCAAGGTTGCTATGATGGAAAGGAAAGGAAAGGAAAGAGTTGTCCGGCCGCCCATCCCTTCCTATTTCAGCTGTACCCGCCAGTGGAGCAAGACATGGAGATTGGCGCTATAAGGCATATTATGGAAGAAGGGATTAGAGGCTAGATTGGCCTGTCAGGCCAAGCAGAACCCAAGGTGTTTTGAAGAAGGAAGGGAAATGGAGAATAGGTGAGAGAGGAGAAAGGCCAAGACAGGCTCTGGTAGACTTAATTTCGGAGGAAAACGATCAGGGTGACCGTAGCAGATGAGCTCCTTGTTGACAGCAGGCAGTGAGAAAAAGCAAGTTTCAAGTCAGATGCAAGTATCATACGGTACAGGTACCGATAGACTATGATATCGTAAGGGACATTTGTGGCCAGAACAGATGGACATTTGTTCTGGCTCAGCAACAGCATGTTAATTCGCCATGCACGGCCTCTTTACAGGTTAATCACTTGACAAATATTGACCAGCCATAACGGTAATTAACACGTCCAGACGTTCTCCTGCTTCTACCGAAACCTTCATCTACCGTACCTCTGAGCCCCAATACCTCCAGAGAAACCTCGGGTATTTCAATTTCCCCCCCATCAGTGTGAAGAGGCTCATCCACCTCATTGCCCGGTGGAGCCATAATCCTCATCAGAGTAGCAGTTGAAAATCCATTGGGAGTTGAAGTTGAGCAATATTTCTCGGCAGAGGACTCCGCCCCGAGATTCTTCTATCCACATTAAACTTTTTACCTATAATTCTTTGTACCAGCGCAAAATTTCCCCGCAAACAGGTGGTGGGAAGTCCCATTTCCAAATCTCTTCCGCTGCATGATCTGCGGAGCGCGATAGAGTCGTGAATTCATTGAGTGAGCGGCAGTCTGATGCCACCAACGCCCCCAAAGCCATCCCCGATACCGGCAGCGGGACACTACCGCTGCCGCCCCTGCGCCCCAACGCCAAAAACCTGAGGTTTGCTGCCGATGACCGCAACATAACACAGCACTCTACTCGAGTACAGTATGGTGCTAGACACCAAAAGCAGACCCTTTGTTCACTCTCTCCCGCTTAGTAATGCACAAAAAAAAAGCAGCGGCACAAATATCTATCTGAATGTGTTCACCTTATTTCAAAATTTGGCTGCTGTTGCAGTCGGTTCGTTATTGGATCTCAGACGCCCGGCACCGTGCACCACAAGAACTCGAATACCAGCAGATGATACGGGAGTCTTAATGTGCTAGGACCTTGGAGAGTTCCCCTTCTCGGCTACGCAAGCGGAAAACACCGCAAATCCATTCCTCGGTTGAGACAAAATGAAAGGAGCGCACCCTACGGTACCAGTATTCGTAGACAGCGCTTTACTAGGAGAAGCAACTGCGGTACTCGAGTACCGTACTGCGCCTTCACCTTCTGTTCGGCCTCCCTCTCTACCCGGGCCCAGCCTTTCCCTTCCCCTATTCTTCTTCTCCTTCTCATCAACTTTATATCCCTATTTTCAAACAGAACATTCCGTGATTCGTGGGTCCCGTTATTCCCTACCGGTATTGCACGGAACACGCGTACTGCCATCCGCACAAACACCCTCACCCTCTGACAATATTATCTGATGCTCAGCGAGCCATATTCAGGGATGTTATCATCATTGGAATCATTTGGTGTGCTAGGGCTCTCCTTGGCCCCTCGTCTTCCGTTGGTTGGAAGCTTGCATCTGCCCTACATTCTTAGCCAAGCTATGATACGAAATTGGAATCTGATGAGGCAGCACGGAACTCCGCAGCTCTGCCCGTACCCTACCAGTAGACTACGGTACGGTACCGTACCGCACTCATGTCTCCGAGTCTTCAGCGAACCCCACTTCCGTTTTCCAAGTGCGGCACGGTTGGTGACAGAACCCAAGACGGTCTTATTGATATCCGGAGAATCCCGCCCGATCCGTCATATAGCTAGCGATAGTTACTCTTCCCCGAAAACAAAGAACATTACTTGAGCACACTGGGCGGTTCCATCCGATGCGGTTATCACGAGCTTGTGGAACTCTAATCATAAATCCCCCACTGTACGAATACTGTATGGCACAAGAATGGATTGCTCGCTTATGCCGGTATGCCAGGCTCTGCAGCCCGCATAAATGCAACCCACAGTACGAGTATAATAGAGATATATTAGCTGCACTACTGACCGCTATCTTATTACCACTACTGTTCCCAGCAAACCTTGCTCAAGTTCGGTACTTGGGTAGTAATTCATAAGCCACGCCCACTGCACTACATGAAAAGCGACATCAGCCTTCCCGAAGCATTACCCCAATATCTACAGGTAATGCTTCACGACCAAAAGCACTAGTCAGGGCAAATCACCCAACTGGCACTATGAATCGACACTAATTAAATTTACATACTCGGCACAGGAAGTACGGCACGTGGACCAAGGTTTCGTCCAAGACTTCATTCATTCAATTGATCCAGGACCCTAAGAGCCTCACCCGCCCCCGGGAGTCGGCACACAATTTGGTTCGCTGCCAATTAGCGGTCTTTTTCGGCTTGGTCTTCCACGAGCACCGGTGGTCCACCTTTCTTTTTTCTTTCTTTCTTTCTTTCTTTTTTTAACAGGGAATACGACGCACTTTAACGATTCAGTCGTCATCAGTCACCTTGGCGGCCCCATACTCCGAGCAGGCAAGAAATACCCGAAAGCAAGGGTCATGAATTCGCACGAGCGCACAGATGCGCAGGGATCTTTGCCATATATTGCCAATCCCTTTATTCAGGTACTTCTCTCGAGCATGAGTACTCGAGTACTCGTACAGTAGGTTTCTGACAGCCTCCCATCCTTCAGCTGCACTGCCCCGAGCCTTTAAGCTAAGGGCTAGAAGACAAGGGCTAGTTAGGTCCGTGTTTGTATTATTCCACTTGGTACTCCCAGTTTTCCATCCCAAGGTGATATGGTCGTGCTGCTCTGCAGGAAATACTGTGAACCAAGATATTTGAGCATGAAAGAGGGGAGAATTATGCAAGTTCAGCTCTTGATTGTCCTTTCTCTGCCTCGGGCGCAAGTTTTTATGACCATTGGGATCCGGAAAAGTGGTTGACGTGGGCGGACACTGTGGAATATCATATTAGCCTTCTTTTCAAGTTCCTGTCCAACAAGTTTTGGAGATCCCCGCGCGAGCTCAAAGCTGAAGTGACCTTCGAACTCAAAGGCGCACGATTAACCAGAAACTAGCAACCGAGATCCGACGAACACCCTCTCAGCTCTTGGTCCGTCTCTTAGTGGCATACGAGAACCCCGGGGTCGGGCTCCTGGGCGCTGTCTGGGCATCTAGGTATCGCGGCGCATCTTGGGATTTCCAATCTACTTTCTCCTCCCCCTGTAGAATATATTTATTATATGTAGGCTACCAAAAAACGTGCGTCCGAGCAAGAGTATAGGTGCTCCTACGTACTGATTACTATACAGCGCGATATCCCATGCTCGCTTAAGTTGGATGCCAATTGTAGGAACAATACCCCCCAAATCATGTGTCCAATGCCTGTTCGACAGATAGACAAGTGATTGGCTATGATCGAGTCTACCCATACTCGAGCAGTTTGTGCAGAACCGAGCTTTTGACCCCAACTCTGGGTGGCAGTGCAGTCCCAGCCGTGAGTTATTGGTTGAGTAACATCTGATAACGGCCGAATGGTGTGGACAGGGCCCCTTTCTATTGTTAAGCCGGGCCCTGGGTCCCTTGGTTGTCCCCGCACCACCAGACCCGCATCAGCTGTGTTCGGCCTTCCTAGCATTTTTTATCATGGTTAGCATACCGTAGGGTCCGTCTAGCGGGGCACTCCTTTGAACCCCAAATGTCGAGGAGCATGTCTGGCATTCACTTGGCTCAGGCGGCACTAACGACACGGGCTGATCAGTTACCTCACTATTAGATCTCTGTATCCGGCGGGGTGGCTCTGGCTGAGTGCGGGGTTTCCATAATCGTAAAGATGGGCCAAGAAATATCGTGCTATCATATTTAATAATTGTGCCGAGTGATATTTCGTGCTTCGGATTCTGTGCGCAGTCGGTCTGCCGGCCCCTGATCCCTGGATCTCTAGATTTAACAGGATGACGCGTAGGATGGATTTATGCTTGAGGGGGATTTCCCGAGCTGTTATTGATAATAGTGTAAGTAATGCGAACTGCTGATGCCCTGCAATTTGGGTTGTGCCAAGCTGTTCTTAGTTGCCGCAACAAGATCAAACTTATCAGTCATCCCCGACCGCTTTAGATCGCGCTAATTTAGTACGAAATAAGAGATAGAAGAACTTTGTAATTACAGGACCCCATTCGCACTGCGAAACCTCTCATTACTTACGGCCGGGGGGGGGGGTCCATCTTCCCACAGTCTACCTGGTATCGAGATCTCGTTTGGTTGCCTCATATCTCTTGCCCCTGAACGACCATATCCCCCAATTGCCCTGGCTCGGGTCTGAAGGATCCTCACTATTGATAATTAGTCATTCCTTCCTTACCCTAAAGCGGGGTGGTATAAACTTACTCATTAATATCCCACCTCAAGCTGTGGAATCTGTTCTCCCCAGGCTCCAACAATACATCAAATTCCCCCTTGCACTTGTCGTGGACCCAATCGACATCGCGGCTCATGTCCTCTTCCGTGAATCCGGTACACATAATAGCGCATTTTGTATCGAGCAACCGTGGGAGGGTGCTCTCCCACTCTGCTGCGCTCCCCGGATGACCCAACCCTGGATGGAATAAAACAAACATGTCAAAGTATGGATCATACGGCTTGAATGCGCCGGTGTCATGGAGAGTATGGTAATACTCTACAAAGGTCGAGATCTTCATGTTGTGGGATACTCGTTCCACCACCGCACCAAACGGATTTGCCGGAGTTCGGTCGGGGAGCGGGAGTTCGGCGTCCCGGTTCATCATAGATTGCGGCCCAATGAAGACAAGGTGGAAAGTAGAGAGCGGGAACATATGAGTCAGTTGATGCCAAACTTCTCGGGGAAGAGAAGACTCTGAGCGTGCGCCAAGAATGAACAGGCGGACCGGAGGTGGAGTAACTCGAATTCCTTTAATGTCCTTTCCGGCACCTGTACGGGGTGGGTGTAGAGTGTAACGCAGCGCTGCAGCAGGCGCAACGTCAGACATAATTACACGCCGGGTAGAGCAAGAAAGGCTTACCGCTAACGCTCTTCAATCCCTCTACAGTCAATCCGTGCTTAATATCATAAGGGCTCAACTCATGCACAAAGCTTGCGATAGTGATCGGATATGTCAACAACTTGGTGACCTGCCTCAGGGATCTTTCGTCATTGATGGCCCTAAATTCCCTCGTGTATAACAAGGTATCCCAATTCGTAAAATTAATCAAAGCTTCGTCCATTTGTTCCCCGGGATACTCAAACTCGGGAAAGAACCTCCCACTCCTCAAGTCATGATCATCCTCATTCGCTTCCTTCAGGGCATCGCAAATAAGCATGTGATTCTCGTAATCCTCGGCCCAGTGCTCCTCCGAACAGTAAGCAGGAATTCCGCAATCGGGACAAGTAAACTTGATGTGCGTTGGGGAATTCGCAGCCCTATGGTGCGGATGCGGACAGTACGCAGTCCGCTTGATATTAGCCGCTCGCTGGCGCATGGAGGGGGAAGGTGATTTGTCCATGGGGTGAAATAAATTGTTTGGTTTCAACAAAACCCTCGTTCCCTCCGCGCGTTCGTACAGTGAATGATCGCTCGGGGAAGCCAATGCTGACGAGGGCGGAGGGCGAACCTGCCCATCCTTCTCCACGGTCGTCTTGCGGAAGCCTGTGAGGAAGGTTCTTCTTGCGGTAATGGCTGGAAACGCCTGATGTATGAATGGTGAAGTGGTTGTGGTAGTGCGGCGGAGGAGAAGCTTCGAGGATGCTAAACATTTTTGGCAGATTTGTGCTTGCATTTCATCGGCAATGGAGGGAGGATGGCTATTGTCTCAGTTATAATCGTATGTATTTTGCTGGTTGTTGGAATTTAGGTAATTGTCTGTATAGCTAAAAGGGGGGAGAAAAAAGGAAGAAATGAGGGCAAAATATAGGACGAACGATACTGTTGTTTCGGCGGGATGATGTATGTACTCTGAGTACTATGATAGAAGTTATCAGCGGTTCCATCACAGATCACTTATTCGGAGATGGGCGCAGATGGGGGTATTACGATGGGTGTGACTCCTTGGCGCGTTACACCCCTGTTTCGCCTGGGGCTGGAAGCTACCAGCGCCTCACGTATGATATTGCTCCTATTACTGTTCCTCAGCTCGTAGCCAAGAGAGGCCAGATGGCGATAAGTTAGGGAATTTTACACACCTAATTCTGAACCCGTCTTGAACAACCCGCTCTGCACACCCTCAATACTATCACCGACTCTGTGCATCCATCTTGTTCTTTCCTAGCCTTCCCTCCCTCCCCCTCTCGTTCATCCGTCATCTTCCCCCCTCGCTCTCTCTCTTCCCTACATTCTTTCCACGCTTCTCATCCCCCCGTCTACCATCCTACCCCACACTTCCCACTCTGCGATTCATTGCCCCTTGCAGACGCCACTCGGTAGTTAAGATGAGCGTTTATACAGCTGAGGGGTTCGATCCCTCTGAAGCAGACATGCTTCTTATCAAAGTCATGTCACCAGTCTCCGGCTTTCCACGAGACCTTACCTTCCGAATGTTGGCGACGTCCACCATTAAAGATGTGAAGGACAAGATCACCGGTTCTCTTGATTCTAGGCCGCCGTGTGACCAACAACGTTTAATCTATCGGGGGAAGATGATGCAAGACGAGAACAAGCTAGAAACAGTCCTCGGGCTCAATTCCGGACTAGTCGGAAGTGTTAGTTCATAATATCCTCCAGATCACTGACCCTCTCTCTCTCTCTCTCTCTCTCTTCACTAACCGTATTTATATAGGATCCTAGGGAAGCGTTTACCTTTCACTTAATGCTTCGGCCTCCACCTAACTCCGCGCCGATACCTGTGTCCGCGACTACCTCCATAGCACAAAACGCGCTTCCCAATGCTCCCACTTTCCATACAAGGCCCGGACCCGCGGCCCCCATATTGGGCGAACAGGCTTCCGAGGGAAACACTGCTCACGCAGGGCTTGGGGAGCTCAGTCAGCCAGGGCTGCAGAGCTTAGAAGGGTTCCAGCGGCAGCTTCGGCAAAGGCAAGAATATATAAATTCGAGACTAGGACCTGATCAGGCGAGCAGTAGTGGAGTATCGGCTCCCGGGGCAAGCAGCAATGATCCAGTGCCGGGGCTGAGAACCAATGCCACCCCTACCCTAACCAGAACACTCGCAGCGGACACTAGCAATGGCGGGCCAAACTCGGACCCTGTTCTTGTGCCTTCATGGGGGTCATCGGGATCGAACAGCGAAGCGGTGGCTCCAAATCAAGGCAGGGCGGGACAGAGACATGCTCACGAGCAGCTGCGCGAGAGACTCTTACGTCGTGAGGATACTACTACAGCAGCGTTTACGGGTCTCGCTCCACCAGAGCCGTTACCAGTGTTCCATCTACCAACCAATAACCTGCATCCTATTACCAGGAGCAGTCCAGTGTATCTTCTACAAGATGCGAGCGGTAGACCTAGGGCACTTCTGCTAGGGCCCCCGAGAGATGCGAATCCCACGCTAGCTGAGATAATAAATGGTTTAAGAGGACCTTTGGAACCACCGGGCGTTGGCAATCACGACCTACTCGGGCTTGGGTTACCTCCTCCGGACCCTGTCAACCTTGCTGCCATGGGGGGTATTGCTGGAAACAATCTCCTTGGTGCAGGATTGGGGCTTGGAGACCATTTCGGGGGTGCCCATGCCCACCATCGAGTTGGATTCCATGGTGCAGTGCTGGAGAGGCCCAGACGGGCGGGACTGCCCAACTTTCCTGACTTAATACGTGGAGTTCGGGCCCATGCGTCACATTTTTGGCTAGCCATAAGATTAGCTGTGTTTGTGGTTTTGTTTACCGGCAGCGGGGGCTGGAGGAGAATGCTCTATCTCGGCTCGATTGCCGTCGCAATATTCAGTAAGCAATTCATCTCCATATCAATTCTACACAATCCACTAATTCCCCCAAACAGTCTGGCAAACTGGTGTCCTTGAGCCGTTTCTCCGCCCAGTAATTGATGCCATCAACCCACCGCCACCACCCGCACAACCCCCAACCCCAACCCAGCAAGCGCCCAACCAACCTCAGCCGCAAGCGGCCGCCGGCAACCCGAACAATGACAATCCTCTAGGACGCGCGGTGGACGCAAACGCGAACCAACCCGACCCGGCCCGAACCGCGCAAATGCTAGTCGGCCGTCAACAAGACCGCTTCAGGGACATCTTCCGCAGCATTGAACGATGTATAATGATCTTCCTCGCAAGTCTTATCCCGGGGCTTCACGAACGGCACGTCAACGCGGTAGAGCAACGGCAACGAGATGAAGCGCAGCGGCAGCAATTATTTCTTCAACAGCAGCAGCAGCAAGCTGCTGCTGGCGGTAGTGGTGGCATGGAAGTCAATGATGGAGGCGAAGGAGGAGCGGGAGCGGGACAAGTACCCCCTCCAGCACCGCAGCCAGAACCACAAATGGATGAGGTGGACGTTGAACCCTTGGTAGTCTTGTAGATGTCTTGCTCTTGCTCTCTCATGATTGTTATTCATTTCTTCTTTCTTTCTTACTCCTATCATATCATGACACCCTTCTCTCCCCTTAGCCAGTTAGCAGTAGCACGGCAAATTACGCCGCAACCAGCTAACTAGCTAATTGCTTACCAAGTAATCTGACTTGGCCGCTTTCGTTCTATATTTTCGGTGTTTGGCTGGGCTGGTGGGCGTCTTTCAGTTGCGTACAGTATTCCCTTCCCCTCTCTATTTTCTCTTGCCTTAAATTTGTTGGTTTGTTGGTTTGCTTCATTGGGTTACCTCCAGGAAAAGTCGAGACTGAGAATACCACAAGATTAGATTCTAGAAAAATGAATATGATACAGTATTATGCCGTGGCCATGATAGCGTGCTTGTGTCATATTATGATGGGGGCTGCTCTTTTTTGGTCTTGGATCACCGGGATGGGTGAGTGACGCTAGGTGACTGGAAAATCTCATTGCCGTCTAGCAAGTAGATAGGAGGTACCATACCGGTATCCTACTAAACTTGGTTTCAATCACGGCCTACTACGGTAGCACAATTCGTTGTACCATGCCGTCCTCCATCCATCCAAGAATTCGAGCGGGAAAAACAAGAAACCGAAGGCCAAAAACCTATACGGCGCTCCTAACAGCCCGAAACCCCCAACCAGGTACTTCAGTAAATTTCCACTATGAGTTCGAAGGTTTATTTTCGCCCTCCCCCAAGTTTATACCTTCTATACTAGCACTCGAAGCCACGATGGTACTGTGCGTCAGAAGTACCTCTTCAACATGGCAGAAAATACCAATATACCCAACTATCTTCTCCCGTGCGAGAGGAACACCGAATGGCCATGTCAATACACCCAGACTGTTGAAAATCAGCTGATGCCCGGCATACTCAAGCTACAGCTTCCTTTATTTCATAAAAGTGCGGAAGCACGGGAAGACGTTTCCGCTGATGGATGGGAAGGAGCATCATGAGCTGTTAAGAGAACGCATGAAGGCTATGGAGATGAAGGCAGGGCAACAGTCGGTCGTTGAACTAAAGGCACCAGAGAGTGGGAGTCTTTGTGATGCATCTCTTTTATTAAGGGATTGCACAGAATGGTTCTTTCTTTTGTTTCTGTTTAGGATGTGGGACATGCGGGAAGGAAGCGGAGATATGTAGCGATCGATGGAAGAGTCGGAACTTGGTTCGGCTCTTTTTTTTTGATATATAGTCCCGTCTTTACCACTAGTTTAACAAGCAAGAACGAAGAAGGCGTTACGCGCTATCTATTCCAGCTGCTATTCGGTGCCGTACTTTGACCATTGCAAATACAGACACCCTCTATCACCATAGGTAGGAAGGACAGCACCGATCACATCTACTGAGCGACATATCAGCAACTCGAACAGTCTATATCTCTCGCATTCTACCTATACCTCCAGACTCTGTATATTGGCTTCACTATCTCCTCCACTTAACCTTGCCTTTGAGCTAAATCTCGATTATTGTGCCCAACCTCCGACACGTATCCCATCTCATCTCATCTCAGGCGGGTACAAGATTTAATTCGAGCCATCGTTCTTTTTCAAGGGGGTCCTGTCCAACTACTCGCTTCAGGCTGTGAAATTCTCAATAAGTTTGATATTATGATTTGCCCGCTGTCATCATATGATACCAAATTACTCGATTGAAGCCCTGATAGGTATGTATATATATATGCTAGCGCAAAGGTTTACTGCAAACACCTCCACAGTAGCTAACTATAAAAATTTAAAAAAAGCTTGGAGTGATAACTAATAATCCGAATGTCAGAATGGGGAGAAAAGAAAGAAAAGAAAGAGGAGGCCAACCGACTGGTACTGGTACAGTACTCATTTTTCCTCTGGAGATGACTATCTGTAGTTAATCAATATCGCTCAGGAGAGTCTTCTTCTGACTTCTCTGCTGATGGGCGTTTTGTTGCCGCCGTCCTATCAGTTTTCCGGGAGTAGAAAGGGAGGAAAGAAGGAAAAAAGAGGCCATCCCCTTAATAGCACAATCCGCCCAGGCAGCAGACTGGAAGGCTTAAAAAGATTTATGACCGGAACGTGATTTGAACACGCAACCTTCTGATCTGGAGTCAGACGCGCTACCGTTGCGCCATCCAGCCAATTGTTGGATCTATTTCGTTAAGAGATCTACTTATTGATGATGCTGTGGAACCGGCACACCAATTACTGTAGCGCGGTCATTTAGCCATCACTAAATATCACTCGAAAAATATTTCTGCTATCATGTCTAGCGAACATACATGAGGAATCAGTTGCTCCAGAATCCCTCCCTACCTGCCCCCTGCCTCAGGCAACCTTATAAATCTACAATGCACCCCACGGCTGTCTCATGCTGGTGAACTACGTCTTCTTCTTCCCGCTCCCACCACTCCTCCGCGCCCTGGCCCTCTCCATCTCTGCCAAAAGTTCCTTCCCAGCGGAGACTGGCTTTGTCTTTTTTGATGTGACGACAGCTGCCCCCTCCTCCCCTTCCCCCCCTTCCTCTCCGATGAAATCCACCAATAACCCACTCAACCTGGCATCCACTCTGGCGGGAGATGGAGCCGAAGCCGAAGCCGCATCAGGGAACACAGACTTCTGCCCATCTGTGAGTCCGAGAGCCTTCCGCTCAGCCTGCAATTGTCTCTGATATCCGGGAGAATTGAGTACGCGCCAGCGGAGGCGCCAGCCGGTTGGTCCGAGCTCTTTTAACCTAGCGGGTTTCGTGCCGGTGAGGTATGCGTCTAAACCACCGACTTTATCGATCGTTCCTGTTCATCCACCTCCTCTCCGAGTCAGCTATCTGCCCCCACTTTTACTAGCGAGGAGGGAGGCGGGCAGTACGTAAAACACTGGTTGTAATATCCAAACTAAAGTGCCTCCCCAGCGCCCTGGAGTACACACTTCTGTGCCTGACGTTCGGCATCCATTGTCTGCGCGTCTTGTAGCGGAGGAAGTTCTCCGGGACGTTGTTGCCGAATTGTATGTGTTTCCCGCCGTACAGGCCGAACCAGCTCTGCTTGAAGGTGTGTTTTATCGTATAGGGGTATTTAGGCACGTTTCGGAGGATGTGCTCAAGGCGGCGGCGGGAGGGTTTTGCGGCGACGAGAGGGGTGGAGTGGAACTCCCGGACAACCCCTTTCAGGAATTGAGGGAATAGAGGGAGTAGAGAGAAGGGAGATATTGGTAGCTTGTGGCTCATTTTGAGATTTGTGTTCGCATGCAATGGTTGACGATGGTGGGGAGTATAATGCCAGATTCGATCTGATACGGTAGGATAAGTGATGTTTGGCGGGCCCTGCCAAACCAAACTGTCGGCGAAATTTACTTGGAAAGGCCGAGGCTTACCCTACCCATTCAAAGATCTTGGCACAAAAAAAATACATCTATAAAAGCAGCCTTCCCATCCCCTGTCTTCTCTTTTTTTCCCTCCTTCTCTCAACAAACGGATTTGTGCCTTCGGTCCTACCCATTGATCCTTGTGTTCGATGTGGTCTAGTTGTACTGTTGGCAGTTCGGCGATTAATGGAAACGTTTTGTTTAAATAACACCCTGGCGTAAATCCGCGTCGACAGATCCGAGATTGATGGCATCTCCCTTTCGTTTCCTCATCTTGAGTTTGTCTTCGGACTGAGCTCGGTGGGGGAGGGGGGAGATAGTTGGGCGCCATATTCCACCGCGTTGCATAGAACGTCGTTCTTTGACGTTTGGGCAAAACCATGGCTGCATACATTTGTTTCTCTCGAGGATTCTCTTTTTTCAGTTTGCTTATGGCGGGGGAGCTAGTGATGCCTTGATAACGAGTATTTGTTATGCAGTGGAAGAGGGTGGACTTGTTTTCATAGGCTCTCTTTCTATGCTTAAGCGGTGTCCATAACTCGTGAATCATGATATACTTGGGATCCCTGGATGCGAAAAATATAAAATCGAGACCAACCCCAAAAACAGAAATATATAAAAATGGAACAGAAAAAAATCCCTTGATGGCAAAATTAGGGCACCACTAGTCCCTATGTTACCTCAACCGGTTCCACGCTTTTCTTCCTTCCTTTTCCTTCTCCTTCTCTCCTTACATACTTCTACGAACTCCTTTTTCCACACCTCTATTGCATCCAGCAGCCCCATCTCATCTTTTAAGGGAGCATATGCAAGCGCCAACCTCTCAATTCTTTTCAACCCATCTTTGAGCATGTTAACTTCCGCTTCCGTCTCATCGACTGTGCTAATTCTACTGTCCACCGCCATTAGCAATTTCCACAGACAACGATACTTGGGCGCAAATTAAAGATTCAAGCGGAATGACATTGATATCTATGTTGCAACCACGCATATTGATTGTCACACCGTCCGGATCATTGACTCGCGCCCAAGTATAGGCTGAGGGATACTAACTCAAAAGGTAAATTCTCAATCTCCTCCTTCAACCTCTCAATCTCCTCACTCGCAGCCTACATCATCTCAGCAGGTTTCTTCGCAAATCCCCCACAGAACCCCACAAACTCAGAAGAAAGAAGGGAAGGGAGAAAACGTACCTTCAACTCCCCACCCATCCTCTGCAACTCCCCTCTTACCCTCACCAATCCCCCATCACGAGCAGGACTCCCACCCCCAACCCCAGTCAACACAACAGAATTCGTCCTGGACTGACTCTTCCACTCAATCTCCTCCCTAGCTCTCCTCTCCCTCAACAAATCCTTCAGGGAATCTGTAACCGCCGTTTCCAACCCCCAAATCCTAGCCGTCAAGCTCTCCTCCCTGGTCGCGAATGCTTCTCGCTCGGAAATTAGTGCGTCCTGGAGGTACTGCGCCTTCTCCAGGTCGGACATGATCACAATCGGCTCCGCCGGCGACAACGACGACGGAGGAGACGGAGACGATGCGGGTGCGGGCGCAGATCCGGGCGCGCGCTCCCGCAGTAGAAGCTGAGAGCGGAGTTCCTCATTCTGCCTCAGCAGCTCGGAGTTTAGGCTTTCCAAGTCCCTGATCCGTGTCTCATAGGAGGTTATTTGCAGGCAGGTGCCCGAGTGACTGGTGGTTAGCGTTTCGAGGAAGTGGAGAATTGAGTCGTAGGCATCCTGTTTTGTTTTTTTTAGTTTTCAACAGCCTTACCAAAATCGCCAACCAAAAACAACCAACCAACCAAGAGGGAAAGCGAACTTACGGTTTCCAGGGGAGTTCTCGGCGGTGTGTGAGAGCCATTCATCGCGCCATATGTACCGTACTTGTAGGAAAAAAATGTTTTTTTCCCTTGTTTTCGAAGGGTCGCTTTTGTTTGGTGGGGGGATACGGTACGGTATTAGCGGAGGTGAGTTGGCAAATCGCCGTCACTGTGCAAGTAGTGGTATGGCAGTAGGAGGGAGTAGTGACCGCCAACCAGCTCTGATAACTCCTTCCGCATTTCCTGTTTTTGCTTTTTTTTTGCTTTTTTTCTCCCAAAATATCCTTTTTCCACCTTGAGCCGCATGATCTTCGATCCGGACCTGGTGGCCTTGATTGATCCAGCAAGCACAGGGATTTCCCATCCACAATTCATCCTTCCCTCCTTCCTTCCTTCCTTTCACGACAACACCACTCTATCACTAAACCAAAACCTCTGTAAGCCCCCATCCTCCCCTCCCCCCGCCCCCATCCTCCCCTCCCCCCGCCCCCATCCTCCCTTTCCATCATGATGAGCAAACAAGAATTCTGCAATTCCAACCTCGCCCTCAATTTTACCCCACGTGATCCGTTCATAACCTCCGTTTCGGCGGATGCGTTTTGTCTGGCTCCGAAGGGTAGGATATTAAGTTATGGCGAAATGCGGACTTATTCTACCTACACTTGATCTGACTTTGCTTACGTATATTTTTTTATTGGATACTTGATTCATTTTCTTTCCCCATCCCTTTTATTTTATTTTTAGAAGGGGTTTTCATTGTTTTGGTGCTAATTGATGGGTTAGGTAAACTATATGAGGTAGCGGAGGAAGGAGGAGGGTGCGCAGGATGCGGGTTGTCATGGTTCATGGATGGGGAGAGATAGAGAAGGGGGAGTGGGAGGTTATGTTGAGGATGGGATGTGGATTGCCGTTTATTTGCCCAAAGTAGGTATACTGTGGCATACTCGAGTGCAGTACTCGTACAGTGGGGTGAGTTTTTGTGACATGTGGAGGCATGGGCTGTTACCGGTAAGTTGGTTGATGCTTGGAGGTGGAGGTCTGAGATCTGGCTCCTGAACAGTACTCGAGTACATATACGCAACCATGGTGTTTATATAGACAATTATCATAGTGCTAGGTCAAAGAATAACGGGTAACTGATCTCATCTACTCAATACGCACCGCCATTTGTCAATGCTCGCATTGACACAATTCTATACCAATTCTCACCACCTCACCTCTCCTAACAGGCAGAAAAGGATTTCATTAAAAGGAATTGACCGAACCCTAAATTCGCAAACACCCGCTAATCAGTCTACTCTAACATGGTCATCGTGTTGAAACGAAATACAATTTTTATTTCTCGCAACCCATCACAACCCACACCAACCGTCTACCGCCCCGCGACATAAGAAAAGGTAATGGAAAAGTGAAACGCTTCGGGTAGTGTAACTAGTTACATGGAAGGCCCTTGGGAAGCGTCAACCACCACCCGAAACGCCGTGTAGTTTAGGCCGTAAAAAGATTAAACCCACCCACCCACCATGACCCCATCGTTCACAGCCTGTCGACTCTCGCTTTATTAAACGTCTAGTCGACCAAATATTCACCAGAACTACCTAATCCTTATCGCATATACCGTCCAACAATTTCGGAGGCCTTCGCGGCTGCTTGGCCCAAAACTTGCGCAGCATTCTCCAGATCCTCCCCAGCAGTTCCGGTAAACCTTCTAGCAAAATCTCTTGCGCTGACCTCGAGCTCACTATACCCTGCAGTTTCGGCATCCTGTTCTTGGTCGTCCCTACCGAAGTATTGATTGCTAGAGATGGCAGTTGCTCCTTCAAACCCTTGAAGACGTGTACGAGCTTCACTGGCGGCCTGGGGATCGTAGGTATTACGGCCAAAGAATTCGTCGGAGGATATAGACTTTTGGGTTCCAAACTTTTCCCGTGCATACTTCTGGTCATCTTCTACACAAATATTAGTACAAGCCTTTCATAGCGAGTAACTGGCGTAATCTATACCCTCAACCTTGGAACTTGATCCAACAGAACCGAATCCACCCATTTTCTTTGCAGGGCCACCTGCAGCTGGTGCGCCTGCAACTTGTCCAAACCCCAGCCTATTCATCGACAATCCCAATCGTTCCACGTCGCTGCTTTGCCTAGCGTGTGTAGGCGATGATGGAGTGACTGGCGTAGGGCTAAAGACATTCCCCTTTGTCTCTTTCTTGGCTGGCTGTTCCGCTTCCGGATCATAACCTAACTTGGCAATTCGCTCCGCTTCTTCCTTTGCCTTCTTCTCAGCCTCGTCGAAATCAATTACATCTCCACCGGTAGCCTTCTTAGCCCCAAGCTTTTGCCCTTTCTTGGCTCCTAATACACCAGTCCTTCGGGGTCCACTTGCAGATGCTGCACCGGCCTTCGTTCGCAGGGCAGAGGAGGTAGTGGTACGAGAAACAGCCGGCGGGGTTTCAGAGGCAGAAGAAGCGAGGGGGGACTTGGTTCGCGCAATACCACTGCCATTTGAAGGAGTTCCAGCCCTACCAACTATTGGTGGGGTAGCAGTTCGAGACGGCGGGGGTGTTGGGCGTTTGATGGAAGGCTTGTCCCAAGAAGAAAAGAAATCTTCTTCCTCAACCTCAGCAGGGGCAGCGGCTTCTTCACCGCCCTCGATAACCACTTCTCCGGGATATCTGTTATGGACATGAGCTTGTGAACAGGTAGTAGGAGCTTATTGGAAGGGTACTCACAGCACCGCATCTGCAGCCGCACGTTTCTTAAGTTCTTCTTTGTACTTGGTAGCTGTGCTGGATCCGTACTTGACTTTAGGATCCTTGGATGCTAATGCTGCAGATCCGCCATGGCTCTGGAAATACTTGGTCGCGGATTCGTTACCACCGACTTTCATGAGCCTCAACTGATCCCATTGCCATTCTACATTTCAATCAGCACGTGATTCATATAATTCAAATTCTATTGAGCATCTGTAAACGTACGATCAAGAACAGTAGAGCGGACAAAAGATATATGCACACCAAGATTACGGTGGTGAGCACTACAGTCGAGACAGAGGTAGATGCCGAACGGAACGGAAGACCAAGTTGGATTCTTGGAGCCACAATCAAAGCATACCTATATATTATCATTACTATCAGTGAATATCAGGCACGTAAGGTAAAGGAACTTGATATTTGTCTCAACTGGAAATTCCTACCTTATTGGCGCGGTTTGATTTGAGCTTCTCAAAGATTTTTTGGCCTTCAGTTTTAGATGCCAAACTCATGATGATCGCAGAAGCAGGTGCCGGAGTATAACCAAGCCAGGACAAAAGGATAGAAGGAGGAGACGAAAAATGCGCGTGAGGGGAGATAGGGAGAAAGAAAGGATAGTTGAGCTGATCGTCTAAATCTGGCCTCTGCCACCATTCAACGATGACTCAGCCCGAGCAACCTCCTCCTCCTCCTTTATAAGGAAATAGAAGCTCCGAGAGGGGTTAAAGCGAGCAGCCATTTTGGAACCCAAACCTTAGCCCCGGTACTAAGCCTCCCTCAACAAGAGCCTCTGGAAAGGAAACCCCCCCACTCCCGTGCCCCATCCATGATAACGCCCACCAACGCTCCCCGCTATCCCTGCTGGCTACCATCGCATCATCACAATATTTCTTGTAATGTCGGTCCAGTTATCAACTCCGGTTCGTTCAATCACCTTGCGCCCAGGTATACGCACAATCCGGGCCTCAGGCTCGTTAATCCACGCTCATCACCGGCCATTCAGTGGCATAGGAGCAAGTTCACAGAAGCATAAAATAGCAATAGCTCCTAGTATCGCATCGAGTAAGAAACGGGGGGAACTTTCGAAGGGCCAAAAAATTGCGCGAACAGCGAGCACGGGGGCAAACTTCGTGACAATCATCGTTGGGGCAATCTTGACTGTGAGCAGAGAAAATAGATACTGGGATAAATTATGGTCTGGCTTCTGGGTACTGATCCGAATACGCAGGGAACCATCCTGGCGATGCTCTATGCCGAAGTGTTTGCGCCTAATTCCATTCCAAATTGGTTTAACAGCATACACAACAGAATTAAAGCAGATCCACGCTGTACCAAGTTACTCGGAGGGGGGATTAAGGCGTACGGGGAGCCCACATCAAACCGCTGGGCTAGGAACAGGCCAATTGCGTATGTTTCTCCATCTTTCTTCCCTTCAGAGAGAGAGATGTATTGTACAATATAGTTAAATCAGGCGCTAACGGATTGATTGTGCAGTTCGAGCATTCGCAAAGACAGGCATGGCATAGAACATTTGATCATGCACTTTAACGTATGTTATTGTCTGATCTAGGCTCAAACTTATCACTCACGGACGTATTGCAGGTTGAGGGCACCGTTGGCAAGGGAGTTGTCAATGCTCACCTGACGAAGAGACCCGGAGAATCAAAGTACGAGTACAAATATTTGTTCCTCGACATTCCTGGTACGAAAATAACCTGAGGATACGAAAGGCAAACGTGCAACACAAATCTCGCTAACGACTGGCAGGGAAACCCCGGGTATATTTGGAAAACGGAAAGGATAGAGATGGAGGCGAAGGTGGGAAAAAGAAAGGGCTCTTTGGTGTTCAATGGGGGTGGTAATCGGTGCATCATGAGGGATGGGCAAGCGAACGGGCATGTGTGTGGTGCAGAGTATAGCAATGATAAAGATGTTAGCATACAGCAGAATGCTTAACGGGGTTTTAAGAGACGAGGTAAGCACCCAGGTTCCTTCCTCCTGCACGGTTTTCGGACGAAAGCTGAATAATTTGGCGAGACTTGTTCATGATTACTACCAAGTAAACCGTCAATTAGACAATCTTCTGCAAAGAGAGAAAATTAATATTACTAGGAGGTGGTAGGTGATAGGTGGGGGGGCGATTTTTCCATAGAAATAGTGATGGCGGTCCTGGTGGAGTCGGTGGTTCCGTTCAATCGTTCGCCAAAGAGGGCCAATTATCGGGCGTGTCATCCCCGTTACAGTGTCAGCCCACCCTGGCAACGTAGGACAAGAAATCTGGGCTGCTCTCGCTTCTCCGAGTCCGTGACAGGCTAGACGGTCAACACTTCGCTCTCCCTCGCTTCTATGGGCAAACCCTCACTACACATTCCAACTACCACCACCTACCACCACACAAATCTCTCTCGGTTCAGCACTATTCCCACCACCAATCGAACCGGAAGGTCGACCCAAATAAGGAGTCTCACAGGCTTTAGTCCCCTCGGATTGTTTGAACACAGACGCCCTCCCGCCCAACACATGGACAACTGTCCAAGTTTGTCCACAATTACCTAATTATATCATACAAGTACCCCCATCCTTAAATATGGATCGAATCCCCCATGGCTACTGCTACAGAGTCCTCATCCCAAGAACACCAAGAAAAAAATTCTCGGAATATACCGAATCCTTATCGTTATCACCATCCTTTTGATTTCGAAGAACTACCCACCATGGTAAATCAACTTTTGGTCCTCGACCATTCATTCACACCAACCCCCACTCTTATAACGACACCAACTAGGAAGCCAGTGGTAGTCACAGGAGTGGATTCATTCTCCAAACTCCCAACAGAGATCATAAGCAATATATTCTCTTACCTATCACACCATGATCTCTTCAGCTGTCTATCAACTTGTCGTGATGTGAGTAAAAAAAACTGCCGCACATACAGTCCAACCCGCACATAACCACTACCATAGAATAGAAATCACAAAAAAAAAAGATTGCACTATCAAATATTGACCCAAAATTATCTTTTTCTTAGTGGTATTACATCGGCAATGACCCCCTCCTCTGGCACGAGCTAGACCTCAGCAACCTACGCAGCACATCCCTCCCACACTTCCTCGTACCCCTCACCCTCCACAGACACTTGACAACTTGCCGCTCCCTCACCATCGACGCACCTATATCAATTGGCGTGCATCACGTCTTAACCCTCCTAAAATGCGCTTCGCAATCTCCAAATCTACGCTCTCTGACCCTGACTTCAATACCGAACATCCGGTCACAGACCAAAACCCTCGAGCAATTCTTCCTATCCACCAAATCGCAAAACCTGCAGCACGTGGACCTATCGAAAACCTCGATAAGCACATCTGTCATTCAAGCACTCCTGCAGACCTCACGGAAAACTTTGAAAAGCCTCAACCTCGAATTCTCGAACATCGAGGACCCCGCGCTGCGTGCCACCGCTCAGTTCGAGGTCCTGGAGCACCTTTCATTGCTGGACTGCTTCTCGTTAAGCAAGCCCGGACTGCGCTCCTTCCTATCGAAACGCCTGCCGGTGACTGTGCGCGTGCTGAAGATTTGCTGGCTGCCAGATGTTAGGATCGGTTGGTTGTACGAGTTGCTCATGAAGCCTGGGAATAGAGTCGAGAAGATCGATGTCAGGGGCTGTGATAGATTGACATTGGGGGATTTGAGGTGCTTGCAAAAGATCAAGCCTGATCTTGAGATGGTTCATACGGCGCTGTTGGAGGAGGAGAGTGTTTGGGGGTATCGGAAGTATATCGAGCATCTGGGGAGCTTGGCTCCCCCGCCGCCGGTGGGAGTAGGTGTGCAAGAGTCAAAGAAGGAACGCCTCTCTGCTGCTCCCACAGAGCAGGGCTCGATGCTTGCCGGCGCAGTACCAGAGTGTAGGAACGGCTCGGTAGATGTTCATCGGATGTAGATCGGTTTGCAATTTCGGTGTTTTTTATTCTTATTTTGTCTTCCCAGCTTTGTTAGCATTCCCCGGCACTTTAGCGCATCCATTCTTATGTCTTAGCCACTAGCTCTGTCGCAGCTTACGATAAATTGCTTCCTTTGTTCATTGATCTCGTCCATTTTCCCTCACCAATAGACTACCGTAGATCTACCGTATCATCTCACCTCTCGGGTAACACACTTAATCCGTACCACCTCCCAGCAGCACCTGTGACACCCCATCTCACCAAGGCAAACAAAAAAAAGCCGTGTCTTAGTCATTCTCTCTCTTTCCTCCCTACCCTCCCACCTACAAGTATGGCGAAAAAGCGAGAAGGGCGAAAATCTGCCACATGATTAGGACCCATTCCCACACACAAGCCCCAACCAAAACCCACAAATTCCTAAATTCTGTGGCCTCCAAGACAGGAGTGATTATATCTATGATCGGTGAGTTGTTAGTTTCCTCCGGTCCGAACAGGGGTGACGAGCTCACCCTCTCGCCTTCTAGCACCATCTACGATACCGGTACTGTACCCACACAAAAAAAAACAAATGAAAGCACTCGCTACCCGAAACCAATGACGCAACGCCCATCTCTCCAGTCCACCGGCTCGATTTAGGCCCAGAATGCCACCCACGCACCAAACACCGGCAATGAATGCTGGTCACGACACCGAAAGTACCGCGTCTGCACTCGAAGACAAGATAAAACGTACCGTACCAAGATGTTAAGCTAGAATTCCTCTCCTCAGTTACGCGAGAGGAAAACGCCACAAATTCAGCACACAGCACCCAGCGCTGCCACAGTAGGAGAGCCAGCTCCGGTACCAAGCAACCTCCTCGCACATCGACCTTCTATCCAAGTTCTCACGGTACGATACTTCAAATACTAGAGCAATTGAGAGTGACACTAGGACGTCCAGAGTTCCCCCCCCTCTTGACCAAGAGGAGAAAACTCAAGCGAAAAGATTCTCCTTCAGCCCATTGCTGAGACGAGCAAAAAAAGAAAAATAATATGTTACAACAGACCTGGCCAACTCCAACGTCCTCCCTTAGCGAGATTCTCAGCAGATGTCCACCTACAAACTCGCTTAGCATCCAAACCTCGTGCAAAAAAAACCCCCCCGAGGAACAGAAAAAACACGAGCACTCATACTGGTAGTTACTGTACGGTATTTTTACAGAGCGAAAGAAGCGCACTGACTGATCCACCTGATACTACAAGCAGTACCGCTAACCCCACCTGCCAGTAACATACCACAACATAATCGTACTCACATACACGTACCACACCTGAACCCGGGGATTCAGGATAAGTTAGGCGAACCTCGTACGCCCTGATCGGTTTCTGGGCTTACCAACCAATCAAGCAAGCCGGATATCGCGAGTCCATTGCGGCGAGAAAAGGTTTCGCCTTCAAGGGCGAAAGGGAAAAAGAAAAAAGACGCCTTAGCATGGGGTTGTTACACACCCTAACATATCCTATTACCGTACTGGCGAAGGAGAACTAAAAATGTTGTTCACTTCACTCACTTTACCGTACTCGTACCGCACGTTCACTCACTAAAAACTTGCCTCATGCGGCTCTCTCTCCCTTTCTTTCTTTTAATTTAGGCCAAACTGTGGCAGCGAAGCGATGGAGGGGCAAGTTGGAAGGTACTGTATGTGTATAGTATCCGCACGAATCGGAGTCGCCGCTGAGTCAGGGGAGAGGAGGAGGCGGAGGAGGAGGGGTCAGTTTTCACGGGCTGTCACTCGTATGGGAAGTTCCCCTGTTTTATTGTGTTGGATGCGTCGGTGGCGATCCGGAGGAAGGGAGATGGGTCAATACGAGAATGTCGTGCCCTCCGCTTCTAGTTTTGGGTTGGGCTTGTGTGGGGATAGACCAAAAAACTATATACGAGTAGAATAAAAAAAGCATTAGGATACAAGAGCCCTCTCAGTACCATCCACTCCCCCCTATCGCCCTCTCATAATACCCCCCTACATCCAAGTCCCCACAAAACCGAGTGACAAGCGATGCCTCATCATCACTCACAAAGCTGACTCAAACCCGAAGCCCTAGACCAATCCTCGCAAGCCGCCATCACTAAAAACCTAACCCCTGGCGTGTCGGCGAAAATTCACTTGGCGCCAAGTCCTGGAGTTCACTATATAATGCCGCCGTCCCCACGTCCCTCTTTCCTCCTCATACTTACCTAGCGACAGTGTTTTCTGCTCAAAAAGAGTTGAGACTCAGGGATCTCCGACCTCATTGCACAGCGAGGACGCGAGCCTCTGCCAAAGGCCTTCGGGTCTATTGGGTTGCTTAATTTTTGATTTATTCCTTTTCGAAGGCTTTAATTATTTTTTTTCATCAAAGTTTGGGCTTTGTTCGAGGCTTTGAGGGGAAAAAAAATTGAAGAAAAAAAAGAGTGATGAAAATTTTTGCCTTTTATTCGCTTTCATGATTAAAATTTACGAGTTGTGTCACGAAGGTTTGGATCGTAATTTGTCGCTTGCTCGAGTCCCATTTGGGCTAGGATCACTGTCGATACACCCCCCCCTAGATGGTGTCTAATTTGTCAACCTCTCACCCCTCTGCACAGAAATCAATGCTTATTCCGAGGTCTGGTAATTTGAAAGCCGCACATCCCTGTTCAACTTAGATATTAGCCTACGGCAGGCGCCTTCGAGCATTCACGACGATTAAGCGAACTATTGTATTCGCCGTGTCTAATTAGATTATTATATAATATTATGCTAAAAGCATTGGCAATAGGTCAAGGGCTCGTTGTAGAACCATTTATATCGAGTGATATTTTGTGATTCTTTGATCCCTCGTGGCATTTGGAGGCCAATGAAATCAGCCACGGGACCACGCATGGTCGTAGCGGCCAACGTTTCGACGGAAGGTCGCAAGAGACTGGGGTCGTTTTGACGCCCGGGCCTCGTTCCCCGTCCTCTAAAAAAACGGGGGAATATCTGCGTGACTGAAGGGTGCATATCTGAACGCAGCGTAAGAATATTCAGACGAACCATGAGTGCGGTACCTACAGACACATTAAGGCTCCCAACGTCACGACCGGTGAGGGCCCCTTCTTCATTTTTCTTCTTTTCCATCTCTTCCAAGTTTTTCCTCTTTCATTTCGCCTCCTCTCCCGTGGCTAGACAGCTCCGATAGATTATAATGCAACCCTCTCCCCCCGCTTTCCCTGATTGCCACTAACGCCACGTGCAATGTTCTCCGAAATGCGAGTGAGACTACATGAATGCATTCGGCACTTAACCAAGTGTGCAGAAGTGTCCCCCCACCCTCAGCCGCCTTGCAGATCACTTGCTTGTTTTCTTTTTCGAACCGGACTGGCCTGCTCTGCTGTCTGATGTTGCGCTTTTATCCATTTTCCTCTCGCGAAAACGAGAGCTCTCGGGTATCGTGCCAAACATAATTGATCTTGGTGCGGGGGGAGAGGGATTTGAAAAAGAGAAGAGAAAAAAAGTACGCGAGAGAGCTCCTCTGCACGAGTATTAAATGCGGAGGAATTTCGAACTTTGTTTTATTTTCTCTCTCAACATGAAAGGGAAGGGAGGAGAGAAAAAAGAAGAGAATTGGCAGTTAGGAAAAAGCCTTGACCATTAGGACCGGTATCCACGTTCCCCCCCCCCCATTTCAACTCTTTCTTTATCCTTCTCTTCGGCGTTACGGGGTGCTTGCCAGTTATCTTGATAATCGCCTACCGGTAGTTTCTCTTTGAAAGGGGGGATCTTGGATCGGTTGATTGATGTTAGTTCGAGGTCTCGTAGCGAATGATGTGGGGAGGATAGGATTTTGAGGGCGTTGCACAGCACTATACACAAAGGTAGGCATGTGGGGAAGCCGTTTCGCGTGCTAAAGGATGTGAACAACTCAACGGGGATACTCTTGTCTGCCAAGCGAGACGATTGTTGAGAGAGAGAGAGAGAGAGAGAGAAGGAGGGCAGGGAATAAGGGAGAAAAAGAAATACTATAATTAATTTTACTTATTGTACTTGTGCTACAATTTATTAACTCTACCTGTGAGCCCAGGTAAGAAGGGTACAGCTTTTCAGAAATACCATTCATTCCATTGGGGTGAGGACTCCCCACTTGACTCTTTTTTTTCTTTTTTCTTTTTTTCTCTTGTTTTACATCCAATCTGACGGAGGGAAGTTGCAGTCTTTTCGCTCTTGGTCGATTTGGATACAGAGGTCTTCACCACTCATCATCACCATTAACCCCCATCAACCATCACTGCAACGGCCACCGACACCGACACTCACGCCAGCTCTTGGACACAGTCCCCCATCAGACAGCACTCCACCGCCGACGACAACTGACCCTTTGCACCCTCAACCATCCGTTGCAGTTGTCTTGTGTTCGCCACCCACCCATCTGCTACGCCAACGACGCAACCACCACCTCCATTGCAACCACCGCAACCATCAGCACACAAACCACGAACCAAGAGAAATCTCCATTCACACTTACAACAAGCACCTGCGCTTTCTCGCCATCTAAATTTCAACCGAACTCTTCAACCGCATCCTACTGAAAAATTAAATTGAAAATTAAAATAGGGAATAAAATTAAAAATAATAATCGAGCTCTCCTGCCGCATCGGCTATCAGATAGATAATGACTATCGATGATCCTGCGTATGTGCAATCCGATATCCAGTTCCTTGCTGTTCCTTCTGTGCCACATGCTGCCGCCGCAACAGAATTGCTAACTCGTGAACCCGTAGTCAGAACCAGCAGCTCCTCCTCCCTGCTCCCCTCACTTTCTTTCATGCTAAAATACCCTTCAAGTGAGTTCCCCCTCGCAAGCATCTTCCTTGTCTGTTGATAATTGACCGCTTTGGTAGGCATTGGCAACTGCGCTCGCTACTGTGCTCGCCCTCTCCAAATACCCTATACTACCCTACCGATAACAACGTCTACTCTCTGAACCCGGCAACCAGGAAACGCGAGATCGTAGCTACACTGCCATTTAGCCCGAGGTGTATAGGTGCCAAGTATGGTTGGGTATGCGCTGGTGGCGTTGAGAATGGGCAGTTTGCTTCAATACGTGTGAGACAGCAGGACAAGAGCTCGGACCAGCGACGAGGGGACGATGAGGTCGAGGAAGGGGAGGAGGCTAGGGAGTCTACACCTGGAAGCCAAAGGCGGATAAGCCCTGATATCAAAATCAGCCAGCTGGGGGGGTTGATTGTGAATTCGGTTACCCTACATCGACCTCCGTCGTCGAAGAGTGACGACGATGTGTTGGCAGTTCTCACGTAATCCGCTTTCTCATTCTGTGCCCTACTGCACCTTGGTGACTAACGCTTTATTTGGCTGCATCTAGAAACAACGACAAGACAGTACGGATATTTCATCTAGCCCAAAATAAGGTTCTTACGACGTTACACCTGAGCATCGCTACGAATCATGCTTCGATATCCCCGGATGGGCTGCATTTGGTTGTTGTAGGAGATTCAGAGAAGGTATATTTCTACCACCCGGCCTCTCCTGCCGGGTCGTGTCCGGGGACCCCTAGTACTGGTATCGGAGAGGCCGGTGCCGAGTCTTGGGTTTTGTCATCACATCCTCCATTGACTGCCGGAACAGATGCGTTGATTTCAACGAGTTTTTCTCCGTCCTCAATCCTATGCGCTGTGGCATCACAAGATGGCTCTATAACCATATTCGATACTCGGTACCTATGCCCTAATACCTATCCCGGAGGCCCATCTCCCATTGTCAAGAGAATACCCTCTTCACGACCAAAGACATATGCGGGTGCTGTTAGGAGCGTACAGTTTTCCCCGGCTCCTTGGGATTTGCTGGTTTGGGCCGAACATTCTGGCCGAATATGTGTTGCAGATGCTAGGAGTAACTTCACAAAACGGCAGGTTGTGGACATTCTCGTGGAAAAGGACGACATAGTTGAGGCCGAGATTCAGTCTGCTGAGGGGGATGATACCCCCCGCTGGCGCGGACGTGAGGGCACCTCCAGCAGGAGGACTACAAGAGACGAGGAAGCTGTTGAGGAGGATTCCGTTACGGCCACGACCGGGGATGATGACGTTCACGCATTCTTTAGTCGTCGGTATGATGAACTGTCTGAGCTTGTATCCAGAGTGCGGGGGAATTCTCACGAGTGGTGGGCGACTTCAGCATTAAACGGTGCTCCCAGTTATGCAATTCCCGCGCGTGCTCCAGCTTCTCCTTATACCCCGGCACACTCGCTCACTCGTACAGCGACCGCTCCACAGTCTTCACAACCTCTCACCACAACACAGCCGTCCAATGCTTCTGTAACCCCAACCACGCCTGCACTTCTCCGTGATTATCGTGAGCGCCAACTTGAGCGTGAGCGTGCAATGAGACTAAATTATGACCCGCCTCGACGTCGCAACTCCACTCACCCATCATACACCGACCAGTCTACATCTACCTCGACACCCGCCATGCAGCAGTACCCAATACCCCTCCCAACCCCCTCTTACCCCCCAGCGACAGATATGAGCGGGGCTCCACAGAGACTCACCTGGAGTCCAACTGAAACCCCGAGAACATCACGGCCAGTCGAGGCAAGCCAGGCGGATCACCAACGAAATAGGGAACAGCTCAACCTACTAATCGCCGAGGAACGAAGACAGAGCTACTTGAGGCGACGCGCAGCAAGCAGTAATGCGGCAGCCGGCCTTACGGAAGATGCGGGTGGCGGGTATCGTGATGACGGTGATGGCGTCGATATCACAGGATGCACTCTGAGTCGTGATGGGAGCAAATTGTAAGTGATTGTTTCGTTTTTATCTTCTCTTTCCCTTTCCAAAATTAGTCACAGGAAGATTGCGCGTGTGCCAACATGTTGGGGCAATATCCGGAGCTAACCCATCCGTAGGTATGTGGCCACCGACACCGGGATAGTGGAATATCACGTCGATATTGCTGGACGAAAAGTCTTTCCTAGTTATGCTCCTCGCTGATTCCGGCTCTGCCCGCCCATCCACACACCAACTACCCCTCGGCCTTCCCGTGTGGGTAGCTTTTCGGGTAGCTTTTTCTTTTTTCCCTTTCCCCTCAAGCATTCTCCTTACGAGCCACGACTCTATCAGTTTTCAACTAGCATGTTCATGCATCTGGATTTGATCTTTTTTGCTTTTCCCTTTCTTTTTCTATTCCTTCACACCCCCTTCCCCGGGGTTAGCTTATTTTGGGTTCGGAGAGTTTCATGGCGAAAATGGTGAACGGATCGGGATTTCTTTTTCGGAAAGCGGTTTTTTTAAGTCTTGTTCATGCCTTTGCCCCACCCTCCTATCGGAAGGAGTGTGCGAAGTGGGGGAGATGGTTGTCATTTCGGTGTTCATCATAGCTTGCCTTTTTTTCCTTTTTTTCCTTTTTCTCTTTGCTATTACGGTATTCCTGCTATTCCCCGGGTAGCTGGATGTATAAGATTAATTGATGCGGCGGAGGAATGGAACTGGAACGGGTTGGATTGTGAAACAAATAAGTGAGTAAATGGATGGATGGGAAAGCAGTTGATCAGCTAGATATCTTATCACCATATACGGTACGGGCATTTTTAAGGGTTTCATAGGTCTAATCTGTAGTAGTAGTGCTTTATCCATTATATCATAATGAGCTCTCTGGGGTGCTGCGCGGTCTCATGGGTAGATGTTATTGCACAGGTAAAACCTGCGAAGGCGATGATCATTCGTTATGCCCGAAATATGGATCAGAAGACTGATAGTTTTCTTCTCTCAGCCAGCCAACCAACCAAAAAACAACCCGACAACTCCGCCTTTCTGTGAAAGAAGGCGGAGTTGACACGACAAAACAAGAATGTCGACCCGAAACACCAGACACCCCCTTTTCCCCCCCTCTCGCCATTAATCATAGTATCTCACTCGCACCCAACCAAAAACAAAAAAACGCCCCCAGCGCCAAATAAACCGCAACGAGGATATCATCCTAAACAATCCATCACGGCACTTGCCCCACTTCCCACCTCTCCCAATTCCCCATCCCCGATTCCCACATTTCACCCCCCTTCCTTTCTTCCATCCATCCCACCACGACGAGACAGACAAAAAAAAAAAAAAAACCAACCAGCCAGCCAACCAGCCAGCCAGCCACCAAAAAAAAAGGCGAAACAATGCAAGAAAAGAGAAGGGGGGAAAAAATGGAGAAGAAGAAGAAGAAGAAGCGAGAACGAAAAGCACGCAAATAAGTCATAATACCATTATACATAAATGAGCTGACATGAATCACCTCACATCACCCCACCCCGCCCCACCCCCAAACAAAAACAAAAACAAAAACATAAACATAAGACAAGACAAAACCCGTTGCGGAAATTAACACCCGCGAGCCGGCCGGTTCAGTTCAGTCAGCCACGTTTGAACCCCATGGTGGGCCAGCCCGCCAGCCGGTCTGTTCTGTCGGTCGGTCGGTCGGCCGGACATGTATCTGTCTGTCTGTCTGTTTTTTTCCTTTTTTCCCTTTCCTTTTTCCCTTCCTAGACAGACAGACAGACAGACGACCATATGGAATGGGACGAGGATGAGGGTTTTGCCTTGTCGGTGGGTGGGTATTGTTCATGACATGACGGTAGGTAGGGAGGGAGGGAGGGAGGGGCGAGGTGGGGGCGCAAGCAACTTGATGATCTAGATTGTAGGGCACGTGGAGGGGAGTGGGGGGGGGGGCGGGAACTTGCATGCTTTTTCTATCATTACTATTATCTTGAGTACCGTATCTGGTTTGGTTGGGGCGAGTGATGGGTCGTGGTTCCCGGCTGTGGTGTTGGTATGAAAATGGTACAAGCACATTGTACCGTGTAAGTTAGGGGTTTTGTTCGGTTTCGGTGGGGTTGTGTTTGGGGTTTTTTGGTTAGTTATGGGTGTGTGCGTGGGTGTGTGTGTGTTGTGGTTTGTTGTTGGGGGGGGGGGTTGCTGGACGTGCCGTGCTGGCTGTGTTCGTTCGTTTTGGTATGGTTTATGCGAGTGGAAGGTAAAGAGGGTTGTTATTGCCGTGGGTTGGGACTTGTGGGAATGTTTTGGGAGGAGTGGAGTTCCGTGAGTGGGTGGTTTGGTTTGGTTTGGTTGGTTTGGGTTCTGGTGAGGTTCCGTATTGGTATTGGCCATGCGTTGTATCATGTCATGCTGGAGATATCTACCCGAGTGAGAGGTAGCACATAGATACGATACCCAACTAACGAGTGAGAAATTGTGAATATTCCTGCTCTTACTATGATACACATATCGGGAATTTATTTTCCCCTCCAGCTTTTTACAAGCACTACCGTAGTCTATCAATCAAACACCACTCGTTTTTCTCTTCCCCCTCTCAACAACTCCTTTCCTGACACCTCTCCACATCTACTCATCGTACCATACCACACGCATCACCCAAAACCTAACCACAACCTGCAACCCCACAACCCCTGATAACCCCTACCCCTACCCACCCCTACCCTACCCCCATCTCAGCATCTGGAACCCGAGTTTTGTCATTCATTCATCCATCCACAAACAAAAAAACAACATACCATAGTCCAATGAATAATAATAACAATAATAGCCAGAATAATAATAATAATAATAATAATAATAATAAGGCCCCTTCCTCCTCCTTCTCCCCCCCCCCCCACCACCCCCTTTCTCCTTTTTTCCTTTTTTTTCCTTCCTTTTCTCTCCCTTTTTTTCTTTTTTCTCTTTCTCTTTCTCGCTGATGCTGGTGGTGGTGGTGGTGGTGGTGGTGGTGGGAGGTGTGATAGTTGAGTCAACCAAAGCCGAATCAAAATCAACAACCCCACCGCCGCCTACGAGTTACGGTACGCAATCACGAAGCGAGCGGGAGAACAGAAACCCGAGTTTTGCGAGAGAGAGAGAGAGAGAGAGAGGTGAAAATAGGAATAAAATAGAATAAAAATGTATGATTGGTTTTTTTATTTATTCTATGTTTTCTTTTTGGACAAGGCGGGAGAGATGGGGGAGGGGATATCGTTGCTGTGCGTAAGGTACGGTGTATTCTATCGTACTTTACTCTGTGTAAAAAGGATAGATACCTATCAGCCGTATAAGTTTTGCTTGTGATGGTGATGATGAGTATGAGCATGACGCGGTATGGGCAACGTCGCTCATCAACGTAGACTAGGGAAAGGATTGGCAGGAAATCTTTTTTCACCTTTCACTTCTTGGAGGGTAGACTGAGTGTTGTCGTTGTTGCAGGGTCTTGTCCGTTTAATCATGTTTCAGTGTCTATCATGGCCCAAATGAAGGTGAAGGAAGCTATGTATCATAATATCATAGACATGATATCATAACTAGTATCGCCCTAAGGAAAGGCTGGAACGATTTGGCTATGATTATCCCGCGCCGTACATGTACCGTATCTACCCTACCTAACCCTACAGTAGCGTACCTGAACTGCACGGCATCATACATACCGTATTACACCAAGCAAGCAGGCAGGCAGGCAGGCAGGCAAGCAATCTAGTTATCCCACTCCGGACGGGTTACCGGACACCGGTTCATGTACTCGTACGCACGAGTAGAGTACATCGCGGTATCACAGCACAGCACGGCCGCTACTGTATGGCAGATAAGCTACAAGTAGATGGTGCCGTCCGCCTGCAGAGTACGAGGGCTTGCCTTAGGAAAGTGGAGTAGAGTTGGAGTAACTAAACTGGTTTATGATATTGCGAACCAAGTTTATATAATAATATTATCATCGTATTGTGCTCTCTGCGCTTGCTTGCTTGCTTGCTTGCTGAACACCTACAGGTAAGTCAACCGTGCAGCGGTTGGTGCGGTGAGGTGCGGTATGATAATAACTAACCGGATTAAACCTAGCCTAGCTGGACTTTGACAATTTAGAACCATTCATGTGCCGTACGGTATGGAACTTTTTACTTTGAGAATCGGATCTCGCACGTATTATCATGCTTGAACTGTACTTGTACGGTTAGGTTACGGCAGAGGCTTTCCTCCTTCCCCCTTGCTTCCAAGCCACGGCCGATACCGTACCTAGGATCTAGTGCTAAGATGTGGTGCAATGCAGAAGCCGTGGATGGATGGAGGGGAGGGAGGGAGGGGAGGGGAAGTGTGTAACACCCCCCCCACTTTGATATGCAGAAGGCAGTCAGCTAGACTGACTGCCGATACTGTGCTAGTAACTCTACTTGGAAAGTTCAAAACAAAGACGGAACTGAATACTTAAGCCACTCTGTGGCTAGTGTGATATATACCGCAGTGGCTTCCACCCTTCCCTCTCTTCTCTGCCTGTACCGGTATCGGTACCTTCCCATTGAGAAGAAGAAGAAAAGTCAAAATATCTCCCGTGATAATATATAATCATCGCAGTAAAAGTGGAAGAAAAAACAAACAAAAACAAAGCAAGACAATCTTCAGCTCCAAATTAGAATTACTCAACAACTTCCAACCCCAACCAACCAACCAACCAATCAATCATTTACCGGTAATATTAATAACAAAGGACGGATACCAGCACACACCCACCGACTCCGGCGGCGGCCGGGGAAATGGAAAATCCGAGCTTTTCTTTCTTTCTTTCTTCTTCTCCCTACCACCATCAATGTTGTGGGGTTATAGGCAGCGTGATAATGTTTGAGATGAGCAAGTGTGTGAGTGTGAGTGGATAAAGAAAATCCCGGAGAGAGGAAGGAAGGAGGGAAGGAGGGAAGTCATTGCTGTAATGGTGTATTCGGCGGAGAAATTGGGGGGGGAGGAGAGGACAGATCTATGAAATGGGGATGGGATGGGGATTTTGGGGGGGGGGGATGGTATTACTTGCAGAATTGGTAAATATTGTATGATAGGTTTGTTTGTTTGCGTATGTTGATAGATTGTGCCCGTGAATATGGGGGGGGGGGGGTAAGTTCAAAGCACAGTGCGGTATTATATGTTACAGTACAGTTACAGCTGCGATCTAGCTCTATATCTATATCACGCAGCCAGTCAAATAGGAAAGAAACACCTGTAACATAACATGACATAAATTATGAACCACCACCACCAGCATCCTTGACCTGACGTACGAGAATTTACGAGAAGAGAAGGAAAGTTAAACTCACCCTATCTGTCTATCTATCTATCTATCTATCTGTCTGCCCATCTATCCACGATATCTCCGGTATCTATCTATCTCATGCAAGGGAGGGAAATGCAACGCTGTAAACTATAAGTAAGAAAGAAAAAAAGGAAAAACGGAGGAGAAAAAAAAGTAATCTCCCTTCTCTTTCCCTTCTTTCTTTCCTTCTAGCGCTTCCAGCTTTTATTTTTCTTCTTCTTGTCTTTTATTTTCTTCTTCTTTCCCTCCCTCCCTCTCCCTTGCTGTTCCTGGACAAACGGAACAAAAAACAATGTCTCACATTACATTTTTCGAATTTCAATCAGTCGAAATACCGGTATGTGTGTTTTTGCCATGAGGGGGGGGGGGTCTGCCGCACCGTAGGTAGGCAGGTACAACAGGTAAGGCCAAGGTAGGTAGAAAAGTGAAACAGAGCAAAACAGAACAACACCTCCCCCCGCCCGCCCGCCCAAGATAAGGGGGGGAGGGAAAAGCATTTCAGATTCCGAAGTTGAGATCAGAAACTGTCTACCGTAGAGAAAGCAAAGCAAGCAAGCGCTACCCTACCGTACGCCATGTTTTGTGTCCTGCCCTACCGGTACCTGCCTACCGTGCCCTACCTACCTACCGTACCCTCCCCTAACCGTACGAAATACCATACCCATAACCATCCATATCACACCATGCAGCTCACGTGGATAGGCGAATTAAATTAGTTTCGCTTGTCTCTTCTAGCCGGACCGTGAGCCAGCCCCCCTTCCCCCCCTTGGCTTACGGTACCGGTACCTTCATGGTATCCGGCCGGCAGCTACGGTAAGTTACTGTATGATAACTAGCTTGATAGCTTAGCCGCCGCCGCACACGAAGGAGAGAGAAGAAAAAAACAATATATATATATATATATATCAGAAAAGAAAAAAAATCGCTCGACTTCACTTCGCCTATTTTAGCTCAAAGCCTCCTCCTCCTCTGTGAGGAAAATGTCCGTTTACCGGTTATCTTTGTCGCACATACGGTATTTACCCTACCGTATGTATGTGTTCGCGTGGATGAGGATTATTTGTACCACTGTGCCGTAGAGTTGCGGGCGGGGGCTTGCGACGAGGAGGACGGAGCCACGTTCATGCTCACGTTTGCTCGGGGATCTGTTTGTGGGGGGGAGGAGGAAAAAGAAAGAAGGGAGGGAGGGAGGAAGAAGAAAAAGAAAAAGAAATGTGAGAGAGAGATAGAGAGATAGAGAGGGCGGAAAGGTACGCACCGTACTGCTACTGGCATTGTGCTGTGCCCGCTGCTCGTACTGTGGGTTAATTCAGGTACTGCCAGTTATTTCCATATTTCCATATTTCCATATCTCCATATCTCCCCTTGTAATACTATACCATACCGGTACTGCGGCAGATAGACAAACAGATAGACAGATAAATAGATAAAAAAAACAATAGCGCGCAAGTCAAAAATAAACCCCACGATACGAGATATTAGTGTCTATTATCCCATTGTGCGTTACTGTACCTCAAGCCCACGGAGACATTACCAGTACATCTTTTAAGCAATCGGGCTGTGAAGGAAAAGAGGTAAAAAGAGGAGGAAGAGGAGGGAATGCAATTACAAGTATCAGGACCATGGTGAGCATGCGATGGCGATGCAAAAGCAATTACTCTCCGCCTACCCTATGCACGAAATGCCGTGTTTGACAGCGGCGGCGCGTCGGGGGGGAGGGAGGGAGGGAGGGCGCAAAAATAGATTTTTTTCTTTTTTTTCTTTTTTTTCTTTCTTTCACCCTCCGTTTCTTTTTACTCTTCTTTGATTTGGGGGATGATGGATGGATGGATGGTGGTGAGATTTGGAGTTATTTGGGGGGGGTTTTTTTATAATAATAATTATTATTATTATTCCTGTTATTATTTTAGATATGAATATTGCAGGAACGAGAGAGAGAAGCCGTGAGAGAGAGTTGGGCGGAAGAGAATACGGTAGTATCATTCTGTTGATGGCACAGTAAAGTACTTGGCGATGAGCGGGAGGAGGGCATGTATTGTGATGCTAGAAGTAAGTACGATACGAACTATTCATACATACCATAAACAGCCGAGTTCATCCCCTCTTTTTCTTTCTCTCTTACCCTACATCGGGAATATAGTAGTAGACCACCATACCATACTCGAGCACAAGTATGATAATCTAGGAAATGTCATCATCATATGACCCAAATTCAATAAACCCATTCCAATACTTGTAACCCCCAAAAACAAAGAACCCCACCCACACACACACACACACCTCCCAAACAGAATTCATCTACGGTACCCATCTCCCGTATCTCAGCCCCAACCGAGCCGATTTCCCTCCCCCCTCACCTCACCTCGCACTGTAACTCAAGATTTTGTCCACGAGCAAAAGTACTGTAGATCACCTCATGGACCGTGCAGAGTACCGTAAAACCTCCCCCCTCCAATCCAGTAGAGTACCGTAGGCAAGTGCGCAAGTCAGTAAGGGGAGCAATCCTTCTTCAGCCCTTCCTTAAGACCTTCCATCGCCTCACATTGCATGGCAACCCACATGGCGCGCACAAATCACATCAGTCATAATCACCTCTCTCTTTCCTTTTTTTTTTGTAGAAAAATAATAATCCTACTATTGTTCTTCCAAGGGTATGCAGCAACTGCCGGTATGATACCATTAACAGTGCCATAGCGAGAATGAGCGAAGGAACGATACGAGCGCAGGGTCAAACACACGGTGACTCCGGGGTGGAGATTGCGCGCGGGGAGGGGAGGGGAGGGGGGGGGTGTGTGTGGGGAGGGTCTAGACATCACACTGCCACCCCACAATCAGTAAAAAAAAATTAAAAAAAAAGTGCCATATATATTATGACATTTTTTTCTTTTCTTTTCAAGGGAGTTGATAAATACGGAATATGGTACCGGTAGGGTAGTAAGGGGGGGGGGGTGGGAAGAAAAGAAAAATATAAAAATAATCTAATCTAGATCCGGATCCGGATCACGGAGTTTCGAAAGGGTGTGTGATTTGTGTCATGGAGGGGAAGGGAAGGGGGAAAATATGGGATTGGGATTGGAGATTGGGGATTGGGATATTAAGGTCGGGGTATTGGGAATTTGGGAATTGGGAATTTGGTAAAAAAAAAACTGTAGGGTACGTAGATTTGGTACTCGAGCAACAATACAATACAATACATACATACAGTGCGTAGCATTGTACATATTCGCACCCTTGCCGTGAAGTGGTACGGCGGGGATGGTAAGGCTAAATAACCCATGTTTATTATAACTTTCTTTCTTCCAAAACTGTGTTATGGCGCCGTATCCCCCCCCCCTACATAACCTACCTACCTACCTACCTACCTACCTACCTACCTACTTACCCACGGGCTCTACCGTACTCTCTCAGTTGCCGGTACCGGTAACTCTACAGTACCGTACTTTTTTACCCTACTGTATGTAACTGTACCCTGCCCAACTCGCACACCCATCATGCAAGCAGGAATTTGGTCGCCGACGTGAAATACCCGCCTTGCCTGGTTGAATGAATGAATGGGTTGGGTTGGGTGGATGAATAGGGATATATCGGTATTAATTATTTTTATCCACCTCTTCTTCTTCTTCTCCTCCCTTTTTTTTCTCTTCCACTTTGTCCGAAATGTGCATGGCTCATGTAACTCTAGCATTTTGGTACTATGCGTGCCGCCATTATGATAGCCATATTATAACTGTACTCTACTAATAACAATTATTATCGTCTTGTGATTATTTCTTTTTTTTCTTTTCTTTTTCAATTCCTTACTTTTGCTTTACGGTACTTACTCTAGCTCAGCCCCGGTCAGGCCCAGTCCGGCACAGCTCAACCCAGCTCAACCAGAGCATAGTAGATGAGATTAGGGTACGGTAGGCTGGGTTACCGGTACTATACCGAGACTCTATTATACCGTAAGAACCGAGACACCGCAATAATAATGGAGAATATCGCTAGGACGTTGGAGCTGCCTCTCCTGGTAGGGTCTACTGGATTTGATCCTTTTTTCATTTCATCTCATTGGTCTCGATCGAGAGGCTGAAAAAAGAAAAAAAAAAGGAGCTGGTCCTCCTCTTCTGAATCCAAAGGAGGAAAAATTCTGGACGTTCTAGCGGTACTGCATACGCCCATAACCGGTTACCGGTCCTCTTACGATGCCGTAATATGCGAGGCATTGATAGTATTAGATAATCCTCTTGTCGTTACTATTATTATCATTATATAGGCACCGGGGGATATGTTTTCGTACAGTATTAGTACACGACAGGGATAGCTAACCAGCATAATAGCTCCCCCGTCTTGTACGAAAAAGATATTCGTGGGCAACTTGCGCATACCTACATACATACACGCATACACGCATACCGGGACTGTAAAAACTCGCGTAATCCGCCATCTCCATCAGGCCTCTAATCTCCGCATTCGGGGACAAAATAGCTCGAGGGGGAAAGTTGTTTCTTTTTGTTTGCCTGACGTTGGGCGAGCTGAGCTAATTTGTCGGACCTCTCTCGCTTGCTGGTTGCTCCCAATAATCCAGTGGATAAATCGTGCTCGGTTTTAAGCCTATTGCAGGCTAGCTCCGCTCCGCTGCTTACCTGATAGTTGATATCAGGAATGGGTAAATAAATAAGATACAGTAAACACGGCGTCCGAGCAGACTAATTTACCTACGATACGGTACGTCCCCTGCCTGTGCAGCTTGTATATAAGTATGCGCCAGTACTCGAGTATATACTCGTGCAGTAACTGGAGGATCGACAAGTTAAGGTTTTGGCAGGCATGGCATGGCGAGCTGTGTAATGTAAGGTATAATAACGCCATCACTTGGTCGAAGCTTCCTTCCTTCCTTCCTTGCTTGCCTGCCTGCCTGCCTGCCTGCTCGCGGGGGCACAGCAAGTATTCTATGTGGTGCGGTGCGTAAGTGAGTGAGTGAGTGAGTGAGTCGCAGAAATCTCGCAGTTTCCACTCTGCTGTGCAGTTAGGCTCGATGGTGATGATGGTGATGATGATGATGATGATGATGATGATGAGCGCGCGCCTCCTTGAGAGGGGAGGTGACTGAATAGCTATAATTAGATTGGATTCTTTGTTCGTTCTTGGTTAGTCAGTTCGTAAGATTCGTTTTTTTTTTGTTTTATTTTATTTTCTGTTTTCGCGGCTGGGGTTCAGTTAACGGACGGTACTGTAAGGTAAGGTGAGTGAGGTAGGGTGAGGTGAGGTCATGTAGGTAAGACGGGGCAGGTGGATGAATAGAGGAAGGAGGCTGGAGGCTGAAGCTACGATAATATGATACTGAATTGTTCTGTTCCTGCCGCTGCCGTAACGCGAAATGATCTACTGTATGATACCGTATTTATCTACGGGAGTGGGCGTGAGTTACAGTAGTGGGGCCTCCCACACCATCACGGCTCCGTAACATACGGTACGGTAGGAATGCGCACAAGCAGCCTATATTATGGTAGACAGCTCGAACCTGAATTATGTATAATATCATACTTACTTGCCTACTACAGCCGCTCAGCCACTATCCACCTGCCAATCGTTTTATGATATGCATCATCAACATGCAATAAAACCCCAGCGAAACGCCATTCCAAATACCCAAGCGCGGGGCGGATCCACATATAATAGAAATGCTGTACAGCGCAGTGCAGAAACCACAACCAGGCTATCAGGATGGTTAGCCTAGAAAGAGAAGGGAGTAGTGAAAGAAAAAAAAAGAAGAGCTGATATCATAGATACAAGCACTTTGGACGGATAAATACCGGAAATAACGCTGACACAAGATGCTGATGCCTGCAGCTAGAGGGCGGCATATGCCAATCAATCGATCAGTCAATCAATCAATACGAAAACTTCAAAATTTAATAAAAAAATAATACGAGTTTCACTCTATCCACCTACCAAACCTATGAACAGGCCGCCGGAACCTTTTTAAATTTCCCAACCCTTTCCCCAACTCTTTCTAGCAGAAGGAGAAGGAGAAGGAGAAGGAGAAGGAGAAGAAGATATTAGAGCGCGCGCGTGGAACTGAAAGAAGGAAAGAGGAAAATATTAACGAAATCTATTGTAGGAAGGAATGGAGAAAAGAGGGGCTCAGCCTTGGGCTAATACCAAAGTACCGGTATGATATTCCTCAGCGAGTAGGTCAATTAATTAGTGGTGCAGTACTCCGGGCAATCGGATTGGCATGGATGTTAGAATATCCCCCCATTCATCCCCCCCAACACCCACCCACTCGACTCGCCGTTCTGATACATACTGTACAAGTACTGTGCTGTGCTCTATCCCACGCAGCATTGGCACAGCACTAGGGCCGGATGGCGGGGCACCCCACACACACCCCACCTCACCCGGCCCCCTCCGAGAGGCGAGCACCGCACGGCACTGTACGGTACATTCCAGGTTATCCATCCCCTCATCAAGTGATTAGGCCAGGTAGGATAGAATAGAATAAGTTAAAGCCTCAAGAATCTATAAATCATACTCCCACTAATCTAAGCCCCCTCATAACCGCCCGCAAAGGTAAATAATAATAAAAACCCATCCTTTTGCCTACAATGCCATGCTATGCAACTACCGTACGCTACACTCGTGTAAACCCACTTCGTCGGGTTATCGGCGCATATTAGTATCAGCCCAGGATAGGCTTCGTTCGACAAGTTAACAGATTGCGACTGTGGGTTGATGAGTTCTAAAACTCGTCCAGCCACAGGCATGATCATCGGGTTGTACCGTGTCAGGCAAAATGCCATTTCCTCTCAGGAGGATTTCGTCTCTGGATACGGAGATTAGACGCTGGAGGGAAGTACTGAATTACACGAGTAAATACGGTATAATGATTTAAAAAAGAGCTCGCGTGGCTAGCATAGCGCAAAAGTGGTACTCGAAGAGGGACAGGGAAGCTTTGGGGGGTTCGAGAATACTTCTGTACTGATTTACTTATGTACACATGTACTCGAGTATGTATGTGCATTAAGTGGAACCTTACGTTCGTCTGTTCTTTTTTATTTCTGTTTCTGGAGAAATCTTGTCCTACGAATAGATAGTTAATGCAAGGCCGGTTTCGAAAGATGGGGTGGAGTGCTCGAGTACCGGTGGATGGAGTTGGAGTTGGACGACATTTTTTTTTCCATTTTCCTTTTTGCTGCTCGTGGTGGAAGGATGGGCATTGCAGGGCATTGGCATTGCGACTACGGGACGAGCAGCCGAACGGTTCAGTGCTCCAGTCACATCGCATTACATCAGGAACCAACTATTGTGCTCGAGTACCCACCGCTTACAAAGTGAAAGGTCTGGTCTATTTCGGATTAGCTTTTTATTTGAGGATACCCCCCACTTACAAGTACCCACCGGAAAGTTAATGAAAAGTTAATTTAGGTTGACCCACGAAACAATCCTTGTCCTGCGCGAAGACATCTCACCCCCTGTGCCTTGTACTAAGTAACCTGTCAATGCTTTGACTCTTTTTCTGCGGGCAGGATGCCAACGAAGAAGCACCAGTTCAGGTACGATATACAAGTACTGGGACATTGAATTCCCGAAACAGTAAAATTCGTTGCCAAGGGCCCAAGGTCGGATTTGGTAGTGGTTGGTTGTACCCCACCCAGGAAATATAATTTCCAGATAACTCATCGGCGGGGTTAAATATTCTGAGCAAATCGCAAACCCCAAAATATTCCAAAACAGGCTTAACGTGCCCGGCAAATACTCGTCCCAGGCCATAAGTATGATACCCGAAAACAGGGATTAAAGAAACATACGGCAAAACATCTGTGCGTATCTGTGCCCCTATACAAATGATCTTTCTTCATTTTCGGGTACTTATGGCCTGGGACAAGTATCACACTTTCGTCCAAAGGATAGCGATTCGACTCCCAGGCGTCGCGAACGGTGCAGGTGTCTTAGTAAAAGACCAAGGGGGAGAAAAAGAAAACCCATTCTTGCAATAACTGGCGGTGTTGAGTTGATCCCAACATCATCTCAAACCGCGAACACAAGCAAGCACAGTGAATCGGTTCCTTTACGGCCCGCGCCGATTTTGAGTGTTGTCTGCGTGGTTGAGCGCCCCACGTGGGACTGTAACAATGTTCGTGTTTTGTTCCACCGCTTCCCGCATTCGTTGCTACCATCCATCAAGCCAGCCGACGAACAGCCAACTGGAACCTCAGACTGCTACCGCTATCTTAACCGGCATTTTTAGTTTGCTAGCTCGTTGGCTATCATTGTTAGCCATCTCATCAGGATGGCTCCTTCCTCTGCTCAATTCTTCTGTAGCTAAAGTGTACTGGTACGGTAGTCCTGGCCACACCGCCACCATCGTGTTGCAGGATCCCATCTACAAGTAGTGCACCGTTACCGTAACCCTCACTGCTCACGTCGGCGGCAGGAAAAGTGGAGAAAAACTTGCCATGCCCGACTTAAACTACCGTAGAATCTCGAATAATTGAACAATGTGCTATGTCGTTGGAGTTGCCTTCTCTGGTAAGGTCTGGTGTTTTTTTGTTTTTTTATGACTCCCAGAGGGGCTGAGCAGCTCTTTTTTTGCCGC
>Ga0307509_10001059_pt1 | contig 47065 bp, 41 predicted proteins | sample 10_EM_MG_FD_202245 | JGI IMG/M metagenome (GOLD analysis project Ga0307509, IMG submission 202245) | Populus trichocarpa ectomycorrhiza microbial communities from riparian zone in the Pacific Northwest, United States - 10_EM | ecosystem: Host-associated > Plants > Roots > Unclassified | place... | reverse complement strand
AGTCACGATACAATGAGTTGTGGTTGACTTTTTGTATGAGTGATATTAAATATTTTCCTTTTTTATGTCTTATATTTGATTAAAAATACACCTGAGACACCTCTTTCTTGGTTCGCTTGACTCATACTTTATTTCAACCCTCTAGCACACGGTTCAATTATTCAAGTTGTTACGGTATAGGATGTCCAGATCCTACCATTGATACGAGTGATAAGTCCACCCCTCTAAAGAGTCTTGCTTGATCAAATCCTGTATCCCCCCCCCCTTCGCCTCTCATGCAAATGATCAAACCTCGGGTTCGGCCTCGTGGAGTACCGGTACTGTAAGCTCGAAGTTGTAAAATTCGTCCTTGTTTGGATAAGCCTCATACCAGAATAGATAGAGGTGATGATTAGGGACCGTCGAGGCTAGTCATAAAGCTTAGAGTTGTAAAGGAGGTGGTCAGGGAGGATGAGGGAAGGGATATTTTCCAGGCTCTAAATGGCAGCCTTGCCTTCCATCTCGACAATGGATGTTATAATAATACCTATCCAACCTTAGTCGATCGCTCCAAAGAAGGCGATGTTTTTTTTTCTTTTTTCCCCGGCACAATATCATATAAGGCAGCAGCGGAGCCTTTTATACCCCTCTCTCCCTTCGCCAGATACTCTACCGGTATCTAAGATGTTCGCCACCCTACACCGTCAACAGAAATGAGGGACCGTAGCTCTACGGGTTGTTTTCTTCACTTATTAAAAGCAAGCATAGTTTTTTTTTTGCGGCGGGATACCTTTGCCGGCATTCTCCATAGGGACATGATGGCAAATGGTCAATATATCATAATGTTATGACGGTGGAATAGCTTTGTACCGTAGTGGGCACTTTTCTCGCCTTCCTGTGGGTATACAGTTTCACCCTCTCTAGGCAGATAAGTCAGCACAAACAAGGTGTCATGCCGGCGTTATGAGCGCAATTGCACGACTAAGTTACAGCAGCGGATATAAACCCTCCAGAGCCAAAGGGCAGGGTTAGGGTTCATCTAAATTTCGTTTCGGCATATTAGATAATAATTATCATACAATACCTGAGCAGTGTCAATGTGGGGAAATGAGGTTCGCACGGAAGTAGCCAATAGACTAAGAGATTTCACCTGGAACCTAGGCACTCTAGAGGATATTGAACGTAAGTTTACCGCCTGTATACTTCGTTCTTTCGCTCTCGCCCACTCTGCTCTAAACTACTCTTAATAACTAAAATCAAACTAAAGGTAAAGACAGGTGTATAAGTAAAACATAATACCACATCCTGATCCTCCTATGGATCACCACACCTGTCTCTGTGTTTGCCACATGTCCCTATCCCTCCGTACACTCCCGTGATAACAAAGAAAAGAACATGGGGATAAAATCCTTTACAGAACATTCTCCCGTATCCGTTCCATCTACATATCTCCTCAACTATCCTTCCCACTCCCGTAACAAAGCCAAGCACATCCGTCTAACAACAAACAGCACCAATCTATACGATTGGGTATAGTATTAGCGGCCTTGATGTAAGATGAAAAGTCACTGTGAGAGTCCCGAGCGTCCAATATCTCACGTATTTTATCGCAATGAGCTCCCGCTCAGTGTAGCTTGGCAAAGGCAAGAGAGTATTGAGGAGATGATCATCTAGGCTCATTCCAATAGCTGTAGCAACCAGGCCGCTCCCATCCAAGTTAAATATTTGCCATATATGGTATGTGAATAGTGCTCAATTGGGTTCTATTGAGCTTCTTAGTGTACCATCGAGGGAGGGGGGCACAGGCCTACCAGCAGAGGAGCTTCTGTGTTTAGGTCTACCATACGATCTGAAGACATCAGCATCATCGCCGCCAGAGCATCCCCTGTCCAGGATACAGCTGGACTGCTTGTATATACACCGATACCATAGCCTCATCATATTTCTCAATTTTGCTTCTCAGCACCTCTCCCCCCTCCCTGTGCTGGATCCGGGATCAGAGCACGGGTGATCCTTGATGGTACCAAAACTGCTCCGCGACGGACGAGACCAGCAAATGGCTACAGTTGCGCCGATCTGGGCAATGCACTTGAGTATAGTCTAGTGCGAGTGTACGAGTGTGTCCGGCACGAAGTACCACCCCCAGAAACAAGAGGTTCAAAGTTTTACTTGGAAAATTACAGCTGAGAATCTGATCGTCAGACTTAAATTCGGACTGAAATACCCTATTTTATAGACGAAAAAACCACAAGCCAGTCGCAAGTGGCTTGTGGCTTCGTCTACCTAATATACCGGATACCTGCAAGCTGGCAACTTGAATTCGGTGTGTGTGACGGTGGGCGCATTTCCAACATGCTCTTCGGAAGATACTTTATATTCCCCTAGCAAGGGGGGGGGGGGCGGCCCCACCATTCAATTGTATGTTCTCTGGAATCGGAAACTAATCGAGATGCCCGTCAGGAGGGCAGAAGGTAATATGTTTCCATCTGCTTTCTATCTATCTCTTCGAGCTGACGCGGGTCCAATAACATAGTATAACGGTGAGAGAGAGATGTATGGGACTGGTATTGGCCATTGGCGAGACGGAGAAAGAGATACTTCGCGATACTGGGGCAGGATGGGAGGTTGTCAAGGTATGCGGGAGGGGGCATTTTATAGCATTCTAGGTTTCTACCGGAATCCGTGGCAAATGCTTACACTCTACTTACCATAGGAAGGAAGGAAGCGTATTTACTCTCGTGTGAATCACGGAACTTTCATTGCTGTACCGGTCTATCTAGCGGGGATGGATTTCTGGACCTCAAGTGTGCAGTGAGAAGTTCCCGTCATCTCTTATCACTCGTGGAGGCTCAAATATAGAGCTGTAGATACCGCACTATCTGGTTAAACTCGTTTTCACGCTAAGAGGTCAAAAGAAAGTGTGGCGGAATACACGAACTTCTTTGAGCAGAGAGTTTCCTTTAGGGGTAGTATTTTCATAGATATTTAGTGTGGGGTTTCAATCAATATTCATTGCTATGTAAAAGGTCCACCGCCACTCCAGGCATATGGAACCCACAGCAGTACAATCCCGAGTGTTGGGTGACCTGTGGGGTGACCTTTTCCATCGATTTAGAGGAAACAACTAGCCTGGAAGGGCTACTTTGTGAAAAATGCCGACTCACACCTTATTCTGACCTCTTAGCGTGAAAACGAGCTTAACCAGATAATGCGGTATGACCAGAGGTCCACCAGGGTGTCGCACAGCACCCCGTCGAAATGAAAATATTGGAAGGAAGAAAATTGGGAGTAAATGACAGTTTGGAAGTAAGCGAGATTGATGAAGGCACGGATTTTTCCAATTGCTAAATGCTCTTGTCTGGCATGGGGAAAATGGAAATGGAAATGGAAATGAGGATGAGGATGATAGGAGGATACAAGGAGGGAACCTAGTGGGGGGGCCGGTCGCTTAAATACCAGATCTAAGCACTGCGTACTATACACGGCCACTCATGATCATACGTACGACCCACCACCGAGATCAGACACCGCAAGGAACGGCCCAAACCAATTCTAACGCAACCCACTAACTGAAATGTATATACACAGCCCCCCGCCGAAGCCTACTTCTTCGCCTCCTCGAAGGGATACGTATACCCAACAACCTTCTCAAACGGCTGCTCTCTTCCAACAGCCCTCTCGCGATCCCATGGCCTAACTCTCTTTTCAATGATCTTGACATTCGGAAGGGTGGGAAGCTTAGTTTCGGTGGTCAGGACGTCGAAGAGTTTTGTCGGCGGAGGTTTAGCGACTAGGTGGGTCACTATTATCCATTAGCTATTGCATATATAAGATCGGGGGAGAGTGTGAGATGGGGAGGAGAACAAAGGTCGGCTACTGTTTTCGTCCGAGTGATATCCGGATCCGCAATCCTTATTCCAGTGAGTTGGTAGACCCTTTTGTAGACCTACGCTCGGTCAACATAACCCTTTCAAAGGCTAGAGAAGGCCAGTATGTACTGCAAACTTAATATCATCCCCACGAAATCCCAGCTTCACCCACCCCTTTCCATCCAATCCCTCCTGCAGCCACTCTCCCGTAACCCCCTCCCCCTCAACCCTAGTACTCATCCCCAAAATCTCCCCTTCAACACTCTCATCGCCATAATGAAACATCGCCTCTCCATTCTGCCTAACTTCAATACGCACACGAGATGTAAACCCTTCTCCTGCAACCCTTCCATCCACCACTGGAGTATCAACGGGCTTCCCGTTCAGCGCGTGCGTGTAAACCTCCACTACGGCACGATGTACAGCAGAATGAATAGCCTCAGTGCTCGGTGGCTCGGTAACATTTGCAAATCTACCCCCCTCGTCAACCCATCTAGGCATCGCAATAAGGAAGAAAAAAAGGGGGGGATATGCACATACGTCGGAACATCCCACTCCGTTAACCCAGGTACCAACCCAACGACCGGCAATGCCCTACCATCGCTCTCTTCAATGTACCCCTCCCGCTGAGCCTCTTCTTTTGCTGGCTCTTCGACCACAGGCACTTGCGGGGGGGGCGGAGGCATGCCGGGGGCACCAGGGGCTTCATCCGTTCCCCAGATCTTGCGGCGGAGGACTTCTTGGAGAGGTAAGTCGGCCTTTTGAGAAACTACTGTAGCGAAACGGCGAGGAGTGGTGGCGGGTGTAGCGGGGCGGCAGCATGGGCGCGTGGTCACCGAGCGAGTTATTCGGAGGATTGCTCGTCGCATTGTATTGTGTTGTGCTGCTAGGCGGAGTGATAGTTGATAGTGGGATGTCGGGACTGAAGTTGAGGCTCGAGTCAAAAGAACTTTTGTAGTCACGTGATCACGGGGGGTTGCAGTGTTTTTATCACAAAACTGCCCGGAGGTGCTTTGTCAGGGACTAAGAAATACGGAAGGAAATGAATGAATGAATGAATGAATGAATAGTAGTATTTAATTAACCCCACGAGGCCATCCGATTGCAAACGCCGCTGAACCACAAGAACAAAGAGCATGTATATGGTAATTATTTGGACGAGAAGCTAACATCCGCTCAAGTCCTGGAGCAACTCCACCATCCGGCGCTTTCGATCCAGCATCTGGGGACTTGCTGAATTGGGATGACAAAAGAATGGGATCCCCATCGAGCCGAATTCTCTCGTCATGTGGGCTACCATCTGTTCGCTGCGAGTGTAGACTTTTCCGTCAAATACGGCGAGTTCTTCGGCTTCGCTCTCGGGGGTCTGCGATGCCCACATTAGCCGCTGGCATATCAAGCAGGGTGAGGGTGGGATATTGTGCTCACTGGCTGGACAATGGCTTGCTGAGCAAGCGGAAAAGTGCCGAGTTTGCGTCTGGGGAGAGGTCAGTAAGGGCTTTCTAGCAGATAGGATATGGGAAGCTGAGTAAGGAAGGAAGCTCACAGGACGTCTTCAACCTTCCTCCCACTCTCCTTGCGTGCTTTATGCTTATTGACTATTTCCTCTCTGGCATGGAACCTGCACGCGGTTAATAGAAATACCTACGACTGGCCCTTCGCCAAAGCTACACACCATGCCTTCTCATGCTCGTGTTGAGAATTGATCATCTATAATCACCACCCGTCAGCCCTGCCTCTGTCTGTCCTTCTATAACCACCCATATCCCTCTCGCACCAATGTATCCCACCTTTTTAATACCAGCCATTATAGCCTCATTCTTATTCAATTCCCTCATAACATACCTCAAGGCCTCACTCCACTCCTCAATCCTACTCGGATCAAGAGCTTCTTCTGGGACATGAACGGACGGAGGGGGATAAGTCTGTCTCGGGTCCGGTGTAATCGCTGGAGGGGGGCTATACGAATCATCATCATCATCAACAACATGATCACTACGGACCGGAGGCAGTGGTTGTGATGCGGCCTGTGCGACCTCTGTAGATGCTGATAGGATCTGGAGGATCCTTGTGAGGTCGTCGTTGACTGCCATTAAATTTATATACCGTGCTCGTATGAATTTATCGTTTGGTAACAGGGGGAAGAGGAGAAAAAGCAACAGGGTATAATATCGCTACTGAGGAGATTTTTCCTGCCCACGTTTTGTTTTCTTTCCCCAATTGTACGACTTTCAGAGTGTAACTAAGTTTTATACCTTCCGGAGGGGATATCTAGAAAGACGCGGGGAGAAGATGGGGAATGTTGAGGTCGGATTGAGGTTGGTTGGTTGAGCTGGGAAGACGCGACCCGCTTTTTAGCCTACTGTGCTGCGCAGTGATAGGGGGAAAGGATAAGGTTATTGAGAGGGGGGCCGGAAGGGAATAGGAAGGGAGATGTCAAACTCGGAAGAGAAAAAATCTCCGCGGCGCAAGGAAGGGAGGAAGGAGGGAAGGAAGGGAAGCGAAAAATGGAAATGGTCTGGAACAGCCAATCCGAAAGAAAGGGAAAATAGCCATTTCCTTTTCTTTTTTTTTCCATTTTGACCAACATCATCTCTTCCTCCTCATCACCCCACCACCATCGCCGCCAATCCAGTAGGAGCCTCCCAAACCAAAACACAATCAACGAAAAGGGAACAACTACGACGACAGCGACTACATCACAACATTTCCTTCCACTTCTCCTCGTCTTCCCTTTTTGTACACCATGGTTCCCCCTCCCCGTTCAGTCGCCGATGCTACCCGCTTCACGCCCACCGGCCCCCACGCTTTCACCCGAACACCGATGCCCGCCGCAGCCACGGCAACTGTCGGAGAAACGCCGCAGCAACGGGTCGCTCGTCTCCGTGAGACGGCGAGGAGAGCAAAGTTGGATCAGATCAGCACGGTCGACAAGATTATTGCCCGGGGGAGAGTGTTCGCAGATAAAGCTCATAGGGTTGTGGCCACCAGCTTGATCGGCGCTACTCGTCTGTTTCTCCCTTTCTTCCTCAATCGGATAGGGATTGACAATGTTATCTATTACTTTTAGTGCTCTGTGGAGGATTTACGATATTCGCTAGTATCGACATGGTCATGTATGCCAGGAGGAAGAAGCGAGCATATGTATACCTTCTCTCTCACCTCTCCCGCAACGCTGTATGAAACTAACCAGGGTTGCAGCTCGAAGAGCAAGAGGCCATCAAAGCCGCTAATGCTGCTTCAGACAACGAATCCGCAGCTCTCGCAGCAGTCGCCGCACCTACCTCCGCCCCCGCCGCCACTCATCGAAACGAATCGAACACGATAGCGAACAAGCTAAAAGCCTGGGCTTTGAGTGGTCTCACACCCGCAGAGAAGGAGGAAGAGTTGCGCAGACAGAGCATGGAATCACATGTTGTAAAAGATGACGCTCTCAATCGATCTGGCGTGAATGACCATGCCAAGGGCGGGAATACTGGGATGCTCAGTTCTATCACGGGTTGGTGGAGTGGACGGTGAATGCAAAAGTTGTATACTGTAAAAACTCGCTGTATCTACTATCAGAGATCTCAACTGTACCACATCACTAAACCACAATAGACCTAGCAGGGCAGGTTAACAAAATTACGAATATCAGTTAATAAGATCCAGCAAGCTCCACATCCCCAAGCCACACCTCGCCCGGCAAGCACTATTCCTTCACAGGGTGTTTTGTTTCTTATTGCGCAAGCGAAGGCCCCGATCACCGATAGTGGATACAGCGGGTTTTTGCGGTATTCGACGCTGGTTCATAGGCTCGTGAGTGGGTTGTGTACAAAAATAGTCCCCCCGGATCTAGTGAATGGCCTGATGGGTTGTGACGGGGGATGATGCAGTACGGTATCTCATGCATAGAAACCATATTCAGTGTCCCAGATTTTCTCCTAATTTGGGCCTGAAATATCATCACATCACAGCCCCCCAAAGGCACTATTGATATAACCCCCCCCCTGGTCCAAAGAGTAAGCAACAAAGCTCATATATCTGCAGCGGTGTTAGACCAAGGCTTTGTGATGTTTTCCACTTACCGTATTGTTTCTGTACGCAAGTCCGGCTGGTGGTATCGGGAAGGTTGTGAGTCCGGGATTGGGAGGTTTCTTAAATTCCATCCACTTCACCTAGCCCATTTAAGCTTTATATGGAATAGCTGGAAGTCATATATGCACAATTATCACTCGCTTTTCAGTTTCTTCAAACATCATTTTCATCAACCATTTCACCCTCCCAGATGCTCCACTGTCCCGGACGGTGAACTCCTGATTTTGACCATCCGGGGCAACGGGGTGCGACCCTACTCAATACTCTGTGTCATCCGGTAGATGTTGGTGTTACGTTATTGCTAGCTATCTTGAAGCAGAATTGGGGACAACCATGATATCAGTCAGAAGATCCCGATTCCACAGTCACAGAAGCTGAAGAACAGCTGTCCCCCCAAAGAAACACACATACCGGTACCCAAACCCAGTAAGAAAGTGCAACAATTCCGGCAATGCATCACGGAGCCTCACTCGAAATCCCGGTGATCCTGCACGGTATTAATGCCGGACCAAGACACAACGCGCCATATGGGTAAACGCGTCAACAAACAAACAAACCCCCTTCTCTCAGCGTGCAGCCCCCTTCCCCTTCCCTTTCGCTATCGAATTGGAGAAAGGTTGAAATAAACCACCAATCGATCGCGAGTTCAGCACTCCAACACCCCCCCTGACTCTAACGGCCCAACTATCCTCCGACGCCACCCTCAAATTAAAGTTGTCTCAAATGTTTTCTCCCGCACCCAATTTTAAGTTTTAAGTTTTTGGAGTCATCGGATACGCGGGTGTGGTGGGGTAAAAAGCAATATTGTATTGCCTATCACAGAGCATCAGGACTTTTCGAGAGGAGTGCCCTGCACTTTTTACTCGAGGTTTGGGCCTTTGACTCATACGGTACGCGGTCCCGTAGAGGACCTTTTGCCAAGGGAGGGAGGGAGGGGTGGTGAGAATATGCTGAATATGAGGCCGGAGACTGGCATGTCCTTCTTGCTCAAGAGACTTGCCCGGGAGTCTCGTTGCCTACCCCTGCGTCGCAACCGTGTCCGGCACTTTTTTTGAGTAATGGAGGGGCTCTCTTGCCATAGAATACAAACGAGGATACTGGTAGTTACGAAATAATCTCTTCTGCCCTGTATGGAAGAATCTCCCCTAGCATTTGTGTTGGGTGAAATTAAAAATATGGTGAAGAGGATTAAGTCATGGGTGTGCTTTTGGGGGTGGGGTATAAACTATGAATAAACTTTGGGGCTGGAATTGTGGTACAGCACTAATTGTTGCGAGAATGGGAGAGCTCAATAATGGTATTTAATTTGTTATTCAATTTTCATTTACTTGTATGTCCAGAATTCTAATACCTATCAACATACCGGTAGGCGTACGGTACTGCTCGCTCACGACTGGAATATTGCTGGCATAAGTTATAAAGATAAAGGGTGTTTGGCTTATGGATAAGACTTACCATCCGCAGTCCACCATGCCTTTTGGTTGGGTTTATTTCTTAATCTGTTTCTGTGGGCACTCAGTTGATATTGCTCACTCGAGTACCGGTACTGGGCTGGATGGTAGAGGGGTAGGAGAACTTCTTCTTTTTTTATATTTTTTTAACAAAACTTTATTTCTGGGTAGGAGAACTTTGCTGACACGGCTGCACTCGGGTACCGGTACTGCACTGGATAGTACCGTACTGTGCCAGTAGCTACCATAGCTACTCGAGTGACAGCCTATGAACTCTAGTGCCTGTATCGCCTGTAGCATGTATTAATAGGATGTTGGCTACCGGTACTCGAGTAGTCAGGTTGGTTGTAGTCGTACTGAAGTTGGTGGGTTAGTGCATGGTACTGTACAGTACCGGTACTAGAGAATCGTCCTTTCGAAGCCTTATTCTTAGACGTGTTGCGCTGTATTAACCACTGGTACTGTACTTGTACTCTAGCATAACCCCACCATAGTCAGTCAGTCAATCAATCTGCCGTATTATCATAGCTCACATCATCTCTCTCGCACGCTCCCCCCTCATACCTCCTCCTTTCAGCCAGCTCACAAAACAGGGCTTGTCTTGGCACTGACCCCCATCCTAGCCCTGTCTCCTGTTGTAGCACAACCGAATTTACAATCTCGTATTTGGCCTCTTTAATTGTAGTGCTCGCAGAGGTGTCTAATCCCTTCATGGCAATAGGACAGCTTAGGCGAAAGCCAAGCCTTTCTCCCTCCTTCTCCCCGTTAAACAAATTTCTATAAAGCCGGTGAAGTCTGCATCTCCCTGCTATAGTAAGAACCGTTTTTATGATAGATAGTTTATTACGGTGCTTCGTTGCGCCGACATCTTACGGAATTTACTACACAACAGCATGGCTGGGAATGGGGATGGCGGTGATGATGATGGTGTTAAACGGAGATCTTGGCAGAGGAGTAAGGGGGATGGTGATGGTGAAGGAGGTGGGGTGAATGTTGATATTTCTTCTGCCATTGCCACTGCTTCTGGCACCGCAAAAGAAGGGGGCGAGGCTGCGGATGCGGGGTACAAGGGCAAGGGGGAGGCGGGGGAGGAAGAGGAGAAGGGAGCTAGTGAGAAAAAGAAAGAAGAGAATGTCGATATGGGGAATTACATCGTTTGTTTCGCCTTCTCTACAAAAAGATATAATTCAAAAGCTAATCTTTGCTTCATAGAGAATTCTCAAATTCGGAGACAAGTTTGATGCCGCGCTAATGCTTGTCGGCACGGTTACTTCCTTTGTGACGGGTGCTGCGTTGTATGTCACTTTCTATCCCTACTCTCCAATACTATGGCCGTGACAGTGCCGGAGGTGATAAGTCAGTGACGGCAGGATGTTAACTTGGGTTCTAGCCCATTGATGACTATTATCTTTGGACAATTGATGACGGATTTCACCAATTATTTTAAGCCTGGGTCTACCGTTACCAAGACCGAGTTTACGCATTCTATCAATACTATGTGGTTTGTCCACTTTTCCCCTTCATCTCACCATTGGCGGGGTTGCGATAGGTAGGAGTTGGGTTGACATGTGGGCTGTCATAGCTTGTACTTTGTATACCTGTTTATCGGAAAATTTTCGACGGGGTATATTTGCATCGTGAGTGGCTCCATACGCTGTGTTCACTGGGAGGGAGAATTTATAACTGACAATGAGGATGATACTAGGCATGCTTCCGCCTCTCGGGAACACGTGTTTCCGCGGCCCTACGATTGGCATACCTTACCTCCATATTCCGCCAGGACCTCACCTACTTTGATGCACTAGCATCCAAAGCCCCCGAAATCGACGCAACTCAAAAGATGATGAGCGGGGCTAAAGCCGAACCTACCACTGCAAAGGCCGGTACTGCAGGAGCAGTCGCAGTGTCCATCACCACACACAGTAACACAGTGCAAATGGGCATCTCCGAGAAGGCTTCCACATTCATTCAGGGGGTTGCCATGGCTCTATCGGGTTTTGTCATCGCCTTTGCCAAGAATTGGAAGTTGACGCTTGTTACTGCTACTATTCTGCCTGCCAGTATCTTGATTTATGGGATTTCAATCCCGATTGATATCAAACTTGAAAAGGCAGTTATGGCAGCGCATGAGAGGGCTGCGGAACTCGCGGAGGAGGTGTTGACTAGCGTGCGCACGGCTAAGAGCTTTAATGCTGAGAAGAGGCTTGGTGTGAAGTATAAAGATCTTTTGGAAGAGGGGAAGAAGGCTGGGCTCAGAAAGTCGCCCGTTTCCGGTATTCAGTATTTTGGGATTTTCTTCGTTATTTTTGGGGGGTGAGTTGGACCTTGCCGAATCATGCTATGGGAAGAAGGGAAGGAGGGAGGCTAATGGGTCGTGGCTTGATAGCTACGCGATCTGCTTCTGGTACGCTGTGAAATTATTCCAACAGGGCGAGATTAAGGATTCGGGGACTATTTTTACGTGAGTGGGTCATGCTGAGGAGCACTCGAGAGCCAACATTGACTGTTTGGGATTAGTGTTTACTTCGCCGTTTTATTCGCGGTAATGGCATTCGGCGCTATCGCCCCACCGATTCAGCTGATGAGCAAAGCCGCCTCGGCCTCAGCTCGTATGTTTGAAGTGATTGACCGCACACCCTCTATCGACTCCCTTTCTACCGAGGGATTGCAACCGGAGAATCTCCCATCTGGGGACCTTGAATTCAAGAACGTCAAGTTCGCCTATCCCGGTGGTGGGGAACGGGAACGAGTTGTTGTTCTCGGCGGTGATCCGGATGACACGCAAGGTGGTGAGGGGATGTCCCTGTCGTTCCCGGAAGGCAAGACTACAGCTATTGTTGGCCGCTCCGGGTCCGGGAAGTCAACCATCGTCGGGCTTATCGAGCGGTGGTACGATCCTGGCATGGGCAGTGTAAGCATCGCGGGTATCGACATTAAGGATTTGAATATCCGCTGGTGGCGTGGTAAAATCGGTCTAGTCATGCAAGAGCCATTCCTATTTAACGAGTCTGTTTTTAAAAACGTAGCCTACGGCCTCACAGGTACAGAATGGGAGCATATCAGCGATGAGGAGAAACTAGTTATGGTGAAAGAAGCCTGTGTCGAAGCGAATGCGGCGTCGTTCATTGAAGAACTACCGGATACGTACGAGACTAAAGTAGGTGAGCAAGGTATTAAGCTATCTGGTGGCCAGAAGCAGCGTATAGCAATTGCCCGGAGCATCATCTCAAGACCACCGATTCTGATCCTGGACGAGGCTACCAGCGCGATTGATCCTAGGAATGAGAGAATCGTACAGGAGGCGCTTGATAGGATATCGAAGGGGCGTACGACGATCACCATCGCACATCGATTGAGCACTGTGAGGAAGGCGGATAGAATCGTGGTTATTGGCGCCGGGAATGTTCTCGAAGTGGGCACTCATGAGGAGTTGCTGGCTAATCCGGATGGCGCGTATACGAGATTGGTGCGCGGACAGACGTTACTTATGCAGGAGGCCGGAGATGTGGGTGGAGAGGAGGAGATAGAGGGGGAGGTGGCCAAGGCTGAGGGGGTGGCGATAGAGACTGCGCAGGGTAGTGCTCTTGAAAAGACTACTACTTGGAGATCTAGATTGAGTGTTGCACGCGGAAAGGCTCCAGTTGGAGATGAGGAGGCGGCGCCGGTAGCCGAGAGGGAAAAGGTAAAGGTGATGGGGATATTGCGCAGTGTGAGATTGATTTGTTGGGAACAGCGGCACTTATGGCCGATCTATCTCATGGGTTTTATTGCGTGTCTTGGTGGTGGTGAGTAATGATTTTTCTGCAGGTTTCCTCATATGGGGGCTAACGCTATTTAGGTGCTGGGCTTCCGATACAAGCAGTCCTCTTGGGCAAATTTATGGAAGGTTTCGAAAAACCCCTGGATAAAGATGAATTTTTTAAACGCCAGAACCACTGGGCATTGATGTTCTTCGTCCTCGCTCTTGGTGTTGGCGGCGCATATGCACTTATGGGCTCAATGTTTACTTCGATAACCCACCACATAAACGCCTACTACCGCCTCGAGTACTTTGAAAACGTCCTTCGCCAAGGAATCCCATTCTTTGATGCGGAAGGGAACTCAGCAGGAACCCTGACAGCACAACTAAATACTCATCCAGCCGCGCTTCAGGAACTCTTAGGGCCAAGCACGGGATTGATGCTCATCTCAATAATAAGCATAATCAGCTGTTGCATTCTTTCCCTCTGCGTTGGTTGGAAGTTGGCGCTAGTGTGTATCTGTGCCGCTCTTCCATTCCTATTTTTTGCGGGACTCATTCGTATCCGGATTGAGGTTGGCTTCGCAAAGGATACAGCCGAGGTCTTTGAAGAAAGCGCGCAATTCGCCAGCGAAGCAGTAGGCGCATTCCGCACAGTCTCATCGCTGATCATGGAACAGAGTATACGAAATCGGTATGATGTCCTTTTGAAAGGCCACGTGAAGAAGGCGTTTCGAAGGACCGCCCTCGCCTCAGTGATCTTCTCCGCGAGCGAGAGCATAAACCTCCTGGCTACAGCCCTTTCCTTCTGGTACGGGGGACGGCTAATGGCGAATAGGGAATTGTCGACATATGCGTTCTTTATAGTCTACATTTGCATCATCCAAGGTGGGGAGAATGCCGGACAGTTCTTTGGGTTTACAGAGAACATTGCACAAGCCGCTGAGGCCGCCAACCGGATCTTCGGCAAGCGCGAGAAGAATCCTCCGCCACCGGGCAGCCCTATGCCCGGAGCGGATAGTGGCTGTGGGGTGGTGTTCAAGGACGTGAATTTCAAGTACCCGACCCGCGACACTCCCATCTTCCAGAATCTCAATTTGAAAATCCCGGCAGGCTCGTTCGCGGCATTCGTGGGTGCTTCGGGGTGCGGGAAGACTACTACTATCTCTTTACTGGAGCGGTTTTATGATCCCACTTCGGGCAAGATCGAGATTGATGGGGAGGACATTACCAAGTTAGATGTGACATCCTACCGCAACTCGGTATCCTTGGTGGCGCAGGAACCAACTCTTTACGCCGGAACGATCGCGGAGAACGTACGCCTGGGTGCAACCACCACCTCCCCTCCCCCCACCGACGAAGAGATAATCCAAGCCTGCAAAGACGCATACATCCATGAGTTTATAGCCTCCCTACCAGATGGGTACCAGACCATTGTGGGTGCTAAGGGTATGGGGCTCTCAGGCGGCCAGAAGCAGCGCGTGGCTATCGCTCGTGCGCTCGTGCGCAAACCCAGAATGTTGTTGCTCGACGAGGCGACGGCCAGCCTTGATAGCGAGAGCGAGCGGTTCGTCCAAAAGGCCTTTGACCGCGCACGGGTTGGAAGGACGGTTGTTGCTGTCGCGCACAGATTGAGCACTGTGCAGGCTGCCGATGTGATTTTTGTGTTTGACGAGGGGAGGGTAGTGGAGTCGGGTACGCATGGGGAATTGGTTAGGGCCCGAGGGGTTTATTATCAAATGGTACGTTCTTTTCCTCGCTTGATTGGGTATGGGAGCGCTAATTGGGTGTAGTGTCAAGCTCAAGCGTTGGATAACTAGCACTTTGCGTCCTATTTTATAATTGTTTATCATTGTTTATCATTGTTGTAATCGGCATTTCTTTGTTTTGTTTTTGGCTTGCGCTTCCTAGTACTCTCTTGCGGTTTATCTCCTCTCTACTCCGTACCGCTTTACACTTACACCACTCATATTTTTCCCTCACCGCTTCTCTTCCCCATACATTTCCTCTCCCCTCTACTCACAACACCTCTCCACTATAGTTTATATTGGCGCCTGGGTAATAGATGGTTTTTTCCATTTCGAACTTCATTACATTTGTATTAGTACTGGTTGCTCCGATCAGCATCCCGAATGTTATTATTATATCTACCGGTATTTATTACCTCTATAGTTGGCCCACGCAAAGCCCTCTTTACATGTATCACAATGTCTCACTCGGCCCGATCACTTCTCTTTCTCGCTCTTTTTCTCTGGTAAGCCTACAAGAACTTGTGATGCTCGACCGGAAGGCCGGACGATACCCTGGTCCCGAATATTAGCCATTGTAGCCCTTGTAACATTCTTCTTCCTCTACGATGCGGTAATCGTGTATTGGTTCGGGTGCGGGTGTGATGATTAATGACCTTTCCTGCTTGCCCTGCCGAGTGTCTCTGCGCCTGCAAACACCCTTCCTTCCTTCCTTCCTTCCTTCCTTCCGCCCATGTAATAGACTAGTTTCTCACTACTATACTGCTGGTATGGTACGAAGATTTGTTGTCATGGTGGTTGGTGAAATAGCTGTCCCTGGGAAAGGGTGGTGGTGATGGTGGTGGTGGTGGCAGGGCTTGTAGGGTAGTAGGTATAATATTTTGAAGAGGAAGAGAAAAAGGAGGATAGTTTTTTTGTTTGTTTTGCGTTTGTTATCTTTTGTTTCGTGCTGGCTGGCTGCGGGATTCTAACTAATCTTGGTATCGTGCTTGCTTGCTTGGCTTTGATTTTGTTTGGAATGTGTGCATGCGGGTTTTTTCTTTTTTGCCATTGATGGGATTTGCCAAATAGATCAATAAATCGATAGATAAATCCTTCCATAAGTTTGTCTGTCCGATTTCGTTTTGTTAGAAGTAATATTTACCACGGTGCTGGAGTGGAGGGGGGGGGAGGAAGTTCGTTATCAGTTCCGAGATACTCGAGTAAGTCACTCGACAAAAAGTACCGGCGGTGGAGGAGTCGCGAGCAGTATGTAGATTATGTTATTTTATTTTATTTTATTTTATTTTATTTTATTCTTTCCCACAGAGAAAGGAATTTTTGAATTATTATGCGTGGAACAACAAAACTAATATTTCCGGCAACCTGAGGTAGAGATAGTATAGTAGAGTAGAGAGGTGGAATTCCACCCGGAGAAGGGGCGAAATGTCAGTTTTTCTTTTTTTCTCTTTCGGGTGATCCCCGCCGGTTATCCAAAGGGGAGAGAGAATTCTGGACGTCTTTTTAGCGTGGGGTTCAATTACCGGTATTCTGGTTCTTACGATGAATGGAATGGATGCGGTGGCAGGGGGGGGGGGATGGTTGGGCGTGGGCTTCTCGGAGAAGCCGAGAGAGAGGGATATGAGGCTGCGATAGTGTGCCTGACTGAATGGGTGGTTGAGTAGTAAAATTGGTGGTGGATTGGTGGAATGGGAGTAACTTAGCGGGTAGAAACTATGAATACTGATTCTTGCTATTGGGACTTGATAAATTTCGTAAGCAAAAAAATAACCTGCGTCTGATACATGGACAACTGTGTCCTGGCAGAGAGGCTCTTCTCGGGGACCGTGTGTATTTGGTGCGCTGGTGCTCCTGCACAACAACGTCCTGTTTAATCTCTGAATGTGGGGAATCCAGTGTTGCATCAGAAGAATTCTGCCTTCAAGCACTTGGGTTGCCGTGTTCCGGTTGCGTTCTGTGTGTCCTGAGTTGCAACCTGACATGGTACAGTACTTCATTTGGTAGATAAATGTCTTTAATTGACTGTTGGCCTACAGGTCATATTCTTAGCGAAGTGCACCTGCAGAGACAAAATCCATTATGTGTTGTACAATCGTGTCTTTGAATTAATTCTACCCTTGTGCGGCAACAGTGTGACACCACTTCACATACCGCATAGCAGCCACCATGATATGACCACATATGCCGGGGGAAAAATGAATAGATGAATTATCAAATACTGTATGCGCTGCAAAAGCACGCTCATATCGGTTAAAGTATAATTGATAAGGGTATTGGTATTTGTAAAGCGGCTATTCAAAAAGTTTAGTGGAAACTTATATCGAAGTGTTGGATGCCAATAATATGAGCAATAGCAGCTGCATGATTGATATTAGTAAGTTCAAAAGGGTGAAAGTGCATGTTATTAACAATGTTGAGCCTCATTTAGCTTTATGCGATATTATTCAAAGAGCGAATACTGTTGTTGGGAGAACTGCTCTTGATAAAACCAGATTGAGAGAGGATTTTGGACCATTAATATTGAAAAAAAAGGATATTTTTAAATGAAAGAAGAGAAGGAAAATAGAAGAGTCTATTCTAGAAGAAGGAGGAAATAGAAAATAACATCGAATTGGGCAGATTTTGTAGATAAAGTTATGATTATTGAAAATTTAAATTCTGTAAGAAGAAAGATCAGAGTTGTAACTGGTGAAGAGACAGAAGAAGAGATAAACTTCAAACCTGGTATTAAGTCTGGGAGAACTAAGATTGAGGCATATGCAATAGTAATGAAAGAAGAAGTCACTAATTTAATTCTCAAGAGAAAGAGGAGGAAAGAGGAAGGAACCAGTAAAAAAAGAGATTTGTTCTCTACTTCTATGAATATGAAGCTAAGATTATAGTCCTATCTTATCTTTTTTGAAGAGAGACTAAATAGACTTCCTCACAGCATGTACCTTACTACAGGCAGTGCTTTCTTAAATAATAGTATTGGAGATAGAAAACTGGAGTTGGACTTTAATATGTTAAAAAAACTACCCTGACAGCTTACCAGATATCTATTTAATCAGAACTCTTTAGCTTTATTACAGAAAGAGTTCTTATCATGCTATCCACTAGACTGGGAAGAAGAACCCATAGTGTTGCTGATTTAATTGCCAATAAGGGAGATAGTAAAGGAGGAGTGGAATTGAATTTCCTAAGTAAAGTTGGATGGCTGGGTAGATAGGATATCTAACAGAATGTTAGCTGTGCTGGATACAAATAAAGGCAACAATAATATGATAATACTATTTTTCCATTATTCACTAGCTATAATAATATATTACAATTTCTTTGATTGAGTTATCTATCATACTTTTTTTCTTCTCTTTAATTTAATTTTCTCTAGGGTTGGTTGAGGTAGTGCCGTTGCCGTGAGAGAGGGGGTAGGACTTTGCGGACACCACTGTTCGGGAGGGCTTAGTGACTTACCACTAGCTACACCCCAGTTTACCAGCATCTCGGTAACATAGAGGTGGCGGGCGGGGGAGCAGTCTAGTATGCAATAGTCTACTAACCGGATACTTGGGAATTACAAGTGTCTATAGCGGACGTGCGTGTCCTAACTGGCTCAAGGTAGGGTACTATCGCGCACTAGCTAGAGTTCTGTCAGATCTTTTTTTTGTTTCTTTTTTTTTTTTTTTTTGGCCGAAAACTTACAGTCTTACCATCCCTTCTGGCTAGGGAGTAGCAGGTAGCTTCTACCACCCATTTTTTAAGCCCCCGCTAGCTTTAAAGTTCGAAATCATAGACATGAGCTTAGCGGTAGGCTTCATTAGCTCCCCTTCTCCACTTCAACCTTCACTTTAGCCTCCACGGCGATGCAGCTCTTAAATACCTCCTCTCATATCTTGGTAGCTAGAGCGACTATTATAGCCTCCCCCTTATGTATGGTAGAGCTAACAACGGGGTTATGCTATGGGAGCACTAGTTCTGAGTCGATAGTACGTATGCTCTAGCTGGGGGAGTTAGGGTATCTAGAGGAGAGTCCTCGTAGGGCTTTCGTAAGTTTATCGCTGGTGGCGAGGGCATGAGTTTGTCGCGATGTCTAGGTGTTTTGGAGACATTTTGTGAGTTGATAGTAGAGCCGGGATCTAACCCCCATACGGAAAACCTGTAGTAGTGGTAGTAGTGGCATTAATAGTGGCGATCGCAGCAGTAATATTCTTATTCTTCTCCTTCCTCTTTGCTTTGCTTCGGCCGCCGAGCTTAACGAAGGTGTCTGAGACCGCATTCAGGTCCTCCGCCATTATTGTAATGACTGTGTAGATGGGTCCATGGTTCGCCTGGTAGATACGATGGTCTGACCAAGGTAGGTGGGTGGCCATTGCCTCGGAGCAAACTGTAAGGGTTTTGGTGCCCTCCTAGCAGTAGTGGCCTGGGGTATCGGTGGTAATACTCGATAGTTGGTTTTTTGGGGTTGTGGTGAAGAATCGAAAACATGGCTTTTTTTTCTTGATTCTTTTTGGTCTAGGAAATAGATATTTAGTGGGACTCGTGGATGTGTATGAAGGGGGAGGAGGAGCGGGAGGAAGATAAGTCTTTTCTAGATCAGCAAATTTCGTCGGAGGACGAACTTAGCCGGGGGTGAGGATGTTGGGATAGCAGAGAGTGGATAAAGCGTATACAGTACAGTACTTGAAGGCTTAAGTCGCTCGTTGCACCACGACACTTAGCAGTGCGATGGACCATCTTCATATTCTACTACGTTCGGGGTATTTTTCAATTAGGATTGCTACCACGCTCGAGCTGCGGGGTTCTCGTCCTTGCTATTTCCTATTGGATACTATGAAGGTCAATATGTGCGTACCAGACGAGAGTGGAAACATCCAACGAAACCCCCCCCCAAGCCCTATTGTGATTCACTGCTTTCCTAACACGTTTTTGGTCAGCCTTTTCCCTGCAGGTCTTATAGGAAAAACCACGACGCCCGGGGAGGAAGAAGGAGGAAGAAGGAGGAAGAAGGCCGATTAGAACCTTTGGTGTTTATTTCCTGAAAAGCTTTTAGCACCCAGGACGGTGGCTACCTCCAAGCCTTCCTGGTACTTACCCCCTGACGATATTTACATTTCTAGCCCCCGGCCACGTGGGGTTTCTGCTAGTAATTCCGCTTTGCTGTCATTTGGTGCTGTCGACACCTGCCAGTGCTGACCGTATTTTCCCGAAAAAGGTCATATCCGATAGGAACAGTTGCTGCTGGTGGGGGGGCTTGGAGTAAGTTGAGTATTGAAACAACTGCAATGAATCCTAAGCTTTTGCGAGAGTTTGTCTGAGAATTTCATTACCGAATAGGCACTCTAGGGGTTGGAGGGGTGTAAGACTTGGGGGGGAGTTGGGAAATTTCCTTTCCGATCAGAAAAGTGTTTGTACTCTCTCCAAACGCTATCGAACAATTTGTCAAACGGGGTGGCACCAGCAAGCCTCGGCCAGAATCCAGCGGCTCTATTGTGAGCAGCTGCTTGTTATCACGAGAAATCACTCGTGCCGTTAAAAACCGCAGTATGCATGACAGTTATTATGCTGAAATTGTGTATAGTCGCGAGATCTGAGGGACCATATCAAAACCTTTTGGCGGCGAAGCAAACATCCAGGGCGGGAGCTGTGCGTAATAGAGCACGGTGAGGACCTAGAACATCCGGGTGTCAGAACACGTAATCATACTAGCATGACAGGATTGCATACGATCTAGCCTATATGTTTCAGGATTCGAGTTATTCTTCCCAATTTATCGTGGGATGAATCCGCTACTAAGGAGGACTGTTCTAACCGAGGTTGTGAGAGGCTAATAGAGGGAATGGGATTCTGGATAGTTAAGTGAGGGAGAAAAATTCGGGAAACGAAGAACTTGTGTATAGTATACTGTACGTAAGCAGTGGAAAGAAATAAGGGGAAATGAAAATTATCGCAAGTCTTGTGCAGACCTGGGCCATAAAATGATGGCGGATGTAGAATTATAGGTAATGGTTAACTTTTTAAGATAGAGTCCCTTTTATTGGAGAGTAGATGCTTGGGAGGGCTTTCACCTTCCGTTTGTCCCCCAACATGCGCCTCAAAGGAGTCGAATGGATGGTAGTAGGTGTTTCTGGCAGTTTAAGGGCGGAATAGCTTGGAGGTAATAGAGTGAAAGAAGTATGATATGGGGAAATCTTATAGTAGAGGAAATAACAAGCCTGGGGGTAGCTGGCGTGGTACTGTGGGAAGCAGTGGGGGTGGGATTGCGGTGGCTCAGACACCGTTGGGCATGAGAAGTGCTGAGCTAGGCGATCTCTCAGGATGACTAAGGGTGAACAAACCGATATACGTATCTTCCGGGCGTTAACATCTCGAGAAAACCAAATAAAGCTCTACAAATAATAAGGACTGAGCTGGATGTATAGGAACACTCTGGTAATAATGGGAACTCGGTAGGGGCTGAGGGAAAATAAGCGAAAGATTCATAAGGGCCGACCCAAGCCCCAGCAATAACCCCCCTCAAAGGAGTGCTATGAATCTGCTGGTCTTGAGTATTTGACGAATTCCTTCAGCTTCTTTGACAAGTATGCTCAACGGTTTTAAGGGCCTTGCTACTATATGTGGTCCCAATATTGGTGAGAATGTTTCTAACCTAACCCCAACTCTGTGGTTTTGGCTCCATTGCGCACCTCCTATGGGGGATTAGAGTAAGGCCCTGTTCCGTTGCGATGGTTCCGTTCCGTTGTCCCATACAAACGACCGTTTCGAAAAGGAGAGGAGGCCATTTTCACAGCAGAAACGGTCGCCCAAAGGAACGGAACCATCGCAACAGGGCCCAAGGGATTCCTATACGATGCCCGGGTGGTTTTGTTTTCTCTGACCCGGCCCGATGCTGGGTATTGTGTATTTGGATGATCGGGATAATACTTTGCATGTGATGGTGGGGGAAGCTGTTCTGATGCCATCCGTGACGGTAATCAACTGGTTATTATCATTTCCCACCACGGATTACCAACTTGAATCGCACCGGGGGTGATAGGAGACGTTAATGTTCTAACGCCGAGATAGGCCAGTACTTAGGTAGAAAATGGCCGAGAAAAGTTTCTGATAAATGAGATTTAGTCGATATATTAAGTAAGACCCTCTATTATTATTACCTTGGAAGATGGGAGAATTGGACCTCATGCTAGGACTTTGGAGCTGTCTCCTGGTTTTCACACTGTCTTTCTCCCTCTAAACCAAAGGTAGAAATTCTGTAAGTCTCAGAGTGAGGTCTAATTATTCCAGTTTTCAGGGCATTATGCTTAAGAAGAGAAGGAGATTTTGTGGATATTAGGGGAACCAGATTGTTACTTGAAGTTTGGATTAGCTTCCTACATGGCAATCCTTTGATATTTCAAGCCACTCAGTGTTGTAGCTTGGGTGCTAATGCGAAAGGGTGCTGCGCTGGTGTTCTGCCCGTTGACCACAGTCACCGATGCAGTTTGAATGGTTCCCTCCGGAATTGTCATACAGTGTCTTGTTTTTTGCGGTCTTATCAGACTTGCATCCTGAAGTCCTAGATCTTAAGCCTCAGTTGTCAAAGTGGGGAAATAGGTCGCACAGCGGGGGGGGGGGGGGGGTGTGGCGAGAGGATTCACCTGGAGCTTGGGCACCATGAAGGGAGAAGGTGCCAGATGTGTGACTTCCACAACTTCGTTTTTCTCTAAACAAAAAACTGACCGTAAAGACTGGCGTATATATAAAAACACAAACAATGAGTCCTAATCCTTCCGGGGATTACCACAGCTATCTCGGTATCTCCCCACATGCCTCAATTCCGGTGTACGCTCGGGTGATAACAGAGGAAAGACATGTTGGTAGAATATGCTCCCTAGACTGCTAAATTACTGAAACAATCCATTCGGCTCCCGAGTGATCTGCGAAGCTCTCGAACCATTTGTAGCACTCCCGTAACCTTTATAATCAACTATATCCCCGTAGCATCAATGGCCTTGAATACAGGAGTCTAAAGCGCTGTACAGTACGATCCAAAGAATACTGTCTCGGGGAGACTAACTAGAGTGCTGGATTCTTCAATTTCCTTGTAAAACTCAGAGTCGACAGTATTTTTCAATTGGAGGATTTGGGCCATATGGAAGATATGATTCTATAAACCAGTCACTCCTGCCACACTCGCATTGGTGGGGTGTTAATTCTGGGTTTCTTCACCAGACGCGCGTCCGTCCACCCCCTTGAATAGTTCCATCCTCTTCCCCCCCCTCCGAATAAATCTTTCCCCTTTTCTCATCACTTGCTCAAAGTGTGGACCAAAGAGAATATCCCCTCTTCCTCATTCCCCGACTTCTTAAAATCTCACGGCTAGTTGGTCAAATTTACATTATGTCGAGCTCTGAAGTTTCCGAGAATACCGGATTGATCGCAGGCAGGCTCTTTCTCACTTGAATCGATTATACTCAGGTTTTCACTGTAGGCTGTTCCATTAACTAACACCTGGTGACCTAGGACACTCAACTCCTATCCCGAGCGAGCATGATAAATTCTGCATACTGATCGGGATTTTTGCCAATATCGCCTTCCTGGTTGGATCTTTTGGCCTTCCTTTTTTCTGCTACTATACTCCTGATGGAACAAAAGCAATCCTTGTCAGCTCTTAGACTCATATAATTTAGTCTCAAGCTAACATCGGCTAGGATATCAGTGACGGGAACCCAACGTGGTTCACTATTAGACGTGAATTCGTCATCTTGTATTGGTTCATTCTGCTCTTTCTCCAAACGAGATATCTCTCCGGGTTTTTCTGTGCAACAGGTGAAGAGCTGTACCGACTTCCCCTTGAATCCTGTACTCACCATAGCATAGGCAGCACAGGAATGAAATGTCAGAGGGCTGCTCGCCTGGGAATATTCTTCATCTTGTTTGTCCCCTCAACTATTTCTGCTGCCCTCTAGATTAACGAAGCATGAAGGCATAATATCTTTATTGTTGTTTGGGCCTTCCTTTGGATTCACTCACTTTTCAAGTGGAGCGAATTACTCTTGCTTCTCGATTTTATCCAACTTTGCATTGGGTGTGCGGTGGATCATGAGGGCAGGTTCGGGGGACGACGCCGGCTTGAGTGGGAAAATCCGGTACCGGACTATGAAAGCCAGACCCAGCGAACCAACCTCCAGTAAGTAATAATTGGTTATCCCTGGACTGGTTCTGACTTAGGCTGATTACTATGATAGAGATTGGCCACTCGATACAAACGAATTTAGCTTTATCAATAGGCTTGCTGTTCTTTCCCTTCCACTTACGCTCACGGTTTACATGCTTCCTTGGGGCATTGCTATTGGAGTACGGAACCTTTTCGAGAATGTTTTTTTGAGTTCTCTAACCCAGAGTCAATAGTTCGCCTGCCAAGAGAGATTCTGTGATATCCTCACCACGTCCGCGGTTCTCTTTCTTCTCCTATATGGCTTGGCATTCATGGGTTGTCTTCGTGACTGCACTATTGGATTTGCTTCAACCTTTCTTGCGATTGGACTGCTGGTCCAACAGTGGGATAATTCAAACGAATGGCATTTCTGGGCCACCGTGGCCAATGCAGCAGTGACTGGCGTATTCACTATCTGGGCCACGAAAGCTCAGTACGATCGTGGTTTTTGAGGAAGATAGGACTGCTAGACACGCGCCGTGCTGGATATGCAGTGCTGGATATAGGTTCATAAGAAAGCAATGAAGCGAGAATGTTTTATGTCGGCCTCCGCTGTTAGGGGCCTTATGATTGGAGCGAGGGCAGTTCCTTCGGTTAGACTATCCATGGCTTGCTGTTTAGTAGGGTGTAATATTCAATCCTTACCCTATTAGAATAAATTTCCTTAGCCCTTTAATCAATACTAGGCTTTCATGATGAGAGATCTAACCTGCCCTTGGATATTTCCGGTGATCTTAATTTTCGCAGGATTAGGCCTACTTGACCACCTACAGAAGGGCGTACGCTTCTCTAAGAATACTGGGAAATCACTCGTAAGCCTCAAATGGAGTAAAAAACGTTCAGATATTTTTTGGATTGAATATGTTACCTAGTGAGTCTAAAATTCACACTTCTATAACAAATTCCTTTATCCTGTGGGCATTGTTCATCAATTAGTGCAACCCGTCCTAAACTAATGTTAAGTTCTGAGAATTTTTATGGACGCCTATAGAAAGAGACAAGTTATGAAATCTGCTGGTTTTGAATTGCCACAACTCGTTCGATATTGCGCCAAACACTTCAATATTGAAACACCACAATTTAAATATCATACCTGGAATCACTATTTTACAAAGAATTTTGGTGTAAATGTGGCTATTAACAATCACTTTTGTTAGGGCACTGCTATAGTGCGTACTAGGGCGGAAGTTTTGGCGGGATGCCCTTTTTACACCAAAAGTGTCCATTTTCACCATCCTCTCTTGCACCCCAATGCCTAAGAGAACCTAAGAAAATTTGGCAGTGGATCAGTAAGCCAGTATCATAGATAATCTGAGGAATGTGACAGAATTTCTGAATATCATACAGGTGTGGAGGAAATGCCATTTAAGTGTGAGGTATCATGCCAGCTGCCATGTACTTTTTTGTACTCGTCCCAGACAAGAAGTATTCGAAAATAGGAGTTTTGAGTTTGTATGGGCGCTCAGACTATTGCAGGGGCTTTCCCGTATATATTTTTAATCCCTGTTTTCGGGTATTGTACTTCTTGACGAGTATGGAGCCCCATACAAAAATTTAAGTTACTTTCATACTGGCTGACACAACCATGAACAACAAACCAGCTTTGATCCCTTGCACTGCTCCTTCTAAAGATTTAAATTCATAGTAATTGTCCAGCTGGTTGAAAAATTTGAAGTATTTTCATCCAAGCACTACTGCAAATTGTCTGTTTGAAAATGTCTATTTTCGGCCAAATTAGGTGTAAAACCCAGCGTCGCACCAAAACTTTTGTCCCCGTACTTTATAAGCATGTCACAATAACAACGAGCTGGAGAGCGTGAGCTTTCCCATTCCACCTACCTATGCGAGGTTGGGGCCACCTAGGGCCACTCGAAGAGAGCTTTCTGGCTATGGGGAGGGCATGGCTATATAGCTTTTATCTCCCGATTGAAGTTTTTTTTATTACAGTTCGGGGCCAGGCAAGGTTGCCGTTGTATGTTAACTGCTGAATGTGCTGACTCGGCGGCATCACAAAGTTTTACAGTACCTATGGACTCTATTTGTTATCCCTTTTGGTGAGGTTTTTAGAGTTTTTTTTTCTTTCCTCCTTTTTTTTCTTCAATGCATATTTGTCACCTTCCGATTGATCAAGCATCTATCCTAAAGGCGGAGCCGATAGAGGTTCAAATTTCTCCTGCATTCTGTGGAGTACTCACAACGCCCTCTGGGATTATTCCCCCCGGATCCTGGGCTCGCGAGTGTTATCCTTTTGTTTGGCAAGTATCATATGCGTTCGACTGGAAGTGAGGACGGTCGATTGCGTCTTGGACTTAGGACTCGTTTCTGGGGTTTTATAATCAGGTAAATAGAAGCTTTCCACGGGGATCTATCTGCCTCTAAGATTCAGTCCGCGTCTAAGTAGCATTACCATAGGGCAGTATTCTGTCTCGTGGAAGCACCAGGCCCATCTGAGGTTTCTGATTGTCGTAGGGAAAAGCACGCCCTAGCCCCAAAACCTACATCAAGGCAGAGCACAAGTCAAAAGATACTAGTAGGCATTCCCTCCTGGGGAGCGCATTAAGGGGCCCTTGGCTACAGTGGTATCGGTCTCATACCATAATGCACTCTAATAGCCAAGTGAAACGTACCTTCCCTTTTTCCAGGCCAGTCTGCTCTTCAAACGTCCTGCCAAGACCTCCGAGTGACGTTGGACCAGCTCACCTCTGTGACACGGACCAGGTTTCTGCTGCGCCAAACAGTTGTTGTAAACGCGATCCTTTCCACCCCCGCGCTTACAAAGGTATCTGATAGGTATTCCGAATGTCCCAAAATCCACCACTCATCCGGAAGGGTGTTATTATTTGAGAAAAGCTGATAAAGGCCTAGATTGGTACATCGGGGAGGGCTTTATGTGATTTCCGGAAATAGGAGGCCAATAAACAGCGCTATTTTCTGGTAGGTCGCCGATTGCTGTGTCTGTGTTTTATTTTGTGAGTATGCCACTTGGGAAAAAATCTGGAAAGAGGAAGGAGAGTTACTTGTGTGAGGCACTTTTTTCTTTTCTTTTTCTTATTCGGGAAATACCCAAATTTCAAGTCGCCACTCCATAGGAATTAGATGAGGTATTGGTAGGTGCCAGAGGACTCTATTGTTTCCAACTTTCGAATGCAAGGGTGCGGCAGATGGTGCGCCTGTTGCGGCTGGCCTAAAAAGCGCACTTAAAACGACTTCGCACACCTGACTGGATGCGCACTGGTAAAGTCATCCGGGATCCAAGATGCCCGCTTAAAGCTGGGTGCGTCAAATTGTGACTACGTTAGTCGAGCTGTGTCCCTGTCAGTCAGCGTATAACACATTACACATAATACTTCGGTACAGCAGTATGCAAATATGGACTGTTAATTGAGGGCTGTCAGGGACGAGGATGATGCTAGATCCGGCGGCAACCTGCAACTCTTGAGTTGGCAAGGCTGAAGGAGCTTGGACCGCATCACCGGAAAAGTCCAAGCCCCCGCGATAACAACGGATTGAACCCAATAGCGGTTCAGAGAATCATCGGAGGCGTTCCTCCAAGAAAGGATTGGTGTATCTGGAGAACCTAGTGGCAGAAACGCGGCCCCCACCCAGGAATCCTGAGTAGAAGGTTACCAGGTTAGTTATGTTTATTTGAGCCTAGGTTCCCGCTGAATTGATCGCCATCCATTCGTTTGCAGATTAAGTTGAGCGTTTTTTTTCCTAATGGGCTGGATTGGAAGGCAGAAAGATATCTCCGCCTAGTAGTTTTTCCTGAAGCTAGTCCTTCCATCCCCTGCGTCCCGGATGATATTGGTCGCATTTGAAAAAACTAAAAGTGGAATATTGAAACAATTCTAACAGGGAAGCCGCGAGCTACTGTGTATCTATTCTAGAGATGGCTTCTCGGAAACAGGCTTGCTTTTTAGGAGCCCACAGAGAATGATGAAGAATTGCTTCTGCCGCCGATATTGAGATGCAACAGAAGTTGAGTTTTAAATGCTTGATTCATATGATAATATTTGCGGGCAAATGCGATTAAGGGTTCAGTTGCTGGGCTATGATACTCTAGGGGAATTTTTTGCCCACGAACCAAAATCAATCGCTGATACCGACCTCACTCCACCCTCGCACGGTAGAATTCTCAACTTAGTAAGCTATTCTTGCCCTCCTGTAGGGATGCGGGGGTGTATCCTGGTTTGCCAACACTAGGACCCACTTCCACGTGAGCCATGTTCACCTCTCGATGGAATCTGTACCGTACGAGTAGAATTCTGGTCCGTCAAGTAATTGTATGTTCTCAGCACCTAATCCCCAGAAGGAGCGAATTGGTTTCCCTAACACATAGCGACTCACATAGGGAGATACGATGGGCCCTCCACACTCTCCCCTTCGTTGATAATAATGTTGTTTTAAGTGCTACGTGTCGGAAAAGTGCATGTCCCGGCCACCTCAAGTCCCAACTGTGTCCATAAAGCTCAATTCTCATACAATTCCAAAAAGGTTTCTAGCGGTTTACGAGGACCTATTTGTGGGAGCCTGACCTCAAGCAAAATGGTACAAGTTGGGCTGCACGTACAGTACACCTAGGGTTACCCTTTCCCTTTGTGCTTTCCTTGTTTTTTTTCTTTTCTTTTTTTCTTTTCCTTTTTGTGATGAGAGGGCAGGGCACGCAAAAGCAACTCACTTGTCCGATCCTCAGACCTCAAAAATAAATATGATCGCCCATCGATAGCATCCAAGTCGTGCGTCCTAGCCCCACCTACGATTAGAAGCTCGGTCCCAGTGGGCCATTACCGTCCTCAATAGGTTGGCCAGTCGTATTAACGTCCAGCGCAGGGAAATTGAACGCCGAAAGATGAATTTTCTCCGACCTTGTCGTTTGTCAGTCCAGATTTACTTTTTCATGCACCTCTAATTCACACTTAGGATCTGCGTTGGCGGGCTGCGAGGCCCAGGGTCCGTTTGTTGTGGGGGTTTGTCATGCTGCGTCTCTTTCCGAACACTGATTTCCTTTTTTGTGGTCATCGATAGTCACTCGTGAGAGCTGAATTGCAATAGGTAGGCTCAATCATTTATTATCCAGGCGTCGGTAAGCGACCTAAGTCCGACAGAGCGCCGGAAAGAAGATTTTCCGTTGCCTAGCCCTCTCTTCTCGACTAGGCGGTGATTAGTTGGGATCTCCTACCCAAACCCTGGTTTCTATCCGGGCGAATTCTAGCGGGAATATTAAGATATTATACTTGGAGTTGACGCGGGGTGAGGTGCTAGGTCGGCTATCCATGCAGATGTACTATTTTCCCCAATCAAAGGCCGTCCACCCAAATACCCGACTGCGCACATTGAACAAAAATTCCCGGGTAAATAACCAGTACAAGGGTGAAAGTATTTGTGAGTACCTTACAAGTTAGACCATTGCAGCGTATCAAATAAAATTTCGACACTAGTGGGGGGGGATCCCACGCTTGTATGCTCTAGTAGTTAGTATCCAAGCAGCGAAACCATCTCGCAGTGGCCGCATTACCCCACCCCTCGGTCCCGCCGGGCATGCTGCTTATCACAAGTCGATAGGTCTAGACTTTGATCAAAGATAATAGTGCATGGGGTGGGGAGCTTAGAATACGTATACTCGAGTACTAGAGATCACATTCTCACTTTCGTGCCCCATGTCATGACCCACGTTTTGCATTTCGGCGCAGTGTTCAGTGGCTCCAATCGATACCTTTCTTTGGTTTCCCCCCCCTCCCTCCCTTTGTCGTAGCATAAAAAAAAAATATCAATTTGTATTGGCTCTGCAGAACGCAAAGCCCAAAACTGACAGAAACTTTGAAAATATGCCCTATCCAGACTTGCTTTAACCCTCATACTGTGGACTCTACATCGTGTCACTTTTGAGCAATTGGTTTTTGACTCCATGGGGGAAAAGTTCCCTAAGGAGGGGAAATTATTAGACAATCCTCCTGCTTGTTAATCAGCAGTATATTGCATTACGTTTGCATCATCGCTTTGGCGCACGCACCATATGATCTGATATGGTATGGCACTAGACAGAGAGACCAAGAAGGCGTATCCAGCTTCAGTATAGTGCGGTGCTGTGCTTAGATGTGGCGGATGTCCGTACGCTGAGGGAAGCCTAGGTAGCAAAATCGAAACTGGGAAGAGGATTCTATAATGTCATATTACAGTAGCTGAAAAAATAGAACAGCATAACCCTTCCCATCCTCACAAGGGACAATCCGGAATTAATCACGAATAAGCATAGGCAAAAAGTATCTCGTAACGGCTTTGCATAAGCCCGCTCAACCTAACTAGAGTTGCCAACCTGGTTATTAAAGTTGTATCGCGGACTCTTAGTTCTTCCGCAAAATAAGTATAACGTTACCCCCCCCGCTGGCTCCTCTTCCCCACGGACAGACAGCATATCTATACACACCACGCACTTTTAATGAACCCCCGGGTCCAATCAATGCTCCCGTCACCTTCAAAGCTTCTATACAACAATACCACCCCAACCGCTTATCTTTGGTTCACAGCCATGGATAATTCAAGAGGAGGATTAGCACCGAGCCCGGCGGCGGTGTCACTCCCTTCTCTTATGAGGCCCGCGAACATCTTTAGCCAAAGTCAACTATTTGATCCAAACTGGTCCCCTCTCCAACACCCCAGGGCAAATTATACCATTAACCTGCTCGAAAACCCCGGGATTCTCGATCCCGGTCATTCTTTCAACTCGAGACACTATTGCGAGAGCAAATCGGACCCGCCATCTCCTATTCCTGTGAGGTGGGTTTCGAAGATATCCGGACGACCTCTTCTTCCGACTAACCCAACCCTAGATCACCAGCTCCGCACAGCTTCTCCGAGGATAAAGAACAGCACCCGTGTCTAAAACCAGACTGCAGCAAGATCTTCAGTCACCTTCATAAGCTCCAGCGACACTACCGAGATGCTCACGGGAAGCCGCAATATGACTGTCCGTTTCCAAGCTGTGCACGGAAGGGAACAAAGGGTTTCTCCCGAAGAGACAACATGCGGCAACACCACCGACTTGTTCACAACGAGCTGCCAAGTCCTAGCGGGAGCCCAGAGCGCGGTGTGAGGAAACTGAGCTTCTAGAGTGGCACACATAATACGACTTGGAGCCTTGGCGGGTATGAATATTTAGCGGAGTGCTTTGGGATAGATATAACGGCTTGATTTCTTCACAACTATAGTTGGCGTTAACTCGTTGGGCGTCTTTGGGAAGCAGGGTATTTCTAGTTTTCTTGTCACTGCTGTTATCAGTTTTGATTTATGCTCTGTTGCTTTGATATTTCTTTTTAGTTTTGATTTCTTCTCTTTGTCTAGGTTTTCCTATGAGTTCGGTGCTTTGACACTAGTCTCTCTTCTCCATGTAACATAGCCCTTTTTATCTAGCTAGCTAGCTGTCGGCCTTGGGAAATAGGCCCTCCGTAGCATGATTCGCTTCTCATACCAAATTTAGTACTCGAGTAATGATATGAGTCTATTTTTAACCTCCCCGTCCTAGTATCATCCTTTAATATGCCCCAGTCAAGTCAGAAGTTGAGGAAGAGATTTATTCCGTATTCATTTATTACGAGCACAGAAGATAAATACCAGTAGCTCAGATGAGCCTCTAAAAACAGACCCTAATAACCATACACCACTCCATATTAGTCACGGAGACAGCCTGTAAACCATGTTTCCTGCTATGATAGACCAGAGCGATCCACCGTGGATAACCCATCTAGGACCAAATCGATCGTCCCAATCTCTATACATCGGCTCCAGTTACGGCGACGGTAATAAATGAGTTCGTTGCACTGATTCCGAAACCCTCATCGAGTTAGTCTTGAATAGAGTTAGAGAAAGAGGGGCTCGGCTACAAGAGCTACACTTCCCAAGGGAAAAAAGAAACAACTAGCTATTATAATAATAATTATAACTCTAATTTAAATTTTCTTGCACGATGTCAACGGTGTACAGTACTCGAGTATTGGGTGTGGAAATCCCCACCTCGCCCGGAAACGGACTTAAAAGCCTAATACCAGCCATTTTTGGCAAGCCGTGCAGGGGCAGGCATGACCACCACTGGCCAAGCCAAACCCAAAAACCCCACCACTCGCCCAAGGTACTTTTAACATTACGGTAGTGCTACCGCACAAGATAGAGACATCCAAAGCTGAGGGAGGGAGTTGAGCGCCAACCTCCCTTCAGGAGGCCCCCGAACCACGATTTTCAACGCTAGTAGCTGGGGGGGGGGGTGAGTGAAGTGGGTGTGGAGTTTTTATATCAGCCTCAACTATCTAGCCATAGTGTACTAGAAATCGAATAAGTTGGGAGATGCAGTTGACGGAACCCGTCGGCATGACAGAATTCGGGCCCTTAGCGTTAGTATAATCTAAAATGAGAAAACAGGGCTCAGGTAATTGACACTTGAATCAACAAAGACGTTGGGGGACCGACATCATCGAGCCCAGGACTTCAGCAAGAGTCTTGGGAAGTAAAAGATGATGCTCTACCGAGTGACGAATCGTGATGACTGATCAATCCCACAGTCCTTCAACGACCGTAACTAGCGAAATCACACCCTTATGAAGCCTAGTTGATACTTGGATATTCTGGCGCGCCATGAGATATACATGCATATTCCATCCGTCGTGGGCTGCAGAAAGTCCTGTTCCTTCTATCGTCCGTATGTACTCGAGTACATCTTTTCTAAGTTTCACCGCCCTCCAACACCGGGTTTGATAGCAATCGAGTAGGGATCACTCCCGAATGTCCTAATTGATTTTGAACGATGGTTTATCCTAATTCGAGGTTCTTCCTTTGTTAGCTTCTGGCGAGATGGGTGGCAACTCGACTCATGTATAATGGCAGCTCGGGTTTTATAAAGCCCAATCAGTTCGCCCGGCTAGGAGCTTTCCTTGGCCTCCCGGAGGAAACCTTCCACAAAACAGGGAGCTGAATCCGTGCTAGTACTGAAAGCGGCCGTACAAGAAAGTCATCGCGGAGCCTAAATACCTACATAACTGATTTTTCAATTAGAGACAAGAAGTTCCTGGATGTCACAAGGCGGACAAATTCTTGTAAAAGCACTGTGCTCTCCAGGCAGAGTTGAGTTGCTCTCGCGCTAGAATCAGGCCCACAGTGTCTTGGCATTACAACATGCCAAGGCTGACCAGGGGGCTTGACTTCACCGAATCCGTGCCCAACGTCAATCCACTTTAAACTAGGAGAGAGAAATCTGAACATAGAAGAAAAAGCTGGCCGTATAATATCACTTATGGTGGAAAATATATGGTCTCTAAGTTCTCTAATTCGGACTCGCCTTTCCCCTAGGAGTGCAAAATTCCAATGATGTAATACTGTGGCCATTTCATTTTTCTTCGTTTCTTTTTTTCCCTTTCCTCATGTTTGTTTGCAACCAACCCCAATACAGTTTCCCCAAGCCCAGAGCCCCTCCTCACGCCTCGTCACAGCTCTCTTCAACCCCTCCCTTCTCTCCTCTCAACCACCACCTCTCTTATCAATATCGACACCGCCTCCCATCATCGTCACCAGAACTCCCCCAGCCTACCTGCCGTAGGCGTCGCTAAACCCAGCATTTCTCGCTGCCAGGTTTATTTCGGTTAGTTGTCAGGTTTCCTTCCCTCCTCCTTTTCTCAACCACCTTGTCACCGAATATTCATCTAAAAATTGTAGGAGCCTCATCATGGAAAAGCTTCCTCCGACCCCTCCTAAGCCTCCCCCCCCCTCGTCTTCCGCCCTCCCGGCATCTCTCCCTCCTAGACCCCCACCTGCTCAAGCCCCTGTCCGTAGGTCAATTACTGCCATTGTTCCCCCAGCTCTTCCCATGGGTCCAAGGCCGAAGAAGTTTCCTGCGCAGGGCATTGGCCGTGGCGCGAGTACAGGTTCAACGCCTTCCCCGGCCGGGCTTCAGGGGCACGCTAGTCTTCCCTTGAAACCGGGCATTCCTGGAACGCCACTACCGAGGGAGACAGCTGCCATCGTCTTGGCTGGAGGTAGAGAAGGGGAGGAATATTCAGCACCAAAGAAATCTTATCAAGCTGCTACAATGGAGCCCGACCCATCACCTCCTAACGCTAACCGCAACGAATTGGCTACATCACAGCCACGTATGATGTCTCCGTCTGATGGTGTGCAACAGATACAAACTCCTGCCGCTACAACTGGGGTCACTTCCTCTGCCGAGCAGCCCGTAGCATATGGCCCACCAGGGCCGTCTTTGTATGAGAATTTACCTCCACAGCAATCATCGACTCAACAAACCGCACTTCCTGGCTCCGTTATTGAATCAAACGGTCAGGCCACTCAATTTGAACATGACAATTTGCATCAAGTAGGAATCGAGCATGGACCAATTCCAAATGGCCGGACTGATTTCCTCTTTTCAAATGGCCACAAGTCGGATATTCCTGATCAGGCTTTTGCCCAGCACTCAAGGTTTTCCCCCAATCAGCAGCCCCAATTTTACGAGAGTACACATACGAACAGTTTTCAACCTAACAGACATTTTCATCAATTCGCTAGCCATGACATACTACCGCCCGGTTCTCAATATCCGCCTCTTGGGCCTCCACACTCCAGTGGGCCAATTCCGCATCACACACATTTCTTCCTACAGACTCAAAATCAACCCCAAATGTTTTATCCTGGACAGTATCCCTTTCCAGGAAATATCACGCCCCCGAATACAGGATCGTTGCTCCCTCCAATCCCTCCTTTCCAGCCCCAGGGGGCAGTGGAAACCTCTGGCCATACTTCGGAGGTTGGAAGTAGTACAAATCCGCAAACACCATTTACACCCACTCACCCCTTTGGTATGCCTCCAGGGCTCTCCCATGGCCCTCAACTTTCTTATTCTCCTTTGGCCCAACCTACGGAGCAGACTCTTCGTCCTGAGCAATCACAGGATAGCAGTGCTTTCACCAAATCGCAAATGACAAAGCCAAGACAATCCAGCATCTGTGACTATAATCCTCGTCTTCGAAATATATCGTTCATTGCTCTACTCGACTCCAAAGACGGAGCTGACATTGATAAAAATGATACCGAACAAGCTTATGACCAAAGCTCTCATATCCCTACTCGTTTGGAGCCGATTTACACAGTAAGCCAGCTGGAGAAGCGATCATTCATACCACATGAGAGTAACAAATTACACGTCCGTAGCGAGGTTTTTACTCCGGCAAATATTGAAGCAGCAGCCCAGAGGCTCCAAGTGTATACGCTTGGGTATTTTTTGAGTAAGAACCTTGCGGATGTTCTTCTAGTCATAAAACAGATGGAGAGTCTTGGTCCAGTTGTCCGACAGTACAATGCACACTCCTTCATCCTAGCAAGATCAACCAAGTTACATGACTTACTTCATATTTCGATCCAAAAAGTCGATGCTATGGCATCTTCGGCCGGACATGATCGGATATCCTCCAGAACCTCTTGGGCTGACGAGATGGAACATGGGAATGAGGCCCAAGATAGATCCGAATTCAAAAATCATCCCTCCTTGGTCCGTAAACTCACGTTGTCGCTTGAGACTAACAACGGGACCGTGAGCGAAGACAGCTTTCTCCTTGCTTTAAGAAGCCTGTATGGTGCCCCGGATTGGGAACTTGACGCGTTCCTCGATCCTACACATCCACAACATAGAACTCTTGAATGGACCCGTGGAAGTTCTAGTGCACTGAAACCGTCTGCTGACTGTACCGACAACACTTCATCCGGAAACAGCGACCAACTAACTGGCTCCACTATAAGTGAGGAAGCTAGGATGTTGGAGAGAGGCATTGAGTTATTCGCGGCAGGCAACTTGTTAGGAATTCCGGAGGTCATTCAGAAAGCGATTTGGGGAATTAGAAAGTGGGGAATGCAACTTCAGGGTGGTGCAGTGGAGAGGCTTCTAGCGTTTATCCTAGACGAATCAGAAAAAGTAGGAGATGGAAGCAATCCCTACAAGGATTTGAAAAGCCAATTATTTATGGATGTCATCGAGTTCTTGGTTCAGTCTTTCCCGCTCAACTTCAAGCTGAATCGCAACGTCCCTTCAAGCCAAACGCTCTGCCGGTTCCCTAAGGAACTTAACCAACCCCTGAAGACAACTCCCAAACCGACTCCGCATCCGGAATCGCAAATAATGGGGATCTACTCTGCTATTATCTTAAGTGTGCCGTTCGATATTCTGAAATCGATCGCTGAGCATGAGAATTTCGGTATGGGGGACCTGAGCATAAAGAAGCGATATGACGATGTGAGGGCTATCATCCAAGAGAGGGAGAGGCGCCGCAAATGGGGCTTCCGGGCTGCTCAACGGCTCTCAGCGGAGAGACTTAGTGGTGGTGGGAGCAAGAGCGGCGATATCCCTTACGATGCAAGCTGCGACGAAGGTAGCGGAGGTCCATTCGAAAGTGTTAAAGGTTGGGACACGCAAGACCCTCAGATGGACAACTTGTTCTGGGAAGAAAGCGTATGTTATGCTATCGGACATGGGCAGAGCGGTGGGGGGCACGTCGAAATCAGCCGTAGAAAGAAGGGTGCTCCGAGGGCCCTTTGGCAGTTGGAAGGCTGAAGACACCGGAAGCAAGTATTCGAGGTGATTTTATAGCCGGATCTCTTCAAAATTCCCTTCTTGCGGAGCCTTTGGTTTCAGTATAGCATTTTTACTCCTTTCATTCGTTACATATTCCTTCCTAGTTGGCGAAAATGGGGTGTTATCGGCTGTCTTTTTTCCCTTCCTTCTGTGATCCGTCCGGCGACAACTGTGCATATACCATACATTTTACTTTTCTGCTTTTTTCCCTTAGGCATTTTCTCTCCTTTCTTCCAAAAGGTAGTCACAATTTAGATATCCCTGCAATTTCATAGTTTTTTATGGCTTTCTCGCTTCTCCGGGGGTTGTACTTTTATGTTCTATCCTTCTTTTACCCTTCGCCGGTACATAGTGAAGGAAACTGGAGTTCTCGCTGGTTTCGTGGGTTAGTGACATCAATGAGTTCCGGAATGTTCAAACAGTTTGTTTCTCCTACCTTCAAAATGGCTTTTTCTCGACTTTCTAATAGGATCAAAAAATGGTTGGCATCATAGATGGACCTATTCAATGAAAGATATTTTTCCTTTCAATTTTATGAGCAAGGTCGTTTCATGTCGTGCGAAATGCTAAAGGGTTATCCCTCCCATCTCTCTACCGAAGTGATAGGGTTTGTGAGGCCACAGCTCATCAACAAGCAAAGTTCTATCATACCTGAACTAAACCCCTACTGGTGCACTGAAACCAGCACAGTCAACGAAGCTATAGACCCATCATGAATACCATTTAGGTGTACGGTTGGTTGGCACTCTCTACATCAACTGCAGATATTCTCAAAAATAAAGGACTTAAGCTACGAGCTTGGCGGGAAGCAGAATCCTTTCTATAATACCAAGTCCAAAACGGCTTAGGCTTCCGGGTATGCAGCACCCGCTTGCTATAAAAAGAGATGCTCCATACTAAATGTCCACAGACACCATACCGAACCCCAGTACAAATAAAACAGGCTTTAGAATGCCTCTTGGCCAGGCCCTACCGTTGGAAGCCCGGCTAGCCCACGATTAAAATTCAACACGCTTCGCGCAGCTGGCTGTCGAAGTCGTTCTCTAAAACCATCCGCCTTGAACCTCCTGAACACATTGGTTGAGTATTGTTAGTATTGTTAGTCAGGGGCGGGGTGGGCGGAAGATGGAAACCTGAATCCGTCTATGCCAACTTGCAAACTATTAGCAAACGTGCTCTAGAAATGGAGTGCAAGCGGGTCTGGAGTACTGTACTTCTTTGTATTCTGGCATACTACCGCAAACCACAGATCATTTACGTTTCACACCACTTTCGCAGGTGGAGAGAAAGACGGACGGAGTTGCCACGCGACAATCGATGGCTTTCGGGGACATGCTCTGTTTACCACGTACTCCTACACGAGAGCCCCCCACAGCGCAATGCAAATTAGGAAGTCATATCTGAGCTCACAATACAGCTTCCGCTCAACCCGAAAGGCTAGAGAGTTATGAGATCCCAGATTTTCGGGGTCGATTAGCAAGATATTCAGATGCATTTTGGTGTTAGTGGGACCTCGTACTACGGCCATTAGGTCTATCAAGCGATAGCAAAATATTCATATTCTTCAGTTTTTTATTTCATTGAGGGCACTAGCTAGTGCTCCTGGAGCAAGAGTCGGCAATCGGCAAGTCATGGTGCACTATAGGCACTCAACAGAAACTAGCACGGCGGTATTTTCTCGCGGTTTTGTGGCTAGCCTATGCAAAAGTGTTCCGGGGTGGCCTTGCTGAGTCGACCCGGTACTTGTATAGAAAACCCCACAACAAGGCGCGCAGCGTACACGTATACTGAATTAGCATACGATCATTCGCAGAGAGACGGACCAGCATCATGCACAAAATCGCTGTTCGATATGATAGCTTTTGAACACAATTAATGCATCACCAGGCTTTTCCCTAGGTGAAACTATGTCTGAAGAAGTCTTTGTTTAACCTCAGCCAATCCGACGGGGGCACTCATATCCTCAAAACCACGGTGGCAAAGGCTACTACCGGTACAATACCGTTAACGGAACCTTGCATTAGTGGATGATGATGCTGGCGGTATCTGCGGCTACCCTATAGACTTTGTCATTTTGTGTTAAATTCTACGCATAGGGCACGATACCTGTAGATATTGAAACTCAATCAGCAGGATAGCGACGGTTTCATCCGGCTCATTCACGATAGTGCGATAAGGGTTCCCTGGGTTAAGAGAAACTTCCGGGCTGACAGCCGGCGATCATTTTGCTGAGGCACAGAAATGATAGTTCCCTTCCTCTCGCGTCTCGACGCGAGGTCAAACTTTACTGGAAGTGTGCATTGAGGTCCGGATACGGTGACCCGCAGCTATCTCCTGTACCAAAAGTAATGGTACAATTGCTGAGTCTACCAAGGCCGGTAGACCGTGAGAGTGATAGCGTACAGCGCTAGTGCCATACACACCAGTGCCTTTTTGAAGTACTCGAGTACGAAACTACAAGAGACTGCATCATGTCTAAGGATACGGTGGTACCATTCAAACCCTTGCAAGATTTTCGTTACTCCCACACCCGAAATATCTCTGCGGGCATTGATTTTGAAAGTTTTTCGTTGGGCCCGCAAATGCATCATAACAGCGCCGAGTCACGCCGTATGTACCGCACTTATAGATACGGTTTCAACCAAAATCGTCCTCAATTCCCCCCCATTGCGACCTCTGGGTTCTAGCTTTGAAGATATTAGGAACTTCCGAAGGAAACCCCTTGTGGTGCATCACTATTTCTGGGCACGAAGGGCTGAACCCCAAGATAATAACTGCACGAGAGATCGCTCACTAGCATAGGGAAGCAAAGCGAGCACAGTAAACCACCCCGGCCTACCAATAATTGCACGGGCACAAAAATATCAACGACTGGCGATCACGGTTCCAAGAGTGCGAAATACCTTTACTTTTTCCTTGCCCTAGACATTGACTTACCGTGCCAACAATCTCACAGACGTCCTGCCAGACCTCCGAACATGGTTTGTTGCACCATATAACGCGGTATGCCTACCTCCCATCGTTCAAGGAGAGACACATCAGGTCACATGACCGTGATTGTATGCGCCCTTTGCATCGCCCTCCCACTGATCGGAGCTATGGCGTTACACTCCCCTGTGGATTCAGATCAAGCTCTCTTGGGGAAGTATCATTGGGGGTAACTGCGCGGCTTCTGCGGGGTGGTCTATGCCCCACGATTACATATGTATGTCCTGGTGATGATGGTCGTCGGTATCAAATATATGACCCGACTGTCACGGTTTTTACCTTGCTCTACTCGAGCAGAAATCTCACCTTAGTCCAGTCTAGTTCTCTAGCTCATGTTTTCTTTCCTTCTTTTTTTCCCCTCCTCCCTTTCTGCACTTTCAACGTGTTTTTTTTTTTTTTTCCCGCCTGCCGATGTGCCTACGGCTGAAGGGGAGAATATCAAAACCCCATTTGTTCGGCCTGCATACCCAGATATTGCAGGAGTGGTTCCGATAAAAAAAAAGTGCTTTTGTTACAAGCACAAGATAATTGTGCAGCCGATCAAGGTGTGGGTAAGGGAAAAAGCGGCATGAGGCACTTTCATCCAGCTCTACACGCGAGCTAGTAATCATACGATGCCCTGCTCCTTGTGCAGTACGGTACAGTACTCGAAGCGTACGGCGTAAACCCCACACGCAGCCAGAAAATCGAATCAAGTAGCCAACGTACAGAGGCGGACAAGTGGAGTGGTGCTGGCTGCAAGGAGCTTGCGAAGGGTATAATTTTATTCGCAATACAATTGATCGATAGGTGATTTATCGTGGGTGATCCTACATGAACGGGATTATATGAGTTGTGATATTAAAGGATGGCCGGACCCTGATTGAAGAATAACATAGGATTGTTGACCGCCAGAAATTGCTCGTACAGTACCGGTACTTGGTTATGATACCAGACATGTATGGTAGCCCCACTATCTATCCTTTCCTGCCTCGGCCGTACTACCTATACGTGGGAGTTCTTCACCTCAGATATGATAGTGAGTACCCAGGAGACGGTTGTCCGGGGACGAGGCCGCATCTGCGTACAGTACTCTAAAACACACCGGTGTGCGCTTTAACCCCTGAACACGATTATATATACTGACCCCGGCCTATAATACCAGTAATGTGGAAACACCTCCCCCCCAAGCCATGCTCTACAACACCATATCCCGGATACCGAAGCACCAACTGTGGGGATATCATACCAGTTAGGAAGTGGGGTCAATGGTACACACCCCCTGGATTGCTAGATCCCAGCCAGTAGGAGGCTGATGCAATAGGGCACAGTACCGTACTCGACGTCTTTTAAAGTCTTCGGGGCGAGAAAGGAATATTATAAGTGATCCACTTGTAGCAAATTCGTGGCTTCACAACACAGGATTTTTGGCGGGAACTCATGGTAACCTGGGCCGCGGACACGTACCGTAACTCACATTCCGGATTCCGGAGGCTTTTTCTCTTTTTTGAGAGAGTGAGAGAGAAACGTCGAGTACGGTACATGTGCTATCGCGGTTCCCCCTAGAGCTATAGCGGTCACAGAGTAACGTTTGATAGTAAGGTGTCGTTGCTTCGTACCGTATTGGAGAGAAGACCATTCATAGTACGGTACTATACCGACTGCGCTAGACAGTAGCTTGTACAGTACTGTACGGGTACAAGACTGAGGTATTATTGGTACTTGTATCCCTAAGTTGCGCGCAGTCATTACCACACAACTATCGGAGAAGCGGTAGGAGATTTACACGAATTTACACCGGTACAGTATTGTGCAGTACAACTATTGTACCGGCACAGCAATTGCCACCCACCAAAATAACTGAATGCATCGCAGTAAAAACAGGAAAAACTCCCACAGAATCTCAACATTATACCGACTAACTTAAGCCAGAATAGCAAATTTTAAGAAGGCTTTATTATAAGTGAATGGTTCTTATTAGGCCGGGAAAACCGTGATACCCAATAAGAGCCTTCAGTTGTTTTTTAATCCATGAACCATCCTCTCGTCCCTACGGCTCTAAAAAAAAGTACCCACTATTCACAAAGTACTATGCTATACTTAACCCCGACGCTGTCAGGCCTCTCGGGACGGCTGAGTTACCGGCACCCGGTATACTAGCCTACTCCCTTTCCCCCCGACGGGGAAGGCAACGGAAGAATTCTGGAGCAGCAGCAAGACGATGTCGGTCTTCTTCTTATTGGCTGGGGTGGACGGGGGGCTCATGTACAAGTACCGGTATGGAAGTTGTTAGTAATGGATGAAAACGGACCGGACCTGTCGGGGGGTGATTTCCCGGCGGTGGCGGGGGGGGGGATGGGAAGTTTTGACATTCAGAAACCTCCCCCCCTGTTCGTCTCATCACTAACTCCCACATCACACCGTGCGCACTACTGTACCGTGTTGAACAATCCCGCCAAGTTACCGTAAACGGTCAACAGCCAGCTTTCTCTCTCTCTCTCTCTTTTCCATTTCGCGCATTTTACGTGGTCAATTTTTCGGGCTGGAACGATTGTTTGAGAATACATTACATTAATCTACCGGTTGGAATGCGGACAGTACAGTACCGTACCGGTAACCTCTGACGGAAAGTGAAAATCTTTTCTCTCTCTCTCCCTCTCTTTTTCTCCCACTTCTCCTCCCCGTCTCTCTTGTCCGAATAATAAGCCTCCTTCCTACGTGGCCGCCGTATCTTTAAATAAAGCCATCTGTCGTGGTGAATTGGGGGGCGGAGGAAAGGAACATGTGCTGGCCGCGTGGGGTTTCTTTGTTACTCTAGATTGGGTCCATTATTCCATCATCATCATCATCATCATCATCACCACGGGAAAAGGATGAGGAAGAAAAAAAATCTATATAAAAAAAATCAAAAATCAAAAAACCGGTATGCTGCATTACCTCCTCTAACTTCCGAGACGGGTTGGAAATCCCCCAATTAACGTGGAGTACTTGCGCTTTGGTCGTGGATTTTTTTTCTTCTTCCTTGCCCCGATTGTTTGATCACCGGCCGCTTCGCTTGACGTGCCCAACCTTTTTTCCTTCTTCTCCCGGTTGCTAAAAAAGTCGATTCTCGATCACGGTTCCGGAGCTTGTCCGTTGGAGCTTTGGTTGTTGGCTGAGCGTATTATACTTTCTGGTTAATTGTACTAACAAATTACAGTAATTTAGAAAGGAGAAGAGAAAAAAGAGGTCTAGTTTTCGATGATATATTATGAAGGACATTGTTGGTGGGTCCAGGTACCACCGAGAATGCACTCAAGTGGCCAAAATTCGGAACCTCTGGGAGCCTGATTTGCGCCCCCACTTTTTAATTGATTAGAAGGAAAGATACATCAACAGATAGCTAAAGATCTACAGCAGTGAATCTTAAATTTTGTATTAATAAAAAATCCCTTCTGTATGCAGTGCTTATCAATTGATACAGCCCATTCTTGAACTAGAGTTAAGTACAATGAATTTATGCAGGTGCATATTGCAAGAGATACATGTTTTGAAAATTGCCAATTCTGCATTGCAACAGTTCTCTCTACCTTGCACCACATGCTCTAGCATCGTGATACCACAACTAGAATATCTAGTGCTACTATTTTACCAAGAATTGATTTACTTGCACATAAGGTGGTTGTATTCTGACACTCTGAACGATGTCATTTTTGATGCAAAAGTGACCACCAACGATGACCTTTGTCAGAGCACGGTACCAACTATCACAAGGTATGGCATTGGTGTTCACGGACCAATCTCTAAGACATTAGGTTTCGTCACTTTCCCATCTACTAGGTTTCGTAGGGCAATGGATGGCGAAATACCCACCATGTGTCGTCGGTCTCTATATTCCTCAAATAGTCTAAATAATTCAAAAGACGAGGTTTTGGAAAAATTTGAACGAACATAACTTGGGGTTTTCAGATATTGTTCTGATCTCTTCCAAAATCCCTGCAGATGCACTCCTGCTGAGACCTGGGCGGAGGTTTTCGCAGTTTCTTTCACCCCTTTTGGGTAGGGGCAGACCGATGCGCAGATGTTCTTTCGGGCTGGGAGAAAATTAAAATCTAGAAGTTTATTATGTTTATCTTTCCTTTTAGTCAGTTTACTCCTTTGAATTTTTTTCCACCGTCTATGATGGGCAGATGGTGAGGTAATTATTTGTAAAGGGTTCACTTTTCCGACAGCGGGCTGAGGTGCCCGGGCGGCTTGTTGCGAGGTTCATGGCGTTGAAAAGGTCGACCGATGAGGGGACTGCTGAAGCAGAGCAAGGTCAAGACCAGCAGTGCTGACACCGCACTTAGCTGGACACTGCTCTGGTGGGCTGCTAGGAATGGGGATGAGGGAGTTGTGTGGACGCTGCTGGAACGAAATGGCATTAATTCTAAAAGAGTGGATAAGCGGATCCGGGAGCCGCTCTGGTGGGTTACCGGGAATGGGCATGTGGATATCGTAGGTCCTGTGCAAATCTGATAATGGAACCTTTGTGGAAAGGAATTGAATTGAATCTAGGTAGCCTCTAAGCGAACGCCCGTGAAAAAAAATAAGAAACAGTATCGGGGACAGCAAACGCCGGCACCAGAAACGAAATAGACAGCCTCCCAGGCCATCTACATTTATCCATTCCTGGGGAGTACGGGAGAGGGCCTAGCCCATGACTAGTGACGCTTGTAGACTTAGGAATAGGTTCCTTAGAAGATAAAGGACTCGAGGTCATCTCGGCTTCGTGCCTCTCCCCGTTTTCGACTGTGCCAGCATTTTTGCCCTTGGGCTCTAGAGCCCTATCCAACTCGTCGTTGTATATGTTGCGGATGGGAAGTTGAATCCGGGACATCCCTCCTCTGACCTTGGCATCTGCTATATCCTCCTTCTTCGACGATATGAATGCCCATGAAGGTATATAACTATTTGTTTGAGCTTCTCTTCGCCTGTGACTAGGCCAGCTATCCGAGCCCCCATCACGGCACGGAGATCTTTAGTCTCCTGACACCCGCCATTAGCTGCTCGATACCGTAAAAACTCGAATAATTGGGCCATGTGCTAGGACGTTGGAGTTGCCTCTCATAGCAAGGTCTGGCGGTTTTCCTTTCTCAATTGTCTCGGAGGACAGTTTTTTTTTTTTTTTTTTTTTGGCGTGTTTGTCGACTCTTTCCCGGGGGAAGAAATTCCGGACTACCCAGCACATGGTCCGATTGTTCGAGTTCTTACGGTATCTGCCCTTATTGCTGCAAAGCCCCGATAACCTGTTAGCCACATTACAAACAAAGGGTATTGACGTCTTACGGATTCGACCGCGGAAGGGTGTCTATCACTGATGTAGGGCCTGGCAGTCTCGGTGGGATGGGATGAAGTCTCATGGTCGTGCTTCCCCTAGTCATGGTTTTCATCATCCCCGCTCGCTAAATCTCGTAGTTAATATAAAAGATGGTTAAGCACCAGGGTTAATAGCTTGCCTGCGCACTTATGTCAAATTTGCGATTGAACACTCTGGTAGGATCCGAAAGAAAATGACCTGGCGGAGCATCTTTGGAACTGCCATTGCTCCACGCCCTTCGTTGTTGTTGTAGTCGGTTGTGGTTGAAATGTTCAGAGAATGCTGGTATTGTACCCCCTCAGATCAGGCAATGACTAATGCTGGCTAGCGACGAACATGGATAAACAAGGGGAGATCCTATGTTACCCTACTTTTGACGAATTGACCTCTGGTGTGCCACATTGTCAATAGTGAAGCCAATATGATCACCAAAACCTTTGGCTAGTCGCTTTAGGCACAGTGTTATAATATTATTAGTTAAACAAAAAAAAAAAGTCCCTAGCTTTATCACATCCAATATGAAAAGAGATCTCACTAATACCTCCATTTACTACCCTAGAAACCCAAAAAGTTATCCCAAACCACCTCTTCAGCTCCTGGTCTTTTTAATAAACTGAGTTTTTTTTATCTAACCAGCCTTCCTCATTCCCCTCTATCGATTCAAGTATGATATTATGCTTCTTCAAGTTGGCCCTACCGGTCTTGCTTAAGCTTAGAGTCGGCTACTGCCTAATCTCAGGGCAGCCTAACAGCATTCCCAGAGCAGGCTAACTCTACTCTCATACTGTCTTATCTCCTTAGAAGCACTGGCACCACGGGAATGCCATCACAGTTACTCAGGATATCTACGCATAAGACTTCTATCACTTCCTCCACCTTTAATATCCCCTTGGAAGCCCGCCCGCTTAGCTTTAGTGAGCTATAAGTTAGTTACTATGCGGTCAGGAGATATACTCCCCTCCTCAATCGCCTTAAAAACATATCAGCAATTAAACAAACGTTACGCAGGGCTGTCGGAGTACCTATCTTGACAAACCAGTAACTGTTCTAACCTTTTAAGCATGGTAGGACACTAAAGGCTGAGAGGGCCTGCTATCGGCCCGCACCAATTGGCCTCCCCCTTTCCGTTCTCTTCACCGTAACCTTGGCTGCCTAGCCTTCAAGGGCTGCGTTTTACAGTTCCCCACAACCCCCCACCATATACAATAACTTTATGTACATCCATAGTATAATAGTGTCTACCGTCCAACATCCGCATTGCTCAAAATCACTTTTTCACGAACCCTTCCATCCATCCGTCCATCCATCCATCAGGCGCCTAGACCATTCGAAAACTTATTCTCCTCTCTTCCTTTTCCCCAAGCTGATTGTGCTGGGTAGGTATCGTAGGTAGCTATGTGGATGAGTGAGTGGGTGGGTGAGCGAGTGAGTGAGTGGACGATTTCTCTTCAATGCGTCGAAGGAATGGGAATCTGGGCGGATTGCGGACGGAGACTGCTGTGGTGTACTGTGCATAGATGTGCATTCTGCGGGGAATTTTGGTTTATGCGCTGTTCATACTCCAAGAATCGTGGATGACTTTTTCCTCCCAGGGGTCGCGCCTGCTTTGGTTTTGTGCTTTGGAGTCGAGATATAGTGCATGCTATGCCAGCTTAAGGGGCGGGTACCAGACAAGTTGGTGTTTTGCGAGGTGGCAGGCTTGGCCTTATGAGTGAGCCAGTGGTAGTGGTGTAGATAGATAGATAGATAGATAAATGGACGAACGCACCTTGAGTCTGTGGGAAATTTCGGCTGGTTTGATGTACAAAGCGTTCGGTGTTCCGTCATGGCACTGTGCTGTGCTGGTAGAGAGTAAGGCTGTTCTCACTGACTTGGCAGGTAGGCATCACCTCAATCCTGCAGTGGAAAAAGTATGCTTCGGTGGTGGAGGGGAACCTCTCGAGCCGTACCTCTCTCTCTCTCTCTCTCTCTCTCTCTCTCTCTCCATTCACGAAGGGGTGCACAAAACTGAAACCTTGAGTTGTACACATGCTTCCAGCTATTATATTTATCATACAATTCTCGTTTGGGATCAGATTAAATATCCGCTGGCTCTAATACCAACTTAACGGGGCGGGGGGGGTG
>Ga0307509_10001058_pt1 | contig 47081 bp, 71 predicted proteins | sample 10_EM_MG_FD_202245 | JGI IMG/M metagenome (GOLD analysis project Ga0307509, IMG submission 202245) | Populus trichocarpa ectomycorrhiza microbial communities from riparian zone in the Pacific Northwest, United States - 10_EM | ecosystem: Host-associated > Plants > Roots > Unclassified | place... | reverse complement strand
CTTATTTTGTAGAGCACTGTCCCTGCCTCACCAAACCAGCCACTGGTTGTCGATCTCAGTGAGGCACAGCCGATTTGTACGTAAGGGATCGTAACGTCAAACTCAATTGTGCCAACCTAATTTTTTTTGCCTTTCTAGTCGAGTCAGATGTCACCTTTTGGTCTTCAGAAGTCAAAGTCGGCGAACAGGCTGCGTTTCAGCTGAGGTTGACTGCGCCCAGCTCTGTTACAATTGCATCAATGCCTTTTGCCAGCATTGCTATTCACTTTTCGAATCGTGTATCTCCGGTTATCGTCGAGCATGAATCCTCTGATTCAGAGAGTAACGTCAGGGCCGTCGATCTTGGGCATATTGCGCAATTGGACAATGACAAATCCAATGTTAAAGCTGATCTGCGGTGGCAACCTGGAGCCACAATAATTTTTAAGGGTTCGATGTCGACAGAGTTACCTTCGGTGCTGAAGGTAGGTGTAAATTTGGTTGTTGTCCGTGCGTTTTCTGATGATTTGTATCAGATTAACTCTTATCTGTTAACTATCGAAGAAAATGGCTGGAATATTGAAATTCCTTTTGAACCACGCGGCAACTGCTCACCCTTGGGTTTAAGTGGCAAGTGGCTAAGTTCCGTGTATCCGCCCAGGTTCATTTCCATTCCACGGGAGGAACATCATTTGACCATGTAAATTTTTCTATCGCATGCATGTAAGGTTCCTCCTTGCTAAAAATATCTACCAGAGTCAAGCACCGCACACACCATCTGAAACTGGGATTCCACCACCATGCGCCAGCATATCTCGATGAAGACTATCCTATCGAAATCGAGGTTACGAATACGGACACTCGCAATCTGCAGGTTTCCATCAGTCTCTTGTTGCAGCCATTAGCAATTGAAGATGTTGGTATGTCGCTCTGTTGTATAAATCATGTGGATCTTCACAACTAACGGCAGTTGCAGCGAATTGGATTGTTGTGGACGGCGAACGATCGATTAGTCTTATCAAAGGGATAAATCTAGGAGTGCTGGCACCTGGTGTCAGCGCCACAAAGACTATGCACCTCTTCAATACTGGTGCAGGGGGGGATCGGATGGTGGACGTGTCAATACAGACGAGCACAGCCACGTCTGTGGCTGAGGGTGGTCTGGACGAAACCGAGATTGAGGAGGGCGAGCAGGATTCCGCCCTTGATACCATGGAGCATTTAAAAATGCTCGTCATCCCAACTGTCAATCCGCTTCAAGTCACGCAGACGGTTTCGTATCGACGAAATTTGAATCCATGGTCTGGGTTGGCTGACTTGGAGACGTTTGACGAGAATTTTTGGGATGATGGGCGGGGGAGCGAGGCTCACGTTATGGCTACGATGTCATGTGTTGGCCCTTGGAGTCTCAGAATTCTAAATGTAGAACTTGAAAGACAGGTAAGTTCCCTCGAATTCTGATTGAAATGACAACCATAATTTTTGGGGATCCAGGATACCAAACATGCCAAGGTTATTGACTCATCAACTGACCTGACCGAAGACGAAATTATCTCGGATTTCCCAGCTGGTATATCTTTATTTACTCAAAATTTGAAACTTTGATTTATCGTGCAACCCTAGAGTACATCGCTGGTGACGAATTCAGCGCATATTGTCGAGTTAGCCTCGCTTCGCACAATAACCAAGAAGATTTATCTGAACCTGTTGAAGGGCCAGGTAGATATGTTGTTTCATGGTGCCGGTAAGCTTTCAATGTTTTCCGAAGGCTTTTTTGGGTTAATGAGGCCATCAGAATACTCCAGAGCGGGGAAGAGGGTTCCAACGCAAGAAGTTACTTTCCCCTTACTTCGCTCAAGCCTCCGGTGGAAGATCTCGTGGCTCTCCTTGATGTACCGCCAAAGGCCTCGTTACACGCCCCAGTATCTATGACTCTCAGCATCCGGAACCACCACCCAACACGGTCAGCAAATATAACTGTGCATCTTGAGCCCGATTCTCTCGATAGCTTTGTGGTATCTGGGATGCGAACTGGTCGCGTGCCAGTGCTCCTGCCCGGTGCGGAGGAGAAGTTGATCTGGCAGATGATTCCCTTGGAGTGTGGCTATGTGAAGCTGCCTCGCATCAAAGTTATAGATAGACGCAGAGCCATGTCCGCGGCTGTGCAAAACTCTGGTGAAGTCGTCACGGCGCCCGATGGATCCACAGGGGAACCTGTAAAGGTGATTGGCCTTAGACACGATATCAGGCCAGTTCAGGCGGATCCTGAGGCAGGATCTGGCGCCGAGTATGAAGGGCAGGAAGGGCCTGGAACAATTCTCATACTCCCCTAGTATACAGTTACTTTTATATAGGGTGGATCTGTCCACGTTCGTCAATCTAATTTAAACAAATCCGAGAAAGCCTGACATGAAATGTATATAGATCGTGGAAAAGCTAACCTTAAAAGTAGCTTAAAAAAGACTTTGGTATGTTTCTGCTCGTGCCACCACCACCACCACCAATTCCCCTCGAGACAACAGACTCGATGCTCTTATCATTGACCAATCATTCCTTATAGACGGTATGCCCCTCCATAATATTCAAGGATATTTCTAGACATAAAAGTCAGATACGACTTTCCTCCGGGTTGGGCGGTACTAGTCTTCTCCCTTCTGGGGTGTTCTGGTGCTACAATGGACCGCCTTATTTCCCCAGGCGGCTCTCCCCAAACTGACCAGGAAATGGACTTGACCAACCCTCATGACCTAGAATCCAATAAAAGTAATGAAGACACTCATCCCTTACGCCCCACCAGTCGCCTAGGTTTCAATCGGTCCGTTTCGTCGACAGCCTCTGATGCTGCTTCGGGCTCAGAAGTCGCTCAGTGGTCTCACCGCCTATTTCAAAACGTCGGTATCTCAGACCTCGAATTATCCGACATCAGACCACCAATGCCAATCCAACGAGAGAGTTTGTTGGGGTCCGGCTCCACGGACGTTGCGCACAATGTTCTCACCCCTACATCCAGCGAAGGGATCACCGACGAATCCCCCCCTAATCCTTTTCCCGAAGATACTGCGAGATTGCCGGCAACCCCTCGCAAATCGCCATCCGTGTCGCGGCTGTGCTTCCCGTTTGTCACGACACCCTCCCCTCGCCGCCACAAACCTCCACCATCATCGCCACCACCGACTCGTCACAAGTACTCCTGTTTCCCTTCGCTCATGTCTCCAGTCGCCGTGGCCCGGCCATCGCCGAAACTTCAGAGGCATTGTTACAATCAGCATGGATATTCGAGGAACGCCCTTGAGCACGTCAAGTGGTTTTGGTCCTTGCGCGAAGAGGATAGGGCAGGAACTGAAGAAAAACCCAAAGGCGTTTCTCAAGAATATGGCATAGGATTTTCTACTCCTTTTCAAACTTCACCCTTCCGTTCATCGCAGATTGATCCCATACAACAAACCATGCGCCCTATGACCGTTCATCCTCGGCGTGGAGATATTTCAGCGTTGCGCGATCCTTATTGTACTGACATTGATCGCTGCTTCGTTGATCTACCTACCTGGACCATTGGCAAAGCGATTTGGATGCACGACCTGCATATGGCCGACGCGAAACGAAATGCGAGTATTCAAGACCCGGAGGATGAAGATAGCCAAAGCGACTCTGGCGAATCCGAGAGCGAGCCGGAGACCTCTATTTCAACCCATTTCAGCGACGATTCGGATGCTACACTTGTGGAAAGTGATAATGAGTACGACCAACCTAACATAGCCGCCAATGTCAGTGCGAAGGAGAAGAAGAAATTTGACCAGATTCAAAATGACAGTGATCAACCACCCCCCGTGGACGGCATTACTGGCCAATCATCTTCGCCTCCCTTGAGTGGACGACTAATTCTTGATAGAGCGAGCTGGTCTCAAGTGCCGAAGGACCTTAATCCGAAATCCCGAAATGCGGACCCTTTGAAGCCAACGTGGGCAACGAACTGGTATCACCGCTGGGAAGTTCTGGTTGAAATGGCTCGACGAGACAGAACGATGTTCGATGGCACGGCTCTGCCTTTGGACATCTCACCACCTGTACCGTCATCCTTGAGTGATACCCCTGGATCAAATGGGATTGCGACAAGACCGTCATCCGAAAGGGTCGCACCGCCTTGGAACTTCTCGCAGCCTCCGCCCTCCATACCCCATGATACCTCTGGAACATGTGGCTTCGTGATAGGATCGTCATTTGACAAGGATTGCGACGACGATGCTTGGATGGCTAGACTTGAAACTTATTAGAAGACCGAAGAGTTTCGATATCTTGTTCTCGAATCTTTTCTGTTTGACTTTTGGAACACGACCAATAACTTGCTCGCCTCAAGTATTATCAAAAATTTACTGTCGATCAACAACCCTGTACAAGCTATATTACCGTTCTGCAGCTCGACTTAGCGGAACCTTTTTCTCTCTTCCCAGATTCATTATATTAGTTTCCTGATAGACTTTTCCTATACATTTTCCTCCTTTCAGCCACATTCAAATACTTGTTTCCCTATAATGTCTGTGGATTTCGGCAAACCCTCGCTCAGTAATAATTATTATCTGGTTGCTTGAAACTACCTGAATGTGAGCTCCTCACCCATCGCTGAAAGTAATCAAAGTATGTGGAATTTATATGTACGCCATTTCAATTGCATCACACGCTCCGTCATTTCGCTGACTAAAATCCCAGCAAGATGATGCAATCGGCAACATATACCTAAACATCTCCCTCTTGATACGAGACTATTAGTACTGCAACATGGCAATACCAGATGAACGGATATTTCCGCATGCAACGGGTGAAGCAGCGAAAACGGTCGAGAAACACCGAGAGCCACAAGATCTCGTGTTCTATGCTGGATGGGTGGGTGCTTGCATGGATAGATTTGCTTATGGTGGGCTGAAGCGAATGTAGTTCTGTCCGTTCGCCCAACGTGCATGGATCAGCCTTGAAGAAAAGGGGATTCCATATCAATACAAAGAAGTCAACCCATACAAGAAAGAGCCGCAGTTCCTTGGTACGCCAGCCGCATCCTGTTTTCTCTCATTGTATTTGACGCTTCATAAAGCCCTTAACCCGAAGGGCCTCGTTCCTGCCGTAGAGTATAATGGAAGGGCACTTTACGAGTCGCTGATCCTATGCGAGTTTTTCGAAGATGCATATCCCGCCCATACACCAAATCTCCTCCAATCCGACCCCACAGATAGAGCACTTACTCGCATATGGTTGGACCATATTACCAAGACGTTTATCCCGGCTTTTCATAGACTTTTGCAGGCACAAAATAAGGAGAAACAGAATGAGGCGCTGCAGGATGTTTATACGTCACTCCGAAAGCTCGCCGAGAATATCAAGGGGCCATTCTTCTACGGATATTTCGGTTTGGTGGATATCGCTATTGCACCCTGGATTGTTCGCGATTTTATCTTGCAAGAGCATCGAGGGTTCAAAAGAGACGATGTCAGCCCTGTCTGGAAGGCATATGCTGAGCGGGTCGAGAAAAGGGATACGGTGGTAAGGACATCCAGCGTAAGTGCTAACCAGCATATGGACGGTGTATATGTTTGAACATGCAAAATAGCTTCGGGAACATCAGACTGAAATCTTTGGTCGTTATCTGCGAGATGAAGCACAGAGTGAGGCTGCAAAGGCCACACGAGCAGGTAGAGTGATCCCATGAGTATCACATGTCGTTAGAAGAATGTACTTGGTACACCATTCAACAACACTTTCGAATGTGAGATGCTTTGTTGAGGACAACCTGGATCATGAACAAGGTGACAAGCTGTGCCGATCAGATCCCCGCAACACATTTTATTAATCATCTGTCAAGATAAGCACCTAGGCTAAAAGCATTGTACTCATGATTCTAGCAAAACACGCTCTCACCTTTTAACATTCCATCCCACTGAAACTTGAAAGACGATGCCGTTTGGTAATTCCTTGACGAGAGAAGTCAGTTTCAAGGTTGGGCCTGTCATATTGGACGTCTTGGTCAAGCATTACTTCGACCGACTGAAGAGCGATGTCGCGGGCAGTGATTCTCCCTTGAAACAGGACGACATTTTGTATGATGAAGCCTTCACGATTGTCAAGGTGCATTTGTATTCCCGATAATGTTCCGATTCAGTTCTGATTTTGGAAAAGTCCTTTTTGAATGCATCTACTTTGTGGGTTTTTCAATACTCATATCGCTAAATTGGAGATTGATCTTGTTTCTAGTCATACCATTGAAGAGCTTCAAGGTAACCGTTGCACTGAAGTATCGTTGCGGAGTCTTTCTCATCCTTGATAGCTTTTTCGAATACACGGACACCCTCGCCTCCGTGGACCCACGTTGTCAGGACCATAGTTCCTATTTCATGTTGCGACGAAGCAGCAACATATCTGATCAAGGCCCTTGGGGGTGAAGATGTTGCAAGGAAGCTAGTGGGCGGAGTGAAGTGGTGGCAAGTTCGAGGGGTCAATGGGTGAGCTATTTATTGGAAATCAGGTCTCGTATATTGCTTATATCCCATGTGCAGTGTCGATGCTCAGTGGATTACTGCCAAGAAGGATTGGAAGGAGGCTAAGCGAAGACACAAGATGCATCGGGAGCAAAACTTGACAGACTTGCCTAGCTCGCCATCTACAGAACATGTGAAAGGCAAACCCGAAGCAGTGTACGAAAAAGATATGGATGCAATGCGCTGTATACTTTACCTGCATGGAGGTACGATTGAGACGTTTTCTTCTGCAGTGTCTTTGTGTTCAATGCAAAGATTTTAGGAGGGTACTACTTCGGAAGTGTCGACCAAGAGAGGTACAGCATCCAACGACATGCGCGTAAAATTAACGGCAGGGTGTTCGGTATGTCTGTCAATCACAGTAATCCGTTGCACTCAACATATTTCCAGCCATCAACTATCGACTTGCGCCACAATATCCTTTCCCATGTGCGCTGCAAGATGCAATCGCAGCTTGTAGGTCCTTTACTGACACCTAGTCTCCAATCGCCTCTAATATGATGCACCCCAGATATCTACCTCATCAAACCGCCGCCTGAATCGGCCCATCAGCCAGTCGATCCGGGTCATATCATCATTGCTGGCGATTCTGCGGGAGGAGGACTTTCGTTAGCTCTGCTTCAGGTTATCCGTGATAGTGGTTTACCAACACCTGCTGGTGGTGTTCTCATTTCACCCTGGTGTGACTTGACGCACTCTTTCGCTAGTGTTCATGCCAACACAGACTCTGTACGCATCTATTTTCTTTCTACTTCCAATTCAATTGACGAATACGTAAGGATGTTATACCTGAATCCGGCCTTTCATTCCATAAACCTAGTTTGCTCTGGCCTCCGCCTTCTGAGGAGATTTCAAGTCGCGTGCATGCTTCTCTTCGGTTTAGGATTCAGCAGGCGTTTAGGTCGGGGGAACATCAACAATTCACGCAAACTTCCACTTACATGGAACCACATATAAATGGCCCTAGCCCCCCAGATCATCTCGCCACACCGATAGCACCCCAACCCCCAATCGATTCAGAGAAAGTGATGGTTTCCATAGCTTCAGGCGAAGTCATCGAAGTAAACCAACAATTACACTTCTATACCCGGAATAGCCTGTTAGGACACCCCCTAGTTAGCCCGGCGATGTCGTACCTTGGTGGCCTGCCTCCTCTATTGATTATAGCAGGTGACAAGGAAGTGCTGAGAGACGAAATCATCTATAGGTTAGTTTCCACCTCATCTCTCCTCTAGATACTTAAAAATTTCTTTTCCAGCGCCCACAAGGCTGCTTATCCCGAAAAATATTCTATATCAAGCCAGACACGCGAACTATATCCCTCGTTAAACGGCATTGAAGACCGTTGTAAGCCAACATCTGTCCATCTACAAGTATATGATGGTAAGTTCATGTGAAGTTTTCATTGTATCTTTCTGACTCGCTTCCCTTGATGAATAGAAAGCCCACACATACTACCTGTTTTATTCTCTTTCACCACTCCTGCCAAGTTCTGCTTCCGTGGGATTGCCAGTTTCTGCAAATTTGTAACTGACATGACGAAACCACCCCTCGTGTCGAGAAAAACCTCAAACGGAAATGTCGCCAAGCCCGTATCACGACAACAGTCACTGTTCTCTGGTTTCAGACCGTCTCCTGCAAGGCGAGACACGATCTCGACGCCAAAAGTCACCAGCGATGCAACAGATATTGTACTCACTGAATCCTCTAACGCTGAACCAAAACTCGATTTGGCCAGACCTTCATTAAGGCGTACGATGTCGTTGGGGCTTTCTCGTGCTGGGAATATATTGCGAAAGAATTCGCCGCTCTCCCCTTCAGCCTCTAGCTATCATTTTGCAGGTGACAAAGAACGACCAAGGGAACAACCAGAATCGAAACCATCGGATCCAGTCTCAACTAATGCCCCATCCGTTTCCTCGAGCGATGTTGGTGGGCCTCGGTTTGGTACTTCTGCGCCGGAAACGACTGAAGAACGTACTGCGGGTGACCCTTCCGTGTACCAGGACATCAAGGTAGTTATTTCCTGTTTTCTTTCTGAGCTAGGTTTTTAATTACCTTTAGGACCGGAGTTCTTGGGAGTGTCGCATGATACGAGAGCGGGTCAATACTTCGGGTGGGATACGGCCTCTCCAGCCTGAAGACGAACTCGATGCATTCCAAGTCCCATGTGAACGTGTTGGTCAGTTTTCCGAACTCACGATACAGCGATACTGCAGGGATCGGATCAAGTTCGACAAAAAGTTTGCACATAGATCCAAGTCGATCGAAAAACACCGTCGACGGAACCTCGAACGCGCGAAGGAGGAAACAATCAAGCAGATAAGCATCTTACGTCAAACCTTACAAAGAGGTGGTGGAGAACCGACGCCAGACAAAGCGCACCCGGTTAAGACTGGGATGACTGAATCCCCTGGATGGGGGTGGGCCTGGGCGTTGGACGAGAAGGAGGATCCGCCTCCGAGTAGTATTGTTTCGAGACGCGATACAGAGGAGGCGAGAAAGTTGGCGGAGGTGGCCGATCAGGCGATTTTGGGTGACGACCACATGTTCAGTGCGAATAATTTGTGGGGGGTTGTCATCGATTTCTTGACCGCCACTCCTGGGAAGGGTAGACATGCACTTCACAAGAGCGACACCGATTCTGCAAACGCAAACATGAAGGCGGATGAGAATGCAAAGGTCAAGCGACATAATTCGAAGTTGTTTCGTCTGTGGCACGGCCATGGGAACCTTTCCAAGGAGCGTCCAGAATAATTTGAAATTCAGGTAACGTTGTATTTTGGCATACTTATGCTCACTCACTAGCAATCATGTTGTTCCCGATATATGTAGTATCACTGCATCATCACTTCATACTACTTCGCACTTACTTTCCAACCTATACATATTTATGTCCAGAATCCTGGAATATAGAAGGATAAATCGCAACAAATTAGAGTTTTGCTTTGGCGTTTATCACCGAAATGCCCTCGTCTTCCAGAACCTTTTTCGCCATTGCACCAATGACGGGGAATCCATGCACGTGAATATGAGCTTTCTCAGAGCTTGCCTGCCGCCGGGCATAACGGGCTGCAATACCCTGCGAGATGATGGACAACTGTCATAGAGGGCGTCAATATTGGAAACGAGAAAAATTTCAAGGCTTACTCTAAAGAACATCCAGCTGCGAACAAATACCATCTCTGGGATGGGGTAAGGCTGTGATGTTAGACGACAGTACTCCTTCTCGAGGTCTTCGAGAGAGATGGGAACGTCGACAATGGTGTTCTTGAATCCCGTCATGTCCATTTTGCCATTGCCAGGCATGTCAGCCATATCGATGGACCATGGTTGGGTAAAGTTGCCGAGGTCAGCGAGCTGTTGGCCATATCAGAATCAAGGCTACCACTAAGGAAACAACAAAGCTTACAGGGCTTCCCAACGTGCACAATTCCCAATCAAGGATACCTATGACGCGATTTTCGGTGGGGTGGAAAATGAGGTTGTCCAACTTGTAGTCGCCATGAACAATTCGAAGACCAGTCTTCGTCTCGTCGGGCAAATTCTTTTTGTACCAAGCAATCAAGTCATCGAAGAAAGGAATGCTTCCTATCTTTTCCCCTGAGTTAATGTCGACAGCCTTTGCTTGAACACTGGAGACCCGTGAGAGAGACTTAATTTGTCGAGGGAAATAGGGTGTCGAAGGACCAAACGTAGCTAAACCAACTTCGGCTGGTGGTACAGAGCCAAGGCAAGCAAGAGCACGAACAGCAGAAATCCAACTAAGATTACAGGATGAGTGAATTCGGGATAACCGTATTTCATTACGCACCATTCGCGGCGGTCTTTAGGGGAGACTTCAAGCATTCGCACATCAGTGAAAATGCGTCCATCCAAAAACTCCATGATGTAGAAGGGTGTTCCAACCACGGCAGTGTCTTCACAGAGGATGATAGGTTCCGGTACTGGCACTTTCCGTTCTGCAGGAGTAGCAGGATTTGTGTTGTATCTGTGAAGGGCTGCGAGCATGGCATACTCGCGTTCGACCTGGTGGGCGGTCTGCGAGAGAAGCTGCCCAGCGGGCTTCTTCCGGAGGACAAAACGCATCTTACTAGGTTAATGACAATACTAAGTATATTCGGAGGATCATAGATGGACTAAGTATTCACTTCGCATCCGTGAGGAAGTAAGTTGGGTTCGACTCGGTCCAATGTTAGCTTCCATTTGCTTTCCGCCAATTGGACATCAAATCCTACCTGTCCAAACTATTACACAAGGACGCTCAGCACATATCCTTGAAAAATGCTATCATTAACATACCTTGAACTGTTTCACGTCCACAGGAGTCTTTATACCAGGGGTATTTTTGGCAAGGTATACATTGAGCGTGTAGATGTCGATGGTAGCTCTTATTTCACCATATTCGCCGCCGATTTTAGGAGGGGTTTTCGACATGGTATATAAAAGCCAGCGATGAAGACAGAAGGTCGAAAGTAAAGAGCACAGAAGAAGTGCTACTTACATGATAATTGACACTACAGATTCCGCGGATTCGGCAACCTCGCGACCGGGGACTCGGGGTTTGCCGGCGGCGATCGTAATCAAAAACATACGTGGATGGTTCTGGAAAGGCCGGTAAATTCCGATTGGCAAAGCGAAACTTATTAAATACGAAATTTTTTGATGTTGACCTTTTCTTCCACCGCAACCACCATGTTCACTGCTTCCAGGACACATTTCTCTCGGGCCACTAAATATGCTGTAAGCGTATTCACCGCCATCATTTGCGTTCTATTATTCATATTCACTAGGGGCTCAATCGCACTATGATGGTGCGAAATATGAACTCAAAAGTTAATGGTACATATCCCAAGCATTTTTACCTCCGCAAAGTTCTTATATCTTTTTGCAGGCCCCGTCGTTGGTATTGACTTGGGCACCACCAACTCATGTGTGGCGGTCATGGAGGGCAAAACTGCTCGCGTAATTGAGAACGCGGAGGGAGCACGGACGACACCTTCAGTGGTGGCCTTCACGAAGCACGGAGAGCGCCTAGTTGGTCTCCCAGCTAAGCGACAGGCGGTTGTTAACTCCACCAACACCGTGTTTGCCTTTAAGCGGTTGATTGGTCGACAGTTCAAGGACAAGGAGGTGCAGGAAGACATGAATCACTGGTAGGTTTTCTCACGCCGTGTGATTGGATCGAATTGCCAACTCATAATTTTTTGTTTCCTCTTTGTGAAGGCCTTTCCATATTGTACCCAAGTCGGACGGACGTCCCGCCGTCGAGGTGGAATTCAATAACAAAAAGCAACAATTCGTGAGTCATCGTTGAATTCTCTTCTCTCTTTCGCTGAATTCGTCTGGTAGTCTTCTGAGGAGTTATCATCAATGGTTCTGTCGAAAATGCGTGAGACGGCCGAGCAATATCTGAATAAAAAGGTCAAGTAAGTATACTCTTATTTTTCATATCGTTCGCGTTGGCCTTACGCCCGTTTCAGTCACGCCGTCGTCACCGTGCCGGCTTATTTCAACGATGCTCAGCGTCAGGCTACAAAGGATGCCGGTCAAATTGCTGGCCTTGACGTGCTGCGGGTGATAAACGAACCGACTGCTGCCGCTCTCGCTTATGGTTTAGACCGCGCCGATAACTCTGTCATTGCTGTTTACGATTTAGGAGGTGGAACTTTCGATATTTCCATCCTGGAAATGCAGAAGGGTGTCTTCGAGGTGAAGTCAACAAACGGTGACACTCATCTCGGTGGTGAAGACTTTGATATTGTGTTGGTGGAACACCTCTTGGACGGCTTCAAAAAGGAATCTGGCATTGCTTTGAAAGGTGACCGCATGGCGATCCAGCGTGTGCGTGAGGCTGCGGAGAAGGCCAAGATTGAACTGTCATCGACCACTCAAACCGAAATCAACTTGCCTTTCATCACTGCCGACGCTTCCGGTCCCAAGCACATCAACTCCAAGCTCATGCGATCACAATTCGAGGCCCTGGTTGCCCCTCTGATCCAGCGCACCGTTGATCCATGCAAGAAGGCTCTTTCCGATGCTGGTGTCAAACCTAACGAAATTAATGAGGTTATCCTCGTCGGCGGTATGACGCGTATGCCACGTGTCGCAGAGACTGTCAAGGGCATCTTCGGCCGTGAACCTAGCAAGGGTGTTAACCCTGATGAAGCCGTTGCCATTGGTGCCGCCATTCAAGGTGGTGTCCTCGCCGGCAATGTCACCGATATCCTCCTCCTCGACGTTACCCCTCTCTCCCTTGGTATTGAAACTCTCGGCGGCATCATGACCAAGCTCATCAGTCGCAACACCACCATTCCTACCAAGAAGTCGCAAGTCTTCTCGACAGCGGCCGATGGCCAAACTGCTATTGAGGTCAAGATCTACCAGGGTGAACGTGAGCTCGTCCGTGACAACAAGCTCCTTGGCAACTTCAACCTCGTCGGCATCCCCCCTGCCCCTAAAGGTGTTCCCCAGATCGAGATCACCTTCGATATTGATGCTGGTACGGAATGATTCCAAGCTCTCTAGAAATACAACACTAACGTCTCGTCCAGATGGTATTGTCAACGTTGGCGCCAAGGACAAGGCTACTGGCAAGGATCAATCTATGACCATCGCTTCCTCATCAGGCCTCAGTGACAAAGACATTGAGAAGATGGTTTCGGACGCTGAGGAGTTTGCTGAGGCTGACAAGTCTCGCCGAGCATTGATCGAAGAAGCCAACAAGGCTGATTCAGTTTGTGCTGATACCGAGAAGGGTATGTTTCCTTTTGTTGTCCCTTTATGGTACATAAAATACTGATGAACTGTCCTTAGCCATGAACGAGTTCAAAGACCAACTTGATGCCACCGAGAAGGATAAGGTTACGAAGCTTGTTGGTGAGCTGCGTGAGCTCGCTGCTAAGGGTCAAGTTGGCGACAACTCTATCACTGCCGACACCATCCGCGAGAAGATTAGCGAGACCCAGAATGCTTCCCTCGGCCTCTTCCAAAAGGTTTATGAAAAGCGCGCTGCTGAGAACTCTGCCTCGTCAGAGCAACCTGCCTCTGAGAGCAAGGAGGAGAAGAAGGACTAAATAATTTACTCCTGTCTTCCCTCTTCTCTCATTGTTGATCATCGTCAGCCCACCCTTGTCCGGTCTATTGGCCTGCTAGTTTCACCCAGGTCGTTTGTGGACGTCCCCTCTTTCTTGTTGATTCATGCATAGACTAGGCTATTGGTCAAAAGTATTGCCCTCATACATTATATCTGCTATCATATGTTGCACCCCACACCCCCACTCAATACCTAATTTTTACTGCATTGTAATTTCAAACACATTTTGCATCATGTTGGAAATCTGGTGCAGATCTGAAAGCTTGAAGCGTTGCTCCATCAAAGTCGAAAGCCGAGTGAATTCATAGTAACTGATTTGAGGGAGCTAAAAGTGTGTTTAAGCACTCAGAATTAGAAACAGATACCCTTTATTTTAATTGTACAGGTACAGATGTTCCAATGAATTAAGCTCTTCAAATGGCCATTTGAGCCCAGCTCTCGCTCTCTGGATATACAGCTCCAGCATACACTAGGCGTTCGCAATCGTCCCCGGAATTCAAACAAAAAATGTTAGTAGAGTCGATGCACTTTTGCTTGTTTCCTTCAACATCTCCCTGTTCCCTACCCCCTATTATCACATTGGATGGCCTTGTTCATCGCTGTTGGGGGGAAAGCTGTGTAGGCATGGAGAACCAAGCGGGTACGAAAAAATGGGGAGCAGGGAGTGGGGTAGAATATTCCTAGGTAATTCAAAACTGTTCAGTTACACCGTTGAGCATGTCAACAATGTTACTCGCCGTCTTCTCTTGAAACCCTGTTGTATTTATACATGCTTCATTCATTGTTCTGGCAGTGGTTGGAAACGCGTGTAATATTGTTTCGTTGAGCTCTCAATGACCTCCTGGGTTGATTCCGGCAAATCTTCAGCGAAGCGACCTAAAGCCAAAATTAACATCCCATTCAAGACAGAAGACTTGAAAGATATGAACCTGGGGAACCTGAGAAGAGGGAAAGGGCTGGCACGACGGTGTTTGGGGGGATTATGGTATTATCTGAAATCTTTGCACAGTCTTTGATGATCGTGAATTTTCCCTTAAAACACATGAGAACGACGACCTGCATAGCTGAAGGCACAGCAACATACGATGACACAGTTCTTCCCAATTTCAACATGGTTGCCAATTTGAGCTGCTTCCACAATGGTGTTAGCGCCAATGTGAACATGGTCACCGATTTTCATTGGGTAATAGTTAAAGTTTCCTCGGTATGTCTTGTATGGAGGGCTTGGGTTCACTTGTCAGTGGCCTTGGACGGACGTAAATCAGGAAGGGAAATTACCGCATCACGCAACCCTCGCCCACGAGACAATATCGACCCAGGGATATCACGACGGCATGACCAGGTCCAGTTCTCCTCAGATCTCCGCGAATAATTGCCCCACTCGAAATAATTGTTTTGCCACCGAGAATAATGTTCTGCGGCCCAGCAATAGTGGCTCGACGCGACACTTTGTTTCCTGTATCCTATGGCGCAACCAGATTGTCAAAATGAAAAGGGAAACGATAACGAAGCCTTACTGTCTCAATGAACTCAGCCCTTGAGTAGTAGATCGGAGGGTCCATGATGCGAATGTGGTTGCCGGTTGAAATTTCCCCACGCACAGAAATACCTTCCTCTTTTTTTTATTTAAAAACTTGAACCATGTACTCCACATTCAGAGCTTCTGCACTTGGGTGTTCCCGGTTCCACTTGAGCGCTCGCTCACTGACGCCTCCTGTTTTGTCCAAACTCTCACCCTTACTACATGGTCATGCCCCCAACAACTTTGTCACTCGAAATATCACTGTTTCCTCCTCAAAACGTCAATCGGACGCGGAATTGCAATCTTCTGGTGCGAAAACCACTACACAACATGTCACAGAAGATCCCTTCGTGTACCATGGTCCACTGACCGCCGCATTTCGCCGCTTGAAACTGTTCTCACTGGCATCTTTTGGCCTTTCTGCGGCGCTATCACCGTTTATGTTCCTGGTAGAGTCGAGTCTTCCCATGAACGCTCGTATGGCGCTAGCAGGCATCGCGCTTGGAACCTCCGGACTGAGCACAGGGCTTGTTTCTTGGTGCGCGAAGCCATATGTGGCCAAGATGCGCCGATTCCGTCCAGATGGTGTGGGCAGTGCGGAGGAACTTGAGTTAACGACCTTTACCTTGATGCTTCGGCCAAGGATTACCAAGGTTTATTAGAATGTTTTTTAGGCGATCCGTAACATTAACAGGGTGCATTCTTTCCTGACCAGGTCTATGACCCTTCATTCTTAATTGAAACCCGAAGACCGTTGGCAAAGTGGGAACTGGCAGAACAAATCACTCTCACTGAAAATCGTACCGATGCAGTTGGTACCAATGTGCACCCCACACCTGGCCGGGAAGAAACTGTTTCTGAGACCACAAATGAAAGGGGAGAGGTCGTGGGTAGATGGGTCGTGAAATGGGGAGAAGGAGGAGTTGGAACCTGTCACGAAGTTGGCCATGTTCTCCGGTGCGTGTCTTCAGAATTTAAACCGGCCAATTTCTTAACGAGTGACAACAGGTATTTCAATGTCCATGAGGAACTCTTACAATAGTGAGATTTGTTCCACGCACTTACTTATTCCCTCGGCGAAGGGAAGATGTGCTACGGCCTTTTACTCGGCACCGATGATTCTCAATCCCTACTCCAACCACTCTTCCGCTCTAATATCCAACAATAGTACTGATAAACCAACAAATTATCACAGGAATGCTTGCACGAGGAATCGTGTATTTCTTCCATTTCCCAATACTTTCCCGTGGTCACGATCATATGCACTTCACGGATTTCTTCTCAATCCTGGAATTTGGTCATAGACACTGTCAGGATCAATGTCCTGGATGTATGACAGCGAATCAACAATCCCATCTTCGCCTGAGCCTACAACATTCAAGAGGCTGCAATGAATTATCACCGAGTATTCCTTCTTGTTGTCAGCCTTATGGGTTTGATCGTGAAGCTCCCAAAGCCGTGAAAAGTGGCATATTGTGCATTCTACCACGAGAAAATTCCACCCTATCTCCGCATTTGCGCAGCAATCTTTTTTTGACCCATCTCCCGCGAACCATTAGCGCGACTAACCTGTAGAGCCACAAATCATTGTCGCCTATCAAAGGAATGTCTTGGATTGAGATTTACTGACAAATCCAGCGTAATCAATCTCTGTCGCCCGTTGTATTGACCTTCTATCGCCGTTTGGGTTGCTGCTCACTGGATAGTGCGGTAATTACTTATCCGCCGGAACGGCGATCCACTGTTGCTAATTTTTTTTTGTTTATTCCAGTAATCGTCATCCGAGTTTGGAGCAGCTCTCGAAATAAATTACTATTTAAAGAGAGATTTGCTTCATAAAAATCCTCAACTTTCCCCTTTTTTCCATACCCTTGAACAAAACCTCCCTTCTTTACAACAATGCCTGGCCTTGATTACTTTTCCAACACTGCTGTGACTACCTCGCCAGCACTCGCACCTGCACAAAGCTCTGTTGCGACTGCAGCTCCCCGATCTGATGTTTACTACAATGCCCGCCTCGACCCCAAGAACTATCTCGAGGGTCCTTTATCCCCATATCCCTCCACACGTCTACGTCAGATGCTCGCACGACCAGGTATCGTCGTAAGTTTTGTTCTTTTTTCTTTCTTTTTCAAACCCAGTACGTTGGGATTTGTCTGACACAACACCCTTAGGTAGCCCCAGGTATCTGCGATGGTATTAGCGCACGATGTGCCGTTGAGGCCGGCTTCGAATGCCTCTACCAAAGGTTGGTAAATTTCCGTTGAAAAGAAATTTGGAAGTTCTCAAGCGATATATGATGTTAGCGGTGCTGCCACCACGGCCTCACGCCTGGGTCAGCCAGATCTCGCGATCGCAACTTTGAATGACTTCGTTGGGGTCGGTCAGCTTTCATACCATCTACCATCGTGTTAAGTCTGAAGAACCCTTCCACAACAGGCTGCTCAAATGGTTTGCAGTTTGAACCCATCTGTTCCAGTTATCGCAGATGCTGACACAGGGCAAGTCGCCACGAGCCATGCTTCCAAATGACCCTGAAGAAACTGATGAACGTATTTCCAGGTTTGGCGGACCCGCCAACGTTGCTCGCACTGTGAGGCAGTATATCAGTGCCGGTGTGGCTGGTATGCACATTGAAGACCAGGTCCAGACCAAACGATGTGGCCACTTGATGGGCAAGCAGGTCGTATCGCGCGAGGAATTTTTGACTAGAATCCGAGCTGCTGTCATTGCCCGAGACTCGCTGCCAGGAGGTTCAGATTTTGTAAGTCCTTCGTTCCAAAAAAAAAAAGTCAAAATTCAATTGCTAAGCAACAACCAGGTTATCATTGGACGAACGGATTCAGCTCAGGTTCTTGGAATGGAGGAAGCCGTCACTCGTCTCAAATTGGCAGCTGACGCCGGTGCCGACGTCTGCTTTATTGAGGGTGTAAAGACGGAAGCGCTCCTCCGTGACACTGTCGCCGCATTGGCTCCGAAACCCGTAAGTACTGGGGTATTCCGTCCATTTTCTGAAATGAATATTGGAATACCAGGTTCTTGTCAACGTTATCTCCGGTGGCCTCACGCCCTCTTTCACCTATCAACAGGCTGAGAAAATGGGAGCCAAAATTATTAGTAAGGCACTCTCGCTACTGGTATTTTTTCTCGTATCTGACAACATTCTCCACACCTTAGTCTTCTCGCTCGTGTCTTCTGTGGCTATGGTTCACGCTGTTCGTGCTGCCATGCAATCCTTGAAGAAGACTGGTACCGACTTCTCTTCCGCCAGAGGAATGGACCCTAAAGCATTCTTTGAAGTCATGGGTAAATATGAATACTTTCCATTCTAATCGAATGTAGGACTCATGTTATCGGCTTCAGGTCTAAACGAGGTCATAGAACTCGACGCGAAGGCCGGCGGTTCTGCCTTTGCAGTTGTCTGATTGTAATCTCGACGATGTCAAAATAACTTCTTGTGGTTACCATCCATATTGCACACATCAGCATTTTTTTATACTCAATAGACGCATTAAATATGAGCATTACATTTCCCCATAAATTGCTCCGAACTCTATTAAATCTATAGCTTGGGTTTGGTGTTCCGTAGTTTGGCGTGCTGCATGCTCTCATCTAAAGCGACGTGACGTGAAAAAATAGAAAGCAATATCAAGAATTCTAAACTCACAGTTTATGTCATATAGTTTATCTCCAGGGATAGATGCAATATGTGAACTGATATTTGAAATGTCTACCATCTCTGGAGTGATATCTTTGATTGACTGTGCCCCCAGCAATCGCATGTTCATTTCAAATTCGTCCTGTCAGAAAAATCAGAATAATGCCAACTGACAGAGAATAATGATTTTCAAGGTACATGTAAAATCTGCAAAGCCCTTTCCACACCCTCCTGTCCATAGGATGAGAGTGCATACAAAAACGGTCGACCAATACCAACTATAAGACAAGGGTCAATGTATACAGGACAACGGCCGAACCCAAAGCCTTACCTGCTGTGGCTCCCAGAGCCACCGCCTTGATGACGTCAGTGGCCCTTCGCACACCGCCGTCAACGAACAGGGCAAATTTTTCATTAGGGAAAGTAAGCCCGCGCTTCTCCTTCAGTTTGGAAACAACTTCTACGAGGACTTCGATCCCTGAACGAGCAAAGTCTAGCTGGCGACCACCATGATTCGAGAGAACGACACCAGCCAGGCCAAGATCGTAAGCCTTAAGAGCATCCTAAAATTGGACAGAGTCAACGATGACGAAAGCTGAGTATCCAAGTGCGAACCTCCCAGCGTTGGACCCCCTTCAGAATCAGAGGCACTGGTCATCTTATTCGTGAGCATAGATCGAAAATTATTCACTTGGCAATTAGACACACTCTTGGTTATACTCTTGAACCAATCAAGGTCTGCCCATTTCAAGCCTGGGTCGATGAATGACTGACAGGAATATTGAGAAATTGAGAATAAAGAACAGAGATTCGTGGCACGCACACTAATTGCTCTCGCTGCACCCTGGGACCTATCAACGCCACCCGATCCAGACTTTGTAACCTCAGAAGGGTCTTCAGCTGTAAATTTCATCCTCATGTCCTGCATATCACAGGTTAAAAATTGGAAACGACGACCCATCAAATCCTACCTTCTCACGGCGCCCTAGCTGAGGAGCGTCCACTGTAATAAATAGTCCTTTGATTCCACGTTTCTCCGCGTGTTGGACGATTCGTTTCGTGATGTCCCTATCTTTATTTACGTATCTTCATGTCCACGTTAATGAGAAACCTCTGCGAAGAGAAGGAAAATAGACCCACAGTTGGAGGAATTGCACTTGACCAGCTTGAGCTGCATCCACGAGTTCATCAAACGAACAAGAAGCCAAGGTAGGAATCTTTGGAAAGAAAGTATGAGAGCGAGGAAATTTATATAAACATGGTTTCGTGCCATCTGAATTATCCCATGGTTTGCGCCCGCTCGCGTGAGGTTTAATTCGCCATCGGGATGTCCTAGTTTTCCGAGAGCTGTAGCCGTCTAAATTGCGTTCGAGGGTTCAAGATTTGCCCCTGAAGATTTTTGGGGTGCCCTTACGATGTATACAGGCATGCTGGATCGATGACCCAGTATTGTTGTTGACCAATCAACTTTCGTAACATCGATCAAAATCTGTGGTCGGAACCAAATCCTAAAACATTGTCAAGCCCAAGTAACCTTCCAGTGGGTTAATCCCTGACCTGTGGTACGCAGCATGATTCTCCCGGTTGGTAATTTCATCGTCTGCAGCAGATGAATAGTACGCCCATGCCTTCTCTGCCATAACTTGCTTCGCGATAGCCTATTATTTTAAATCGTTAGAACCAGCTCAGTCCTTATAGGAAGGGGAGAGCACCTCAAAGTCGTGAAGATTTAAAATCTCGTCAAGTGGTGGTCGGTTTGATATGCGTTCCTGGCGAGCTTTCTCTTCGTCTGTGATCCTCACGTCCACCTTTTCAACTGTATCCGGTTGCACAGGCCCTAAGCTACACAAAGGGCAAGAATTTAACACCTCCATCTTGAATTCGAATAAGTTCAGATCATTACTGTTTCTCGAGGGGCAGATTTGTGGTGATAGCGTCTGGTGGATGAATTGGCTCATATTCCTGTCTGGAAAAAAAATCAGCCTCCAGTTTGCAAGGCTTTTTTGGCAGTTCAACTTACGTCGCATCCTTTCCAGCATATTTTAGTATGATCTTGCTTCCACCTGAGTGTTATTTATCGCGTTTGATTTTGAACAACACAGTAAGGAAGCTAACCCGGGTGATCTGAAATGCTAGATGCATCAGTATATCGAAGTGTGCCAGCACAATCTATACCACCACATACCGTCAAGAAACTCAGTCACATCATATACATTTCCTAGAAGTGGGCAAGCCGGTCAAACTTTCAATTCAAAGAATTGGCCCGAAGTTCCTCACCGTGCACAATGATCCAACAACTCTCCCTTGTGTTGTGGGTGGCAACTTCTTTCCCAGAGAGCATCTCGACAATATCGAATTTAATGACGCTTTGGGAGTTGGAGACGGTAACGTTGGGCAGACGTAAGTTTGAAAGATACGAAGAAAGGTTGAGTATGAACTTAGGAGTTCTCAGTTGACCGGCATTCCGGAATCCGGATGGAATTCCGGCGGACCGCCTTTCCACCTAGCCGGTCCTTCAGCCTTTCAAGCAATGTTAATGAGGCTATTGGCTCGTCAAGACTGGTCTAATACTGTAATCACAACGTCCAACGTCAGGCGATTGTAATTGCGGTGCTTCTCCTTCACTTATTACTGAAAATAAGAAAATATTGATAATTGAAAGGTCCATTGAACGTAGGTATTTAAGCTTAATAAATAGAAGGGTATAAATTGTCAGGCCACACCTGACGCCGTTAGATCCTCTTTATTCCACCACGGTTCCTTGTAGTTACTTGCAGAAACAATGTACATTTCTATTTGAGGAACCAGCCCGGGCCCTGACTTCTTGATTATTTCAAAGAAATCCCGATCCAGAAGGAGGTGGTTGATGGGATACCCTATCTGACGGCGGTAGGGGAGAACAGCTGAGAAACAAGCGGTCAACCTATTCCAATTGTTTTCTTTCAGCATAGTAAGGACGATGGTATGCAGCGAAGTCCAATGATCGGTAAGCGCTAATTGCAGCGGAGCGGCTCGGAAAAAATCAGGGTAAGGCAGGTGAAGGTGGGTGATATTTGGGAATATAGTAGCGAACTTCGCCATTAGGAATAGGTTGCTTGTTGGAAGGGTGAGATATCGCAGTTTGGGAAATTTGCTATGCCCTTGAATCCCGGCCATCTGCGGAGCGTCGAAGAGAAAATCAAAGTTATCGTATGAACAATCCAACCAGATGGATTCTAACTTGGGCGCCGACACTGACAACAGCATTCTGACTGCCATCATCCCATTTTCGTTGAATCTAAGGCCCTGCAGGTGATTTAGTTGAAATGCTGGGGCAACCTGGTGCAGGGGCCATGTCAAGAAGTTAACATCTCCTTCAAGAGAAAGATATAGCAATGTGTTGGGCGCGGTCAAAGCGTCGACGAGCTGTGCGTAAGTGAGGTGCAATCCTGGATGCAGGTGATGGAGATGGAGGGTGGTAAGGTTGCACAAGGAATCTGGTGCTGGCAAGCAATCAGCCTGGTCGAACCTTAAGAATTTTAATTGCGGTGAGCCTTGTGCGAGTATCTTGAACCCTCCAGACCGGGGAAATATAGAAAGTGTGTTGTACTCATATCTGATCTGCAGTTGTTGCAAATTCGGTGCTGAAGCTACCCGAAGAATACGGTGTAAAATCGACTGAGAAACTGTCTCCGAGAAGGAAATGGCGGATATGTTGCGCACTCGATGAAAGTGAGGCAGAAATTCGTCTGCAAGTGCTTGGATCAGCGCGATGCAGCGATGTTGCGCAGACCTCCGGCGAGTTTTCTCCCACTTGTAAATATCGATGTCGAGGTCAAAATAAGAGCCCGATCGTTGCAGATAACTGGACGCCCATTTTAATGATCGAGGAGAATAAATTTGAATCTTCTTCCATAATTCGGGTATGGAAATAGCGATGTCCCTCCAGCGACCTGATACATGGCTCAGCACGACCTCAAAAGGTATTTGGTGCGGAGAACGACGATTGCGCCTTGCGAGAAGAAAGATTGTAGAGAGTATTTCTGGAGGAAGGCTGGTGGCTGTACATCCATCGTTCAAAGGGAGCGATTGATTGGATCCAGTTGAAAGAGCACTGTCCAGAACCATCGTAGGATTCATATACAGTAATGAACTGGAATAAACTGGACACTGAAGATGTCAACTGACGAATGGAAGTAAGTCAGAGAACGAACTTTCTGGGAAAACGGTAGACCTGGTAACAATTTCAAGGCATTTATTCAAGGTGGAAAGTCGAGAGCCTGGGAAGGACCGGCACCGCAGTGGACTGGGTTTGACAGGTTCAGGTCCGCAGCGAAGTACAGCTTAGGCGATCGCAGCATTTGTTGTTCCTACTTACACATAGCCACAGTGAAACATCATGCTTCCACCGTCGCGCGCACAAGCTGGAGACGCCCCGATCCGCTCCACGGACAATGATGCAGCCGTGGCCAGGTTGTCGGCGGTTCAAAAAAAATACCTAGAGGATCCTTTCATAAAATACCTTGTTCCTCGCGCCCACCTGCAGCCTCCCCGACCGCCATTGATAAACATTGGCACTTATGTTAGAAGTTCTGCGATAGACGCTCTCGTTGATCAGTGGCTGGAACTGTCAGCCGCGAATGGCCAGAGATGCCAAATCGTGAGCCTTGGTTCTGGAAGTGATACAAGATTCTGGCGAATCGCGGCACGTCGAGTTCATGCCTCCTCACAAGATCGCCTATTCATGGTCCATCGATAGGCAGGACCCTTGAAACAACACATGCAAACCTACGTCGAAATTGACTTCCCGGAAATTACGACTAAAAAAGCTATGGCGATTCGTAAAAGCAAAGACTTGATGGCTGGACTGGGGGACCCCAGCGGTGTCTTGCTTGGTGGGTAGACCTACTATACTCTTGCAAGGTAGCTGATGAGCTTTGCAGCACAGGGTGGTACAGCCCTGCATTCATCTCAATACCATCTTTTACCTGGGGATCTTCGACAACCTCCGCCAGAATTACTTGAACCAATCTTATTCTCCCCTCGTGAAAATGGACGACCGGCGATCTTAGATCCCTCCCTGCCCACTTTACTGCTGTTCGAGTGTGTCCTCGTATACATGTCTCCTTCCTCGTCATTCCGACTCCTTGAATGGTTTGTCCAAATTCACAAACAAGCCCAAACGGGAGTCTTAGGCTGCATTGTATATGAAATGTTTGGTCTGAACGACGCCTTTGGACGCGTCATGATAAATAATTTGAGAGTGAGCAGGTCATAATATATGCTCTCACCTTCGTGAGCTTACCACTGCCACAGGAACGACAAATTTATTTGCCGGGCGCCGAACCGTTTCCAACATCAGAAAGCCTGTTGGACAGATTTCTGAAAACCGGATTTTCGGCTGCTCGTGCTCTTACCTTGAAAGAAATCAGAAAATCGCACATCACTTTAGAAGAACTTGAGAGGTACCGCTGTACGCACTATGTTCAGGGTTCTTCATTGACTCTGCCAATTTTCAGGATATCCATGCTCGAATTTTTAGACGAAACGGAGGAACTTGATCTCGTCCTCGCACACTACGCTATCTCATGGGGCCTTTTCCTTGGCAACTCAGACCTGAGCGTGAATTGGGGCCGTTGGGGGTTGAAGCAGCAGCAGGAAGTATGATGGGCATTATTACGAAAGGTAGTAATCGGGTATGTGTCTAGTCTTTGAGTCTCTAGCTCCTTCCTTGTTATGGAACAACTACACCACCTCGAATGCCGACCCACCTGCCTCAGCATCTAAGGTCACAACTTCGTCGAGACCCATGATCTCAAAAAATGTTTTTGGATCCATTCCTTTAGCGGAGCTAAAATCCGTTCCTGTTACCTTTAATGATTTCATTGCCGCTCGGATGCCATGAACCATTGCAACACTTGAAACCAGAGAAAATACTTGAGAGGGTGATTAGTGTGTGACCATGCGCCTCCCTAGTAGAAATAGACAACTCACTGATGATTTTAGCGCCCATTTTCTCAGCCTCGTCCGAGGTGAATGACGGTGTAAGCCCACCCGAAATCACGTTTACTAACACCTGGATCAAGGATTGAGTAACGTTCAACATAAAATTTTGGCTGCATACTGGTTTGGGGGCGAGTGCAGCGACAGTGGATCTGAGCAGTTCATCCGTCTTCACCCCTTCGATGAAACACACATCAGCGCCAGCTTCAGAAGCAAGTTGGAGACGTGTGACGGCCTCTTCCATGCCCAGCACCTGTGCCGAGTCGGTTCTGCCAATGATAACCTTCTTAAAGTCAATGTCGAAACAAAATGACCAGTTTTGTATGCATAACTCACGAAGTCTGAACCCCCTGGAATTTGGTCGCGAGCATGCACAGCTGCCCGGATGCGGGCAAGGAACTCCTCTCGAGCGACGACCTGTTTTCCCATCAGGTGCCCGCATCGCTTGGTCTGAACTTGGTCCTCGATGTGGAGACCAGCAATCCCAGCTTGGGCATATTGCTGGACAGTTCTTGCAACGTTTACTGGGCCACCGAAACTGTGGATTATATGGTGTACCATTAACCATTAGATCCTGGCTAGGGAACAACGAAAATATTTGAATAAATAACCCACCCAGTATCTGCGTCAGCGATAACCGGCATCGTAGGGTCAAGACTAGCAACCATTCGTCCGGCCTTTGAGTGGCATTCTTTAGTGATTAACTCGGAAAGCAAATCTGCGGCATACCTCAACAAAATCATTCAAAGTTGCAATGGCAAGGTCGGGCTCGCCGAGCCGCGAAGCTGTCGTCGCCGCACCACTTGGGATTGATGAGCGAAAGTCGGTGACTAGATCCCATGAAATTAAAGAAGTCCATACCTTTGATATAGACACTTAAAGCCCGCCTCGATGGCGCACCGGGCGCTTATCCCATCGCAGATACCAGGCGCGACCTAATCCAAATCAATTTAATCGTCTCAAAACTCCAGAGAGGTAGAATCCCTTACAATGATACCCGGCCTCGCGAGCAGTTGTCGTAGCCTTGTCGCTGGGTTCGGTGACAGATCACCCTCCAGATAATTTTTGGGATCCAGCCGAGGACTGTGGTAAGGTTTGCCTTTCCTAAGGATATCCTCGGCTGCGTGTGGATCGACCTCTTTTGAATGAAGTATGCTTCCCTTGGTCGTAGTCGACGTCGACGGAGCCTTGCGGAAGAAAAATCTGAAGATGGGCAAAAAGAGCAACCTCAAGGGTGAAAATAATTTAGCCCAAATGAACCCAGGGTATGTTTTCCATATTTTCAAGGCCATAGGAAAGCAGGCTGTGATATCGATGTACGGGGGCCGCACAAGCCAGAAGCAGAATCTCACTTGACTGAGCTTTTATGGCCCTGGGCAAGAAGAGGGTTAACCCAGGTGAAGACGAAGATAAGCCCCTTTAAGTGGCACCAATTAAATAAAGTCCAAATCGGATTTTCGGGATGCAAACGCAAGTATGGTCCCCCGTGATTCCGAGTCCTTCACACGAAGGCGGAGGATTAGGCATTGTAACCGAAGTGGTACAGAGAACTTGTGGTAGTAATTTTATAACGCAATCAGTGTAGTGTCCAGGTTCGATTGAAACCAAAAATGACGAGCGCAAAGACGAGCGTTGAAAGTAAGACACTGGCACGAGGGATAACTTCAAGTTGAACATCCATTGCATATACGAGATTTACCGACTTTGGTCTAACTAAGTCGTAATTGGAAACTTCATTGCTCCATTCGTAGAGGGAGGGATTTCACACGACGGAGATAATGCGGTCTCTTGGGGGCTCGGTCATTTTTTGCACCGGTCTCCTTCGCGTAGAAAAGCCAACAAGCATGCGCTGCGCGGCGAAGCTGGTTGACTGTATTATCTACCCCATTAGTATAATCGTCTGAGAACTGGACTAGATAATAATATAAGAGGATGGGATTGGTGCTTCGACCTATTACTGACGAGGGAATTGACTTTCAAATTTGGAAAGGACACCTCGACAGCGGCAAGAGCATAATTTGAACGATATAAACACGATAATTATACGAATCAGTAAGTTGTCAATGCAATGTCGCACGGAGTAATCCAGCCAGATAAGCTTCAAGCTTGAAGTTGACATTCGCAATTGACATGACTGGATTTATGGCAGCAGTTGAAATTCTAAACGAGTTGGAATGCTGAACTCCCTGAGCGAGCATCGAAACTGATAATATCGTTCAGTCCTGTCATGAAATAAGCACTGGGCTCTTGTATCTGAAGCAAGGTACGAACCCATCACTTCGAAAAATTGCTTCGGATCCATGCCTCGGGCGGAGGAAAAATCTGTTCCAGTCTTTTTCAAAGCTTGCATTGCTGCACGGCAGGCGTGCACCATTGCGACGCTTGACACCAGCGAGAATACTGTAGCCGTTTATCTCAAGATGAGGGGTAGTCTGAGAAACATGTCAGGCACTGACTGATTATTTTAGCCCCCATTTCCTCGGCTTCCTTACTTGTAAAAGAGGGAGTCAGGCCGCCAGAAATGACATTCACGAGGACCTGCAGTTTCATGTTCACAAGAAGAGAAAAATAGGTATTGATTGATGGCTCACCGGTTTTGGAGCGAGGGCAGCCACGGTTGATTCCAAAAGTTCCTGACTCTTTACACCTTCAATAAAGCATACATCGGCTCCAATCTCGGATGCTAATTTGAGACGGTGCACTGCTTCTTCCATGCCAAGCACCTGGGCAGCGTCCGTTCTTGCGATGATGACCTGGAATATTTCAGGAAGCGCTATTGACAACAATAAAATAAGAACTCACAAAGTCAGATTCACCAGGGATAGAATCTCGCGCGAGAACCGCGGCTCGAACACGGGTGAGGAATTCCTCTCGAGATACTACTTGTTTCCCAAGTAAATGTCCGCATCTTTTGGTTTGTACCTGATCTTCAATGTGAAGAGCAGCCACACCAGCACGGGCATACTGTTGGACTGTACGTGCGACCATGGTTGGTCCGCCAAATCTACAAAGCTTCGGTATTCGGCTCGAACGAACGCGGGATGGGCGAATACTTACCCAGTGTCAGCATCGGCAATGACAGGCGTCGTTGGGTCGATGCTGCAGACCATCTCAGCCGCCTATAAAGCAAGGATTATGCTGAGAGAAGTGTTCAGTGGTACTCAAGTTGCATACCTGAACGAAATCGTTCAAAGTGGCGATGGCAAGGTCAGGCTGTCCTAGTCGCGAGGCAGTCGTCGCTGCACCACTGAAAACATGTCATTCAGAATCTTTCCATAACACGGGTGAATCGGAATTTGCCTTTGGTATAAGCAAGAGAACCCGGCTTCAAGGGCGCATCGGGCACTGATACCATCGCAGATACCCGGAGCAACCTTGATGAGCGCTGTAAGTGAATAAAGGATTGAATGAGAGCTGGTACGCACTACAATGCCCGGACGTGCGAGCATTTGACGCAAACGCGTCGCAGGGTTGTCGGATAGAGGACCATCCAAGAATCGTTTTGGATCGAGGCGAGGGTTATCATAGACATCTCGTTTGATGGCAGTTAGGGTTCGGGCGTGGTGGTGGTCCACAAATTGTTGGCATCTGTCGTCTTGCGAGCTGAAGCTAGACCGGGTGTAATACTCAAGAGCAGGAGACATGTCGGAGAAGTTGAATTTGATAGGTTTCAATGGCAGATGGTAATGGATGGCGCTCGTTTTTATACATTTGTATAGCAAGGGGATCCAAAAAAGGTTCTTGAGCTTCAGTAGACCAATTTCCAAATGCATTGATAATAGCCTTCACCAGGACCCGAAATACATTTGCTAGCTTCTTCCTTAAGATCTACCTTTTCGCCAAGGCGTCGACTGGTCCTTTGGGTAGGGCTGTGGCTCGAAGCGTTCAACATTGTTCCAAGGGTCGGCGTCTTGGCAGAAGAGGCGGGTGAGGCATTCGTTGTTAGCATTTTTACGTAACCCCCTGGCTTTTCGCACTGTGTCGTCCAGATCTCGTTAGGATCAAAGCGATTCAAAACGCCAGCATGATCATCTATGCAGTCACTCCCGCGGTAGAATAAGTAGGTAAGCCAAAATGAGTTGTCCGAAGAAAGTTGAGCTTTCTATTGGAAGGCAAACCCATAAACAATGGGAGAATGAAGTTTGAATGAAGTCGGGAGTGCCAAGATATTTGGCCATCAAGCACGCGCCAAGGATATGGATATTGGTCACTTTTTGGGGTTGTTTGCTTCCTGTTTCTTCATTGAACTAACTACACGGTAACAGCACGATCTAAAGTCGTACATAGATGTGACCAGAGTCCAAGAGCAGCACATTTTATCGAATTTGGCACCTCTTTCTGCGCGGCTCATGCCAGCTGGATCAACCAGCACTTCCCACTGGCTCGTACTTTGACGGCTCTTACCCATGGATTTTTCCACAATACAGGTTTAAGACCCAGATTTTCAGTTCCCTTTATCGTCTCTCCGGCGTTAGAGGGGAAATACAGCTTTAAACATCTCTCTGCGACCCAGTCTGTCGGGGTCATCGCCCGTGACAATTCTCCCGCAAGGCCAATTTCTATTTCCTGGGCGCGGTACTTTATCCCTCTCTCCAAATATGCCTCATTGCAACTTCTCGCATTATTTTTAAATGTCACTCTTGAAGTGCTCTGTGATTGTCAAAAATGCGACCCACATTAAGATCCAATTTCTGTCGACGTATCCACCTGCCTCAGGAACCTGGATACACCTCTCTAACTCCGAGTTCGTAGGGTACTTGCTATATGATGTCTGAAGTCCGCCCGCGGAAACGGGCAGAGACACGGCTCAATACCTCTTTCCCAGATTTTTTTTTCCCAATGTTACTCGGCCTTCCTCTATTCCGCGTCGTTATATCTACGCATATGTGGGCACGTTTTGGTAGATAAACTCCCTCCTTGGCACAGCTATAACAAAGGATGTCTTCCCTTATCACTGGCGAAACCGTCGCTAAACACGCCAACCGCGACAGCTGTTGGATAATTGTTCATAGTACGTATTTCTCTCACGTATTTTCTTAGCTCGAATAATCCACGAATATTCTTTCAGGCAAAGTCTATGATGTTACGGAGTTCTTAGATGGTAAGGACTTTGAGGCATTTTTTCTAGAATCACTCGCCAATTAGTCGCCCCTAGAACATCCTGGAGGAAGCAAGATCATCTTAAAGTACGCTGGCAAGGATGCAACGTAAGTGCTCGTGTACTTTGGGGTGGCTCACCTTACCAGACAGTCCTCATTAGTGAAGCGTATGAACCCATTCACCCACCCGACGCCATTCAAAACAACCTACCAATCGAAAAACAGTGTGTAGTTTGCTTTCCAGAGCATCCACTGAAATTGATCTTTTGCACAGCATCGGCGCCGTTGACCCTAACACCGTTGTCAAAGTCATCAAGGAAGTTACTGAAGAGGATAAGAGGCGCCAGGCGCTGATGGACGCCCGGCCACCCCTCGATGAAATCCTCAACCTGCACGACTTCGAGGTAAGTCCACTTCTGATTCGGAATGCCAAGTGTCTGATTTCTTATTATCAGGCAGTCGCTAAAGCCGTTTTGCCCGCAAAAGCCTGGGCGTACTATTCCTCCGCATCAGATGACGAGATTACCATTCGCGAGAACCGTGCTGCTTTTCAGAGGTATGTAAATTTACGTTCTATTCTCCGCCTGTCTTGGCTTAAGGCTGTGCAGAGTTTGGTTCCGTCCAAGAATCCTCCGCGATGTTACATCCGTCGATTGGTCAACAACCATTCTTGGATGCAAGTCTTCTCTTCCAGTATACATCGTACGTATATTTCCTCTCTTTCTGACCATCTGGTTATTTACCCGCATTATCTCAGTCCGCTACGGCTCTTGGTAAACTTGGTCATCCGGATGGTGAGCTCAATCTCACAAGGGCAGCCGCAAAACATGGCGTTATCCAAATGGTGTGCCTCCCACAGGTATCCATAAGTCTGGGACTGATCCTTATTTACTCTACGCCCAGATTCCAACGCTCGCTTCCTGTTCTTTCGACGAAATTGTTAACGCCGCGCAACCCGGACAGCCTCTCTTCCTCCAACTGTAAGATTTAGTCATAGTCGTTGCTCCGAGGTTCTGGGGGCTTAAGTTTTCTAAAGATATGTGAACCGCGACCGCGAAATCACCAAAAAATATGTACAACATGCTGAGAAGCGTGGCGTAAAGGCCCTCTTCATCACTGTTGATGCACCTCAGCTCGGTCGTCGTGAGAAGGACATGCGTATGAAGTTCGTCGACGACGGTGCCGGTGCCAAGGTCCAGGAAGGTCAATCAGATGTCAAAAAGGATCAAGGCGTCGCCAGAGCTATCAGTGTAAGAAATAGTGTTTTCTCTGGCTTTTGACCCGTCCAAGTTGACCCCGTTCAATATCAGTCCTTTATTGACCCGAGTCTCTCTTGGAAAGATATCCCTTGGTTCAGAAGCATCACCAACAGTAAGTCGCGTCAGCCATTTCATTGCTTGCTTTTTCACCACTTTACGCTTTTCAGTGCACATCATCCTCAAAGGCGTCGCCACCCCCGAAGACGCCATCCTTGCGTACGAATCAGGCTGCCAGGGAATTGTCCTGAGCAACCATGGTGGTCGCCAGCTCGACACAAGTCGCTCCGGCCTTGAGAATCTGATCGACATCGTCGCCGCTCTCAAAACAAAAGGTCCATGGCCCAACCCCAACTTCGCCGTGTTTGTCGATGGTGGTGTCCGCCGCGCGAGTGACGTTCTCAAAGCGATCGCTTTGGGTGCGTCAGCTGTTGGTGTGGGTCGTGGTTTCTTGTACGCCTTCTCGAGTTACGGGCAAGAAGGTGTGGAGAGGGCCATTGAGATCCTTCGCGTAAGTAAACTAGCTCGAGGCTGAGTACTATGGGTGCTCATTATTTGGACAACAGGATGAGTTTGAAATGAACATGCGTCTCATTGGTGCTCGCAGCATTAGCGAGGTTGTGCCCGAGATGGTTGACGCCAGTGCCCTGCGTTCACATGCTGGCCTCACCCCAGTCGACAACCTCTACAACACCACATGTACGTTGCCTCAGATTGGTTGTTTGCGATTGGGGATGTAAATCAATAATGTCACCTCTACAGATCAACCTCTGAGCCTTGCAGCCTTCAGGAATGCGAAGCTATAAATTTATTTCTCCGTCTCTCGTTTCTGTCACTTAGAGCTTACAGTCATTCTCATCACACATTTTAAATAGTATTTTAGAACAAGATTTCATTGGTATAAAAGTTTGCCAAAGAAAAACACCGTGACTTCATGCATGGAAGTCAGGGAGAAACAGAATATGACAAGGTGGTCGAAGAAACCAGTGATACTGTAGCCAGACAAAAATGCAAAGTTAGCAAGACGTACCTCTCAAAGAGGGGCAGCTTATCGCACTTGACGCTATGCACCTTTTGCTCTTTCGTTTGCATGATTGGAATATCAGTAGTACTGGAACAACCACGCGTCATCGGCACACTGAAAGTCTTCCTCGACGCAAAACTTGATCTTCCAGCGCGGGCATTTTGCGGTTAGGATTTCAGGACCTACCCTGTCAATTGACCATAGGGCTCGATTGAGGCCTATCATTTGCAGTCCATTTTCTTCAATGAGATCTTCCAAAAGAATAGGAAGGCGGCCGATTGCGCTGTAGAGGTGAAGGAAAGTGAGACGTGGTAATCTAGCGATTGCATCCACCTAGGCAGCATTTTAATCATAGGGGGAAAGGAAGGAGAACCCGAACACTTACTAGTGGCAGAAGGGTTTCGCCGCCCCAATTCATGGCAAGATGAAGCGCGTGTAATTTCGGCGAGAGATTGTTGACGAGAATTTCGATGACTTCATGCTCTCCAAGAGAGTTACGTCCAGTATGTAACCCAAGAACCTCCAAACCTCCAAGATTCTTGAGGATCAAAATGATTCTGGAGGTACAATACCATGTCATGCAAGGGATACGAAGGTAAAGTCTTCGAAGCAACGGGCGGTCTTGAAGAAAAAGGCATAACGAAGAAATCTCCTCCACACCGATGTCAGAGGGTTCCGCAAGTTCGCAAGACAGTCGAAAAGAACCAAGTCGCGGCAGACATGGGGTGGAGGAATGTGGCAAAAATGAAAATAGCTCGGGGATGATAAATCCTACCAATGTCAGGGACTCCAAAGCCGTTGCATGGCGAAATACGATGTCCAGACCAACACATTCTTCCACGTCGCCATTTGTGAACATAATCTCCAGATCAGTTAAATTGTTGTAAACTCGGATGGGTACACTGCGAACGTGGGTTGCTGTGATCCTCAAGCTCTGGAGTTCGGAAGTGGTTGCTTCAAGGATGGTATCGATGGGGTAGTTTAGGTTCTCCAAGCTTTCCGAATCCAACACGAGTCGGTCATGAGCTTCTTCATCATCAGGGAAGAAAAAGGGCATTGGAAGGTGTAGGCTGGTGAGCCTTTGGAGGTGTTGAAGGGACAGGTGAGGAAAATTGCTGGGAGAATTGATTTCAGTTCAAGGAGCATACAAGAAGTGGAAACAATATCGGGATGCTTACGATTGCACAACCAGCTTTTTTAAGTTGACTGGAAGGCATTCAGCCACAACGTCACCAAAGGGGGGTCCATCGCCGATCCAGCGAAAAGTTTGAAGGTTTGGTACGAACAAGAGCGCGTTCGCGACCGTCACTTCAGCAGAGTGAGGTTAATTTAAATGTGGAGAAAAAGAGAATAGAAGTCCTCACTTCGCTCAAAAATGGAGAGACCATCAGAATACGCGATTACCGAGATGCTTTTCACGACTTTTGCAAAACGAGGATCTTGGCAGATGTGGTTGAGTATCTCCCAGGACTTACACATCAGCTTTCGCGCCACTTCGTTCATCCAGTCTGGGTAGAAGGTATTGAGCATCCTTTGGCCTTGCTCTCCGCCAATGAAGTAGATTTTGACAGAAGAAAATAGGAAGCGAATCGTAATGTCGTGGAATTGTGAAGAAACACCAAGAAGTGGTGGGAGGTTTACCTGAGGTATTTCTCCAATGACCTGGTCCCAGACCTCGGCTGGAAGTGCTTTGGTGTGAGGCATAGAAAGCCTGGAGTTGGGGTCAGTGGTGGTTGGGATCAGATCTTAATATCACGTGGTATCGGGTATACCCGGGCTGTAGTAATACTGAGTCTGTTCACTTCATTACTACTATATACGCCTTGGTGTTAATTTACATTCAACGACCCATGGTTTATCAAAAATATGAACAACAGCTACTACCGGTGAGTAGTCATAACTGGGGTCTAGCCTCTGTTCACCTCTCTCCAGTTAATGAATCTTGCAACGGCAGGACACCCACTTTTCTTCTTCATCTGTAATTAGGGAGGTCGGAACACATCCATCTAATCACCACCCTATATTGGAATCAGTAGCATTGCGATTATCAAAGAGTCAACAAAACCTCGATTCGGAGCTATCAGAAATCCAGGAGTCGCACGACCACCTCCCGCAGATCGACTTGTTGTCCCAGAAGTCGGCCCTTGCTTCTACCACTGATTCAAATTCACCTTTAAGAAACCTGCCTGTGGAGTTATGGGCCCAGGTTTTCCTGCTTTGTTTACCTGACCAAGACTTCATCATATCAAGTCCTCTCCAAGCGCCGCTTCTTCTTTGCCAAGTCTGCAGCTCCTGGAGGACCATCGCCGCGAACACACCACCCCTATGGTCCAATCTATCTATTCGTCAGTCATGGCGGCGATATATTCGGGAATCTTCCTTGGAAACTTGGCTAACACGCTCTGGAAATGCCTTGCTACATCTCGACATTTTAATTACGACAAACACTCTTGATGATCATATTTTTAAATTGATAGTTTCCTCGGCGGACCGTTGGTACCACCTCCGCATCAGCGTGACGGACGAATTGCTCCGCTCCATCCTCAATCGCCGCATGCCCAAACTCCACACTCTCGAGTTTAGCTCCACGTACCCCATCTCAAGCCTCGTCATCCCAGACGCCCGCATTCCCAGCCTCAAAGTTGTCTCCCTCCTCACGAAACCACTTTTCATCCAACCCATTTCTCTTCCTTGGTCCCAACTCACAACCCTCTCTTCCCTGTGCTGGCTCAACCTCGAACAACACATTTGTATTCTTCGCAAATGTCCCAACCTGGAGGTGTACCGTATGTCTGTCCATATCTCCGGCGACCCCCCTTCAGACCATTACACCCCGCTGATGATGGAGCGCCTCAAGGTCCTAGAGATCGTAGCCAACTTGGGGAGCGTAATGGGGGAATTCCTCAGCTGGCTACAATTACCAAGTTTGGTAGAATTGACATTCGTAGTACCCAGTGAAAGCCCCGAACGTTGGATAACGAGATGGCCTAAAGCCCACGTCGCGTCATTGATCGAACGTTCCTCTTGTGGGGTGACAAAACTGCGCCTTCACGGCATCGAGATGTCAGAAGAGGAAATGGTTGATGCTGAGGAGTCGATACCCACACTGAAATCCATTGAGATTCTCTGAAATACCGTGACTAGGTTCTAGGCGCTTGGACTCAGGACGCAGTGCATGGTGTACAGGTCGCATATGTTAACAGGATTAAATTTTAGATCTACTTTGATTACAATACCAGTGTAATACAATGTCCGTCAGATTCTGGGTTGTGGTGAATTGTCGAAGCAATGAAGGTATGAAACATATAAGACATAAGGCAACTTTCAAACAGTTGCCAGTTCGACGAGCCCCAAAAAAACGCGAATATCCGATTGGAGAAGGGATGAAAACAAATTACCCTCTATGGGCACCGCGTCCCGCAAAGTTATTATTATCGGCTTGTCGAGTTTGTTGCTGCAACCCGGGCGGAGGCTGGGCATACCCAGAATATGCCTGGTTGGGACCCGGAGAGCCCACCCGTCCTTGAGGACCACCTAACAAATTCCCACTCCCCTGCCTCGCATGTTGTTGTTGTGGAGAGTAAGCTTGGTATGGGCCCGGCGACCCCGACCGTCCTTGGGACGATGCTAGAGGACTTCCACTTCCTTGTCTTGCATGTTGTTGTTGTGGGGCATAGGCTTGGTAAGGACCTGGCGAACCCGATCGTTGTGATGCGAGTGCATTCCCACTAGCCTGTCTGCCATGTTGTTGCTGAGGATAGTATGCCTGATATGGCCCTGGCGACCCCGCCCGTCCTGGCGAGGCTAGCATGTTCCCGCTAGCTTGTCTTGTATGTTGCTGCTGCTGGTCTGGGGTATATCCCTGATAAGGTCCAGGAGAAGCTGTCCTCGACGCTAGCATATTCCCACTAGGCTGTCTAGCGTGCTGCTGAGGTGGGTACCCCATCGCTCCATGTGCACCAGGTGAAGGCGTCCGGCCGCCGCCGCCGCCTGACAAATTTCCACTCGTTGAACTTTGGTATTGGTGGTCCTGCGTAGGCGTGAAATGCGACAACTCCGAGCTAGGGTACGGGCTAACCGGCGACTGGCCCAAATTGCCCAAATTTAGGTGTAAATGCGAGGTCGAGCCCTGATTCAAGTTCTCTGTTGACATATACGCTGGGCTTGGGGAATAACTCCTGCTGTCCTGGCCTGGTCGGTGAAGTGGCGCAGCATCTCGCGTGCTATAATGCGACGACACAGGTAGGGAAGGCGCTAGTGATTGCTGGGATTGGAAGCCCTGTTGGTGCATCGCCATGGAGCGAGGAGTGAGGAGGGGCTCTTCTGCCGTGTCGAACCGCTTCAGCTCGAACTCGTGTTCGGAAACTGAGCCAGGTCCATGAGCGAGGTAATTGTCATATCCAACGAATTTTGATGTTGAGTTGTTGTGGTTTGCATGGTCTTCACCAAAGATAGCTGTAGATGCAATTGAGCGCACATCCCAGTCGAGCTCGCCGCGGTCCCGTTGATAAAGAACGGGATCATATTCAAGCTGTTCCTGAAGGAGAAAAAAGAAAGGGGGTTCAGATAATGATAATGACAAAAATAAATAAATAAATAAACATACGCGATCAATTGCTGCAATCTTGATACCTCCAGGTACAACCTGGGCCTCCATCTGCTGTCCGCCGTACTCATCCAGCTTGGCATGGTCCTTTCCGATCTTGCCTTGATATACCTGACTCAACAAGGGCATCATACTCTTATGCAGCATCGGCGTGAACAGCTCGGTATGCAGCGCTGGATGGCCGAACCTCTTCTCCAGCCTGTTGCTTTTGTTATCCGCACGTTCCGAGTGGACCTTGGCCATGCGGATCTCCTCTTCAGTAGGTGTGAAGAAGTTGAAAGCGGGAATGTAAACACGGTTGATATAAATCTTGAAGGCCAGGATGAAGAAGATCGGAGGAACGGTGGATATCCATTGAAAGGAGCTGAATCTATATTGTAGGCCGATGGCTAAATCGTGGCGTCAAGCAACCTACAGAGGGAAATATATTGCAACTACTCACTGAGGATCATGAGCATCTGCATCAATAACACACAGAACAAGAGGCGATTGATGACAACATTCCAAATACGCTAGTAGACAAATCAGCCTACGTCTGAACGATCAGAAAAATAGAACTTACACCCCCACTTTCGACCTTTGAGATGAAGACAAACATGAGCTGATACTTGTAAACCCACGAGCTCATCCAGAACACGATCGCAGCAGCCAAAACGACCAATGGCGCGAGTGGCGCAAAAACCAGGCCGACGGCACCCATGAACAGCTAATTAACAAATTCAATGAATTTGCCAGCGTAAGTATTCCGGATGCACATACAATATTGGAGCTAGAAAATGATATCAGCGACGCTCACACCTCGGAAAAAAGAAATAAGCTCACTAATAGACAGCATACTGGAAATCAGGTGGTTGGGTCCACTCTCGGATGTCGCGAGGAGTTCGTCCAAAGACACTGAGGCAACATTAACATCAATGACGACAAGCACAGACAACGCAACATACTGAGTCTTGAAAGACAGCCACACCAAATTGATGATTTGAGCCAGATCAAAGACAACGAGGAAACCACGTAGCCTGATGGCAGCTTCAACATTCACGTCTCCCAAAAAAAAAAAAAAAGGAATCACATACGGGAAAAAGGTCAACCAGTAAGAGGCTTGATTGATGTACGTTTGATTGATGCGTTCAGGCAATTCTAAAGAGAGAAACATTGTAGCACTGGCCAAAATATGATAATTAACCAATGGACGTACCATGAAGATTAGCCAATATATCTTTGAAGCTCGCCTTCTTGCCGATCTGGATTACAATTTGATGGACGGAATCTGGAAGTGATTGGCTTGCCGCACAACAGAGTTTATAAAAAGAGAACATACTGAATATAACACCAATAAGGGTGAAGATTATCAACTGAGAGATAATTAAGAAGCTGAAGTATCGGGCGACGACGGCACGGTCAAGTTTCGAGTGGGTAAGACCTCCCATGTACTGTTAAGTGTTATTAGTTTATTTTTCTTCCGCGTAACACAAAGGACCAACTTTGGTCAACCACCGCATAATGATGGGCAAGAAGAAACCGAACACGCCAGAGATTGCAGGTGGCAACACACCGGAAACAATAGTAAAAGAGGAAGGCGAAGCATCGGACCAGGATTGCAAGAAAGGGACGTATGTTCTCACCTATTGTATAGACTTGTCAGATAGCGTTGAAGAAGAAAGATCAAACAACGCACGGAATCCAAATTGGCAAGAACAGAGATGATGAAGAGAGGCACTGTGTTGAAGAAACACACAGTGACGAGCCACAGGAAACCGAGCAGTCGTTTGTGCGCAAGTTCCGCGTCGGAGCGGTTCATGTTACTCCAAATCTTGAATGCACCGAATCAGGTTACATTCCAGCAAAATTAGAAGCAACGTACAATATCTTTGGGATTCGGAGCGAGCTCAATCTCTACTCCTTTGGGGTGCTTGCCCGCAAGCATTTTCGCGACGATGTGCGCGTACGGAACAGCAGCCATACTTGCAAACCCATAGTTCTCAGCCTTGCGAGTGTCGATCTGTGTACGATATTCCTCGATAGCGGCTTCCGTGCGCTGGAGTTTGGTTGTGTAGAAATCGATGGCATCCCTCTTCGTTCCTCCCAGTCCACAAGTACCGCCAACCCTAATCATCGGTCTCTTTGCCTTTATTTTTCCCCCTTTGAGGTACTTGACCAGGATCTCCTCAAATTCGCGGACCGTCTGATTATGATAGTCAATCAACTCTGGCAGCTTTCCGACCTTTCTTCCGATATGCACACTCGTAGTGGGGTAAGGAACTTTCACGGTCGCGAAAATATTGGTGAGGCCTTCGTCGCTCTGGAGCTTTTTCGGAACACGTCGGACCTGCAAAGTGCGGGCATAGAATGACTGGAGGTACTCTGGCGACCTGAACCACGTATGACGGAGGCGGACCATGGCCTTCCAGTGATAGTTGACACAGAAAATGATGAGGAATGTAATGAGGTAGAAGACGACGACATGGGCATAAAGAAAGGTTCCAGAGACGTCACGGATGGTGAGCATGCTGAGGATGTCCCGTTGCTTGGGTTTGACATTCCTTAGATTGTAGATGACGTTGATGGGGATGAGGATACCGCATGTGAGAACGGTGATGCCAGAGAAGAGGATACGCATGAGGCGCAAAAATCGCAGGAAGGCGACGGCATCGAGACCAATCTTGTCGAGCAGCTCGGGCTCTTTGGTGTGTATGAGCGGAGGGAGCCAGCCGAATATCGAGTCGGATATACGCGGTGGAGGTTTTGCGCCTTCGTGATATTTGACCTTTGGCTCATAGATAATCTGGGAAAGAGAAGGTGGAGCGCGTAGTTGTCAGCATTGTGATGGAAAACAGGGCTCCAGGCAGGCCATAAATAATATGACATGCCAGGACTCCCACTCCAAGGGTAGCATATGTACCTTGTTTTTTGGACGAAGAAAGTTGAATAAGAGGATGGTGACCACCTAACAAGCAACAAATGAGAGGATGCTCCTGGTCCCTGCGGGATAATACTCACAGACACGATGCTCATTAGCGCGACCTGTGAGCCAACCGCGGCGGGCGCCAGCGTCCGCGAATTGTCGTTCAACGTGTCGTCGATGATAGTACTCATTGTGGTCAAGGAAAGCCAGCCTGGTGGGTGTCGTGAATAAAGAGCGTGTCAGGCTATGGGGAGCCAGCCAGAGGAGCAACGGTGGAGAAAAAGAAGGGAATTTCCCTTGAGGTAACCACGGTCACAACAATTGTCCTAACTAATACAACTATTATTCTCCCATCAACAAATTGAGCACACGGCTGATCTGGCCAATGGCTTCCCGCACTTTCTCCTTGTCATTCTCGTTGACCCTCCCCATAAATCTCCCCTCAAACTTGTCAGGGTGGAACCGACGAAATGCCTCTCGAAGCCGGTCTTTCTTCTCCTTTTTTACGCTTAAATCATCCTTTTCCACATGAGGCGGCAACAAGAATGATGAAATCGCCTCCGCCGTCAATTCCTCCACTCCGGTCATCAGCAACGGCCTCTCCTTCCCGCCGTGCTTTTCGGCTTTTCCCCAGTGCGCGTGCGCGATTGGCCAAGGAATATCGTCATACCCCAAGGAGCCCTCGGGTTCTCCGGAAACAGTTGTTGCCATCAGAGCCACCCAACGCGCGTTGTACTCCTCACGGGCATAATCCAGCCGTCGCGACTCACGCTCTCTCTTTTTTCTCCGTCGTTCCTCTTCGGCCACTTGTTCCATCCGGGCAGTTTCAGCTTTACGCGCTTTCTCCTCTGCACGACGTGTGGCCTGCGCTGCTTTTTTCCGCTGTTGCTCGGCATACTCCTCTGCATGTGTCTTCCTATGATACGGAGATCAAATCCTATCCGCAGTAAAATAGCCAAGAACACAAACCTATACATCCCTGCTCTGATCCACTCCACGTACTCCTCTTCGTCCATGTATTGTGGGTCAAGTTTCAACAGCTCGTCATCATCATAGGCGCGCGCCTGGCCTTTTGTCCCAGCGCCCATTCTGGGCGATGACGATGTCCGCCACCGCTCAGGCACTTGGGCAAAGTCATTAAACCGCGCTTCTACCGAATCTAGCCTCTCGTCATCTCCGAGGGCATCAAACATCTTCTCTCTAAATATCCGCTCTTCTATCTCGGCTTTAAGAGCATCGTAGTCCTGAGGTATATGGGATGAGGACCCTGCCGGTTGAGGCCCGTACTCCATTTCGTCTTCATCGCTCGATGCCCACTTGCGGGAGGGATCATCCCCATGGACTCGTTTGGAGCTCGAGCCTGCTTGAGTTCCATCGCTTTCCCTCTTGCGCTTCTTCTCTCGTCTACGTTCCTTCCTCAAACGATGTTGTTCTTTCTCCTCCGGAGTGCGTTTCAGCTTCAGTTTGTGTGTCGTCATTTCAGGCGAGATGGTTACCCAAAAACCGAGGAGGGTGCATGGCCACAGCCCCCGATGGTAGGAAGATGAGAAGGATTTGTATTTGTTCAAGAGGCCTTTCACCAAATAAAACGACAGAAAAGGAAATTGTTGCCTCGTTCGTGGAATTGGGTTGCACAATATTGTCATGTTCATGGGTTGAGTCTGTAAGAAATTAATAAAATGCGAAAATGGGCGCGAAAACAAGGGACTGACGTCCTTCAATTCTTGCTACGAAATGGTGCAATCACTGTCTTCCGTATAGGTTCAATAACACCCCGCGAAAACATGGGTGACAGGTATATAGACGCTCCAATCCGAAGCGGGAGCAACGCCTATACCCAAAAACATATAAGCAACATGAAATAGACCGTATATTCTTGCTTGTTAGATTACAGACCTTGGTCATCCCATACGCAAACACGGCATTCGCCACATCTCCTGCAATAACATGACCAGAGGCCTTCGATGCTATTTTCTCGACATCATCCACCTCCCCTGGGGAACGTTTCTCGAACCCAAACATCCCATACCGCCGGCCGATGCGGATAGCCCAACGGTCGCCTTCTTCTACCCACGCCTTCATCTTTTGCTTGGCCCAGCCGAGCTCTGAGCGGAATGCCGATGTACCACCATCATCTGGCGAAGATGGAACATTTTTCTGGTCTTCGATGATAGCAGAGACGACGCGTTCCCCGACACCCAGAGAGCGCGCACCATAAAAGATCCCCACGATAGGAACGATTGCAGTCAGCTCGTGCAGGATACCAAAGGATAGCACAAGAGAAGGGAGAGGAGTGCCTGTACGTACAGAAATGGCGGCCAAGCTCCTCTTGTACGCTGCAAAGCGCCCAGAGGGCTCAGAGGACATTGCAGAAGAAGGGTAAGTAAAGGGTGGGAAACCTTAACCCTAGAATAAGTCGCAAAAAAACTCCCTCGTATACATACTTACCACCTGGATTTGTTGGCGGGTTCGTGTGGGGTTCCTAATGTTCTCTCAAGTCGTGCGCAATCCCCGCCATCTTGCGCCATGCCGGTCGTTACTGCGCCAACACCCTGTCAGATTCGCTTCAACCTCAGCAGAATCTTCCTCGAACTCTCCCGGCCTCACTCCTCTTCCTATCTCAGCAGACAACACGAAAAAGGTGAAAGAGATTTATCCGAATAATAGACGGACGGCATATCTTCGAACATGGGAGCCTGTGCGAAATGTCGCCGACGCATGGGCTATCATTCGCGTACTTGAGCGAAAATACGGGAAAATCATCACAGCTCATTTTCTCAAGGTTCATTTCCTCATTTCGTCTTCCATTGAGCAATACTCATTGTTACCCTATTTCCTTGTAGGACTTTGAAAACCCCTCCAAATACCAGCTTATGTCGTGGGTTATATTTGAGGATCCGGAGGCGCTGGCTCGCATACCCAAAGCAGGGTTTACTTTTAGCATCGCTTCGCCAGGGATCGACAAAGCATCACATGAAATCAGCATGGAAGATTTGGAACATCTTGCGGTGACAGCGAGATACGAACCGGGCTACGAAGTACCTACACCCGAGCCAGGGACCGACAAAGTCATTGGCGTGAAGATTACACCGTCAGGTTCGCCCCTGGTTTTTCTTATGCATTTCCAACGAGTTAACCTTCTTGATACATCTCCTCAAAGATTTTGAATATAATGGTCCCTCGTACGCTAACCGGCTCTTTCAAACGACCAACTTCCGTACCATGGAAGCGTTCGTTGGCTGGGCAGGCTTCAGCCCATTAAATCCCATCCCGCCGCGCGAGATTAAAGAGCACGAGCTCTTCAGCGATCAGTCGGATGATGAACAGGTTCGGATGCGTGCAGCACTCGAGACCGCCGCGCGTTACACCTCTACGTACAATCCAGGCACCATTTCCTCTGCCGAGATGATGAAGACGGAGGGGGTTGAGGTGGAGGAGAAAAAGAAAGGAGCAAAAGGAAGAAATAGTAAAAAGGTGACAGAGGCAGAAGCGTCGAGTGTGGGACCAGAGCCACTGGAGCTGGAAACTGCTTCGACGATGGCAACAACGGCGACACCAGCAGAACCCCCACGAACACCCCCATCATTATCAACTGAACCCCCCGAATCAGCAACTATCGAACATCCACCCCGAGCCCAATCAGAACCCACGCCCGCCCCATTAACCCCCGAACAACTCGAAGCCAAACGCTTGGCAAAGGATCAAATGGACTCAGCTGTAGAGTTGGCCAAGCGGCTAGCAGCGCGCACTGCTTCAGAAAGAGAGAGGCGGAAGCAGCCCAAACCTGTGGTCAAATCAGCGAAGCCAAAGAAGAGCAAGAAGGGGAGTGCCAACCCTCCGCAAGGAGGTTATTTCTATGATTTTGAGGCAAAACCCCAAAAGAATCTGACCGTAATGGATCGGCTGTGGGGATTATTTGGGCGGTGATATTGGTGGCAAAGTTGAGACCTGGGTTGGATTCATCATTATTATATCTATTGGCAGAGTTAATACACAATAGATCATCAAAGGTACATCCTCCCTAAACCGTGGCGTATCGGGAGAACGAAAGTTGCAGAGTCATTTTCCCGGAAAGACCATCCTGCGCCAAGTATCTGACCATGACATTAGGCGAACGGTGATGATGGAATCTACGATTCTCCGAGGCATTCGTGCCATAAATAAGGGACCATGTTGGTCGCATGCCGAGGTGTAGCAAAACCCTAGTCCGGCTTCGACTTTTTAGTTACCATGGCCTTGACAGTCTTAATTGAGTTTTCCCTGGCTTGAATGAGACGTTTGGCTTTGGTGACGTCCAGATTTTTATAATCCGATTTTTTCGCTTCCCTTCTCTGAGGGGAAAGTGGGCTGGATGGCTCATTATTAGGCGCAGGAGAAACAGAGGAGTTGCTTGCATCGTTCTCTGTCATTGCCGCTGTTAAGGAAGCTAGCTGTTCACGATGTGCAAGGAGGAGATCGTCCAGAGTCCGGAGAGTCGTGATGTAATCTTGAAGTTCTTCGGATTTCTTGTATGCTTTGCAAACCTCGGTGGCGCAAGTTTCGATATGCGAGAAGCGAGCTGGGCCTAGGAGGGTTCCTCCATACCTATGAGTAGATAAAAGGGATGCCAAATGGAAAAAATAAGAATACCGAAGCAGAAAATTCAACAGAAGCGATATTCACCAGCGGCTAACAACTACCACCGCATCAATGACCGCCAAATTCTGCATAACTTTCAACACCTTCCCACCCGCCCAGCTCTCCCCGTCGTCTTTACTCCCTTGCACTAACTCAAAGTCTTCCGGGCCTGCCAACCCACTCCGCCCGGGCTTAAGCACCATGCACCTCCAGGCAAAAATCTCATGTGTTGCCTTCCTAGCGCGGTGCACAACATGCTTTAGGTGGCTCATGCGCGCTTTGGCGTCATCTGGTGTGGTGGCATGGTATAAGTTTGCGATGAAGATGGAGCCGCGGTCACGGATCTCTTGCGAAATGTGAAGAGGCTCGGGTTGAGGACGTTTGGAGGTGATAAAAGCGTCGAGGCTGCCGTCCAGTTCTTGGGAGAGGAATATTTCAGACTGTGACATTAGCCACTATGCACATAGAAGAGAGTCATCTAAAGGTGCTTACTCGAAGTTAAGCGAACTACGGAGGACCTTTGTCATTGTTTGTTACCAAAGCTGATGGACCAACGCCTGCTCACGATCTGTGTAACACCAAAAACAACCCCCTCAAGATTCTAAACGACGTCGGCACACCTCAAGACCGAAAATGGGCTCCACTAGGTTAGCTATGTGTTCCATAGAGATGGTCTATGATATGGAGGATTCTCTTTCGTTGCGGTTCGATGGAAAAGGGTGGATGGCATGGTAGGAGGTTGGATGACGGAGATGCAGCGAAAAAGGATTGCCGGATATCATATTCCTGTCCCTCTTGATTTTACGTTCTGTGGACGATGGGCTGACATTTCGATTGGGTTTACAGATTGTACAGCAAAGGTCGAGTCCTGGGCCACAAACGTGCGAAGCGTAACACCCGTCCCAACACCTCGCTGATACAGATTGAGGGCGTCGCTACTAAGGAGGATGCGCAATTCTACCTTGGAAAGGTGCGTGGGTTGTAATGGATTTTAAATTGCAATTTAACTAATTACTTTGGTAATGTAGCGCGTTGCCTTTGTGTACAAGGCCAAGCGAGAAATCCAGGGCTCAAAAGTTCGTGTGATTTGGGGGTGCGTACTACCGCCTTCTGTTTATTGCTCACTTGTTTATGAAGTATTTTTCATTCTGTTTAGGCGAGTGACCAGACCACATGGATCGTCAGGCGTTGTCAAGTCAAAATTCAGAAGCAACCTCCCCCCACGCGCATTTGGTGCGAGCGTCCGAGTCGTGCGTTCCCAACCTTCATTGTTCTCGTATCTCGTATCTATCTAACCTCACTTTCCACATTCTAGATGCTCTACCCCTCGACTATCTGATTCACTCATGGCTCTCTATCTCTCTCCTTGTCGTATGTTGCAATATAACTTGTTTACATGCACCCTGTATGATGAACAAAAGACACGAAATTCTCCTGGGCTCGGATTCCCTTTCTAAGCCTGGTTGTGGACATGACAACACGCTGTGTCATAAAAACCCTTCTCAAAACAATCTCTTCGCCACGATCCCTGTAAGGATGGAACAGTGGTCGCATGCATGAATTCCCATGGAACTGTTCAACTTTGAGATTTCTGCATTCAAATTATTGTCAATCGCAGAAAAACACGGATACTTATGGTGGCAAAAAACTTGACTTGCAAAATTCTGGAGGCCTGAACACCTAATTACTATGACTTCCATGTGTATAAATGGAAGAAAATGCGTTGTGATTGATGACTTCGCGTTTGTGAGTGACAACAAACGGAGATACATTCCCGAACTTTCCCAGCACCAGTAATGAAGGTCATCGGCACCCGGATCATCTCAACGTTCAAAAGTATGATCCTTCAACGCTTCAGCGTTTACCCCCTTTCTTGCTGTTTGACTCCGTAGATTTGAAAGATTCGTCATGTTCAACCTCTCGCGCCAACCTGGTTCGGGCACGCTCCGTGCATATGTCTCTGGAAAATTGGCGAGCGGGTATGTTCCTTCCGCGAGGCGGTTGGCATCTGGTAAGTGGGGTAATCCTGGAAATGCGATGGTTAGACTTATGTTTCTGTTATGTGTCTCTAGGTTACGCGAAGTTTAACTGGGAGGCAAGAGCAGTGTGAACTGCTTGAATATGCTTGAATTAACTTTGCTCTTTAGGACCCGCTTAACCTGGAGTCGCTGTTAACGGACGAAGAGATTGCAATTCGGTGCGCCGAGCTCCGAGCTTCTTGCCTGTTATTGAACTTACACCACGATATAGAGATACTGCTCGTGAATACTGCCAGGCAAGCTCGAACATACAAGGACGTGCCCGGTTGGGTTTTTAAATTCCCCTCCACTATTTAGGAGAATCTCATGCCACGCGTGCTTGAAGGATGGCGAACAGAAGGTACGGAATCTTCCCGAATACCGAAAGAGTCTCGTAGCTCAGATGCATCCCCAAGAATTCAATGATGATATCCTTCCTGAGATGGGCAAACTCGGCTTGCTTGGGCCGACCATTCAAGGGTATGGTTGTGCTGGAACGAGCAATGTCGCCTACGGTTTGATTGCTCGCGAAATTGAAAGGTGTGTATCGTGTTTTTCTGCCTTGATGGGTTCACACTAAACCCTTCCTCAAGGGTTGACTCGGGATATCGCTCAACTGCGTCTGTTCAATCCTCCCTCGTTATGCATCCCATCCATGAGTTCGGAACGGAAACGCAGAAGGAAAAGTACCTTCCTCGTCTAGGTAAATACGCCCTGCAAGCCATGCTTTTCATCTAATTCTCTTTGTTTCGCAGCCAAGGGTGAACTTATTGGCGCATTCGTGAGCCAAACTTTACGACA
>Ga0307509_10001057_pt1 | contig 47144 bp, 62 predicted proteins | sample 10_EM_MG_FD_202245 | JGI IMG/M metagenome (GOLD analysis project Ga0307509, IMG submission 202245) | Populus trichocarpa ectomycorrhiza microbial communities from riparian zone in the Pacific Northwest, United States - 10_EM | ecosystem: Host-associated > Plants > Roots > Unclassified | place... | reverse complement strand
CTGAACGCCCCCCGGTAACTATTGGAATTAGATAACCAACTCGCTTATTAGGACTGGTTGTTAGACTAGTAAAAGTTTTTCCCGTTGCTACCTTGGCACGTTCAGTTTATTTTGATATGTGACTATATCATACATAATTTACGGGGTGAATTGCGGGCATTATGGAGGTAGGAGGGGGGTGAGGGCGACGACGCTCCCCTTGGTTTCGGGTAAGAGGCTACAAGGTAGTACTCGAGTATCATACCGTATGATACAACAGCAACGGCAGCCTTTCGGTCTTCATCCACCCCCCACCTTCCAACTATCCTATTCACTCAACCTCCCCTCCACCATCTATCTAGCCCCCCGGTAATCGGAATCTTGTAAGAATAAAGCAATTTCCTTCCTTCTATCCACTCATCCCTCAATTTCACCCTTGTCCCCTTTCCTTCCTCTATTCACTTCTCGAAAGGCACTTGGTTGTTGTCCTGGTGGAGTTTCCATCATTCTACCTATCAGCACTAAGCCACTCCTGTACTCGAGTATCTCTACTCCCCTTACCCCCCTCTCTACCTCCCCGCCTCCCCAAATACATCAACTATGGCATCACGAATATTCACCCGCACACTCCTTACAGCTAGACCCCGCATTTTCAGCACAGCGATCCGCCCACCCCAGAACTTAAAATACCTAATGGCAACCAAGAAATACGCTCTCCATGGCTCAGCCAGATCCTCCAGTGCAGTATCCTACATAACGAGCCACGACAAAATCGCCTCTCCTGTGGACACAAAGTATTTTCTTGACAACCAATTTGTCGACTCAAAGACCACGGAATGGATAGACCTGCACGACCCCGCGACCAACAACCTTGTCACGAGGGTGCCGCAGTCCACTGAGGAGGAATTGAAGGCTGCGGTGGACTCCGCTGCTAAGGCTTTTCCGGGTTGGAAGGCTACTAGTTTACTCGCCAGGCAGCAGGTCATGTTTAGATTTGTTGCGTTGATCCGTGAGAATTGGGACAGGCTTGCTGCTAGTATTACGCTCGAACAGGGGAAAACTTTTGCGGATGCTAAGGGGGACGTGCTGCGGGGGTTGCAGGTTGCGGAGGTGTGTTATTGTTTCGGTTGGGTTGGTTTGTAGCTTTTGCTAACTATATTCGGTGAAGACTGCTTGTGGGATTACTACTCAATTGACTGGTGAGGTGCTGGAGGTCGCCAAGGATATGGAGACTAGAAGTTATAGAGAGCCTTTGGGAATTGTTTCGGCAATTTGTCCCTTTAGTAAGTTTACTTTCGATGCCTGGGCGAGTATTTTGTACTAATCTGGAGCGCAGACTTCCCGGCAATGTATGAGTTTGATTCTGGATTGCTGAGATTGAGGCTAACAAGATGTTCAGGATTCCTCTGTGGTGTATTCCTCTCGCCACAGTTACCGGTAACTGCTTGATCCTCAAACCTTCCGAGAGAGAGTAGGCTACTTATCCTTTATTCTAATTCGGGGAGACAGCTAACGGAATATAGTCCTGGCGCTGCCATGATTCTTGCAGAGCTTGCCAAGGAAGCTGGCCTACCAGAGGGTGTTTTGAACATTGTTCACGGTGCCGCCAAGACTGTCAACTTTATCATCGATGAGCCTAGAATCAAAGCTATCAGCTTCGTCGGTAGTGATAAAGCCGGAAAGTATATTTACACTCGCGGATCTGAGCAAGGAAAGCGTGTGCAGGCTAATCTTGGAGCGAAAAACCATGCATGGTATGCCCCTAGATCAACACGGCGAATTGAGTGCTAAATGTGTTCTCAGCATCATGCCCGATGCAAACAGAAACGCTACCGTTAATGCACTCGTGGGCGCTGCGTTCGGGGCCGCTGGCCAGCGTTGCATGGCACTCTCCGCCTTAGTGCTTGTTGGAGGAGCCCAGGAATGGCTTTCGGATATGGTCGAACAGGCGAAGCAGCTTAAAGTCAATGCAGGGTTTGAGGAGGGTGCCGACCTTGGGCCGGTCATTTCAAAGCACTCTAAGGAGAGAATCGAGAGCCTTATCCAGAGCGCTGTTGATGATGGCGCCACATTGCTCTTGGATGGCAGAGGGTACAAGCCTGAGAAATACCCCAACGGAAATTTCGTACGTAATTAAGTTCAACCATCCCCATACGCCACTGACTAGTCCTAGATTGCCCCAACAATCATTTCCAATGTCAAGCCCCACATGAAGTGTTACACGGAGGAAATCTTCGGCCCGGTTCTCGTGTGCATGAATGCCGACACATTCGAGGACGCCGTTGACCTTATCAACGCCAATAAATATGGTAACGGGGTTGCTATCTTCACCAATAGCGGAGCTACCGCAGCTAGGTTCCAGCGTGACATTGAGGCCGGCCAAGTTGGAATCAACACTCCTATTCCCGTTCCACTACCCATGTTCTCATTCACCGGGAACAAGGGATCTATCGCAGGACAGGGTGGAAATTACTTTTATGGAAAGTCAGGACTCAACTTTTACACCCAGTTAAAGACTGTTACCTCGTGGGTCACCCAAAGTTTTTAGCCTTTAGTCTTTCCACGAGCGGAACTAACTGACATGAGTGCTAGATTGTGGAGAAGCTCCGATGCAATATCGACCAAGGCTTCCACAGCAATGCCCACCAATTCATAAGGCAACCTTTTCGTTATATTTCCGACAGTTCCTAGGGGTCTTGTGCATCGTTCCGTTTTGTTCTGCATATCGGAAAGGCCATTTTCTTGTATTCCGAGACAAAAATTGGAGTTCTCCCCCGTAGCGGCGATAGTTTTGCAGCAGTAGATATGAAATAAAATAATTTCCTTCCTTCCTGCATGATACTACAACCCCCCTCGTTGGGTCCCACAAGTAATACTGCTTTGGTAGACTGAAGTCCCGCGTGATCGAAATCGGGTGCACAAGTACTTGTGCGGTACTGTCGGGTGTAAGCGGCCACGGCATGGATTACGACCAATGTGTGTGGACTGTTTGTGGGACGCGTATCGGTAGATGGCATTCATGATGTATTTAAAGCCACCCTTATCCCGTACAGTAACTCCTGTCAGTAACATTTCCCCTCCTGGCGCCATACACGATGAGTCTTCCATACCGTAGTACCCGAGTACCTTCTTTCAAGTATGCACCAGCGTCCGACAGGGCTAAATGCCCATACCTCCGTCCGTTACCGTATGATATATATCGACACATGGGTTGGGGGTTGGGAGTGCGAAAAATGACCACACCGCACCTCCACACGATCGATATTCCGCATGGTCCATTGTCCTAGGCGAGGTCCGACATGAAGAGTACTCGAGTAGTGGATGACCGCACCTGTTTGATAATACCTTCTTTCCCTCCACCAAAATTCTCCGGAAATCGACTACCACCCCCAACACGGGCTAGACAATCGACTATCAGGCAGCGAGCATCTGGAATACTGTTACACTACACCCTCTTCACTCCCCGACCGGTATTAGATCTTGGCCGCACACTTGTGCGACGATGTGTACGAGTATGCTAGTCCAATTACATGAGCTAAACAAGGCATACGATGGCTGAGAGTATCACGCCAAACAAGCCAAGAATCGGACGATAATGGCCTGCCTTCTTGACAGGTTGGTATCTGTCATTAAAACCCTTCCTCTCACGGGGCTTATCGGATGGCAGGGTTTTAGATAAGGGTGTTTTTATATCGTATTGTGTTGTTCCTAGATGCGTGACATGACGTGACACAGCATCATGTAGGAGGGGCAGGACGGACGGAGAAAGAAAAGGTTAAAACTATGAGGCCCCCCCAGAGCAGTGCTCTACTTTACGTTGCCACTGCTTCCTTTTTTTTCTGGCTCTCGAAGTTCTGCAGCAGCATCATAGTAAACGCTACTGAATAGTACTTTACCACTAGCAGCACAAACATGTCTGGAGAAGCCGTCTCCCACGGCCGCGGTGGTACTCTCCCCCTCCCTTCTCCTTCTGCAGCCCTAACCAACCAAACTCTAGGCACCGGCAACATAGGCCCCGACTCGACAGACTACGTCGACGGCGAAATCGTCCGCCAAGGCGACCCAGCCGCTGCCGGCGGCGCCTACAGCGCGGGCGTATAACCCCCTTCCCCTCTACTTCCTCCTTCGCTAACTTTTACTAGCGCGGCGGCGCCGGCAATATCGGCTCCCCGCATCTGCAGCCGGTGAGACCCAGCATGGATGAGGACGTAGTGCCCGGTGCGGCAAGGGTGGAGGGACACGAGGGTGAACCGTATCATAGTGGGCGGGGAGGGGAGGGGAATGCGCACTTGCCGGATGGGGCGGAGAAGGGGAAGCCTGTAGGGTTGGCAGAGAGGTTAAAAAAGAAGATTTTCGGGTGGATGAAGTAGCGGGGGTGCTAGGGGGAGCGGATAATGCGGGAAGAGGGGCGGTTTTAATGAGTAATGATGGAGGAATGGGTTATCTCTGCAAGGTTTTTCTTTTGTTGTATCTTATCGGATTGGATTGGATGGATTATTTGTGTTCTTTTTTTCTGCTTCTATTTATCCCCCTTTTGAATTATGGTATTTAGTAGTTAGACACGCTCGTTACGGTACCAAATCGCTCCTTTTTCTCTCTTCATTACCATTATCTTTGGTTCTCTTCCCTTTTGCCACGGTTACCCCGAACGAACGCCCGTCACGATTAATGCCACAAAACAAAATGCGGGTGCTCTGCGATACCATATCGCACACACGCCGGCCGGCTCGATTGATAGCTACACAACGATATTACCTTATCTCGGGAGCCACCGGTCGTCACGCTAGGCACCGTATCATCTCATGGCACGGCATCGCCGAACGCGGGGTTGGCCGGCCGGCCGAGTGCGCGCGCGAAAGAAAGAAATTGAATGGAGTCAAGTTTTTGTCTGGAGGGCGGGATGATATGATGTGTAGATTTTAAGTTTTAGAGTAAAAGTAAAGTACGTACATGTTCCAATTCGATCATCTAGGTGAATACAAGAAGTAGCAGTTGTAGAAGTAAAAGTAGTAGTTTTTCCTTTTTCATCTTCTCTTCTCTCTTTTTTGTTTTACGCGGTTGGGGTGCTGTACTCTACTCTGATGATAGGGTTGTGACCCTTTTCTTGGTGTTCGCTTTCATTAAGAGAGGGAGAGGGGGAGGGGGGGGGGGGGGTTGGGTATGCGTTAGAGGATAATGGCCTACGGCTACTTATACATATCCGAAACCTTTGGCGGCAGCACCAGTGCTGATCGGTCGTTCCGTTTGTAAAACTCTACCAACTGTTCCCGCCCGCCAGTACCAACCTCATCCATTAGCCATCTCTCCCCTCCACAGAAAGAGGTGAAAAGAGATGAAAAGACTCACACTCCCCGCTGTCTTCGCCGGCGCATCCTCATGCAAAAAGTGGCCCACCTCTGGCAGCACGACGAGCTGGTACTTTCCCTGCATCTGCCCGATAATCAATTCCCGATCCAACCTGTCCGTCCCGGCAAGAATGAGTAACTTGCCCCCCCGGGCTTGCAGGAACTTCTCACTGAGTCCCACGAACCAGCCTTGCCAGAATGGCTGCGTCTTTGCCAGATCGGTGCGCCAGCGCCAGGGCCGTGGGGGGGAGGAATCTCCTGATGATTCTGGCGGTGTTGCGTCGGAGAGAAGGAGGGCGGGGACGGAGACGCGGGCTGAAGTTGGGTTTCGGATTGTTCTTGAGCGGGTGCTGGGAGGGCAAGTTAGCTTTTGGAGGAGGTATGAAGGGGGAAGGAAGGAAGGGTGGGTGGGGGGACGAACTGCCATTCGATTCCTTGTGCTAGCGAGGTAAATCCCGAAGGTCTTGTGGAAAGGTAGGTTTGCATACTCTGCAAAGCGTCGATAGCGCTTCCCTCCACAACGTCCAAAACCACATACCCGAGCACATTCCCGCCCAACTTTCCGCCCATCGCTACGTCCGCTACCACTGCGCCACCGAGGGAGTGCCCTATAAGGACTAAATCCGGCATCTTCCCCCATCCGCATTTCTCCTTCACTAGCTCCACTACCGTGACAAAGTCCTGTGAAAGCGTGGGCAGGCTGAGGTCCTCGTCGTTGGGCGTCTTGGTCTCGCCGTGCCCGCGCGAGTCGAAGGATAAGACACCGGCTGCTGGGAGGATCTTGCGAATCTCAGAGGCTAACAAGGCGAATGAGAGACCGGACGAGCCGGCGCCGTGGTGCGTTACGAAGAGAGGACCATTGTTGGTAGGGCTAGTTAGGTAGGCATGAAAGACGGCGGATGTAGGCTCGTGTAGGAGGTAGAGGGAGGAGGAAAAGTATTGGTTCCAAGGGAGAGGTTCTAGTGAGGCTTTCTTTCGGGGTCTGAATTGTTTCGTTCATCCATTAGCCCGTTCGGTAGCTAAAATCTGTAGGAAAAGATTGAGCGAGGAGGGAAAATATACTCCGGCCGTGCGAACAATGGTCTAATAGTAGATGTTGAAGAGGCTGATGAGCACGGAGATGAAGGAGTATCCGTTCTTGAATCTATGTCGTTCTCTTCCCCTCCTAGATCATCCTGCTCCTCTTCATCGTCGACCTCGTCGAGCGCGCCCAGGTGTGAATTCAGAGGCATTGGCGGTTCAAGGGGAAGCCTTGCAAGCTGGGATTTTTGGAAGGAGCGTTGGAGTTCACTCATTTCGAGCGGGTCACTCACTCGGTGGAAGTGGGTGGGTAGCGGGGAGTTATCGCATTGGCTGGGTTGGGTTGATAACCAAAGGAATAGAATTACAGGTTGAATAACAAGGCAAGGAGGGGAGCGATTGGAAGTGAATTGTGATTTATGGGAGGGTGATGTATTATCGAGGTGTAACACTGTAGAGTACTCGGTGAATGGATGGGTAGTCTACTCGTACAGCGTTATGTGGTGATTAAATGGAGGTTTTCATTGGGCGTTTGGTGAACTTATCGGTTTGGCGGAGTTCAGGGACAGGGGAAGGGTTCTCCGGTACGAAGTCAGTGGATTAGTGGTATCGGCAGTCGTATGTTTCATCACGCTGTGCGCATCCGAGGAAACATATGAGCACGACGTTATCATACATAACGTTTTTAACGTTCCGACGTGGCTGTGGCGTCCGAGTGTGTGTGTGTGCGGTATAACATGTGCGGCCAGGTTACTGTACATCTCAGCATCTGCTCTGCCCTATTATTGACGATAGTCTACCGGTGCCGTACGGTACTTGTTAAAGAGTATGCTACTCCGATATATCATACCGGCGGGCGCGGGGGAGAAGCAATATAATCCTGAAATTACAGAATAAAGAAATAGACTTCGGTGTCTCGATACAGATCTTCCAACTCCTGGGCCTATTGATAATATCCCCATAGTTTTCCCCTCGCAGGTTGAATTAAAATTAAGTAATAGACTACCCTTCGACCTCTCTGCCTTATTGTGATTTCTTCGCTTCCTCCTGCTCCTTGGTATCCTCTGCCATAGCTACTAGGACGTATGTGATCAAGACAACGTTCGCAACAACCGCTGCCGTAGCCCCAGCGAATGTAGTGTTTCCTGCACGAGTTAATGGTGTTTCCGGTGGTTTGCGCGCAAAACGTACCATTGAACACGGTGTTCACCGTCAAGAAATAGGAACCCAAGGGAGCGACAACCATTGCCAGGGTGAACAGGAGGAGCTTTGCAATGACAGATCTATGCTCGATTAGCCATGCTTGCTTCTTGCCGACGAGATAGATAGCTCACCCAGGAACGGCAGGACCTTTGGTGTCATTTTTAGGGCCAGGAACAATGGTAGCGATCTCCTCCTTCTCGGTTATCTTCTCTCCCTTTAGGGGTCGTCTGGTGGCCATTGTTTTCTAGATGGAGGTGTAGAATGGTTCAATTGACAAAGAACACGGCAATGCAAAAATCCTTATTGCCCGGTATCGCAGGATGGGAAGTTATTGAATAGAGTAAAGGTTGGGTGCTGTACAGACTAAACCAGATTGGGGAGTAAATTGCAACAAGGATGGATTGTATCTAGTCTTGGCAAGAATCGCGTCCTGAAGTTCTCTTGTTGCGTCCGGTTGCGCCTGGTGCGTCCCGGTGCGTCCTGACGGTCCTGATCGTTGTTCTCTGCCTCCTGATGCCCTCCTGATGCCTGCTGCTGTTGTCGTCGAGATCCGGGCGCGACTTCCTCACAATCTAAACTTTCTCAGAGATCTCGAGATATTCATTGGATATTAAGGGCTCGGGGTCACGGTACCCAACTACGAGATCCTTTTTTTGTTTCCCTCTTAATCAATAATTACAGACCTACCGATATCTCATTCATCCACTCACCACGTTCCTGACCAGCAGTGGAAAAGAAAAGAAAAAACTTCGTCCTTTCCCTAACGGCCCTTCTCATCCCCCATCAACGGCATCAGTACTTTGGGCAAACATCATATTCAACCTTAGCCCTTTTCTTTTTCTTTTAATACTGGTGCGTTTGATTCCCCTTGCGTTGTCTAAGAAACGTGAGTCGCCCTAAATTTGATTTCCGCCGCTAACATCAAAAAGTGGAGGATGGATTCCATCCCGAACAATAATACAACTACCGCTGCTAACGAGCTGCCCATTCCTGAAGAGGCTACTTTGCCCGCAATCACAGCTACCCCCACAAAACGTGGGAGACTATTCCCCTTCGGCCCTGGGAGTGACTTCAGCCCAAAGCGCCGCAAGATCGATGGGCTTGACACTGAGACCTTGGCCACTGACCAGGGTGAGGATGAAACTGCCTCTAGCGAAGTTGCTACTCTCCCGTTGAATTCTTCCTACTTTGATAGGCAGAAAAACGGTGCGACGGTAGCTACTCCTCCACCATCCGCGCTCTTGGTCACCTCCTCGCCCATCACGCAGCCTACCCAGCTGCTGGATCCCAACAGGACTCCCAAGGCGGTTCCTCCCGTTATTCAAGTTGCGGCATCGTCGCCTTTTCGAGAAGAGCTTATCTCGCCGGTCAGGGCGAAGCCGTTCACTAAGGCGAAACCGACATCTGCTGCTCTTCAACCGGATGGCTCTGTTAGGCCTTTCGACTTTTATCCTTCAAAGCCCAATGGGGTAGGGAGTGTTGATTTGACTGACGATGGACCCCACTATCTTGGCGGGTCCTCAGATGAAGGATCAGACCACGATATAAAACCAACATTTGTGGGGAGTGCACCGGCCAACAAAGTTGTACCTTCTGTCAGCGCTATACGTGGCCGCCGGGATAACGCTAAGCCACCTGAGGGGCCCACTAGGGTTGAAGAGTCTCCCGTCTCATCACGCAATCAGTTCCAAAAGTTCTTTTACAACCCGGTGGCTAAGCCTCAAAGCGCGCATATACCTTTTCAGGGCCGACTTGACTCTGTTAAGAGACCAACAACCACATACTCTTCTGGCACCGCTACCATTGCAGGCTCCCGCCCTCGCAGTCAAGCCAATGGTCACTTAGGAATTGACATCAAAGTCTCCGAGATCGAGAACAAGGGGTATCAAAACCATGTTAGGCGCATGTCAACCGTGCTTCCCTTAAAGCCCATTAGGGTGCTTTTAAACGCTCTCATGGAGAAGAAGGGAAATTACGATGACGCAATGGCTATGCTCACAAAGGACGATGTGGATAAGGACGATGAAGATGCCATCGATCTTACCATATCCGGCGATGAAAACCCTTCCGGCAGGGTCGCTCAAATGAAGACATCAAATCGTGCTGTAGCTGCCCCGAGAGGGACTATCAGAGATAAATGGTCATCTACACAGGCACAGGCCCAGGTAATCTCCTCGCCAGAGCCCCCACCCAAACCAAGAAGACGGCTGGTTAAGGGCTCTTCGAGAGAGGTGTCATCCTCGCCACCTGTGCTTGCCCACTCTGATGACGACACCGACTCGGCCGCACAATCCGATGGCAATTCGGACGAGGAACGAGCTCTCGAGGACAAGGTTTTGAAGTACGTTAATACATGTACCTTGAAAGAGCTCTCAGACATATCATGTACCGCTGCGGAAACTGTCAAGATTGTCATCTCCCAACGACCCTTCCGCTCTCTCGACGAAGTCCGCGCTGTCACAAGTGATATCGCCCCAATCAAAGGGAAAAGGTCCAGAGGAGCACGCACTCGCGCTATTGGAGATAAGATTATCGACATTTGCTTGGAGACTTGGAGAGGGTATGATGCGGTAGACTCTCTTATCGCGAAGGTTGAAGAACTTGGGAAACCTGTCGCAGAGAGCATCAAGAAATGGGGCGTCGATATATTCGGCTCCGCCGGAGCCGGTGGTGAGCTTGAAATCCTAGATATTAGTCCCGACTCCGGAGCTGCGCCACTGAAGGATTCTGCTATTGGCACGCCTACCGACTCTTTGGACGATGGTGATGAAATAAAAGGCGGCGGGAGAGAGAACCAAATTGGCAATTTCTTCAAGCAGCAGCCCAAGAACATGGCAGAAGGCGTCATCCTTAAGGATTACCAGGTTGTTGGTGTCAATTGGTTGAATCTCCTGTATGAGAAGAAACTCAGCTGCATTCTAGCTGACGAGATGGGTATCTTTTCCCCCTCTGGAAGTTGCAAGTATGATATGCTTACACTTGTTAGGCCTTGGGAAGACTTGCCAGGTCATCGCGTTTCTTGCGAGATTACTAGAGCGCGGAATTAAAGGTCCCCATTTAGTAGTTGTTCCTTCCTCCACTTTGGGTAAGCCTAGTCCTACATTTAAGCATGATCAGTACTTGCCCCAAGCTGGAAGTTCGAAAACAGGCGGGCATATTTTGTATTGGCACTCAGACACGCGCAGATTTATTTTTTTACCACATATTTCTTTAATCCCTATTTTCGAGCGCTTCTGGCTTGGAACAAGTAGCGGCAGCGACTGACAATTATCCACACAGAGAATTGGCTTCGCGAGTTCAAGAGATTTTGCCCAGCATTAGTTGTAGAACCTTACTATGGATCTCTTAAGGAACGGGCTGAGATGCGTATTTCTCTGTGCAAGCGGAAAGATTGGAATGTCTTGGTTACCACATACCAGCTAGCGACTGGTGATAGGATAGACAAGAGGTTCCTCAAGGATCAGTTCTTTAATGTAAGCCCTTGCGCCTCTGAAATACTGTATGCTGACATTCCAAGGTTTGTGTCTACGATGAGGGACATCTCCTTAAAAATAGTTCGTCCAATCGCTACGACGCACTCATGAGACTGCCCGCTGTTTTCCGGCTATTGTTAACCGGAACACCGCTTCAGAACAACTTGCAAGAACTTGCCTCTCTTCTAGCATTCATCCTCCCGGAGGTTTTCAATGAGAAGCGTGAGGATCTGGCAAGCATATTCAAGTACAAGGCCAAAACCACCGACAACGAGGAGTCGAATAGTGCTCTATTATCCATACAGAGGATTAAACGTGCCCGTGCGATGATGACACCATTTGTGCTGCGAAGGAAGAAGCAACAGGTTTATCTCCGATATGCCCTTTTGACTAATTATGCTAATAATATATGCAGGTTCTCAAACACCTACCAGGGAAGACGAGCCGCATCGAATACTGTGTCATGAACAAAGCCCAAGAAGCCATTTACAAAAACTACCTCGATCTAGCAGCAGAAGCAATCGCAGCGCGAGCCGCCGGTAAAAAGGCCTCTAAATCCAACGCCAATGTGATGATGCAGCTTCGCCAGGCTGCCATCCATCCGCTATTGTTCCGAAAGCATTACACAGATGCAAAGATTCTCCAGATGAGCCACGGAATCCTCGGAGAGGACATCTACTCGGACTGCAACCAACAGCTTGTCCTCGAAGACATGGAAGTCATGAACGACCTAGAGCTCAACAAACTCTGTGTAAACAACCCAAAGACGATGGGGAAATACACCTTGAAGCGAAAGGAATGGATGGCGTCCGGCAAGGTTGAGGCATTGACAAAGCTACTGATGGAGATGCGCGAGAAGGGCGACCGGGTCTTGATCTTCAGCCAGTTCACGCAAGTTCTCGATTTACTGGAACTCGTGATGACAACTCTTGGAGTGGGATTCCTTAGAATTGATGGATCGACACCGGTTGATATGAGACAGGACATGATCGATCAATATCATGAGGAGGAGGATATCATGACTTTCTTGCTCAGTACTAAAGCTGGTGGATTCGGCATTAATCTTGCCTGTGCGAACAAGGTTGTTATATTCGATAGCAGTTTCAACCCGCATGACGACGCGCAGGCTTCAGACCGGGCGCATCGTGTGGGTCAGACCAGAGAAGTTGAGATTATTAGGCACTCCCCCCCCCCCCCTCCACTGACTACTCACTCACTAACGATGTATATAGACTGGTCACCAAAGGTACCATCGAAGAGCAAATTCTTGCGTTGGCGAATACCAAGCTCGCCCTCGACCAGTCCATATCCGAGGATGACAATGCGATTGAAGGAAAGGCTCAGGAGATTGTTGCCATGATGTTGCTCAAGGTTGAGGAGGAAAAGGGGAAGAAGGTTGGGGAGGGTGGGGAAAAGGCTGACGATGGCAAAGAGAATGGTAGCAAGGAGTAGCCTGCCATAGCCTAGCTAAGCTCTTCTGTTTCTCTTCTTCCCCTTTGCGTTTTTCTTGGGTTTCATTTTTGGGTTGCGATCCTGCTTGATTTATTCACGTTTCTTGTTTTATGTTGACCTTGCTTGGCATCACCTTGGCTTATCCCACTATTTAGTCGCCTCCTCACCGGAGCATACGTATTAGAAGGGCAAGAACCACCGCGTCCCAGGCTCCTGGCTCCTTTGCTTAATCCCATTCTCTTCCTGCTATTTTGCTTTACTCGACTTTACTCTGCGATTGTTGAGTATGTACTTCTCTCTTTCATCACTGCCTTTTTATCTAGAGATCGTCTCCTTTTTTTCAACTAGGTCTCCTGGTTTGAGTTTTAGATTTCCTTTGCTTTTGCTTCACCGGAGGGGGAAACGAATGCATGATGTCGAGTGGATACAGTGGGTAATCAAGAAGGGAGAGGGGGATGGATGTATAACAGTCTAGTTTGCTGGGGCATTTGGTTTGCTTTCAATTCTTGTCTACGCTTGTTTTACTTTATTTTGCGCGTATGGTGAATTAGAATAAAGGTTCTTTTCTTTCCTTTTTCTTTTCTACTTTTCTGCTTGTCAATTTGGGGTGGGTCTGGATAGATGTTGCTTTGTTCAGAGTGGGATGATGAGGGAACACTCGAGTGAGAGGGGGGAGGGGGTGTAAGTTGATAGATTAGTTAGTAAGGAAGAAGCAAAGCAAAAAAGAGAGGGGTGATGTCATGAGAAAAATTTTCAATTTTTCGTTAATTTCCCTGGAAGATTTGACGAAGGGTAGATCGGCGTCTGAGTGAGTGAGTGAGATGTCGTGATGGGGTTAGTCGCAATTCACAAGGCTTGGGATGACGAAAGGAGGGGGGTTGCAGATATAACCACAGGTGTGCGAAGTCCGTCCCTGGTAGTAGGAATAGGTCCACCTGGGCGGCCCATCGAGGGCGCCTCCGGGGAGGAGAGACACCTCAGACCAGAACTACCAATGCAAATTCCCAAAATGCTGTATATACCAGTCTAGGCAATGTAGAAACAACCCAAACAGTGAGCATCTGCCCCCCAAGGGAGGAGCATGAAGAAGGAACTTACCCTCCTTCCCCGCCTCCTTCTTAGCAAATAGTGACAAGCCCCGGACGATTGCGACGGGGTAGGAGGGGAAGACTTGAGAATCTGGAGATGCTAGAAGTAGGATGCGAAGGGTTGTTCGGGGTATGTATAGTATAACATAATACTCAGACAAAATTGTGATGAGGGATTTCTTCACCCCAAAGAAAAAGCCTACTACCATCCCATCCCATTTCCTCCCGTATAAGAAAGAACCTTGTGGCTCTGGTATCGTGCACAATCTCGTATCATAATAATGAATGGATGGATATCGCAACCTTAGGCTGCCCAACCGGCCACAGTACAAGTACTACAGTGCGGTAGTACGGTAGTACAAGCTCTATCCGAGTGAGTGGGTGGGTAAAGATTAGTAGATAGTAGTCGTAGCCTGCCTCGCCCGCCCGGCCCGGCCCGGCCTTGTCTATACTATATACCTTCCCGTCCTCCCCAACAAGCAAGCTTAAAAAACAACCAAGCACAAAAACAGAACAATCCTCTCAACGATAAGATGAGAGTTGGGGAATTTACGCATCCTAAACTAACACTCACTCCTCATCCCCACGAAGCCAAAGAAAAGAAAAGAAAAGAAAATACCACCCCCCCCCCCACACAACCAACGAATTTAAAAAAACACCCCCCTCCGGTGACTCATCCCGCCGACTCACCTCACTCACTCACTCACTCACCAACCAACCAACCAATCACGAGCAAACGTGCACAATAAAAGGTTGCACGATCATTACCAGCGCCCCCAGTGAGAAACTTACCGTAACCTCCCGATTGCCAAAACCAGCAATATAGTCTAAAGTGCGCCCACACAATCACGTCAAGAATCAACAACGCGTCTTTCTTTCTCTTTCACGAGCGAACACATATAAAAATAAAAACGAAAATAATAATAATAATAAAAAGAGTTAGTTCAACTCAATTCGATAACCTCTCTAAACCGAGGTAATAATAGTACAGTAACAATACAGTATGCACAAGCATTTACAAACCCTCCCTTCTCCCCCCCCCCCCATTTTCCCTCCAACCGGACATCCCTAAAGACGTAAAAGAAGAAAGAAAAAAGCATCTAAAATAGTCGGTGATTTTAGCACAATGCAGCCAGACCAGCCCACCTCACCAAGTAGGAATGCGATGCAAGCGACACAAGGAAATAATAATTAATGAAGGGACACGGTGGAATGATGAACAAAGGAAGTATAAAAATAATAAAAGCCTTTATAAAGAAAATGAAAATGAAAAGAGTGAAGAGTCTAGGCGAGGCGAACACCAGTGCTCCCAAACCCGCCAACACCTCTAGCAGTTTCATCGAGTTCATCAACCTCGACGACTTCCGGGGTGGCGATCTAAATGAATTAGTTAGTCCCAAGTCCAGTCACACAAGATAAAGTGGAGAGAGAGGCAGTATATATGTACCCTCTCAAGAATCAACTGCGCGACGCGGTCGCCCTCCTTGACGACAAAATCCGAGTCGCCGTGGTTGAAGAGGAGAACCTTAACTTGACCGCGGTACTATTCCCCTGATTAATTTCACTGCCTGAATAGTAGCATGAAGGGGATATATACATCAGCATCAATTACTCCAGCGCCAACGTCGATAAAGTTCTTGGAGGCAAGACCGCTCCTGGGTGCGATTCTCCCGTCTACCAAAAAACAATTAACGATCTATAGCACCGGCCAGATGAGAAGGGGGGGGACATACAAGTCCCGGCGGGAATCATCATCTGAATATCGGTATCGACGAGAGCCTTTCCGCGGCCAATAATTGTAGTGTCGTGCGCACTGTTCATTCACTCACTCAGCCATCCCATCCAATCCAATCCAATCCAATCCACACGTCAGAGGGAACGCCAAAAAATACCTATATAAATCATATCCGGCCGCAAGTGCAGACCCCCTCGTTGGAATCCTAGCTTTGGCAGAAAGCCTCCTGATGCGAAGATTTGGGCTTGACTTCTCTCCCGGCGAAAAGGGAGTGAGGACCTTCGCTGGCACGGCAGGAGTGGATTTAGCGGGGTCAGCAGTCTTCTGCTTCTTCGGGGTTTGAGGAAGGTCCTCGGCCGACGGGCGCTTCAGGACACGTGGAGATGTACTGGTGATAACAGCAGTGGTGGTTGTTGTAGCTGTATCAGCAGTAATAGTGTCGGGGAGGGGGCCGTCGACGACAGGAGCCTTTGTGACGGCTGGGGCAGTCATAGGAGCGGAGACAGGTTCTTCCTGGGTCATGGTGATAATTTTAATTTTTCCTTCAATTGTCTTAAAGAATGGTTGTGGTGGTGGTTGTTGAGGTCGAATATTTTATTCTGGTACTTGAGTGCGGTGGTTGCAAAAAGGAAACTGGGAGACGCGCAGAATTTATTGGGAGGGAGGTTGGCGCGTCGCATCAACCCGCCATCTTTCGCAGATCTAGCGTGACAGTTTTGGGTAAGGCAAGGCCAGGTAACGACAAAAACCCCAACATCACGTAAAAGCAATTATGAGCATACCCCATTAGAAACCAGTTCTTCCAGTACACAACGCGTAAAGTGGCCTAGAGAATTGTAGTAAACCAGAGTAGAATATATCGTCTATATACACAACACAGTACAAGAACCAGATGGGAACCATCTATCAGTTGATATAGTGCCAGCACCGTCATAAAAACAATATCTACTGCTTGTGTCGGGAAGACGAGGAACAAAAAAAAAGACTGCGCGAAAGTCATCTCTCATTTCGCCTCTGAAAAACTTACTTTAGGACAGCAGCCTCATACCCAATCTCTGGATCCTTTAGTTCACTTTGGCACTGCACGAGCCGTAACTCTGAGGCCTTGGTAAGCCTAACAAATTCCTCACCCCCAACCTCAACCTCCCCCGCCTTGATCATCATCTTCTTTAGAACCCTATCACGGGCCAATCGAGTTTGGACAAGTACCAAGTGCATACTCCCTAGCACCCTCCCGATAGCCTTACATAGCGGTAGTTCCAAAGGCCCCACCGCATCATCGCACCTCCAACTCTGCGCAACCTCCAACGCGCCCTTTTCTGCCTCCTCACGGAACCTAGCCAGCGTAAGCGCAGCGAACATGTCCCCGGTGCCGGAGAAAAAGCCATCGATGATCTCGACGTTGAACACGAACTTCCGCGGGACGCCTGATGAAGTCGCGGAGGAGCCAGCGCAGAGCATCTTCTTGTCACCGTTGGTGAAGGTCACGGAGGTGATGACTACATGCGGGACATTGTAGACTCTGTGGAGCTCGGAGATGGCGTGTGAGAGAGAGGGGAGCGAGTCGACTTTTACGCCGGATAGAAGTCTGCTGGGCGTTAATATTCCACGGACCGTGGGAGGGAGAGAACCGGGGAAATGAATGCCTTACTCGGCTTCGAATTGATTCGGAACGATCAAGTCCGCCATCCCTACCAGTGACTTGTAAACCGGCAGTACCCCCTCGCTAACGTAAAGCCTATCCTGATCTCCCATGACGGGATCAAGTACTATTCCACCCCATCAGCTCCTCCTCTATGTCCCCGATACACAAGAGAAGACACATACGCCAAAAGCAACCTCCCTCCTTCCCCTTCATATCCCTCGCGATCTTCCCCACCGCCTCGACACACTCCTCGCTGGGTATGTACCCCGTGAGCAGCATGCCAAAGTCATCCAATCCACAGTCCTTGAGCCCATCATACAGGTCGGAGATCTGCCCGGCGGTGGTCCGAAACCCCTTCAACCGACGATACCCAGAATGGTTCGAGAATTGCACCGTGTTAAGGGAAGCGACATCCAGGCCCATCAACTGGAGAACGAAGGTGGTCACCGAATTACCGACGTATCTGAGAATGTCATCGTCAGTTTACTACTCATCGCGGCGGCGATGGTGGTGATAATCATAATGACGTTCGTCAACTAACTCACCCAGAAACAACCTAAACAAAACAGAACAAAAACAGACACCCCCATCAGTCCCCAGAAGCAAAAGAATCGACAGAGGAGGAAGGAAAGAAAAGGAGAGAAAGAAAGAACCCCCATACATACATGACTAGCAATCGTCAAAACCCTCTTGTCCTCCATCCCTTCTTCCTCTTCTTCCTCTTCTCCGTCAGACTCAAGGAATCAACGCCCCAAAACCCCAAATAGCAATTACCCCGTCTGCTGAGGCTGACAAACACAACAGCACGCCCAAAAAGGGGAACAAAAAGCGTTACAGCGCTTTCTCACCTCTACCGCAGCCACCAAGGGTAAGGGGTAGTTAAGTAAGCTTAAAAATAAAATTAAAAAAGTGGCCCGACGCTGGATATTGGGGGGTGGGGGAGGAAAAAGAAAGCCGTTACTCGCTAATCGTGCACGATACCATAACGGCACTGGAGAGAAGGAAGCGAGGAAAAAGGTAAAGAAAGAAAGGAGGAGGAGGAAAAGAAAAGAAAAAAAGCCACAAACGGATAGATATCGCATCGTATCGCCCGGCGGGCCGGTACCGGCAAGTGGGGTTAGGTAAGTAGTAGTAAGCAGAGCGTCGTCGCCAACTGTTACACGATGAGTTCCCAGAAGATGAGTGAGCGATCGTGCACCGGGTAGGGGAGAGAGGGGTGGGGGGGTGATCTGCGGGGTCCTGTATAAAGCTATTTTTGTCTATTTATTTATTTAGTTATTTATCCATCTATCCTATAGTATGATACTTTGTTTCGATTAGTTAACTCACTGCAGCTAGGAAAATAAGGAAGGTATCATATCATGGCAAGAATGTGCTCGAGTAAATAAGGAAAGAAGGAGGCCATCGCGAAAAACTCCCCCCACTCATTACCAAAAATCCCCATGTTGTTGGATGGTGGCCGGGGGGGGCACCATCTATGATACTAACTTACCAGTGTGATACAGTAGGCACAAAACAAATCTCTACCCATACCAATAAGATTGCGAAGAGCTAATTCTCGCGAGGCAGAACAAACTGTAAATTTAGTTCTGAAGCATGGTGCCGGCATTTGATTTGTTTAATTTTTCATGCTTCGCCACATTACTAGTACCAGCCACACAGCCTCGATCGCCCGAGCCACATACACCCCGCCGCAGGAAGAATAATGCCGAAAGGCAGCCCGGTAGGCGGATATTGTGCGAGCGACTGACTGACTGACTGACTGACTGACTGACTGACTGACTGACCCTGACCACACCCTCCCAAAAAACTAAAACCAAGCCCCCTCGCCCCCTTCCTCAGTGGGCATAACGCGTCATATCATATCATAGCCACTGGGGCTGGTGAAATCACATTTTTTCGCCTGTGGCCGTACAATGCACGTATAACTGTGGATAGAGGCGGGGGATGCTACGATGTTATCATGCCTGTATATTTGTTTGGCGGGTAAAAGCAATGATGGCGAGTCTTCTTCTAAAGCATCATAATATCATACTATTGAAGCCCCCTTTCCTATCTGTCATTTGTTTCATTGCTTGGCTCGATGACATGGTCTCCGTGTGCGGTACTGTACTGCACGATACGGTATCTCACACTGTCCTGGATCAGTCTGATAGATAGTACTCGAGTAGGCTAGTTCCCCACCCCCCCCCCTTCCAAGATCTTGATGTACTAGAACCGTAGCTCGGCTGGACGCAGCCCTTTCACTTTCCTCTCTTCCCCTCCCCTCCCTCCCTCCCCTTCCCATTTATTTTATTTTTTCTCATTTCTCCAGCTTTGTGGGTGATGGGTCTCATTCCCTCCGAGAGAAAGAGATAGAGTGGAGTGATGACATTGCACAACCCGTATCGCACCACAAGACTTGTATGGCTAAAGTCCCTCATCGAGCAAGAAGAGCTGGAGAAAAAAAAAAAAATACTCTTCTGCATGCTGGTGCCAGTAGTACTCGTAGGCCAACTTATCATACTGCTGGGACGCGGTAGCATCGATCCATCCATCCCTCCTTCCCTTCCTCCTCCTCCAATCAAATTACAGCAAAACTGAGCATGGTATGTAAATAAGCAAAAGAAACAAACAAACGAGCAGGCAGGCAGGCAGGCACAAGAAATCAGTCAGTCATTTCAATCATAATAATCATCCTTGTATCACGACAGGTTTTTTCTCTTTCATCATAGCAGGGTCCGCAAGATATTGTAAAGAAGCAGGGTAGAAAAAAGAAACTAGTATACATAAATAATTCACAGCCCGCTTTCGCGATTCCTTTTTTCCCAACCCCACCCCCCCCCCCCCAGAAAAAAGCCCAAAGCTGTAGGCTATCCTTTCCCGGATAGACTTAGCAGAAAGGAAAAACAGGAATGAAGTGAGATGGAAAGAAATGCACGTCCAAAGAGCAAACTCGATTAAAAAGACAAAACAGGAGGGAACAGCAAAGTTTAATGAGCAGATGAGGAAGGGAAAAAGAAAAAGAAATACCGTAATGACCAGACACCCAAACCCGGTAACGACAGAGCTAATGCACTCCCAACCAACCAGAACGAGAGACCCTAGAAGGTACAAAGTGTACATAAAAAATAAAAGTAAATAATAATAATGAGCACGCTCCCAGAAGAAAGATAAAAAGTCAACCGTGGATGGAAATCATACACACACCAAGCGCCAACAACCCAAAACAGGCTCCTGTCACTTGATGCAAAAAGCAAACACAAGAGCCAAGTAAAAGAATAAGGGGTAACCAAGAGACAAAATGTGAACCCAAATCTGCCAATACGTCTATCGTATCGCCACCTCCGTAGGCCCGAGACAATTTTTCCGTAGCAATTTTCTCCTCCCACTATCGGAAAGGGAGGGTTATATATAAAAAAAAGAAAACCCGACCATGGAACCGAACCCTAATTAGAAGAAACTATAAAAAGAAATAGAAAACACTTCCAGTATAAGCCGTAATCCGAATTTGCTCCGAATTCTTTGAAGAAAGGAAAGAACGAGTGAAACGACTCAATCACGGGTTTTTGGTGCTATGAACTTTCTTGTGTCGTCTAAGATTTGATACGACAGAAAATTTCCGGCCACAGCCATCGACCTCGCAAGCGAATGCTAAAAAGACAGTTGTTAGCTTTGTAGTCCTTGGGAAAGAGGAAGGGAAGTATAAGGTGGAATCAGGGCACTTACGCTTTTCTCCAGTGTGGCTATATGTGTGGGTCTGTAGTGAACTAGGTCTAGTAAACCTCTTATCACAAACCTTGCACTTATGCTTCTTCTGTGTGCTCGATGTAATCTTGGAACTGAAAGTAGTCATGAGTGCGCCTTGGACAGGCACGGAATGTACGCCAGGACCCGGTCTTGGGAGGGTAGGGCGTGGAGCTTCTGGCGTGAAGCCGGCGGAGTCTGAGTAGTCTGTTGCAGAAGAGTCCACAGATCCACCACCGTAATATCCGTTATACGATCCGGTCGACGAGATAGATGAATTGGCTGAGTGGCTGGGATAAAAGTTGTGAGAACCATCGGCCCGTCCTCTAGGTTGGCGTGACGCCTGGCTCATGGCAACCATCCCACGAGCAGAGTCGAGTGTATCTGAAAATTGGTGATGATCCGTGCTTCGAGGCGGTTGGGCCAACGGCCTTGAAGTCCATTCCATCAACGAATTTTGCCGTTGTCGTGGCGGCTCCACGGGTGAACCCAAAAACATAGTATTAGACATGGCTGGCTGTGACATGCGCCGATCGTTGTTACTCAATGGATAGGATGTTCTGCTGTGGTGGGTAGAGAAGTCTAATGTAGGTGCAAAGGAAGGCACGCTACTATACGAAGCAACAGCTGTAGGGGAAGGTGCCGAGGAACCGGACATGCTTATGTCTCCCCCGAAGGCGGAGTTAGCGCTGAAGCTCAACATGTCGTTCTTCATAAAGTCGCTATGGTGTGAAAGAAGAGTAGGGGAAGACATGTTCCGACTAGGGTTGGATGTGGGAATGCTGGCAGTCGTTGGGATGGTCTGATAGGAACTGGAAACACTACTGCTGCGCAGGTCCGGCTTTACTAACGAACCCAGGCCACCAACATCAGGGATGGAAGATGCGATTAGGTGGCTTTGAGTAGAAGCAGATGTCCAAGGGTTTGTAAATTGCACTGATCCCAATGTTGGAGGCTGGAAGCCGCCAAAGGTACTATGATGCAGCGAATGGTGTCGTTGTCTGTTGTCAACAGCCATCGCAAGAATGTATTTATGGAACTGAGTAGACGGGGAGAGACAAGGGTAATTAGTGAAAGGCAGCAACTAAGTTACTTCCGATAGTCTTTAACGATATCCAGGCGAGGGGTAAAGATCAGATTGCGCAAAAGACCCGATGATGCTAAGATCGTCCGAGAACAGCAGAGCGCAGCAGAATATAGCAGGTGAATAAGTGAGCGAGGAGGAAGGTCGATCAGATTGTGATTGCGCAGCGGGATGGGCAGGTGAACGACGGGGAAGACAGTGTCTTATGACAGAATTTCGAGGTGCAAGTCGATGGGTGGTGGATAGATATATTAAGACGAGGGGCCGTATGGAAGTGGATATCGGATGTGCACTGGGGAGTAAAAATGTACTCTGGTAGCTATCGTGTGTAAGCCAGGTTGAATTTTGGGAGAGGAGTAGAGTGTGGCCAGAAAAGCAGGAGGAGAAGCACGGTACCTTCGAAGAGAGGTTTCCTACTCTAGTCCAAAGGATATTCGGCGGATCGTCCAAAAAGGTTGACGAGGGGAAGAAGTCGCAGAGATGAGGGACGATCACAACGCAGCTGTCAAACGTTTAGCTTTGGACAAGAAATCTTTCTTTTTCCTTTTTTTTCCCTTTTCCCTTCGGTGCGGGAACCAAGCAAGATATTATTCTCAGAATAAAAAAAATAGTAGATATATATATCTCTCTTTTCCCTGCTTCTTCCTTTTTCTTTTTCTTCTTCTGAGTTTATTCCCTTTTAACGGGGAGGCTGCCTGCGTGCTTATGCGCCCATGTAAGTTAGTTTTTGGAAGAGAGCAAGTACCAAGAGCGACCTTAAAAGTATGGCAGCCGAGAAAGAAATCAGACAGAGGGAAATCAGCAAAGCAAAAGAGGGCAATCAAGCAAAACTGCCGTAGGAGCAGCAGACACTGAAGAGTAGGGTACAATACAATGCCAGCGAACGGTTGCCCTTCCCCCTCCCACCTCTACGGCAGGGATTGAGGGAGGGTGGAGGGGGGTGGGTGGTGATGGATGGGAGAGTGGAACGTAGGGGAGGGATGGGAGTGATGCCTGTTACTGTAGTGTGTGGATGCCTGTGCTCTTTGGCCGGGAGCCGAGAAGGGGCAAGCGTCGTACTAGAGCAACGGAGGGGAGGGTAGTTTCCGGTTTGCCCTCAGCAACCATTTCTGGGAGTTCAAGAAAAAGGGAGAGAGGAAATGAAAAAATGAATGGAAAAGAAAAACATTAAAAAATGAGCCCCGTCCGCAACGGATGTGCGGTGAGAGCAATACAGGAATATGCGTATGGTAAAACAAAAAATGTAGAACAGAACAAAACACAACAGAAAAACAAGCAAAGTAAGGCAGAGCAATGAAGTACCGTAGAATTCAAAGCAAAACAAAGCAACAGTGATGAAGGAAATCACCAAGGCCACAAGCAGCAAACACTCCCAAAGTGGTAGGACGAAACAGGTAAAGTAGATTTAAAAGGGGTAAACATGAACACGAACGGGGAAATTTACCTGGCTATCTTTTAAACTGGTCCAACTATTGGGGGCTGCGACGCAAGGAGACACCACCGAAATTTGGCTCCCGGCACCTGTCTGTTTCCCGACAAGTGGGGAAAATGAGAATAAAAATAAATAAATAAAAAGAGGCCGAAAGAGAGAGAAAGAGAGTCGCCGTTCAAGATACGGCACCCGAAAAAAAATAAAAATAAACGATATGGTAGCCACAATCTAATCCGCTCCTTCTTGTAGATGCCGATATCTTGGTACCTCTTAGTTCTCCCTGAGAAGCTTTTCTTCAATATTGGAACCGTGCTGTAAGGTCAGGGATGTTGTTTGATGTCGGAGATGTTGACCGCTTCTGATGATATCCGGCACCGCAGCTGATGACAGATTTGAGATGTTGAATGTGGACAGATGGAATGACGATGTCCCATAGGATTGGAAGTCGCTTCTCTGAAATGCTGAAACGATGGACACTCTTGGGCAAGGTTTGTACGTCCGCTAAAGACGATCTCTTGAGAAAGATTGGCAAGAGAAGAGGGGGAATGGAAGGGGAGCTCGAGAATAAAAAACCTTGACGGTCTCCTTCTTCCAGTCTTCTCGAATTTCCAAGTCTTGATCCCTCTTTTTTTTCTTTTCTCTCCTTACAACTTTTTTCTTGTTGAACAGACCCATCAATGAGCACCCACCGAGACTCGCCCGCTCAATGTTCTGAGAGACAACATTTTCCGAGGTGAAGGACCCTATCATTGTCCCCCTCACCCACATTGCACCACCATCATCCTCCCACCCTACCACCATACCTACTAGAATTTACCAGTACTCGAAGCAAGTTTTTCAAGTATTCGCGACAAGGAGACAGGTCAGACGCGTTATGCGACCAGTATGAAGGTGTTGGGGCGACCGTAGATTTCCTCATCTCCAGGTTTTTGGCCTGTTCTTTGCCCAGCGTCTGTGCTAATTTTGGTCAGCCAAGCAAGCGACATCGAAATAAAGGGTGAGAGGGCGGAGGTTGACAGGGCTGTAAATGACGATGGGTGCGGCAGGCACTATCTCAGAAGCAGGGGGTCCCCCGAGGGTGTGAGACCCTATGACGAAGCGGGCGGGATGGAGGATCAATAAATGCGGGCGCTGAGAAAGGGTGGAGCCGACTGCAAGCCCCCCGGCAGGTTAGCCGTTCTGTGCGAGTGTTAACGCCAAGATCGCCAAGGATTGCATACATCTTTCACAGACACACACACCACTCATTCGTGCATTTCATTCACCCATAATGTCACCTATGAAATTATACCCAGCACACACACCCTCTCGCACCTCACACAAGCTCACCTACCGATACTTTCCTGCACATCCACTCACACCCACGCACCACACACCACCCTGATTGTACTGTAACCACACAGAGAACACCGCCGCCGCTTTTTCAGTCCGCAACCGCTTGCATTGAACTCATATCACAAGTACTCATGTACCTCTACGCAGCACATCATCTACGAGCACTAGCACCGTAAACGCAACCTTTGCGCTATTACCCTTCGGATCGCCTACGACGAGCCCCGTAACTTTATTAAATATCTAGCACTGCATAACCCCTTTCACCCATCATCCCTCATTAGCAGCCTCCAACGGAGCCCCATCTTGATGGGAGCAACGGATGAAGGATCAAACAAAACGAAAATAATAATAATAGCAAAATATCGCAAATCTTATGCCTGGGCTTTTGAGGGCAAAAAGCTTTTTTGCCACCGATCAAATCGTCATTCATAAAACATGACATCATGTCAACAAGGTTATCTCAGTGCGGCACTCGAGTACCGGAACTTTTCCCGAAAGCCTCCCCTCCAAACAACCTTACTTAAATGAGTATATTTCTAAACGAACCAACAGCATTTGGGGAATTTTTTTCTTGGCATTTAGCTTCCAGATTTGTTATGAACGAATCCGTATTGGTCCTCTGATATTACTAAAAAGAGTACCCCGGTGAGCCTAACCTCACCATTGTAGATCTTTCCTTTTTGTCGTGCCCGTCTACAAAAGTCAGCAGAACAGTTGCCTATTTTTGCCCTGCGTCGGACCTCATGCCCGTTCCAGAGCTTCGAGAATGCCACACTGAAACAAACTTGAAACACTTCTCACACGTCATAGCGCGCCGGGGAAGGCCGTGCTTTTTTTACCTATTATTATTATCTCTCTCCCTCTTCGTCGCCTTTCCTCCCTTTCCCTCTTGTTTCCCATTCCATCCCCCCTGACGCATTGCCCTTCCGCCAGATGCGAACCCGGTCTAGCAGAAGAAGGGGACCGCAGAAAGCAAGAGCTCTTGTAGAAAGTGTCTCGATTGGTTCGCCCTTCCGAACTACCGGTACTGTATTGTGATAGGCCTGGACAAAAATGGATTCCAGGTTTTCCGAATGGAAATCAGCACCCAGGAACTGCGAAAAGAATAATATTCGGTTCAGACCAAGCCCCCATCCGAACAAGAACAAGTTAATTACCGATGGCGCTATCGACCACCTCTTTCCAGTCTAACCCCATCGGACGCTTGACATCCTTCCCCCTTCGACCTCCACTGCTCCCCTCCCCACTCACTGTTAAAGTTAGTAAACTTTTACAGTTGGGTAATGCTGGTGCATGCCTAGCAAGCTTTCCTTCTTTCTTTTTTTTCTCTCCCTTTTGCTGAACCGCGAGTTCAGGCTCATGAGCTCACGGACGACTACTGCTTTTTGATATGACATGTTCGAGCGCAGGGGGCGCTTGTTTGTGAAAAAGGCATATTCCGAAATTTAACAATTATATCCGATGTTTTACGATTCCTTGCATCCGTGAAATGAGAGACTTTTACAGAAGAGAGTGCCGTAAGCGTACCGTGCCTGTGATGAGGGATGTCGAGGATGCAAGGTTACTCAAGGGAATTTAGCGTTGTGATGCGAAGATCGTTATATATAAAGAGTATAGCGTCAGCGTCCTTGTATTTCCTGTTAGGATCGAGGCTGTTGGGAGAGGGCTCTGATTTGTGGGGTAGCCGTCCGTTTTCGAAACTGATGAGAGATAAAGCTGCGGAATAAGGACTCTTTACGGAATCATGATCTCGCCCTTTACTTTTTTGCTTCTTTTATATTTTTACTTTCTGGGAAGAGGGAAGTTTTTGGAAGTTTTTTTTTCCTTATTTCTGAATCCACTTTTTTATTTACTTTTTGGTGGTGGGGATGGTTGGTTGGGTGGATGAAGGATCTCAATGGTGCGGAGCAAAGGACCGGTGCCTAATGACTAAGACATTCAGGGCTACGGAACTGGATCGCGGTTTGTGTCTTGGGGTGAGGATGGCTTTTTGTGGCGTGCCTCTATTTTTTTTGTTTTCGAAAAAAAAGAATAGGAGGGGCTTTTTCTAGCCCGGCAGACAATTAGTTTTTCTGCCTTTTTCACGATTAGCGGTATCATACAGAAGCGATCCCGGCATATCAATCATTTCTGTCTATCCGGTAGCATACACAGTTTTCTATTTTTTCATACACATGCCGTATCATATATCTTTTGGCAGCGATCCAAACAATACTGCCCCCTCCAACTGCGCATACATATAAAACTCCCTGAGCGAACCTCATTCACCATGAATACTGGTACCGTGCATTGTTGTGAGGGAAGAAAAATGCATGGTACCAATAATACGAGGCAAAATGACACAGGCAGAACAGGCCACAAGAAAAATGCACACCACCATCGTACACACATCCATACATATAATACATAACCTACATACACACATATATGCATAGATACTAGAGCACATACACAACACCCATGCGCACAATCCTCAGCCTCAGAAGGGCGCGATGCTTCTCCATGAGATCTCTTGCGTCGAGGAGTATCAGTTTCGCGGAGGAGCTACTACCCTGCACAGCACACACACACTCTTCTCACCGCATAATTTATTTGAGCTTTCTACCGCCTCACTTCAACCAAATCATCATCCCACAACCTTTTACCGCTACCGTTCCCCCCAAACTGTTGGTCCGAGTACACAAAGTATGCATCCAGCGGAAGAGAGGGCAAGATTTTGTGTTATGGTACCGCATCGTACGGTACGCGAGCCACCGTACTGGCACCGTCCTTTCAAGCCGAGAAAACCCCCAGCACACGCCTGTTTCACCACCACCAACCATCCGGCAATTGGGTGACAACTCACGGCAGTTGAGGAGAGGAGAGAGAATGAAATAAATAAAAGATACGACTAGCGAGGTACCAGATCTTGTGCACATCCGTCCCGAACCAAAGCTTCGTCAACCAAACGTCAAAAAAAGCAGTATATACATTTTCGAGCCTGATCCCTTCGCCTCGAACCAAGCCAATAACCTCCCACATTACTGTAGACGAGCAGGCCCTCTATTGTTTTCCACCTTCTTCCAACTCCCGGGCTTTAAGGTTTTCCCGGCGATGAGGGGCAGACGAGGCGAGGAAGAAAAAAGAAATAACAGATAGAAAATAGAGTTGCCGGTCAGGAGTAGAGAGAATTCCCGATTATCCTACCTTCAGCCTAGTTAAGGAATAGAGGAAAAGGAGGCTTAATGACGATGGATAGACAGACCGCTGTTTGGGTAAGTCGAGATCCAGCTCAGACCGTGATATTGATGAACTTTGGCAGTTGTTTTTTTCCCCATGGTATCATACCCTTACTGCTTTCTTTTGGCTTCCCATCACTCATCTTTGGTTTTGATTTTCTCTCTCCTTTTCCTTCTTTTACTATTTCCTCCTTCGATAGATGGATGATACTCGAGCCCAGTGGTCTATACGGGTGTCATTCGTCTAGTATATCAGGGGTCCTAAGGGTACGAACAAGCGAAATGTACAGTACCCGTCTCCATCGAAAAGGATCCTTCGCCTCTATGGAGAACTCCCCTAGTCCCTTGCGACAATCTTTGCATGATCGTGGACGTCGCTCGCTCCTGTCAATCGACCAATGCTAAGACAACCTGTAACTGTGTTCACTTACGGCGGCCATTCCGGAGTTGGTTTTCTTTTTCTTTGCTTTGCTTTTCGCTTTCCCTCCTCGTCGTGAATCGTGATGAAGCGCAACAAATGAGAAACAGGTTCCCCGTGTTTATTTTCCTATTCTGGGTTCTATAGTACCGTACCGTACCTACAAGCTCAACCCTATCTCTAGTAAAGGAAACCTCAAACCTCTGGCGGTGATTATCGCAATATTGTAACATTTGAAAGGGAAGCTTTTGCTTTGTGGTTATACTCTCCGGCGCCTTCAGATGGGCGGGCGATGGTGGAGGTGTTTTCCCCTTCACATCTACTTTCCCTGTTTGCTCGCGGACACTCTATTTGAGGCCTTGTCTCGTGATTAAGTTATAGTGTCGATGCGTTTAAGCCTTCTCCATCATTTGGACATGAAGATGGAAAGGCTGTAACATACCTTACACATCATCATCGGGGCCTGGCTTCTTTTTCACGAATCATCACTCCCCTCCTCCCGCTAACGGCGGGGAAGAATCGGGGCGAACCTATTTCTATTATGCACGCCTACGCATGAAGTAGAAATAAAAAGCTTGATAGGGAGCCTCATTAATTCCGACCCGCCATCGGAGACAACATCGGAGGAAACAATTATCGGCCATGTGAAGGGCGCTCCTGCAAGTACACTGTCGTCGTTGATAATTCTAAGACTTTGAGTGTCGGGCGGAGATAGTACCCTATAGTATCGTAGTTATTTACCTCCGCTGAGATAATGAACAGAGAGGCGATGTTGTCTACAGGGTTGATATCTGGCACTGGTGTGCTGTACTGGGTACCATTCGCTTTGTTTCGATCAACTGCTCGCTCACGCTCGCGATGTGGTGCTGTGGCTTGCCATACCTATCATACTCGTATTCCAGCCCGCGGTATGGTACTGTATAATGATATGACTGTACCAAATTTAGGCTTTATCTTACTCTACCTGCGGGCAAATGGATAAAAAGGGAAAGCTTTTCACGAAATGTCATTCGCTTCCGAAGCCGGCGTCCGGCTAGATGGGGCTTTATAAGGCCAACTTATCGGGCGTGATATGGTACCGACACGACGGGTTTCCTGAGGATTGCGGACCTTTTTTTGTTGCTCTTTACCTCAGAATGAAATTTTAAGTACAGGGGGTTGAGGGTAAGTGAGGCGAGCCTGCTCTGGTTGGCTCATAGACCAATCGGCCAACCAAAGAGTCGAATATCAAGTACCATTGTGCCAAGAGTTCGCCTGACTTTTTTCCACTACGAATTTTCTAGCCAAGATTGGCTGTTCCTATGGTTACACACACGTAATTTCGGCCAGTAAACTTCGAGTTCGCCTCACTTACCGACAACCCTCTATACTGCTCCCGGTAAACGCTGTCGGGAACTTTTAGAAAATTTGCAACATGACCTTGCAATTCCTTCCTTGTTGGAGGAAATGCCTTGGGGCGTTTATTCGTATGCGAAGCTTGGCACCAAGGCTGCAACATGACCTGGCTTGATGTGCCAAGGGTTTTATTTGAGGCTCGGGGGGGTATTTTTTTTAATGTTTGATTCTGCGTCTAAAGTCAAGGGATGATAGGCTATGGTACTAGGCTTAGTTTAGTGTATTACAGTAATTACTTGTAAACTAAGCTAAAGCTTATCCTTCTCCTTATCCTTCCACTAAGATGCATGTCTTGCAGCCAACGATTTCAAGAGCAACAATTGTACTCGTAAGTATGATACCTGTCCCAGGTCATGCAGTAAGTACCCGAAGACAGGGGGGGGGGGGGTATTTTATATCTGCGCTCAAATGCTCACTTGAATCCCTGTTTCCTACTACAAGTACTTGATACTTATGACCCGGGACCAGTGCAGCAACACGAGTCCGTTATTATCACTTGGTCAGTCTGAAACGGCCGGATTCGTAACCAGGCACCCAGCGCCAGTGCAGGAACAACTTGAGCGTCGTGATTTGCTGAGAAATATTTCAATCCACTTGGCACGCTGAGTCATCCATCACCGAGAACCCGATTTTTCAGACCAGGCTTAGCAAGCCATTACCAAATCCAGCCCTAGCGCGCCTGACTGCAGATTTGAACTGTTTCACACTTACTGACTAAGGGGTACGAGTAACATATTGGCTGGAGAACTGGAGCTTGGCTCATCTATAAATAATGTTATTTGGTGAACTTCCTCTTCTTCCTCGGCCAGTAGGAGGGAACTGAAATATGGTTGAACCTCGCAGCTAAGAAGTTGGGATGAACGATGTGGAAGAGGGGGGAGGGGGCGGAAAAAAAAAACTGTCTTTTGGCTCTCCCTCTCTCTTTCTCTCTGAAAAGATAAATGAATGGGGAAAACATGATGGAGCTTCACCGGGAGTGGCAATTTCTTAACACCCTAGCGGGTGGGGGGGTTAGGGCAATAGTTCTTGCGGTGCGGCCTAACTGCGCTCACTGTGTTTTGGCGCAGCTAAATTCTGGTTTTTGGCTGTTGGGGACTTGCTTGGTCTTTAGAGTGGTGTATCATGCTAGTATGATAGCCTACTGTATCATATATTGGGCAGCTTCTAATAAAAACTCAGAAAATAGTAGTTTATGACACTTTTCACGTTTTCATAAAATTGCCTTTCTGGGTGTAACCGTCATAATATTATTATTATACCTTGATATTTGATCATACTTCTGCCTAGAAATCCAGCTATATACGGTTTGTATTTTATTATTATTTCACATTGGCTAGATAGAGTCACATTCCTCCTACCATAGCTTTGTTTCCCTCTTTGAAACGGTCATTCCCAACCTCCACCAACTACCGAGAAGGCCCTCTTCTCGGGAGTTTAGAACTTCGCGTTATAATGCATCTATGAGTACTATACAGCTGATACCGTAGGAGCCGTAGAGGGGGGAAGCGTGTAACCCACCTCCCACCCTCCCACTTCGTTATTTATTTGTTTTTGTTTCAATTGGAAGAAGGGCAGTCAACTAGGCCACAGCAGACTATTTTGAAGCCTCTGGAACCACAATTATTTACAGGCCAGACAAGCCACTCTGTGGGGGTTTTTTACGCACTTTCTTCCCCTCTACCCCCCCCCCCCCCCATCGCTTCGGGCGCCATATTTAAAAATTTACCCAGGATTTTAGCCTATCGTAATCTATCTATTATGCATGCATAATTATTGTTCCAGCTTTCCGGGAATCCGGGTTATTTCCCTCGGTTTTGGCTCCGGATGTCCTTTTGGTAAATGGTACTGTGCTCGAGTACTTTTGCTTGGAAACCGTTACCCTCAGTTGCCGCGCTTGTATCGTGCTCGCCCGGGAAACTCTTGGGATCTATCGGAGTATCGGCGGGATTCGGTTGTGTTGGCCTGGGGTGGGTTTAGCTTGGGGGGGTTATATGATACTAGAATTAGGAATGCCAATTGTGAGATCTAGCGCGGGCTGATCCTCCTCGGAGGAGTTTTTTCTCTCTCTTCCTTTTGTTTCCTCTCTGGATCCGGGGATCGCTGAGTTGGCGGAGATAAGTGGACTTCAGGAGGGGTTTTTTTTTTTGCGGTAATGCGGCTGTCGTGAAATGCGCATGGTTTGCTGGGGTGAGTGGACGGTGGTGGTGGTGGTGCAAAAACCGTCGCAACGCATATCGCTTCACAATTACTTGCATAGTCTACCTTTGGTATTTTGCATTTGTTGGGTCAAAATTACTAACAATTATTACTCCCAATACACCTTTTCTCTCATATTAGGTCACGGAATGTTGTTTATTTTTGGTAGGAAATACGGTAGGTGTTATGGATTTTACAAGCCATGAGGCATGCAGGGCTGCACGGCAAGGTGCTCTATGATGTCGCGCATAACTGACAATCCATCTATCCAATCCCACCCACCGGCGCCAATGAAGCATACCTGCAGAGGTCGGGTTATCGTGTTGAGTGTATGGGCAGTGCCCCGGTTTGAGTTAGGGTTGGTATTGGGGTCATTGAACGGAGAGGCGCGTTTCCGACTTCAGGTGGAGTTGTTGCTCGCATGATGGGTAATTAGGTATGCAGGGCTGTACGGTGTAATATTTTGAAGGAGGAGGTTGTTTCGAAGTTTTATTGCAAGCTTGTCGTACCGGGTTTAGTAGCAGGTTGTTTGTACTAGTACTCGAGTACGGTACTGGATTCTTGTGTCTAAGCCAAGGATTGGCATCCGTTGGCCCCAAGGTACGAACGGGCGCTGGTACTGCACGCACGGTATCGGCAGTGACGGGTTGGTGAGCGTGAGGAATACAGATTAGTACAGTGTCCACATAGGTGAAGCTGATAGCACTGGGAAGAATTGGTGTTGCTTCATTGATTCGTGGTTGGTCATGGCTGCAGTATGCTGGTACTGTACCCGGGTTTTGCCCGCCGTTTTTTTATATTTTCTGTACGACTTTTGGAAGGTTTATACTTGTAGGGACATGCATCCCGATGGGGTATCGGCAAATTATCTACTCGAGCACAGTACATACCGTGGGGTGCAGCACTTCACAAGGCCTCCACGACGGCTCCACCACACGAACGTAGTACATACATGAGGGAGCCTAAGCACGAGCACAAGCACGAAGCCCTCTTTCAACGGCCCACTCTAGTAATCTTCATCCTGTGGCTATCCTGATCGTCTATCTTTGCTTGCTGGGAAGAACGAACAAAACAACACCGAGGACAGCGATAATAATAATGATGGAAGGGTTTATTCCTCCCTCCTCCTCGCGTAAAACCTCGGACCCTGGCAGCACTCCACTACCCCACTACACCCCTTGATATCCAAACGCCATATTATACACCTGGTGCAACAAACTCGACGAGTCTACTCGAGCCTGGCGACTACAGTGCCAGGGTCATGTGCGTGGGAGTTGCATAGGCGATCGCGTACATGATACCCGGACCCGATGTTTAGGGGAGGGTGGACAGGTAGTGAACGATACCGAATGTAAGAACTGCCGGCCTTGAGGGTGGGGGTGAATAAGTGTAGTACTGTATTAAGATCGTAATATGGGGAGTAGGAATACCTGTGATTGTGATAGTATATGATAGGCTGCGGGACTAGAGTTCTCAGATAGCCTAATAGGGCTTTATTGTTTACTTGATTGCTGCGCTGAGCTACCCCTTATATGATGCATCTATGATTCAGTATCAGAATCTTTACTTATTCAAACCAAATGTCATGATCCAACTACTGGGAGCAGGGGGCACACATTTTTAATGCCTTTGGAGGTCCAGCTAGAGGTAAAGATTCTTCTGCCCCCACTGCCTCAGGTTAATTCGAGTCCCACTCTAGAGTACAAGCAAGGTATTGCGAGCCAAAGTTCCAGTAAGTGAGCCACAATCACAACTCCCCCAGACCTCTACCATGCTAGGCACAGCTGCACCACTGCCGTTCCGTCCCATAACTACGCAGGGCAAAAATACTCTTCAGTATGCGCCGTACAATATTTCCAGGAAAACCCTGCCAAACCACGAACTTTCCCATCCGGATCCCGGAGTTATGCAAGCATGCATACCAGCCTACACACTCACCCTATGCTTTGGTGTTCACATACATGCATACATACAGGCACAAAATCCCGTCCTAGGCACCGAATGATGGATCTACAGAACGGTTTCTGATTGTAGGATTTTGAGAACCATCTTTTGTTCTGTTTATGATGCATGGCATGGCATGGGAGGCATGGAAAGGGAAGGCTGGAGGTGCGTGGCTGCATGCATGGGGCCCACGCATCCGCTTATTATTCCTATTGTACTAGTATTTAGTGCCAGGGTGCTGCGTGACTTTAGGATTTGGGGAGCTTTCTTGATCCTTTTTCTTCCTTTTCGCTTTTTCGGATGGATGGATGGTTGAACTATCAGCTGCAGTTCCTTCTTGGTCCCCGGGTTAACTTTGTCAGGGTTTTGACACTATCGTGGGGGTTTTGGTGATTTGCCTTGCTTGCTTGCGCTATCGTAAAGTACTTGTACAAGTACTGCACGGAATTTTGTAGCACATTGAATTCCCGTTTTTTCTTCTTCTCTTTCCCCACCCACACTTGTTCTCTTCTCGCGCAATGGCTTCATGCCGGCAATTGAAGATTGGGGAATTTTTTGGATTTTTGATAGTTTTGGATTGGGCTGCGATACGAAGCTTCATCGTGTTGACAGGGGAATTGATTATTATTATGATGCCTTTTGTAGGATAAGTTGCTTGATTACAGGGGAAGGAAGGTTTCAGCTTATTGGTTGGATGGTTTATGTGTGTGACTTGGATTATGATATCTTTCTATCCCAGGGTTGAACGGGATCAATCGATGATCGATTGTTCGATTGATTCCGTTTGGTTTCGAATTCGACTGCTTGGTGGTGGTGCTGCTGGTGGTAGTAGCAGTAGAAGTGATGTGGTGAAGTGGGCCTCTCCTGTTCGGGTTGTTCGGTGGGGTAGGCGGGTGCTTACTGGTGGTAGGTGGGGAAGCCTATGATACCAGCTTATTTCAGCTTACCCTATTCATTACTGTAAACTCCGCGCCACAACCGGAATTTTGGTATCCGGATGGTGGGATTAGGGTGTCTCCTAGTACTGCCCAGGCTCAACTTCACCCACCAATCGGTTCATTAGATCACTGGGAGACCCCACCCTATTACTTGTCCATCACGTACTGTCTTACCAGGAACCCTTGCAACTAATTCTTGTTGCTACTCGAGTAGGTACTGTTAGGCCCCCTTTTCCTTCGAATCTCGGCAGTTGATATTTCTTCTGCACCACATACAGTGAATTTTCATCGGTATGTTCGGATAATCCAATATGGGATGGCGAAGAAGCAGATCCAGAATGAGACAGAGAGGCTGTACTTGTAAAGCACGATGAGCTTTCAGCTAAAGGTACACTAGCCTGACTTAGTTTTTAGTCAATAGTCAGAGTGACTGGATGAGAATGGAAGAACCCTAGTCTACTCCCCTCGGACGGCCGGCAATCTGGCATGCGCGGAAGTGAAGGTTTGCCACTCCGTCCAGTGAGTCGTTCTAGTGCTGGAGAACCGGCTACTTTGTATGGGTGGTGGTCCGGTCCGTCAATGATTCACCGAATCCACCAACAAACTCCAAACCCCGGATTTCTCCCCCCCCGAGACCCGAGTTTTGGATTGCTCGCGCTTGCTGGATGGAGATTGCCTCATTCTATCTCTCATTCTTTTTTCCTTTCTACTTTCTACTTTTTGATACAGGTGGCTGGTTCGTGGGAGATGGGGCTGTTATCGTTATTGTTATCGATTTGTAAAATTATTATTGCTTTGTGCTCTCGACGCCTGACTATTACGATATCATCGCTAACCAGCTATACTCTACAATACGCGTACTACATAATGCACGAACGGGGTGTCAATAGATTTCCTGGCTTCTATACGAGATAGTGGTTTTTTAAGTATATGCGGTAGGGAAAAAGACCACCCCAAGGAACGGCCGAGAAGATGGGGGGATCATCACCCATGCTAACTCAGATCATGTGGGTAAGCTTATCATAGAAGCTCCACATTCTCCTACCCTCTCTTCCCCACTCCCCTGTCGTATTGTACGTACGTACTAAACTGTATTCCCCATTCTTCCATGATATCGATATCACGAAGAGTATAGTAACGAGGTTTCTAGCTAGGTAGAACCAACCGCCTATATCCCCGTCCCTCGATAGTTCTACCAACTCAACCTCCACCTTGGTACTTCCATTACCTGCGGAACAAAAGGAAAATCCTCACTTATCGTATTATACGAGGAACCCACTCGCTCTAAACAATAGGCCAAGTTAACGGCTGGGACATTTTTTTGAGTCCTTCTGCCAGCGCCAGCTAAGCCTAACCAACTACCACAACTGTGTTTATGCTGAACTGTCTAATGGGGCCATTCAGTCCAGCTCTACCCCCTTCTGGCTCTACAATTCGAGACAGTTACAATATACTGCATGCTCTGAAGTAGAGACTTTGACACTTTCAAGGCCTTAGCCTTTATTCCGCGAAGGTGGGGTTGAAGTACTGCGCCAGTCCAAGTGTGGGGCTGGTGTGGTTGGTTTCTTGTGTGAGAGTGAGCGGAAGAAGAGGAAATATCGCTTGGCTAAGTTTGAAAGGGAGGACTTTGATTTTTCTAGAAAATAGATAAAAAATCCTGACCATCGGTAATAATTCGCGTCGAGGGTGCTGTCTGCAGTATCGTATTGGAAGATGGAGGAGAGAAAATAATGAGCTGAAAAGGTTTGGTTTTTCTTTTTCTTTTTTCTTTCTGTTTTTTTCTTCTAACGGCGTTTTGGGCGTATGGGGGGTACCGGTACGCTGGGGGGAATTTTCAGGTGAGTTTTGTTAGCAGCGCCGTGGGACAAAGCCAACCAGAGAAGGTGGGGTGGAGTTAGGCATAGCAGGCAATCTACTGCACTAGTAGTAAGTATTACGAGAGGTGGCAATTGACTTGGGTAATTGAGTGAAGGTGAAAGGAATGCGATATGTGGACAATAGAGCATTGTACAACGCTCTACAGAATCCTACTCCACAGTGACTGGGGGTAGATAGCCATGTCAGGTCAAGCGAATACAGTAGGTAAGTATTTTAAATATCATAGCTGGGCATCTGAAATCTCTCGCAATACTGTACCAGGGAAAATCATACTTAGCTTATGGTCCCTGGATATTAGCTGAGAGATCGCGACCGCATCTGCATGCGCAAACAGCAGAAGATATGGTGCTGGGATATGCCAATGACTTTCCTTTTACTGAACGGAGTTACGGGCAGCGGGTATAACATTTTTTTCTAGACACCCATAGCTCGATGCCTATATTGAGCATCAATTCGGGCCGAGCCCCTAAGACATGTTGGGCTTACATATGTTTGCTTTGCACAGTTCAGTCTGAACTTAATTGTCTTCTCCTGCTTGGCACAGCGCAGTATGTTTGGCTAAGGGGTTGAGGGAGGTGGGGTTCGCATTCCAGATATATGCTTCCGTGTCTGTCTGCCTTGAGCGGGAGAGCATTGCGGCTGGGGGTGCGAGCAGCAAGAAAGACAGGAGGGGGGGGCACGGGAGGGGATTACTGCACGAGAATGGCCAAGGTGTGGTAAGCATGGTGGTCAAGATACAGAGTACGGTATGGTACTAGTACAGTATGGCACTGTAAGTTCGTGCATGCCCCACATACCTGCCTAGCCTAGAGCTTATTGTTACCAATCCTTTACCCTTCCTACTAGCACTATCACCGATACTACGGTACTATATCCTAGCCAGCAGATATCAAACCACCACCACTACTAATGGGACCGAGCCAAGGGTATGGGGATTCTTCCTGTTTCTATTTCGCGGTATGATATGCTGCTGTCAAATCGGGTGGATCTAGGCGCAAAAAAAAAGGGCTAATCGACAAGTATTGGTCAATTGAGGTATCAAAGGGGAAAGATCCCATTTGTCCGGAAAACTTAAGACAAGCTTACGGTGAGAACTGAGAATCTCGCTAGGACGTTGAAGTTGCCTCTCCTGGTAAGGTCTGTTGCATTTTTCTTTTTCTTTGTCTCAACCGAGGACCGAGAGGCTTTTTAGCTGTGTTTTCTCCCTTAATCCGAAGGGGGAAATCCTAGACGTCCTAGAGTTATTCTTATTCATTTGTGGTATCATACTTGGTGTCCTAGTGCACAGAGCAGTACGGTAAGTCCCTCTCTGACCTCCCTGGTTAGACTACTCCCCTCTATCATGCCGTGATTGACATATAGCGGCAGCGTCTCTGCTAAGTGAGAAGCCGCATTGCCATAAACACATCTAGTTGCATAACCTCCTATTTCCTCGGTTCCTCGTGTATAGTACTCGTACCGGTGGTCTACCCTACCGCCACTACCCGCAACTAATGTAGTAATTTCTTTCTTTTTATTCGTTTGTCCCTTTTATCCGTCTTTCTCGGGGGTTTCTTCCCCTCCGCCAACCTCCCCTGACCGCCCGCCTAGTGCCCTCCCACCTGTCATCTCACCGCGTACGCGCTATGCGGAGGGATTGCTCTATCGGTTATGTGTACTCGTACCGTGTTGTCCGGTGCTGTACGGCACTGGGTTGGGATGTCGGCATGTGCTTAGTTGGTATCACGTGTAACTGATGGATTGGGCCTTGTTCCGTGAAACCCGCGGGGGCTCTTATTTTATTTTTTGTTTTGTTTTGCTAAGGGTTTCGGTACTCGCTCGAGTGGTGGAATAGCTTCGGGGTTGTTGTCAAGAATGGGTGGGTGTCGTGTGATATGATATGATAGATTGATAAAGTGGGTTCCGCCCTGACCACTGGCTCATCCCGCTTGGGGTTCACTTGGATAGTGATTTTTCCTGCATTTTTGGAATTTTCAAATTTGCACTGAGGAGGTTGTCATCGATGGTTTTCGTGGTATTTTGGCTGGTCTCGCAGTCGTACCGGCGGCGGGACTGTGCGCCCCGACTAGGCGCAAAGCTGTGAGGGTTCAGCCTTTTCCATAAAATCACATCTCGCATCATAGCACTCGCACGAGTATCGTTACGGCTTTGACCCTGAACGCTTGGGTGTAGGACTAGCCTAGAGGGCCTGCCCAGTTACTTCTCGCACACACATTACCATGGTCATAGGACACTACACCGCCGTACCCAGCGAAACCACTCCTCTTCAAAGCCCTTCCCTCCCTGTGTAAAAAGCACAAAGAGAGCGCTCATCCACCCCAAACCCCTTCTTTTCCCCTTCTCTTCCTATGATACTTTTACATTTACCGCAGGGCACGCACGCGCCTGCAAGGACGCGGCCGAAGCGTGAGCTGTTTCACGTAAATTTGCAGAGTGAGAATTTGTGAAGATGTGTCTACGGCACTGGGGCTAGGATGTACGGTGGCTTGGGGGGTGCTTACGCTGGCAGGTAAGTTACTACTGCAGCAAACGGGGGTTCGATCGATCCTAAAAGCACTGGTATCGAATCCGTTACTGTGCGTACCCGCCATCTCTCGGGACTTTTTTTTAGGATTTTTTTTTTGCCGCCGGTGGTCGTGGTGTGGTTGGGGTTGTGCCTTATGCTGTGCCGTTAGCACTCTGGAAGCTGTGGATGGATGGATGGGGCGCTATGGCGTGATCTCCCGATTGATTGAATGCATGGTTGGTGGGATAGGATAGGATAGCATGGGGTTGACTGGGGGGTGTATGGCGTTAATATCGTACATACCGTTAAGTGCTTGCCTGCTTGTATATATTATTGTATCATACCGGGATTGCTGGAGTAGGGTATTGTCCTGTATTGTCCCCTCCTCCTCCTTGAGAGGTATATAATGTATCTATTCTTGGAATTGTGTGTTGCTATTTGTCTGGTCTACCACCTTACTTCATCCCCGCATCATATTGGTTCCTCAGAGTGCCTATTCTACCCTGAGCCGGGGTATTGCTTGTGTGGTATATCTGCCTGGTTTATGGCTCTATAGTGCTCGGCTGTGTCAGGCTGCAAGTACGTACCCCAGCTACGGCATGGCGGATATCTAACGGCTCGTGAACGCGGCAACAAGGGCGGTGTGGTCCAGCGCTAGAGTGCTAGAAGTTTAGATTAAGCTTCACAGTGCTGGTATATTGCGTCAAGGATCATCCAGCCATGTTTTCCCGGGAAGGAGGCGTGAATTGAGTTTGTGAAACGCTTGGCGCCATATATACATTGGTATTGTTATATCTATAATTATTATATCCTGGTTGTCAAGTATGATAGCTTACTTGGCCAAGGGATATCCTATTGAACCCAGTAGGTCGCTTTCTCGGTGGGAGATCCCAGTGGTGAAGTAAGGCTTCACCGATTCCTGCCATCAAGGGGAGTTAGGCACTGTACTCGGGCATTGGGTTCAGTCCGTGAATATTCCCAATGAATTGTCGGTTCTGACATGTAACTAAGCAGACAGATTGCCTAGGGCAGGAAGGGATTCGATTGGCGCCTTGAAATTTGACTGAAAGAGGCCCGGTAAATAGAACTAGATGGATCCGAATACCCTCAGCTGACTGCAGCAGATTCCCGAGTCCTGGCCAGGCTCTCCAAGGAACTTTTAGCCGATTTAGCTATCCCTTGATACCTCTTCTCCGTCACTGGCGATGCACAGGGCTCTGTAGTATTTGGCTGGCTGCTGGTGATAGACCTATTTGCCTGTTGTCGAGTAAGCCTGGGTTCTCATTAATTTTCTGAGGCTTCATGTATCTCTGTGAAAGAGTACAGAGCCGGAAGACGCAGCTAGAGCAGTAAGTATTATAAGTATTTCAACTGGGGCGAGATATAATATCACAGGATTGGGGTGTTCATTTAGCAATCATCATCACCAATAAGAAACGCACCTGCCAAGACCCTTTCCCCTGCCCCCATTCCCGTGATAATAATTTCTCCTCAGCCTAACTCGCCAAATCCTTCTAGGGATAACTTTAACCGATGGGCGAAGCCCCGCCCTTGCCCTCCCCTATTAAATGCGAAACCTCTCTCTGCCATAACAGACCAAGCGAGGCTAAGTTAAGTTCTCCACAGGACATAAGTTACGCCCCACATGCGATCGATACTATGTTCGCCCCATCTTCTCCACATCTGTTATTAATCAATCGGGACCCCACTTGTGCAGTGTGGCGGGGATCTCCCCTGCAGGCCGCAAACCAAAACGCCTTCTCCCAGGCTTATCTCCTTGTGCGTCGTTGCTAACCGAGTGATCATTTGTGATATATGAGTCTCATTTGAGGAGGGGGGGGAGGAAGAAATGCGGGGGTGCAGTGAATTAGATGGATGTCTGGGTCGGTATTATTTATGAATTTGGGGGCTAGGGCGCGAGAGGTAAACTTGAAAGGGCGTGCTTATTTTTTGAGGATTGTTGGAGGGGGTGTTCCGAGTTGCCCGCACGTTATCTGGAATTTGTGGGGTAGTGTGGGGGATTGTGGTGTGTCTGTGTGATAGGTGTACTTTCGATATTAGTGGTCAGTTTGGGGTGAGTTTAATTACGAGGGCAACGGATCGTGGTATTCGGGGGGGGGGTAACTTTGGACCCCGTGCTGGCCTAGTAGGTTGGTACTGACTAGGGATGCCGGTCATATCCCGACTTTGTGTCTGGCATCCGGGTTTGGCCTGATTTGGGTAAACAGACATTCCTCGTGGGCCTCATTTGTGCATCGCCCCTCGTCATGTCGGCCTGACCAACCGGCCTCCCAGTTAGAGCATATTGCTGAGCAGTATACTGCCTTGTATTGTAACTCTCTAGAGAGGGGGCGCCGCTGTTTCTAGGTGTGTGTGCGCCTTGGTTGGGTTCATGAGGAAGCTAGACATCGCTGGGGGAAAAAATACTCTTGTTTAAATGTTCTGCAATGGCGAGGAAGGGGAGACCGAGGGGGCTGATGTATTTCTACAATTTGAATTCCTACGGACATACTATAGTAGAGCTTCTGCGGCTGGTTCCCCTGAGAGAGAGGGATGTTTTACGAGTGATGAATTGTGATGAGTTGAGGTTATTGGGTGGTGATGCTCGTGATGCCTGATTTGAATGTTAGGCGCAATGCCCCGAACGAGGTTATTATAAGCCCTGAATATTGTATTGTGGTGCTCTTCTGCAGTGGGTTTACTAGTGTGACAGCCGCCGTACATGAGTAACCCATCATTTCTTTAGTGTTGTTGAGCCCATAGACAAGAGTGTGCCATTTTTTGTCGCCGAAATTCTATCTGTGGCCACTTTGCATGGGGATTTGCCTTAGGGTATCGATAATAGATGTTTATAATCTCTCTCCTCTTGAGGATCTATCGGTTTTAATAATGCGTCCAATGCTTTACAACAAACAACAAACATACTAATGATATTCAGGCTCAGGCTAAAGAAAAACAATCTAAAACCATCTGCCGGAAAGATAAGAATTCGTTCCCAAGGCAAATGTTATGTGAGATATCATACCTAGCTGGCACAGTGGTTGATATGCCAAGAACCAGTTAGCCACTGTCCAATTAGAAGGAGTCTAGGAGTTCAGTTCCCCCTCAGAAATGGGCTAATATTGAACAATCCGTCACGTGGGGCAGGAGATGCAAAAAATCCTGCCTTATGTGAACTGGGAGATTGAAGGCCTCAGCCTTCCCCAGTAAGGCTGTAGGGCGAGTCAGTCCTGCTACGAGGTGGTAGAATCTGACTCTAGGCCATGATCCTGGGAATGTGGCCAGGGATCGGCGGGGTGGCAGAGAAGAAAGAGCAAGAATCTCTTTTTTCCCTTTGATTTGGAAAGAGGAAACTAGGGTCCTGAATTTTGTGCGGACTCTGGTAGGAGGATGACTGAATTGGTTTGTGGGGCCATTTACCGTCGAGCCACTTTTCGCCATGGATGGCAATGTGGACATACTACATTTCTCGAAGGAGAAGGGTAAGAATGATTTCTACTGGTGAATGATGTGAGGTCTGTCTAGTACCTCAATAGTTGCAATAATGCTCGGGCTTCTGCTGGAACTTTTCCGAGAATTTTGCTTCCCTTGGATAGGGCCATGTGGCCATATAAATGAAAGGGTGTCTGTACCGGTTGAGTAAGACAATCGTTGGGGATTCCCATCCCTGGTACTTACTTTATATTGTGTAGGAGATCCTACAAGTATGATGCGGCGACATCCATACACACCCTTAGGACGTCGGATCGTCGGACCCTAGCGAATGAGACATAATCTATCCCCACAGCTGCCGCCACCTTGGCCAAGCTCGTGGGGCGGGAAGTGGCTATGACAAGATTTCATTCTGGTTATAACCTTTTCAACCCTTCACAGGGAATTACACAATACGCGCAAAGAGATACTGTACTGTGCGTGATGTTAGCAAGCATCGCTCGGGACCCTACCACTCGGTTCTGGACCATCTTGCATCACGAGCGATCACTCGTGTCATTGTCCTAGGCAGAGGGGGAGCTAGCTGTCTTTACTGACGTCAGGCAATTAAGAATATATGGCACAGTACCCCACAGGACCACAAGCCCAGTACCATGTTCTCCAGAGTACGGGGGAGAACTGCGGGCGATTATGCAGTTCACTGGTGAAATATCAAAGTAGCAATGTTGCTATATCTTGCAGGAGCTTTAGATGAATGTCCCCCTGGACGTCCGCGCAAATCCTCGGGGATAGCTGAGACGCGAAGTCCAAGTTCCCAGAAGCTTTTATGGTACCAACACACTGTTTCCCGCTGATCCCGCTATTCCCGCTGTGTTTGTACCTCAAAGAATACGTACGAGACTGTACTGGTATCATACTACCGGAACAACCCCAGCTACTACGCTACCAGGCCGTCAGTATGCCATTCTCTACTACCCGCATGTTCCATTAGGTCATGTCCTGAAGTGGGCGAAATGACGTTTTTAGATACTGAAACTCCTACTCCTAGAGATCTCCAATCGCCCGGCATTACATGAACTTACGAGTGAAGAAAATAGTGGGACAAACCCGGTCACCAAGATATGGAATTTTCGCACATTAATATTAACTTAGAGTTTGGCATTGGGATGAAGAATAATTTCATACACTGATCTCATTGCTTCTCTTCGTTTTGGACCCAGATGCCACTTCTGCTCTACTAGTTATATCGAATAGGGCTGGGACATGGAAATTCTCCCCTTTGCCACACCAAAAAGTGCCTACCGGTATTAGGCAGTGAGTGTTGTTGGGGATAACTTCGGGTCGGGCAGTTATGACTAGCCAACACTAGTCGACAGCAGCCGACTCGGTAAAAGTGTCAATACTCCTGCGGTCACAGTATATCACGCGATACAACAAAACCCTTTCACAAACCCTACTAAACTGGGGACCTGAACCTCACATCCAGCCTCCACACAAAAACTCTAGCGCAAGAAACCTCTTGGCACTACCTATAAAAACCATCACCCCCTCCAAATCTCCTTCTTTCCTCTCCATGGAACTTGCATCACTGTTGCGGAGGAGCTTTGCGACTGTGACGACAGCCAGAGCGCCTACCTGCCGGGAGTGTCCCGGCTCCCACGAGCAGTATTTACCGCTGCCTACTAAGAGCCTGTTTGGTAAAAAATGGGACCGTTCCACTGGCGACTGTTCCTCCCATGAAAATGGCCTTCTCTCAATTTTGAAATGGAAGGGAGAGGGTAATTAATATGGGGGAACGGAACAGGACCATTGTACCCAAGCAGGCTCTAACAGCACGGTAACACACCTCGTACGGAGGGTGCCTGATAGAAAGGATACTTTAGAGGATCATGAAACTATATCATGGATTCGGCTATCATCCGTCCAACGAGGGTTGGCTAACAAACGGATGGCTCGTGGGACCCCAGCGTGGTTGACACCTTGACGTGGTGCTGGGGCTTTATACTAAGATCAACCGTTGTAGACTTGGGTATAGTGATAGATTGTTTTGTATTGGAGGGGAGGGGTGGTAATATATTTTCGGGAAAATCCTAGGTTTGCTATGGCGGAGGGTAAGATTTGCTTGTATGTATTGTAGTTAGAGAAAAATAAATAAATAAAAGGCCCCTTTCACATCTAGAGGAGTTGCAAACTTTGTTAGTTAATAGTAATAATGCAATACTAGAGGGAATGATAATAGGAAAAATATATCTGCTATCTTATGTGTTTCCTATTCAAAAAGGAACATTGCGACTCTATGGGATTTGGATTCTACACTTTCGACCTGAATAGTGTAGTGGAAGAATTCTCATAATTTCTGTCTTGAATGTCTAGGGAATTACCTACCCTAGCGGATTGGCTTTTGCTGATTCCATATTCCTTTTCAGCAAGGTGTGAATGCTTTAGATCACCCAGTCTTGATGTGAGATTGGGGGAGACGGTACTGATGACTTTTAACACTGGGATCGGAAAAATGGGTTGCCCGGTGGGTACAGCCGCGTTCGCAAAGCTCTCGTACCCTCTCGAGTACCACGAGTAATTAGAAATGCTTTACTAACCATCTCCCTTGATTATTCAGTATAATAAATGGTGACAAGGGTTTACAATGCCCCTAGGGGTATATCCGAAAAATAGTTATCAGAAGGCTTCTTGCTGTCCTGTTGTTGTAAATAGGTATTGTTCTTGAGGTACAAGGAGGGGTGCGAGAATTTTGCGAACGCGGCTGTATGTGCAAGCACTACACATTATTAAAACTTTAACTTTATGTACCCTTCGGCGAGGTTATGATATGGGATCAGGGAGAACCAGGCTGCTCTTTGGCGATAGTGGTGGGGGCAATACTAATTTAAAAACCTCTATAACCAGCCAAAGCCAATCGAGGGCAGCCAACGCAATAAAATTTTCAACATTTCTGCAGTCACAGTATATCACGCGGTACCCCAAAACACTAAAGTTCTTTTATGAACCCTACCTAAGTAGAGACCTAAACCGCACATCCATCCTCCACACAAAACCCACAGAGCGAGAAACTTCTTGGCACTCCCTATAAATACCATCGCCTCCCTCCAAATCTCCTTCTTTCCTCTCCATGGAACTTGCATCACTGTTGCGGAGGAGCTTTGCGACTGTGACGACAGCCAGAGCGCCTACCTGCCGGGAGTGTCCCGGCTCCCATGAGCAGTATTTACCGCTGCCTACTAAGAGCCTGTTTGGTAAAAAATGGCTATTCCACTGGGCGACTGTTCCTCCCATGAAAATGGCCTTCTCTCCATTTTGAAATGGAAGAGAGAGGGTCATTCATATGGGGGAACAGAACACCATTGTATCCAAACAGGCTCTAACAAGCACGGTAACACACCTCGTACGGAGGGTGCCTGACAGGAAGGATACTTTAGAGGATCATGCAATAATACCATGAATCCTGCTATCATCCGTCCAACGAGGGTTGGTTAACAAGCGGGATGGCTCATGGGACCCCAGCGTGGTTGACACCTTGACGTGGTGCTGGGGCTTTTAAACTAAGATCAACTGTTGTAGACTTTGGTATTGTATTATGATAGATTGCTGTGTCGGAGGGCATGGTGATACATTTCCGGAAAACGATCAGGTTTCTTACTGTGAAGGCTACTAAGCTTTATTTGAATGTGATTGAAGAGAGAAAATAAAAAATAAAAAAGCCTCTTTCACATGTAGAGAAGCGGCATGCTCTATTAGTTAATGTCCGTAGTGTAATGCCAGAGAGAGTGATAGTAGGGAAAAGGTACCTGTAATCCTATATTACTCGAGTATTTCAGGGCACCTTGTCCTAACATGGTATGGAGATCAGCAATTTTTCTTCGAATGTAATAGACAGGCATTCCTTTCACAAGAGCTTTCTAAAATCTATGTAGGTATTGTAATCCCCAGAGATAATTGAAGCTATCTATGCAATGTCTTGAATTTTAAATATTTTTGGGAGGTTAATGATTATCCCAAATACCCCCATTTTTTTGGTGCGGAATCTGGTTCCACAATTTTCTTCACTCGCATGAAAGGCTTGATATCTACTTATCGAGTGCCCTCTAAACCTGCCCGCGATACACATTTCCCTGTTCCCAAAGACCCATATTTCTCATTCGGATTATTGAAAACTCGCAGACCTTCAGATAGCTTTCGCTATCATACTTAAAGTTCCCCTCGGGTACGCCCTTAGGGCACAAATTTGGGGTTACCACAACATCAACTTTTTTCAAAACCACCATTCAGACAACCCTCAAACCCCGTACTCTATCTTCGATTACCCTGTAGCCATAGCCCCATCTCCATATCGAGACCTGTCGGTCAAGAATTTCACTATAAAAGGGGCCCTTGGGAGCTCATCTCTTCCTTTCTTCTTCTTCCTCCTTTCATCATTACAACTACAACACTCCATCTTCACCACTGCTTCCATAACCAACCCATCGCAGATTATGCACATACTCTAGGGCGATTCTCTTTCTTTTTATTCTGACATTGGCGTGCTGCCGAAGGCTCTTAATAAGGTATGTACGTAAATATCTGCTGCTGGACCGTCCGGGGTCCCCGTGTGCGTTAGAGTTGTCCTTGCTTAGACTTCTGCTAACGTCACGCGGACCTATATATTTCCCCTAGGAATTTCTTGAACATGATACCCCAGCGACCCAAG
>Ga0307509_10001056_pt1 | contig 47168 bp, 39 predicted proteins | sample 10_EM_MG_FD_202245 | JGI IMG/M metagenome (GOLD analysis project Ga0307509, IMG submission 202245) | Populus trichocarpa ectomycorrhiza microbial communities from riparian zone in the Pacific Northwest, United States - 10_EM | ecosystem: Host-associated > Plants > Roots > Unclassified | place... | reverse complement strand
AGGGAATGCATGTTGCCAAGCTATGTTGAGACAATTCTTATTACCTTGTTTGGCAGAATGGGGGATCAGTGGGTGAAACATCGCATTTTGCTGGTATAAAAAAACGTTGCTGGCATTGTATAGGGGTGGTCTGAGATCCGCTGGTATAGAATAGGTTTTCCCGTCTCCTTTGAGGAAGTCTTGATACTGCAGGGTGCTGTGGCACAAGCAGGTTCTGGCACTCGATTACCATGGCGGTATTGTGCCCGTGCTCCACTGCAGTGCAGTCTAGTTTAGCCCAGTCTAGTCTAGTCTACGGTATTGCACCACAGCCAGACGCCAGATGATGTCAGTCCACCTCCACTCCTCTCCACATCCCCACCCCACCCCTCCCCTCCCCGCTCCTCCCGACCAACCACCGCAAAGGCCCGAATAGGAGGGCAAATGCAACTACGACGTTGTAGTTGCCTCTCTTAGTAAGGCACCCTGCATACTCCTTCCCTTTCGTCTCAGCGAGGGCTAAGTTTGCCGTATTTCCCCCTCCTGCAGCCGAGAAGGGGAATCCCGACGTCCCCGCATATTTTCCTTCTATCCAGCTTCTCACGGTAACCAACCAACCGATAAGTGTATAAAATAATAATAAAAACTCCCGAACCGCCCAGAGGATGGATGCTAAATTACTTCCCGCCCCATCATCGTCATCATCATCGCCATCGGAGACTAGAATACTGACCGCAGGATACTCTCACTGGCTCTATTCACACCGCTGCATCTGATGAGGCAAGTGTATTCGAGTGACAAGGCATGAGCAAGGGGGTTTCCCGACATGCGCGTGTGCATGCATGTGTGCGTGCTGCATAGTAGGGTTGGGGGCAGCGGTGATACCGTGCGGTAACCTGGTACCGTGCAAGTATCGTACTGTACCTACGGCGATCACAGTACATGCGGGTAGCTGGTACTGGTACTTGAGTATCGGGACAGTCTTGCGGTAATCGAATTGGGTTCGTTGAGCATCGCTTTGGACTTCCCGATGGGAAAAAGAGGGCTGGGAAGGGTTTTGTCTTAATGTGAATAGGTTTCTACAACCGGGGGATGAGAAAAAGGGCTCAGCTAAGGGTTCTTCACAGGAATTCTATTACGTTTAAAGTGCAGTACTATGGGCGAGGGAGGCTATTTACCGCTGGCTGGGAATGAGATATGGGAATGGGGAACGGGGAATCGTTGAAGGGGAGTGGGTGGGGGAAATATGTAAGGGACGATACAACTCGGCGGACAGGCAGGCATTCCCAGGGAAGGGCTGTTCGCATGCGCATTCCTAATACAAACACAGGCTCCTCTGGGCACCGATATTCTGGATCTTCAGGAGTCAACTCAGCTCGGGATCGACGATGGCGACAGAGTAAAAAATAGGTTTTTCGACACGGCATCGCGGGGTAAAATTTTACCAGCGAGGAAAAAAAGAAAAGAAAAGAAAGAGAAAGAGTCAAGTCCATGAATACCGATGGTTTATTTTTCCAACAATTTTGACACAATTGTTGTTTCCTTTGGCGCACTGTTTTTCGGGTTACTTGGCCTTTGATGAGGGAAAGGAGGCTTTCCGGGTTAAGGGTTGAGGCTCTGCGGAAGCTATTTTAGCCACGGGCGGCAAGTCCCGTTCCCGGAGTCCTGATTGACCACTTTAGATGAGCCTTCGCGTGCCAGAGCTAAAGCCGAAGTGAATTCGCAAAGTCTTTGAGCAACACCTTTCGCCATCACCACCAACACCCTCACCGCCCTCCATCTTCAGACTCATCCCAGACGACTCTCAGCTTCTTATCTGCGCCGTGTTGAACCCCGGTACTCCGGTGTTCGCTTTGCCTCCCCACTGCCGTCATAACAACAAAGTATAACCAACCAACCAAAGAACCGGCTACCGATCCATGGACCCGATGCCCAACAATGTAGACGAGGTTCTCCCAGGCCTATTCCTTGGAAAGTAAGCTTTATCAAAACCCTCGTGGGCAACACAGGCCTCCCCAGCGCCACCCATGATGTTATCCCTATCCCGCTAACGCAATGCTCCCAGTCTCGTAGCCGCGGAATCGCTAGATATCCTCAAAACGTATAACATAACACACATCCTATCACTAACCCACGCCCTTCCGGAAATTCCTGAGGGGGCGGGTGTAATCCATCGGCACGTTCCGGTCCTCGACACCCCGACACAGAACATCCTCTCCGTCATCGACATATGCCTAGACTTTATTACCGAGGCCCTGAGCGGGGAAGGGAATAATATCCTTGTACACTGTTACTTGGGAAAGTCCCGCAGCGGGGGCGTTGTCGTTGCTTATGGTAATTACTCCTATGAGCCCCTCCCGGCAAGGACTAATTCGTATTTCCTAGTCATGAAAAAGCAGAACATTCCCCTCGCCCCCGCGCACGCCTACGTCAAGTCCAAGCGTCCGCTCGTGCATCCGAACCGCGCGTTCAGGAGCCAATTGGAACTCTGGGGCGCATCCGGCTACGACTCTACCATCCTCAATGGCTGCGAAATCGTCGACTTTGGCTTCGGCGATGAAATTCCCGTCGTGCATAAGAAAAAGAGGAGTAAGAGCAAGCGTCACGGTCGCGGTGGCGGTGGCGCTAGCGCCTTGGACTCCCAAGCTCTCACTTACGAGTTGGGAGCGGCGGAGGGAGAGGTGAGAGTGAAGGAAGGGTGGGGGATTATTCATATGGACGAGGTTATGAGGGCTTGCTTTGAGAGGTGTCTTGATGAGGTTGGGTTTGTGAGGAAGGATACTGAGAGGTTGTGTTGGGTTGGGTAGAAAACCTTTAGCATGGGTGTTCTGCAATATATATCGACCCTTTGTTCTTCCTTTTTCTCTTAAGATGACGCCATTTATTCTTTCCCCCCCGCTGTTTCTGATTTGGTTTCTGTGGCTGAGCGAGCGGTGGTGTTTCTACAGGGGTGTTTCTTGGTACATGGGGTCTCACTCGACTCTTGTGTCTGATGTTGAACGTCGGGTGCTCTCTCATCATTGTCTATGATTACGGTAGCGGAAACAGGGTTTATTTGCTGTACGGAGTCTTGCGCTTGGGCATATGTATCTAGGTTATTGCTAGAGTATCTTTTGTGAAAATCATCTCCGATAAACACCGCGAACAAAATTGCTCCTCGTTTTATGCCGCCCCCCTGACTTATGGAGTCTAAGGACAAACAGCGCAAGCACTTTCTGATATATTCACTGCGAGATTCATTTTTCCCTTACACCAACTCTTACAAGCATTTTACCATACGCCGAATGAAATAGGCGAGATGTGGCACAAAGTACTATTACCCCAGTGCAAACTTTGAAAACTGCAGACGTTGTATTCTGCCAGTCGTACCAACAATCGAAGAAACACCCCTACTCTCACCCACCATGTGGATCGGTGCTATGTGCCTTACAGCATGACACTGCTCTGCACTTGGCAAACCCGCCAAGACCTACCCTCTAACTAACCAACAAGCCACATATCGTAAGTTAGTCCACCATTCCTAAAACGGGTTGGGAATATTCTTGAAGTGATTAGTGATAATCAAGTATCATGCTGACTTAATATTGCAGCTAAGAATAGCTTACCCAAACCCACACTTATTACTGACCGAATGCTAGATAGAATGCTACCAGGAACTTTTGGTAAAGACGTGTTTATCAATGATAGGCGGGCCGGGCCGGGCCGAGCGGTTTTGTGCCCACGCTGTGGATTGGGCAAGTTTGTCTTTTGGCTGCCGGGGTGGGAACGTTGTTCAGCAGAGAGATGCGCCACCCTCCGCATAAGTTAGTAAGACAGCTAGTGCAAGGAATGCGTCTATATTCTTCATAGAACAATATGATGTCGGTCGGTTGCGCCCATGAGCTATGCTCTCTCGCCTAATATACCGGCCTAGCAATAGATAGGCGCGGGGTAGGCTGCTATCGATGTGAGTGGGGAGAGGGAGGGGGGGTAACTATTCTCTGCCTGAGATATGATAGTGTGTATGGGGGTTTCAATGCAGATCTTTGTGGGGTTTGGAACGCCCCTGTGGTGAGATTGTTTGAGGGTTTAGGTTGGACATGGGAGGGCGGTTTTGCGTGTTGGTAGCGGGATCCTGCCGCAAGGGTTGTTATCATAGTAAGGGAACTCTGTGAATGGGAAATCAGTTTGTAGGGGTTTTGTCAGGCAGGTTGAAAATATTGAACCTAGCCAGCTTATATCGTATCATAGCTGGGAATTAAGTGGCCTGTTCAGCAAGCCGTGATTTGAGATATCGTAGCTGGATCTGGAATTGTGATTTGGAGAACAACCTTCTGCTAAACATGACTCCAATTTTCAATTTTCCCTATCATAATTTGGGGCTGACTCTATGAGAAGATCTCAAGACCCGCGCTATGATAGCCCTAAATGTTCACATGAGCAACACGATAAAATTTTCCCGGATCATGATTTGAAAACGCTACCCGGCCGGGCGCCATGGATATTTCAAATCATGACCTGGAAGAGGCTAAATCTTGATTTGAGATAGCGAGCAGCCCAAGTTACCGCTTGCCAAGCAGGCTCTAAGCGCTTCGTCTTGGCCTGGTGGGGGCAGTGGAGTGGTGCTGGGAAGCTACTTGAAGCTTATCGGGGGTGGGGGTCTATTTTCTACTGTCTATTTGTATAGTGAAGTTGTAACTCAGCCATAGCTCGGAGATATTCTTGCCTATCCTATCTATGAATTCTACTTACGTACTGAACTAGGGATTTGGAAAGCGTGGTCTGTTAGCCCGGTAACCGAATCAGATGCCGTGGTGCTAAGTTAGCATAGTGCAGGACGGGTCTTATTTCAACATCATGTGTTTTCCTAGCTGTACTGTATGTACCTATCCTGCCTCTGCCAATCTTATCTATACCTCGCTTTGCTAGAAAGAAAGAAAAGCTATTTATACAAGGCAATAAATAGAGAGAGAGCACCTTATTAGAGTAGAAGCGACCAAAATGTCTACAGCCCTCAGGGCAAACAGCTACCTTTCCAATACAAAGGAAGCAAAATAAAATTTTCATTATTTTCTGCTATCATACCCCCTCCGATCGCCAACCTTACGGTCTAGAGTCGGGTTCTGCCACCTCGTAGCACGATTGATAAGCCCCGCAGCACTATTGATATTAATGAAGGCTAGGTTCTCCAATCTCCCAGTTCCCATACGGCAGGACTTGAGGAATTCTCAGTTTTCCTGCCCGACATGACGGATCGTTCAATAATAACTCGTTATAAGCGTGGGTTGAGCTCCTGTGCTCCTGCTAAGTGCGACAGGGGATTAATTGGTTCTTGACATGTTAACCACTGCGCCAGCTAGGTATTTCATGGGGTGTCCACTTGGGTACTAATACTTATCCTACTGGAAGCCCAATTTTGAGATTTTAATGAGCGGGTGGTGTGTTCCTCCCTAAGTTGTTGGTACACAGACTATCTAACCAGATCTTCTCCGTCTTTTATTATAAATCCTATGCCTAGCAAGAATAAGAACCCAGTAAACTAGGCTGAAGGTCACAGACCGCCCACGAATGAAATGAATTATTTCCACCTTCTTTGGCACAGTAAGTGGCCTACCTCGGTCTATTACGGTATACTGTCTACCCATAAATTGTGCGCTGTCCGTATTGCTCGATCAGGTTGCTGCTCTATGCTCGGAACCTGAAATTGCTCCTCCGCTCTTTCTTGCTTGCTGGAAGCAGACCCCCGCCACTTGCTGAGGGCACTACGACACTGAAAAGACAGGTGGAATGCAGGGGGGGAAGAGAAGGAAGTTTTATAAGATGTGAAAACCCCCACAACGAGCCAAACATTATGGAGGACCAATGCTTAGAGGGGCGAGTTCCAACGCTCAAGGTTATTATGATAAAAGTTTTATTAATAGTGGTTGAGTTTGGAGAATTGTATCTTACTTTAAAGTCTAGCAGTGTCATCAATGCTCTGAAAAAACACAGGCCTTGGTTGGCTGGTTGGCTAGTCCGATACCAGGCCGGGAAGGGGCGGTTTGTCGTACACCAGCTGGGCAATTGGGAACCATCGCACACCCATCCAACAGGAAGACCGACGCGGACGTCAAGATATTTACCACTTATAGTAACCCTGCGCGGGGAATTGTTTCCGACTTTACCAGGGACTTGGGGAGGTTACACCAGTGTTCGGATAATTGGCTTGTTATAAGGAAACTTAATCCATCAGTATCATACTTTCCGCAACATGAACTCCGATGCCAAAAGACCCCATCACCCTGCATCAAATTTATTGTGCGATATAACCTTTTCCAGTATTATACCCTACACCTATAATCGGTGGTAAGGTATCAATTACCTACAGCACCAGTTTTTGGATGGTGCCATAACCCTCAGATTGGGCGATGCTTAGACAGGGGCTTCCCCAACGTTAACTCCACAGCCCACCCGGCAAAACCCTAGCCTTACGAAGCCTACCCAACAGGCTCAGTAACTAATACAGCCACCCTGGTTCACTCCGTTAACTGATAGAAATTGCCCAAACGAGAGGGCAATACCGGGCTACATTAGCCTATGTGCACCCCCCCCTCCCAATCGTAAGGGCCAAGTCCAAACCATCCCCCACGAAAGAAAGGGAGGACTGAGCCATGAAAAAGTATTCCTGAGATGGACCGCAAGACCTTACAGATTCCAGGACCTTTGGCACACATCCAGACCACAAGGAACTCGTGAGAAATCCCCCCAATATTATCAGCCCTTAAGCAAAGTCACGAACGGTCACTCGGTACCTAGAGGCTGTTCTTGTTGTGGAAATATAGAATTGAATGATAGTACAAGATAACGAAGAAGTAATTGATTGCTTGAAGGAAAACGGAGCACACTAACTATCTCAAAGAGAAGGGCGAACGGCCCCGATATTTTACCATTTGGGGGCAAGACAAATAGGTCGAGCGAACAATAACAATAACAATAAAAGAAGAATGAAGGAAATGCAAGGAGGTATCTTCAATAGTGCCGGAGGTGTACTGTAGATGTGTGACAAGGTTTGATGCAAGGGGAAAAACCCATAGTGTGAGTGACACCACAGTAGTGCCAGAAGTATGTTTCAACAGTTCTCGCCCTCATAATTCAAGATCAGAAGGACGGCATCAAAGCGGCTGGTTTGATAAGAGAAGAATGAAAGAGAGAATACAGGAGATATACAGTCGCACCCCGCTATAACGAAGTCCAAAAATTCGGATTTTTTCGTTCGTTATAGCGAGGTTTTGGAAGAAATTCCTTATAGCGGGGAGACAATTTGTATGGGGACAGGGGGTGTAAAATCCCAGAGAGTTCATTCGTAATAGCGAATTTTCCCGTATAAGCGGTTCGTTATAGCGGGGTGCGACTGTAAATAAAAGAAAACTGTAAAAAGATATAATATTATTTGACCGTTCCTGTTCACATTCGGATAGCTTCTTTTTATTCAGTGGGCTGCGGGGCTCACAAACCACCGGGCTCCACAGGCAATACTTCTCGAACGCGGCCGACAGCAGGTACCTATAGGTATGATAGCCGCCAGACAAACTAGGGAGTTGCACTGGTGAGACCGTCCCGGATGCCCCACCAACCGTTAATCCCCTAGCCTCCTAATACTCCAAAACGCCACACGGAGATCTCTACCAGCTCGTAACCCCTCCTAGTCATAACCGTTAACTCTTATCCTTCTGTGTCATATTCACCTTGTCGCTCCTTCATTAGCGCGGACAGCGAGACCGCAAACCTGACTACATCGTCCCCGAACACACTCCCCCCCTACTCCAGCTCGTTATCTACCCATCCTTCGCCACCCAACTATCCTATCCACTCCATCACCCGAACAAAACAGCTTCTTAGCAAATAGTGCATCTGCGTCTGGTGAGATAGCGCTGCTTCTACTACTGCGGGCTAACTGCACTGCATCCGTTGAAAAGGCAGGCAATAATCCGAACGAAAGGTTCACACATTGAAGCGAACTAAAGAGGGGAGGCCGATTAAATTGTATGCAAAGGGGAGGGGAGGGGAGGGGGAAGGGAAAGGAAATATATATGAAGAGAAGACGTTTTCATAGCTTGTACGCTCTAGTGTGTTCTAGCACTAGTATTTACACCTCTGCCGTCTGCCGCGAAGACCCCGAGTGACCGCTCATGACTTGATACATACATCCCGGTGGGAGTTAGAAGAGAAGCTTGTTCTCGATGGGATGAAGAATGGGATGGACCTTGGTAGTATAGCTGATCGCCATGCGCGGCGGATAGGATAGGCAGATAATGAAGCAGAAAGCTCGTATTGGTAACACGCGGCCTAGTATCAGGGAACGGGCCGCGCGGACGGAGGGGGTCTCTAAGACTTGTTGTCTACGATAGCGTCCCGCGCACGCAACTATAGAGCGCAAATAACTGCGAGGGCCCACGAAGAGTGGACGGAGGCCAGTGGCTCTTTAGGACTGCTCACTTCTACAGAGCGGGGGTCGAGGTATATAGGCGATTAGCGAGGATAAATTAGCATCAAGCTATCCCCCCCCATCTCCCAGAATCATACACGAACCCCACACTACCTACATACCACCCAACTAATCTTGAAAATCTAACGCCATCTCCCCAGTGATCGCCTTGGTATATCTCTGCAGCAACTCCAACTGCTCAACAATATCCGTCAAAGCCGATGAATAGGCATACTCTACCGACCCCCTACGTTAGCTTCTCCCCCAATATCCGGAAAAAAAGAGGAAAAGGGAAAACCCCCACGATAAACATCTGCCCATCTCCTCCCCCGCACACCGCTTCTAGGCCTAACAACCCTCTCCTTCTCACTCTCCTTCTCAATCTCCGCCATCCTATCCAAGAGCCTCTTCCTTGCTGCGGCGGCTGAGGGCAGGTACCTGGGCACTGGCCGCTTAGCACGGAGTGCACCAGCGAGAATGTATAGGTTCATTAGTATGCTAGCTACCGCGTCGCGACGGACCGGGACCATTTTTCTGGTGAACTCTTCGGAGCCTTCGGGTAATTGTGTCAGCCCAGAGCGAGAACATGGAGGCAGAATAGGGGGAGGAACCATTGAATAGGAATGGTTGAAAGTAGAGACTTGCTAGGCGGACTTCAACTATATGCTCTAGGAACCGCTCGCAGGAGGATATTGCCGCGGCGTACGGGGATGGGTCGAAGGGGGCTCGGATTCGCTGTTCTGGTTAGCTCGGGGCGGCGGCATCGGTATGCGGGTATGACATGGTATGACATGGTGATGGGTAAATTGGGGATGGTTTATGGAAGAACCCAGCTAATGTCATGTATGAAATAGGGGAGGGGATGGAATACGAGTAGAAGCGACGGCGAAATGATTTCAAACAAAAAAAAGGGGGGGGGCACAATTTCATGCCGAGTCATTTCCAGCAACTCTCTCATCCGGACAAATCCTGTAAAAATTCCAAGCAGGAATAATTAACATAACTCGCACTTTTACAAAGGAAACACCGAATCAAACGCGCAGGACGAGCAATCCCAGAATTCATTGTGCATGGGGTTTGATGCAGGATCACGTGCCTTCCCTCAATCTCGCTTCTTGTGTCTCGGATCTGTCTAGATCTTCTTTGGTTGGCTGGGAGTTGGCCTCGTAGTAGATGTACCTGCGCAATCATAAGCCCATCCCGACGGCATGGCGGACCGGGGGTGGACTCCTGCGTTAGTATGCTTACGCGGGTGTAGATGGTGCATGTGTATATGAAGGAAAAAAAATAATACTCGGATTAATTCATTGAAAATGGAGAAAACCCTACCTAGCGACAACGCCCCTGTAAGAAATCCCAAGATTGAGCATCATGAAGGATAGCGATTTTCGAAGTTCGTGTCTCGCGACGAATGGCCAGATCACCCAGTTTACTACCACCGCCGTTACTATTCCAACGATCAACGAGACACCTCGGGTCCAGGCAACCTTTGCTGGCGAAGGAGGATCTACGGTAGAACCGTGAAGGGTATATGTACTGAGAGATACGACGGAATAGCTTATGCAACCCATGAGACCGGAACGCGGATGCGATGAGGAAGTAAATCTAAAAACTGTAAACAAAAAAAAAGGTTGTGTTAAAAAATATTATGTATTCCCGGTAAAATGATTCACATCGAGAAACACAGCATAATCACCTGCTTTGAAACAACGAAACACTTCAACTTACTGCAAGGGACCATAAAGATTGCCGTGAACACTGCAAGAACATATGGATTTCCGCCGCCAGCAGCGTGCCCAAGGCCAGCCCATATGGACCCAACGGCAGCCGTTATGCTCCGCGTGATTAAATCTTGAGTATTCCCACCTACTCGCGGATGCATCATGAACCAGGCCGCAATCACCGACCACCAACACTCATTCTCCAAATACCACACGCGGCTGCTCTCCACCCAAGCTGGTATGCTCAAGGCAACTGTTACAAAGACGACCTTGAATGCAAATCTTGTCTCCCATTGCTGAAGTCTGTGTAGCACTTGCCAGGCTCTGTACCGGAGCGTCTGGGGCTCCGCTGTTGTTGGTGAGCTGGAGCTCATGGCTCCCGGTTCGGTTCCTGGCGCCCTCTCGCCCCCTGCGATGGGGGAGGTGGGGGATGGGATGAATGGCTTTGCCTGATAGGTTCCCATTGCCTTTTCTATATTTTGCTTGCTTTTGAAGTAGTGGCCGGCTGTCAGGCCCCCGCGGTCGTGGCGGACTTGAGGATTTGTTCGGTATAGTGCTTTTTGCAGAGGGTACGATGGGAGGAACATTCGTTTGCGTCTTTGCGTGCCCACTATTTGGAGGACACTTTCGGCTAGATTCTCTAGGGAATCTGCAGTCTGGCGAAGTGGGTGGATGAACAGAAACATTTCAACAAGTTCCGGGTGAGCAGAGTAGGTAGATGGAAGACTTTGGTGATCAACCAAGGACATATCAGATTCGTCAAAGACACGCATGGCCCCGTGGAGACGATCTCTCGAAGATCTAAGACTAATACCGCGATAATCGTCCAAGGGTCCTAGCAGTTTTTTATGTCCAGCATAGCTCATTAGCTCCTTATCGCATCCAAGCAGCACCTCGGTCATTGCGCTGATCAGCTCCCTTGCAGGAACCTCCATTTTGTCCCTTACAATCTTCAAATGAGCTTCCGTCGAAGAGGTAAGAGATGATGCCCCCGCACTTCTCGTCCCAGGGGGTTCGATTTCAATCACGACGGAATTGTTCGGCTGGCCGTCGCCCTCATCTCCCCCCGCCCTATGAGACGACTGATCTTCAAAAAAATTCCCATCCGGTTTAATGGCCATAATATCTCTAATTACAGCTTGCATGAGATTCCGCAGTTTTTCTGCACTGTCAGGTCTCAGATAAGATATAACGATCTCCCCCCGCATGTCTCTGATTGCTTCGGAGAGATTAACGAGCTGCAGGTTCATATTTTGATGAGTTGCGGGAGAGTATGATCTAGGTAGAACCAGGCCTTCCATAGCGGACATGACTGCTGTATGCAATGCTGCCCTACTAGGTATCAGTGACGACTGAAAAGAATGGAAGCATGGACAGAAATACACGTGCAACCCTAATCCACAAACTCAATAAATGAAAAGATTTAATGAATAGAAATTGGTTATCATACGCTACAGCTTTCCCACCAGCATCTGGCCGGATGACAATATTGATAATCAGGCAAATCCCCAAACCAACCAGCCACGGGATTCCAAATTCCCAAAGAATGCCTCGATCCCAACTCCCGGTGCTGGCTATCGCGTCCGAGCCAACAAGGCAAAGAAATATAATGGCCAATCCGACGCTAATCATCAATTGATAAAGCTTCATGAGAGAACATCTAATCCAGCTAGCGGCACCAATAAATACCACCCAAAACACGGCTATTACCCCACCATGACCAACCTGAGCACCATGAGTAGAGCTAGCCACCTCAAGGGCAAGGGCGCCAGCCGCCAAACCAAATGCCGCCCCTATAGAGCATGCCACAGTTGCATCAATCTGAGCACCAAGTGTGCGTCCAGGGTGATTGAAGAGAATGGCAACCGTGATCCAGTATGGATACCTCCCCAGCCACCCTTGACTCTTGGGCACTAGGCATAATATGTAGCCCGCGAAATAGGCAAGAAAAGATTTTGCGAGAGAGAGGCCCTGTTCAGTTCTGAATGTTAAGCGGAAAAAGAATTTGACATCTTGGACAAGCGAGCCAATAAGGGTCCTCGGGGACCAGGGACGTTTGAAAGTAGAAATTTCTGGGGGGAGAAGGGGCTCTGCTTCACCATCTTCACCAGAATTCTGTTCAATGGGGCGATAAAAAGATGCATCGAAGAAGCCATCCCGAAGCTCTTCAACGTCGTATGTGTTATACTGATCGTGTTCCAAGTTTTCTAACAGGTGCTGTAGTTGTAGGGCAGAAACACTAGCTCTTGGCGAGTATGGATCAATGGGTGTCCTAGTGCCAGAAGTAGCCCTAGAAGGACGTGACTGGCCAGATCGGAATGAAGACTGAGAGTTACGGGATCTGGAGTAAACACTCGGCCTTTCCCGGGCATTGTGCCCCCTCCTCCTCAGAGCCTGTTCATCCAGCTGAATATGGCGGGACAATGTTTGGCGTAGCGACATGCTGGTCGGGGAAGCGCGGGAGGGGCAGTACGAATTCGGTCACTTTTATTGCTGCAGTGCCAGTTACCGTAGCAGTTTGGCACTCGGAGCGAAAATACCAACCAGCTGAGGAAGGAAGGGGGGGGGGGGGGCGGGCTAGGATAGGAAAATAGAGACGCGAACGCGGGGAGGGGAAGGGCAATCACAACGTTCTGCAGGAACTGCAGGCGAAATACTATACCGGTGTGGTAAACAGTGTGAGGATGCTCCATCCGGTTGAGCACTCGAACAGGTTCCGTTTAGGCTGGAGGGGAAGATCTGGAGTTGTTGACGAATTCCCTCTCCTGCCTCGTTTATTGTCAATGCCTTGCCGAAAATAGACCCCGCCTCCTTCTGTCCCCTCAAGTCTTGGCTGTGATTTGCAGGGCCAAGATTGGATGTTTGTGTTTTGAATGGCCGAGATCGGATTTCAGGACGAGCCTTTACCATATTAAGACGTGTGACGTCCTGTTCCGTTTATGTTTAGTGGCCAGAGCGGGGAGCGGTGGCCACGAGACGGGCATTCTCTGTCCCATCTTGCGAGAGAAGGAGAGAGAGGTCGAAAAAGAAAGGGACTTTTTCGTTAGGCGAGAAGGGGATTTCCACCATTCAATCCTTGGATACTTGAAGCTTCTCTCTCTCTCTCTTTTTTTCTTTCACGGCTTGGACCTATCAAGCCGGCAATCTTAAATATTGATAAACAATTTGATAACATTATACATTGGTTTGTGAAACGAAAGGGGAGTTGAATACGGTACCGGTACTGTACCAGTAATGCTATGATGAGACCCTTTCTCTCTGTGCGACCTGAACTTCTTCCGCCCCTTCCTCTTTACCGGCAGTGTTACGGGTATCGACCGTGTTCGTGTGTTGCTCTGGAAACCCAGCCCACGCGCTGTCTTTGTTTACTTGCTTCGAGCCGGGATCAGGTGCCTGTGATGGTTGACGTGAGAGAATAGTCCCAAAAAGTACCCCTCGCTCGCCAGCAGGGTAAAAAAGGGAATAAATCCCGCCGTGGAAATTCAACTCTCTAAACAAACAAACTTTGAATTAACCTTTAACCGGAAATAGTGCCCGTCTCTTTCAGCGCTCCCAAGTCCAGTAAAAGAATATTACTTGTAGCCTACGGTAGAAAATGCATTGGTATTCATGTTATTGAAAGAAAAAAAAATGAAGAAGAAAAAAAAGGTAGTGGTAACCCCTCGCCAGTTGCTTCAAGCGCGTTGCTACCAGCCAATTTTGGCCTGTTGCCTGAGGCCCGCTTGCCGCAAGTCAGGTTTTCAACATGAAAAACATCGGTCTTGGCATAAAGACTGCCCAAAACCCCATAGCCAACATGCCTCTTCCACGGGACTGAACCTCAACACAACCTCCCACCACCACCACAGCGTTCCTCTCTCTCTCCTCCCACAACAACACAAACACACTCTCTCCCTCTTCAACCTCAACCTCCCTTCTTCTTTCTACCTTCTTCCTCCCCTCGACCATTCCACTCTTTCCCTCTCTCTCATCGAAAAATTCGTGATCAATTCACAAGTCTATAATCACGTATCGTTCTTTGGTCTCGATCGCCATCTACCGTGTCGTTTACTACACCGTTTTTGCCATCGAGTCTAGAAGTCCTCGTTGGTTGCTGGTTCTTTAAACACGTACAGTCGTGTCGGTAATAGAACGCCTTTCGAGAAAAAGACAAGATCCTTCTCGCCAGCCGGTCTGCCGTCCAATCGGTGGCCTTTTACGTCTGCCTTTTATTCTTAGGTTCGGGACGTGAAACCTACACTTTTGTCTATGATGCTAATATCTTTTTTTCTTCCGACAAGGCCAGATTATAAAACCCGATCTCCGAGTCGAGGATTATATACCCTAAAGCCAATTATTCCTTATTTACCCCCCTATTTGGTCGCCACGCTTTCGTTGCATCAATTTCCAACCATTACCATCACAACATAACTACATCAACTTTATATCAAAATGCAAGCGGTAAGCATCATCCCCCCATCTCTTATATACGTGATAAACGCGAGAATACGCGATTATTGTATCTCTTGCGAAATCTCGCGTGTCACACATACTTTGATGCTCCAATACTAATACTCCTCCTTCTCATAGCGTCGAGCTACTCGCCAGCGCTCCGCGAGCAATATCGATAATAATGATGAGAACCGAGGCACTACGGGTGTCTCCACTCGTTTGACCCGTGCTAAGGCGGCTGCGCTCACCTCATCTGATCCCATTACCTCCCAGCCCACAAAATCCACCGCTACCGGTACTTTACCCGGCAATCGAAAACGTTCTGCTCTGGGCGATGTGAGCAATGTCGTTAAGGCTGATGGTGTGGAGGATAAAAAGGCTGGTGGGAAAAAGGGTGGGAAAGCTGCTCTGTCTACAAAGACTGTCAACGGGGTTACGAAGCAGACGCGTGCAAAGGCACAGCCTATCAAGAATGCCGCACCAGAGGAGACCAAGAGAACCAATAGCGGTTCAGGTGTTTTAGCTGCTCGCAAAAAGAAGGCTGCCACAGGTGTTCCCGGTGCCAGCAGTGCTAAGGCCAAAAAAGGGGATAGGCAAAAGGAAGTCGAATCTGCAAAGGTCACCATTTCCAGCGTCGAAATCGAAGCCCCAGCCAAATCCGAACCTGAGGTTCTTCGTGCTAACAAGAAGCCGCGTGTGGAGGAGCGCTTAGCGCATAACGATCTCGATGAGGAGGATCGTGATGACCCTTTGATGGTTTCCGAATATGTTAATGAAATTTTCGAATACCTACGTGGACTAGAAACTACCACTATGCCCAACCCCGACTATATGGCCAACCAAGAACATCTGCAATGGAAGATGCGTGGTATCCTTGTCGATTGGTTAATTGAGGTCCACACTCGTTTCCGTCTACTCCCGGAGACTTTGTTCCTTGCTGTGAACATTGTCGACAGGTTCTTGAGCGCCAAAATTGTCGAGTTGGACAAACTTCAATTGGTTGGTGTTACTGCCATGTTCATCGCGGCCAAATACGAGGAGGTCTTCTCCCCTGGGGTCCAGTACTTCCGCTCTGTCGCCGATGATGGCTTCACAGAAGAAGAAATCCTACAGGCTGAGCGTTATGTCCTAACCACTCTTAACTACAATCTATCTTATCCCAACCCGATGAACTTCTTGAGGAGGATTTCGAAGGCGGATCAGTACGATTACGAGACTAGGACTGTGGCCAAGTATCTCTTGGAAATTAGTTTGTTGGATCATAGGTTCATGGGGTACGCGCCCAGCCACGTAGCTGCTGCGGCCATGTACTTGTCAAGAATGATGTTAGAGCGTGGGCCTTGGGTATGAATATTCCTGATTTGTGTTCGTTGTTCGTTGCTAACTTTTCCACTATAGGATGCCGATTTGGTTCACTACTCTGATTATACCGAAGAAGAGGTCCTTCCCGTTTTCCGCTTGATGATCGACTACCTTGCCCGCCCCGTTAAACATGAGGCATTCTTCAAGAAGTACGCAAGCAAGAAGTTCATGAAAGGTATATCTTCGCTTCCTTCTCATCGAAATTAACTTGACAATGCTAACATCTTTGCACAGCTTCCATCCATGCGCGTCAATGGGCGAAGAGAAATGCTAGTGCGCACGGCGTCAATCTCGAGTCGACAACACACGATGACAGCCGATAATCCTTTCGCACAATTCTTTCTCAAAAATTCAACCTATTCGATACATGCATTTTAATTTCACTTCTCTCCCTTACATAAACTTATATCGGCTGGCAACGACCGACATTCCTTGTTTTATATCCGTTCAGTGAATCCTCTTGTTTGCACGAAGATTTCTGGGCATCTTGCATGCGTCGCATTGGTTCGTGGGGTTTAATAACGAACGATACGTGAAAAAGAAAAAAGTCCTTTTTTAAGATACGGTTGAAAAGGTTGGTTGTGAATGGCCAGGCAATGAATCAAGTCGAATCAATGAGGGAACGGCAAAGGTTGGGGTCGCACAGAATCTCATGGCATGAACATTGGAGTATTGCCTAGATGGTCAAATATTTTATTTGACGATCGAGCGCTCAAGTTCAGTGCGTGTAATTTCTTGTACTCTCTACGTTGGTTGTGATCTTCTCATTCTGTGTTTTTATTTCCTTTTCCTTCCATTGGTTGTGATCATCAATTCGCGGTTTTCAAGGGATTGCTTTGGTTTTCTTTATGCTATTCTTTTCTTTATTCCTTGTGCCTATTCCTATTCCTTTTCCTTTATGGGTGGGGGGAGGCGTGACTGAGTTGATTTATTCCTTGTAGGGGCATGGAGGCTGCGATAACATTACACTGGTTTGGGTTCTCTTTATCCGATTTTTACCGTCGTGTTGACATACCGATTCCTCACAAGCAGCTCCCTGTGTTAGGTTTTTCTCATTATTTACTTACAGGTCTCACTTTATTATCCCCCTTTTTTTCCTTCCTGTTCCATATCTACTTTACTTTTTACCTTATTACCGGGTTGGTTTCTTAATATTGAGCGCTGTGATATGCTTAACCGGACTAACCCCCATCATCGTCTACGACATCCATCCACGTCCTATTGTCACTAGACTACGGTATCCCCACACATTACTCCCACCTCCTTTCCCCTCATACTTCCTTCACAAGAGAAGAATAGCCTGTCCCAACGCCTTTCCTTTGTTTTCACCCCCTCTTCCTTTTCCCCATTGCTATCCCCTCCCCCTTGCATGCATTTGTAAAAACCCTACCATCCAGAGTTCTCAACCCATCACATAACCAAAAAAATCAAAGCCCCCCCCCCAATGTCATATCATACCTATATTTAAAAAAATTGTGCAAACCCAAAAAAAGCACCATGTTGAAGAAAAACCCCTAAATCATGTACTAAATCCCCTTTGTGTATTTTCTTCCTGGAATCTATTATTTTCCTTTGTTGGGGTGCGGAATAGAATATATCGAAAAGAAAAGCAAGCGGACACTATGTAAGTCACTTGCCGGGAACAGGGGCGCAAGGGTCGAAATTAAGGGGGCAAAAGGGACCCGGGCGGTGGATGGAGGGATGAGGCGATGAGCGGAGGAGGGGTTGTCACTCGGTTTTCGAGTGAGAGGTTGTGTTGGGTGGTAGAATGCCCTTGGGGAAAGTGGGTTAGGTGTCGGGCGTCAGGAATATAGGTTCGGTTAATGGGATTAACTTTACTTGTGGTGTCTGATACCAGTAAATATCATACAACTTTTTGCACGCGCCCGCGTTAATACCGGTGATGGTCCAATGGTAACGCACAGCACCAACTTCTTCAAACCAATACTATCTTTAAAAAAAAAAACTATTGCGAAGCTGTAACGTTAAGTGCAACCCCTCCCCCTCCCCGCACGCATCTATTCTATTCACACTCACACGCTCGCTTGTTAGCCTGCTCTGCTCTCCGGCTGCGATGCGATGCAGGATGATACAATACCGTACCGTGCCATGGGCTAGACTTTTTTTATAAAAAACTTCTCCCCCTTTGCCCCTTGCATATATGCGCCCGGCTTTATGATACGTGTTCGGTCTAGGTTAATTGGAAAGCGCTGACCCGTTGATAAGCGATTAGTTCTACGTACCGTACCGTATGATATTCCCTCCCCCCCCCCCTTTGGGTTAGATTTGTAGCGCTAGCGCAGCCGCGGGTGGTTAAAAATATGTGTGGTGGGATTGGTTGGTTGGTTGGTTGAAATTGCGGGGGGTCGTGCATCGGTTAATTACCTCTGATACCGGTAGATTTACTAGCGGTTTTTCCGGGTTGGGGGGGATTTTAATCTTATCGTATGTTATCTCTGCTATCTGATGATCGGGGTAATGATATGATAATTAAGTTTTGTTTTGTTTTGCTTTGTTTCTCAACTTTAATACTACTCGTGCCAAGGTTGCGGCGGGTGGTCACGACCCCCGCATGTTTGCAGGCTCGTGGCCGGGGGCACTTTAAAGAGTGCTGGGCGGCTCAAGATAACTTGGCAGCCCAACGTAACTTTGTGAGTTGCCATAGTAACTCAGTAGCACAAATTTGTGGCTTGATATGACCTTAGAGTTTGGCGTTGGGGCTGAAAAAATTCACCATGTCTGGATTAGGATATCCTAATCCCGGCCTAGTAAGATATCATATGGCTTGAGGTTTTGACGTAGAGGATGGGTTGCCATTTCCTCGGCTCCTATGGGAGACTCCTTGGGTCATCTTAAGCCTTGAAGCCATGTTGAGCCACAATGTTGCTTTGGTATGGTTCCGGAAGACTAGAAGTAGACTGAGTTTTCACATAAAATCCGTGACAATTTTGGGGGTAACGGCAACCGTAATGCTTGGGATTTGTCTTGGCACTATAGGTTAAAGATGCCAAATCATTATTCTAGCCTGTTAAATATAGAGTTTTTGAAATATGAATCAAGATGAATAAAGCCCGAGAGATATTAAAATAAAGCTTGTATCATAGTTACAATTACCAGAGGGCCTACTGAGAGGGAGATAAGAATAACATAGACTATAGAAGGAAAGAAAGCATTTAAGAAACATAATATTAAGACTTAAGAATGCGCTGGTGTAGGAAGAATAACAGGTAAAAACATGTTATGCCAAGACAAATCCCAAGCATTACGGTTGCCGTTACCCCCAAAATTGTCACGGATTTTATGTGAAAACTCAGTCTACTTCTAGTCTTCCGGAACCATAACTCACAAAGTTATGTTGAATTGTCAAGTTACATTAGGTTGTCCGGCACTCTTTAGAGTGCCCCCCACTTATGAGCCTACGAACATGCGAGGGCTGTAGCTGCTCGCTGCAACCTTGGCACGGGTATTACAAGAATTTCCTCGGGGGGAGAATCCCCTTACCTATTGTCTCATCGCCGCCTCGTGCCCTCCGCTCAGGCTCACCTCCCCGCACACCCCCGCACCTCCCACTGCCCCCCTCTTTCCAGCGACATATATATCCTACTCTCAATGCCCCATTCTCTCTTCTCCCTTGGGATGCCCCAATTACCCGCACATCTCCTCTCAATCCCCCGTGGGTATGATACCACATTTTCTTCTGGGGACATACTGCATCATAATTTGTGAGACAATTAACGGAAGATCCGGAAGTATGCACCTAAAATCACTCGCTCTCGGTCTTGTGCGAGGCGCGGACTGCATCGAGGCGTGTTTCCTCGTAACCATCGTTTCGCCCACTTCCTTGGTGATATGCGCCGTACCGTATACACGGTTGTAAGAAAGAAGCCCTCCGCAATGTAGACGGAACACCTGGCCCGCGGAGCTTTAATTGGGTCCCATACAACGGCAATCCTGATCCCCGAGTTCTGTCGACGACTCAGCTGCCTGCTTATCTTATTATATTCCTGTCACTGGACAAAAGTCTTGGTGAAAGCTTACTCAGCACAGGTTAAGCCGGAAAGTACGGCACCCCCCACCGTGAAAGGCCCTATGATATCGTAGGGTGCTAAATAGACTCTTGTTCCATTACTACTAAAATAATGTTTTATGTTTAATTCACTTTTTTCCACAATTGCAATACCATTATCCACCTTTTGCTAAACACCTTTCGGATGCACACACGGTCTCAGTATTACGTAATCACCATGACTTATCTACTCCTAGTGACAGTATCACGTGGCATTCAGCACTAACCAATTTTTAGTCACAACCCAGGAAACCCTAGCCCACCAGGGATCAGCCAGTCACACCTCGGAAGGGAAAAAAAATTGTGCACTTGATGCCGACCTCCCCTCCCATCCAGAGACCACCGGCGCAATGGATGCGACACAGATATCTACGAAGAAACGGAAGCGAAAGCACAGCAGCAGAGATGCTGACAATGATGGTGCTAAGGATAAAGAGATAAGGAAGAAAGAAAGACTTGAGAGGAAAAAGAAGAAGGAGAAGAAAGTGCAGGGTGAAGATGAGGGAGAATTGGAAGAAGTTCAGAAGGCCGATGAAGAGGGGAGCGAGAAGGAAGTCAAGGCTCTATCGAGTGGAAAACCCGAAACGAGCGGTGGAGGCGGTGGGGGTCGAAGTAGCAAGAGTGATGGGGAAGAGGAGGAGAATAATAAGGCTGATGAGGATGATACCCTGGAACGTCCCGACGCGGACACTAATACTGGATCAGGCGACATCCCACTCAGTTCCTCACTCTCGCTTCCCATAGTTGGAGAGAGCCCGGTTAAATTCACCGACCTTAATCTCTCTGATGCTACTCAGAAAGCTATTGCGGCAATGGGGTTCGAGAAAATGACTGATGTTCAGAGTCGGACTATTCCTCCGCTGATGGCTGGGAGAGATGTATGAGTGGCTCCTTTGCTCCCCTCTTCATGGGAATTTAAGATGCTAATGGCGAGATATAGGTTCTTGGAGCCGCTAAAACCGGCAGTGGGAAAACTCTTGCATTCCTAATCCCTGCTATCGAGATGCTCACTTCTCTCAAATTCAAGCCACGCAATGGAACTGGATGCCTGGTGATCACTCCTACACGTGAATTGGCGTTGCAAATCTATGGAGTAGCGCACGAGCTACTAGAACACCATAGCCAAACGCTCGGGATCGTGATTGGTGGAGCGAATAGGCGGAACGAGGCAGATAAACTATCCCGAGGGGTTAACCTCCTGATTGCTACCCCGGGCAGGTTACTAGATCATCTACAAAACACACCCGGTTTTGTATTCAAGAGCCTTAAAGCATTGGTGCTCGACGAGGCAGACCGAATACTCGAAATGGGCTTCGAAGATGAGATGCGGCAGGTTATCAAGATCATACCCTCCCAGGATCGACAGACAATGTTGTTCTCTGCTACACAGACTACAAAGGTTGAGGATTTGGCGAGAATATCGTTGAGACCTGGGCCGTTGTATATCAATGTGGATTATTATAAGGAGGCGTCCACGGTCGAAGGGTTGGAGCAGGGGTACGTTATTTGCGAGGCGGACAAGAGGTTTCTTCTGCTATTCTCGTTTTTGAAGAGATTTAGTAAGAAGAAGATTATTGTCTTCTTTAGTAGTTGTGCTAGTGTTAAGTACTATGCTGAGTTGCTGAATTATATCGACTTACCGGTACTTGACCTCCATGGAAAACAGAAACAGCAGAAACGGACGAATACATTTTTTGAGTTCAAGAATGCTGAGAAGGGGACTTTGATTTGTACCGATGTTGCTGCGCGTGGGCTTGATGTCTGTTTCTCTGACACCTCCTGTGCTTTTGGTTCCCTGGGCTAATTATGTTTGCAGATTCCGGCGGTAGATTGGATCGTGCAATTCGACCCTCCGGATGATCCGAGAGACTACATCCACCGAGTTGGTCGAACGGCCCGTGGATCTGACGGGAAGGGTCGCTCGCTAATGTTTTTACAACCAAACGAAGTCGGCTTCCTCAAGTATCTCAAGGAGGCTCGTGTTCCGGTTGTCGAGTTCGAATTTCCGGCGAAGAAGCTGGTAAACGTTCAATCTCAATTGGAGAAGTTGATTGGGAAGAATTACTACTTGAACGGAAGTGCGAAGGACGGGTATAAGTATGCTCTTCAATTCTCTACACTATTCGGGGGAGGAGAAAGAGATGGGATGAATGATGAGAAAAAATTTGGTCCGTGAATACGAAGCGGATTAAGACCCCGCGGCATGAGTTGTCCAAATTGCCCTAGCGGGCGCCTCTGATTCTCCTTTTCCTCTTCCTCTCTCACCTCTTTTGTTGAAACAAATGAACCTGCTAACAGAGGGGCGAAAGGTCGTACCTCCAAGCTTATGCATCCCATTCCCTCCGCACAGTATTCGATGTACACAAGCTCGACCTCGTCAAGGTTGCCAAAAGTTTCGGTTTCTCGACGCCTCCAAAGGTGGATATTCAATTAGGATCCGCGCGGGATAAGCGGCCGTCACAGAGGAGGAGCTACGGCCCGAGGGGCGGGGGTCAGAAGAGGCGGAGAGATGGTTAGTCGGTTTGGGGGTGTGGTGGCGAGGGGAATTGGGGTGTAAGATAGGTTATATGGGTATATCCTTTATGGTTGGTGTGGGGGGAATTAATGCCTTGCATGTGTGTGGCTGATATATAGCTTGCTTTAGCGGGCTGTTTGTACGACAGTGGCTTTAACGGATAAATCTGAATTCCTCATGTGCAGTTTGTGTTTTTATTTTGGTGTTTGGGATGGCACTTTGGTCATGCGTAATCACTCGCCGTTTTTCTCTAGGACTTGGATGGAGCGATCTCGTTCTTGAGGATATTGTGGCTCGTAATATCGATATACTAAAAAGGCGTTTGGCGCGCCACCCTCTAACACCATACGAATCAACTCGTAATCCCCGCCTTTTTCCCACCTTTGCTTGGGGTTCACTGGATGTCAGCATATCACCTACGGGGGTGCTGGGCTTGTTTTTGCCAAGGTTGGGCCTAGCCTTATGTTGCGAGCTACCACCCTAAAAAAAGGATTGAAACATGAAATTGAGGAAGGATCTCGTATCTCAAATGCGGTTCAAGGGATATGAATATTTGTTTTGCAGGGGCTAGGTCGGGTTTTGGCTTTGATATTGTCCGGTTGAGGAAGGTTGTGGGTGTGGGGTGGGTAGATATATCCCTCCTATGTTTCCCTGTCCTCTTCCTATCTTGGCTTCGTCCTTCTCTTCCTTATCCCTGAATAGCTATATTTCACTGTTACTTGACAATTAACTACAGTTGCAAGTTTCCTTGAGGGGGGGGAGCGGGGAGGCAATCGTGTATGACTATACATTTCTTCTTTCCACTATTCGTGCGATCACACCACCTAGTACATTGCGAGGGCCATGGACGAAAAATGGGGAACGAAATGGGAAACATTTGCTCTCGAGGCGAGCCCATTTGCAAAAGAAAAGATGAAAGGGTGGAAGTACAGGATGACGTTCTGAGACTGGAGAGGAGCGGAATGGAGGCCGAGGGGAGAGTTGGGGCCGGAAGAGCTACTACTTATAGGGGTACTGGGATATCCGGTAGAGCAACAGCGGCACCGAGAAGTGGGAGAGTGGGGGGTATCACGATGGGTGGTGCAGAGGCTGTGGAGACTGCAGAGTGGCAGAGAGAGCGGCGAAGGAACTGGCAGCTAGGAAAAGGGGAGGGGGGAAGTGTTCAGAGGAATAGGAGTTGAAGGAGGGGCAGCCCGCTCTTAGGCTGGGTTGTAGAATGGGTTTCTTGGTAATGGCTGGAAATAAAGTGGTCAGATGGATGAAAATGTTTGAACGTAACCTGAGGAAGTAAGATGAAAATTTGGTCATCGTGGTCTGATTACCATATCAAACATAACCTATGATATCTAGTGAAGCCCTTGTTGCTTATGAAGGATTACACTTGCTAGGGGCTTTGAAGGGGGGGATATCACGCACAGTTATCAATTTTAGTTTGCCAATTGGAAACCTATAGTTTAGGCGATTGGTTGAATGTTGTCATCATTATCAGGAGCGTAGAGATAAACTGAAAGAAAAGGCTGCGTTATTGTGGCAGTTGCCATCCAAGATTTTTGCAATTCAAATGTCCCCTGTTCATAGTCCTAGCCAATCACAAAAGTGTTCAGATCATGCGGGCCGACCAGCAGTCTCGGGTAGGTTTTTTTGGACGCCTTGGCTGCGGGGTGCCTTTCCTCGCCACGAGGCTCCCCACAGATTGTCACTCAGGGCAGTTTGCCTCTGGAATATTGAAAAACGGTTCAATTGTCAAGCCGTATACCGGGAACATGTATGCGCGAGAGACCAGGAAGGCCTACTATTTATACAGTGAAACAGCAACATATATCCGCAGTAGGAAAGAAGATAAGGAAACAATATGGAAGACAAGAGAAAACAAGTGAGAACAGAATTGCATAACCAGTGGACTGATTGGGCGGTAACATGAGGGAAAAAATCAAATGCAGTAAGTCTAACTCGGAAAGTAGAAAACTGGAACCAAGGGTGAATGACCGGTTTTGTCGTGCTCTAATGCGTAGACAGTGCATATCCGAAAGCCAAATTCCAACATGGGAACCTTGTCCAATGATTATACCCAATAGAATACGCGGCCCGGTTTAAAAATTTGAGCACTAGCCTATTAGCGCAGTCGCGCGTAAATCTAAGCAGACAATCTTGTTTCGTCATGACTCTGAGCCACGATTTGCTGCATCCCGGACACCACATCTCATCCGTGACAAAGCTTTCCAAATAACGACCTTTCATAGTCTATGGGCAGTCTGTAGATTTCAAACTGGGCCGATTGCCTCAGGGCGGGGATAAGCATTGTCAGATTTTCCCACTCCTTTGGGTGGTGGGGGGTTCGGCACTGAGGAATGGGCAAACTTTCAGCCCTCCGCCAGCTCAGAAGTACTCCAATATCCTAGAGTGAAGCTCAGTTCTTACCGTACAAGCGGGATCGGAAATTGTGAGTGGGCACTGGTGATTTTGCACCAGGGACGGCCAATTAATTAGAATAGGATAACTTGATAGAATTTTTAGAAAAGATGTAGACTACTTGACTTCTATTGTCGCCTCGGGTGGATTTAAGTTCTCTGAAGAGTAGTGACAATAGGGAACAAAGCTTCTCTCAGAATCGTGTCAAGACTATTGATCTTGGTGGGAAAACTGTGTCTTGGCGGAATTTGGGGGCTCAACAGTATCCTATACCACTCTTGGGAGTTGGGAATTGAGCGGGCATTTGTGTATGGAAAATGATGTCTTCACTGCCCGGCGGTTTTGTTAATAGCTCTTTTGGTGAATTTTCTCTAGTATAACGTCTTGGTGTGAAATCTGCTACTTTTGCGATAAAATCGCTTATACTCACTCACTTTTTCTGTCCTACATTTTCAAGCGTCAGGGATAATTGCCGCGGACACCACTTCCGACTCTCACGGGGGGGGCTTTTTTTTATATTTTTTATAAAGAATTTTTATAAAGAATTTGGCTTGTGGGCCACTGGTGTTTGTGAAGGCTTTATGCGGGACCCTTGCCCAGTACTTGCCAGATTCAAAAGTATCGGGAAATATTCAGCAAACCTAGCGCCAAGAGATTGTTACTGGTGTGGAAGGGAATGTCAAGTTGACATAAAAGGATCGGTTAACAGGAAAGCTAAAGTTCAGGATGAAAAATGAGAGTATTTCAAGAAGTGAGTTATAGATATGAGCGGATAAATTATCGAGTATCATACATTTCTCATGGACCCTTGGCACCAAGGCCGCCGATCGAACTTCCCAATACTTTTGAAAAGCGTGACGGCGCCCCGCGTAAAAATCGAAATTGGAACTCTTGGCGAAAATTTTGAGAGGGAGGGAAGCTCCTTCATAGCACGGTTCTTTTACGTAGTATAAACAAGACTGAACCAGAACTACACGGCAAGAAGTTTGTGTCTGCGTATTCCTTGCTTTTCTCAAGCGTTGCCTTGGGCATGGCTTCCAAGGCTTCGGGCTTCTCACTTCTAACTTCGACTTGCGCACGGGGGCGCCGTTACTCTAATCTGACGAGTAGAGATCTCCGTGTGGCGTTTTGGATTTCTAAGCTCGGCCCAGTTTGGTGGATTAAGCGAGGCGCCAGGGTTGAAATTGTCAGATGGCGGACGAGCATACGGTACGGCAGAGTACCGTTGTGGGGGTATTTCAATGCCTTCCATTAGTTGGATGGTGTGTTGCGCATGCCGTAATCCCCTCCTGTCGCCTGCGGCGTAACCTCTCAGTAAATCAGTCAATAAACCTGTGCAAAGTAACTCTGAAGATAAACTGCCTAAAGGCTTTCACAAGGGTAAGACAAAGACTGAAGCACTTGAACCAATTGAGAAGGAAAGGAAAGGTTGTGAATTGACTGGTTGATCCCGTGTGGTTGTTTGTTGTTAGACTAGAATACAGGAAGGAGATATTTATAGGCAAAGCACCTCTGTGCTAAGGCCCACTATCACAGGAATTTGGCCGCTGCCAAATAGGCTATCCACGACATCAGACTACCCTAGTACAAAACCTGCCCTACACCGTATTTTTTTATGTTATCCGGAAATCCGCCAAGACCGGGCGTTCCTTAAGGTTTGACGGTGCATGGAGTCAGAAATCGGCTCCTTCAAATACACCCACTTAACATGGCAGTCATAGAGTGGTTTTAGGTGTCTGCAACGATGCGGCTGAGTGTGTCCCAATCACCCATTTACAGGGGTTAGGATGATGATCAGACAAAAGCCACGCACTTAGCGTTGGATTGATGGACATCTAAAACCAGCCGGTGGTTGCCATGCTATGTGGGTGTATTGACGGGCCGATTTCTGACTCCATGCACCATCCAACCTAAGCAACGCCCGGTCTTGGTGGATTTCCGGATAACAAAAAAATACGGTACTCGTACCTCTTGGTTAAGGCAGGGCTGAAAATTTGCATGGGGGCGTCTTGGCTCAGGTGATGGCCTCTTACCCGAGTAAACAGTCCTCGGTGGGGGACAAGGGGAGAAGGCTTGACCCTTGCGTTAACAGGCGGAGGCATACCACGGGCGGCTACCCGTCCGAGAACTGTTTAAGAAGTCTGGATTCTGTGGTGGTGAGGATTGCTGACGAGGAGGGATCTTTATTTAACACAGTATGTGCTTTTAAGAAGTTTTGGGGCTTTAATGGTATGTGTGACTTCACTCATTAGGAAAAAGGCGGGGTATCATGGGCGAGGTACAGTATCATACCAGTACTGGGTTGGCCCCAATTACGGCAGTGTGCGAAAGCACAGCCTCGCGCCGAAGTAATCACTGACTTAAGTTAAATTGGACCTACTTCCTACGGAACCTTGAAATTAATGAGAATGATCCTTGATAATAGATTATGAGAAGATTTGATAGCAGAAACATTACTTAGTACTTGGTCCTATTCAGGTAATACGGCACGGAAGGATTCAGTTCAATGGCAGGCTGGACGGGAATCTGCTCATCTCCTACTCCCCTTCTAACGATTTTTCGGCAGGGACGAAATAATGCAGCGTCCCGTGCCCGATTTCAAGGGATTCGAATGCTATTTCGTTAATTGACCCTTGGAATTCCTGTCCTTCTTATCCAGGTCTCCCTCTCCTCGGGCCCCGCATCAGCTCCCTTTCTCATCCGGGCGAACTTTTTCAAGGCCATGCACTTGGCAACAAACCTTTCGGCTACCGTCGGCCGGGAGATATACTCTTAGAGGAGTGTATCATACCTTTGCAAAGAATTGCTTCACCTTTGGTCCATTATAAAATGGCAAGGAAATTTTTTGGAGGGAACTGAAAAAAGGAAAAATAACCTTAATTAATTGTTAGATTTTTGATTCTCTTACAGTTAGAAGGGATTTCTGTGGATTTGTCTGTCCTCACTTAAAAGTGGTGTGTTTTGGGTAGTAACTTGTGCAAGGAATTCTCAGAGAATTGCCGAAACCCCCACTCTAGCCCTCAGTTCATCTTCAGAAATTGTGAAAAGGAATTGTGAAAAGGAATTGTGAAAAGGAATTGTGAAAAGGAATTGTGAAAATACCCAGTGACTTTAAGTTATTTTTTCGATTTTTTTAAAATTATCTGGGTTATTTGAAGAATAAAGAATCTGCCACACTCTGTGAATGGTTTGCTTTTTGTTTCTATGTGATACCTTTTGGATGGTACAAGTACTGTATGCCCCAGCAAATGATGGTATCGGGGGGGGGTATGCATAAGAACACATGGTAGTGAAAAAGTTTTCTCAGCTTACGCTGCGCAGGGGAGCGGATTTGGCACCCGTTCGTGAGAAAAAGCATTTCTATGTTATGTGGGTGGCGTTTCTAGCTTTCCGGATTCTGTACCGTCCACCGCCGAATATTCCACATAGTAAAAACGTAAAAGTTCCCCAGCTATGCCAGTGGTCACAATTTTTATTGCAAAAGCGATAGTCCATCAAAGTAACGAAGCCCTACCTCACTATTTGTAAACAAATACTGTAAAAGGAAACAAGCAAATTAAACAGTAAAGTTAGTGGAGTCTGCCAGTGTGCTGTTTTCGTGAACTATATCATTGGAAAATTGAAGGGCGACCCAAACTCAATAAAATAATTGTAGGAACAAAGCTGGTGATTCCGAAGTTTTGTTTTTTCCTTCCTTCTAGGCAAGGTTTTGTTTTCCGGATGATATATAGTGCATGAAAGGATAGGTGTGTACCTCATTTAGGAATGTTTTCAATGGAGCATAACCAACCCAATACTGAGCCTAACTATGTTATGTAAAAAAACCATAGAAATATAGGTAAAGTAAAGCAGAATCAAAGTACAGTTTTTTCACTTTGTGGAAGCAAGTGGAAGCAACTGTATTCTCATTTTAAAAACTGAAGATTTGGTGTTGGATTAGAGGTCTCGGCATTAAAATGCAACATAAAATGGTCACTAATCATCATATTATCACTCTTTGCCAATCATGAATGGCAAAATGCAACCCAAATACAAGACACAATACAGGTTCAATATCCAAATTGGCCAGAGTTAAGAAAGTGGATATGCTCAAAGAGAATCAAATTAAGATATTCCAATTTATTACATTTTTCCAGTACACTATAATATTTCACTCACAGGCTTGACACTTTGCTGCACAGCCACTGTTGCATCTTTGAGTGCCACATGGTTCACAGCATGCGTCTGTTCTTGAAACTGTCTCTCGGCCAATGGTATCTGGGGGGGTTTCTTTGCCAAGAACACCATGCTTAAAAGGTTGGCTCTTCCTCTTAGCTTTTTCTGTATCTTCCCCCTCCTTCCTTAGTCCCCTCCTCCCCCTCATATCTTAACTCTATCCTCTACTGGTCGAGTATCCGCTTGGGTATATACCTTAACAACTTGACGACAGTCACCAGACCTCCTGTGAAAGAACAAGAAGAAGTTAAGAATGTATAGCCAAGTCTTTCCGCCGTACATGGTTCACGCTAAATAGGCCATCTAGCACCTTGGGACAGCCTGGAACGAAATGGGAAACATTTGCTCCCGAGATGAGCCTCTTCGCAAAAGAAAAGATGAAACAGTAGAAGTACAGGATGACGTTCCAAGGCCGGAGGGGGGCAGAGTGGCGGCCGAGGAGAGAGTTGGGACTGGAGTAGCTGCTGCTCGAAGGGGAGGTAGGATATCTGATCGAGGGACAGCGACACTGAGAAGCGGGAGAACGGGGGGGCATCACGATGGGCATGGAGGTTGTGCAGACTGCAGAGCGGCGGAGGGAGCGGCGAAGGAACTGGCCGCTAGGAAAAGGGGAGGGGGGAATGTCCGGAGGAACAGGAGTTGAAGGAAGGGCAGCCCGCTCTTAGGCTGGGTTGTAGAAAGGGTTTCTTGGTAATGGATGGAAATAAAATGTCTAGGTGGATCAAAATGTTTGAACGTAACCTCAAGAAGTAAGATGGGAATTTTGTCGTTGACTCGGATTACACTATTAAACATAAGTGATAACCTATCTAGTGAAGTAAATTAACTCTACTACACATGCACTTGTTACTTATGTTAGGAATGCACTTGTGGTGATTTTTCTAGGAGCTTTGAATGGGGGAAAAGCCGATACACACAGTTATCAATTTTAGTCCTAGCCAATCCCCAAAGTGTCTGGATCGGTTGGGAGGAACTAGGACTGAAGGGATATCGGAGACTTCCCCGCTCCATTGGGGTAGTCTGGTAGGCGGATAAGTTAGAGGTCAAACACATCAAAATTGCCGGTTTTAGAGCTGTTAGATTTCTGCTTGGCTATTTAAAAAGCCTCCTGACGCTTTTGTGCCAAGATGTGTACTAATAAAATTAATAAAAGCGTCCGGAAACTGTTTAAACGGCCAAGTAAAAGTACAGATACCGTGAGAACTTGAATAATTGGACGGTGTGCTATGTTGTTGAACTTTCGTCTCTTAATAAGGTCAAGAAATTTTTGTTTTTTTTCTGTCTCGGAGGGGGGAAGAGGTTGTGCTTTTTCTGTGTTTTTTGTCCATTCTAAAGAATGGCATTCTGGACTGCATAGCACACAGTCCAATCATTCAAGTTCTTACGGCATCTTGAAACTCGGCTTTGTAATTTTTTTTAGAATGATATGGTATGTCTGTTTCAGGTGGTTGGCTGGAGTTCGTACTGAGCTGTGGGTGCGTGAACTGGGTGAGGTATGTTGCAATGTATCTTCCCCATACAGAAACCCTAGTCTTGGCAGGTACCTTGACGTGGGGAACGCTCAACTCCACCGCTCTAGGAGAATTAAAGGAAAAAGTCTCACACCTTTTTGTGTGGGTGCTATTATTATAGCAAATTATTATTTGATTTTTTCCAAGCTGTTTCCACTTATGATGGTTGGGTAATGATGGCTCGAAAACCTGCAATTTTGGTGTATTATTGGCCTCTATCTCCATACTAAATGACTACGATTAATAACATCCCCTGGCGAAAGCACCCTCCTCGTGAACTTACTGCTAAAGCACGCAACTGCATACCCAATCCTACGCCCTTCCTTTACCCTCTTTAACCCCCAACCATTAGCACAACCCCTCACTTCCTAAACTCAGTCCAGGGGGGCGTGTTAGGAATACAACAATTCAACGCATCCTCATCTCCACCTCGACGACGTGATGACGCATGTGCCTCGCATCTCGCCGGGCTACACGTTTCTGGCACTATGACACCATTTATGCCATGGATCGGGTGTACCAAGGCGAAAGCGATGGCTCCGTGCTGTGCATCCTGGCGGGGTCCTAGACTGTGGAGAATCAGGCTTATGTTGAGCAGCAAAGAGTGGTGGGGAGGAGAGGAGCTCGCCGGACGATTTCCCAGTGGGAGTTGGGGGGGAGGTTTAGGGGGATGGTATCAGGGTGGGTTTTCTTCTTCTTTGTTTGCCGTTGTCTTGCTAGAGAGTTGGGGGTGCGCTTCGATCTCTACGATCCAGGGACCGTGCGAACGAAAGTTATATCCTCATTTCCTTCGCTTTTTTTCCTTGAATGTTTCCGGTTTGGTTGCCCCCATTTACGACTTGCACCCCAGCAAGCCCTGTGCCTACCCACCTACTTGCTGAGTATTTTTGATGTTACCTAAAGGGGGTTCTTATCATCTTTTGGATGTCTTCCGAGATATCCCCTGTAGGCTACTCCCTCCCCTCCCTAAGTTCAGTTTTTTCCCCATCTGTGGTATGATATAGCTCACGCCTTTAGCACAAGGGTAACTTCTATCCTAAGATCTTTTCTCACCCAAGTCTTCTCCTACCCCTATCCCCTCCATATACTCACCCATTTCCACCTTGCATGCGCCAAACAGTGGATTTTGGCCCCGTCTCAGAGAAAACTTTTTCTATACTATGCGCTTGGAATTCCAACCTTTCGGATGCAGGTACAGTCCGGCCAGAGACGAATATAGAGTAGCATCGTAAAAATGTAAAACCTCCAGCTATCCCCATGAGGCTTCTGCACAGATTGTCACTCGGGTTAACGATGTTTGCACAGACCGTCATTGGATTGTGCGCATTATATCTTCCTCTGTAAAAGGAAGGCACTTGCTTGGCGGGGCTTATCCTTTCGTTTAATGCGAGTGTTGCGATCAGCAAGGACTAGTCAGTAATGAGCAAAGTATGCCTTAAACAGCCATGATATTTAGGCTCATTCGCATTGTTGGGAGCTAGTCTATTTTGCGCAATCATGATATAGAAAACTACTTACTCGAGAAAACCAGTCTAGTGCCCAGAATGGAGCAAAATCAGTAGTACTCAGAGTGCCTATTATGGACACAAGATTGTCTGCGTATATTTGCTCCTGATCGCTCAAATACGCTAGGGTCCACCATTTTAAACCCGGGTGGACGCCGGAGGTTTAGAGGATAATTGTCGATTGCAAATCTTTTCCTTTCGGCCTGCCGAGTGCCACCTTTTTTTTCTTTTTCTATTTGAGATTAGGTTCTTACAAGTAATAATTACACAGCGTGCGAGCGTCTCAAGGCGGTTTACTAATTTCTACTCTCTATACTAAGCATGGCAATTTTCTCTGTAGCTGTTGTGGGCTAGCATTGTCTCGCTAGACGTACTCGAGTAGACGCATTATGCTAAGAAGCTGTTTTGTTCGGGTGATGGGGAGGGGGTAGTTGGGTGGCGAGGGATGGGTAGAAAATGAGCTGGGGTAGTAGGGGGGGTTTGGGGACTCCGCCGTAGAAAACCCGTTATGCAGCCAAGCCCACAATGCAAGGTTGCCAATCGGAGAGTAGGCTTGTGGCCACGGTCAGTCATGCTGGCCAATTAGAGTGCGACAATCTGGTGGCTTGCATAGCCAGCTTGGCCAGTTTCTGCGGTAATAGTCCAAATAATTCCACACGGAGATCTCTATTAGAGAAGGTGGCATAAAAGCACAGGAATACCCTCCGGCAAGTTCTGGACATGCTGTCACACCCATAGGAATCTCGCCAACTCGCCCAGCCATCCCATCACATATCAACACACACGGCCCATCCTAGGGTGACAAGGATGCAGCATAGCTATCCTTGCCCTCCGCGCCGTACAGTAAAGCCTTACACTTAGCTCAAAGAGTAACCTACGAAAGCCGTTATGCACTGGTAACTACATCGTATCATATCATACCGGTACCGTAAAACTGGAGTAGAAGAAAAATGTGCTAGGACGTTGGAATTTCCCTTCTGAGCTACGCAAGGGGAAAACACCGCAAACTCAGCCCCCAGTTGAGACAGAAAAGGAATACCGTATTACCTCGAGTTATCCCATACGCCATGAGCACGCAACATGCTTGGCAAAAAACTCTACTCCGAGTATCTCGAGATAATACGGTATACGAGGCGCCTTACTAGGAGAGGAAACTCCAACGTCCTAGCACATTTTTCTTCTATCCGAGTTCCCACGGTACCCGAGAACCGTAAAAACTCTTGCGATTCACCATCGGATTATCCTTGCGAATCGAGTCATCAGCCCAAGATAGGTTTAGTTTGGCAAGTTCAAGAGATCATAAAAGGCCAAAGCACTTGGGCTATGCCACATCAGGAAAGCACTAATCCTTCTCAAGAAGCTTTGCCCCTCACCCCAAGATCAGAGACCTAACCGAGATGGACTATCGAAGAAAATCTCCTAATGCAGAGGATGGCCAAAAAGGGGAATTATCCAGCCGCTGTGAATCGCAAGAGTTTTTACGGGACTGTAAGCTCGGCCCAGTTTAGTGAATCAAGCGAGGCGCCAGGGGTGTTTTGCCCGTTGCCGGGAAATTCCAATGTCACGGTATTCGTCCCTCTTGATTGAGGCAGTGCTGAAATTTTGCATGAGGGCGTCTTGGCTCAGGGGATAACAATACTCGGGCGGTATTGGTTGTTGTTGTCGCTTACATCATCTTTCCGAGAGTGTCCCGTCCAGCGGTATGTAGCCTCCTCTTGCTATCGTAGCGCAAGGGTCCTTGTTATCCAGGCCCCCCTGTACCGTCCACAGCTGATATTCCATAGTAAAGACGTAAAACCCCCCAGCTATGGTCACAATTTTTATCGCAAAAACAATAGCCCATCAAACCAATGAAGCCCTACCTCACCATTTGTAAATAAATTGTGTAAATGGATACAGCAAATTAAACAGTACCTGTGTTCTGCCCTGTTTTCGGGAACTATATCATTGGAAAATTGAAGGGCAAGTCACACTCAATAAAATAATTGTGGGAACAAGGTTTGTGATTTCCAAGTTTGTTTTTTTCCTTCTTCCTGGGCAAGGTTTCGTTTTCCGGATGATATATTTCTCTACTAATGGTATCTGGCAGGGTTTCTTTGCCAAGAACACCATGCTTAAAAGGCTCGCTCTTCCTCTCAGTGTTTCCTGTCTCTTCCTCCTCCTTCCTTAGTCCTCTCCTCCCCCTCATATCTTAACTCTGTCTTCTGCTGGTTGGGTATCCGCTTGGCTATATACCTCAACAACCCGACTACAGTCACCAGGTCTCCTGTGAAAGAACAAGAACAAGTTAAGAAATGTATAGCCAAATCTTTCCGCCATGCCAGGTTCACGCTAAATAGGCCATCTAGCACTTTGAGATAGCCTGGAACGAAATGGGAAACATTTGCTCCCGAGACGAGCCCCTTCGCAAAAGAAAGGATGAAACGGTGGAAGTACAGGATGGGGTTCCCAGGCCGGAGGGGGGCAGAGTGGCAGCCGAGGAGAGGGTTGGGACTGGAGGAGCTGCTGCTCATAGGAGTAGTAGGATATCTGATGGAGCAACGGCCACACCTAGAAGCGGAAGAGCGGGGGGGCATCACGATGAGCGTGGAGGTTGTGTAGATTGCAGAGCGGCGGAGGGGGCCGCAAAGGAACTGGCAGCTAGGAAAAAGGGAGGGGGGAATGTCCGGAGGAACAGATGTTGAAGAAGGGGCAACCCGCTCTTGGACTGGGTTGTAGGAAGGGTTTCTTGGTAATTGTTGGAAATAACGTGGTCAGATGGATGAAAATGTTTGGACGTAACCCCAAGAAGCAAGATGAAAATTTGGTTATGGTTGTCAGATTGCTGTATCAAACATAAGTGATAACCTACCCCGTGAAGTGAATTAACTCTACTACACACGCACTTGTTGCTTATGGTAGGATTACACTTAGTGATTTTGCCAGGAGCTTTGAATGGGAAAATGTCAATACGCACAGTTATTGCTTTTAGTTTGTCAATTGGAAACCTATAGTTTAGGCGATTGGTTGAATATTGTTATCATCAGGAGCGTAGAGGTAACCTGAAAGAAACGCCTACGCTATCGTGGTGGTTGCCCCATCCAAGGTCTTTCCAATTAACATGTCCCCTGCTCATGGTCCTAGCCAATCACAAAGGTGCTCAGATCTCGCGGCCCTTGTTTCGGGGTCTTGGCTGCAGAATGCTTTCCCTTCCTGAGTCACTACTTCTCACTCGGTGGGAGTTTTCCTCTGGAGGGCTTACCCAATGGTTTCGTCCGGTGTGACCCGCAGTCCAGTTTAAAATTTTGAGTACCGAAACGAAGAAGCCCGGGATACCGTAAGAATTGGCAAGACACAGAATACGCTAGCAAGGGTAGAAAAGGCGTAGCAAATCGTGCTACCTTTTAGAGGAAACTAAACTGCTAAAAGAGACGAAATTCTGTGGACTTGGGTGGCGATCATGAAAAATATTATTACCCCTTGAAGCAATTTCTCTTCCTGCGGCCCTTTCTTACACTTGCTAGCGTATTCTGTGTCTTCCCAATTTTTACGGTAGTGTATCTACTTTTCGAAACTCGAGAGGCGCCAGCAAACAATTGTCACTATCAAGAAATCCCGCCTAGAAACAGAAACCACACAAGTCACGATCAATTCAAGTCTCCAAAGCCAAGTCGCAAACTTCTTGCCCAAAGCCAACCCAGAGAACAGAAAAGAAGAGGGGAAAATATTCAACCCAAAAGAAAGCCCAACCTTACCTGGTTGTCCGACTATCTACAGTAGGTACGGGGGATCCTCCTCTTGCCATCCGCTACCGTATCCCAAAATTTCCTTCCTCGGTTGACTGTCCAAACGGTTCTTCGGGTGTGTTGTGACGTGGTGGGGGGGAAGCGCCAAAAAAGGTGAGACATAGTAGCCTGACATCGGGCCGCCCCCCCTGTCCGCCAAGACTAAGTAGTCACCCCTGTAGTAAATAGAACAGCCTCCCATCCCCACGATTCAACTCAAGCCTCCTAGCACTTGTAAATCTAGGCGGACAACCCGTCCCATCGCGACCTTGGGGTGATTTGGGACACCCTGGGCACCACATCTCATCCGGGGCATGAAGTTTTTCAAATCACGACCCCTTACACGGTCAGTGTGTAGCATTTCAAACTGGGCCGATTGTCTCAGGTGCTGGGAGGATGGGCCTTGCCAGAACCGATTCGCACCGATTCGAGTGGATCGGGGGATGGGCACGGGGGAATTGCTAGACTTTCGGCCCTCCTCTAAGACAATTGAAATACCGTATTTACTCGTGAAATTCCCTATCTCTGCCAGTACGCGATAGGTTTAGGTTGACGAGTTAGCGGAATTGCGCACACGAGTTAATGGGTCAAGCTGATCATGAAAGCTGATCATTTACCGCGGGGGGAAAGCACTAACCCTTTTAAGGGCCTTTGTCTTTGAATCTGGAGATTAGAGGTGTCTCGGGGATAGTGGACTTCGCGAGCAAATGCGGTGCTGCGATAATAAACCCCACGAGTGGTACACCAAAACCCTAGAGTGATGTTTAGTTATTCTAGTTGTTATAAGGTATAAGCGGAATCGGAAATTGTGAATGGGAAGAAATGATTTTGCACCGGAAAACGCCAATTTCGCACACCTACCCCAGCACCGATACTCGAATTAAAAATAGGATAGCTTTGTAGAGTGTTTAGAAAAGATGTGGACTACCTGATTTCTGTTGTAACTTCAAATGAATTTAAATTCTCCGAAGAGTAATAATAATAGGGAGCAAAACTTTCCAAAAATTACACCAAGACCATTGTTTTTCTTGATAAAACTGTGTCTTGGCGGGATTGTTTTGTTCGGCAGCATACCACTCTTGAGGAGTTGGGAATTTGTATATAGAGAATGATGTCCTTACCGTTTTCACTGGGTTGTGGGTATCATAGTTTTTTGTGAATTTTCTCCAGTGTAGCGTCTTGGTGTTAAATCCGCCATTTTTGCGATTGTGCTCACTCGTTTTTTTTTTTCCGGTTCAACGTGTGCAAGGGTCAGATATAGAGCGACTGCGCACACCACTTTTTTGACTCTCACGAGTTTTCGAGTGATAAGTTGTGATCATTAGAGAAAAGGCCAAGATTACCGCCAGTTTGAAACAGTGATACGCTGCTCGGCGTGCTCACATCATGGTTCTAGAAACACGCTTTGGCTTCGGGTATGTGTTTGTTGTTGGGGACGATAAATCGTGTAAGGGTCAAACGGTCGAGTAGGGGTATAATATAATTAGGAACTTCATTCGCTCGTCACCTTCACCAAAACAAACTAACTAACCAAACATAAATCTATATGCGAATGATAAAACCATCTCAATCACTCTATCGCCTGTCACATCTACGGATCTCTCCTTCATGCATAATGCCATTTGCCTGCGTACTACGGTAATAATAATAAAGGGAAGACATGACAATGAACCCTTCCCTCTATCTTCCCGTCAATCCTTCCGTCTAGAGCAAACGAAGTCACTAAAGCTATTATCCCGTCTTGTTCCTCTTCCTTCGCGTCTCGGTGGTTGGGAATTGGGGCCTTTTATTACGGGTACTATAATATTATCACAAACTGTGTAGCCTGCGGTGGTAACCAAAATAACTTTCTCTCATAATGGAACTATGTGAACGTCTTTTAGAATGCATCGCCTTGTCAAAAACATAACTTTAATTAAGTTTTATAGTGCCACCACCACGCTATGCTACAAATGGAAAGCTAGCCCTTGCTATCCCCCATGCATCACTTGTGTCTCGGAACTCTCCCTCCCCTAGCGATCCCATTGCCCCGCGCTCCCCGCGTTCCTCGGGCGCTACCTCTCGGTGTGCCACGGCGGGCAGGGGTTTTCGTAGGTGTTGGGACCCTTGGTCAAGTAGATTCGTGGATGAAGGATTGGACGTTTGTTCTGCGATAAGAGGTCAGACCTCCAATCATAAGGGGATTGGTGGAAAAGTATACAAGAATGCAGTTTCAGTGTCATAATCGGTTCTCCAACCACTGTACTGTGAACCGCCACCCACCAATCGATCTGAGGGAGGTGAGAATGGGCACCTTCGGCCACCAAATAGAAGTTTAACAAACCTAATGTAGCTTCATGTTCCTTGGCTCTCTTAAAGGACTCCTGAATTGGCGCCTATGGGACAATCCGTTAAACTAATACCGTTGAAATATTTGTAGAGACAAACTTCGGTGGAATCCATGCAGAAAGCATTCGTGTTTACTCCGTAGAGAAAACTGGAGAAGCTCTCACTAAACCTAGATAAACTATCGTGCATAATTTGCATATCTGCCATATTAACTTTTAGGGTAGCCATAGCATCAGAGAGCTCTGCGAATGTAGATTCAAGTGCATTGAGTGGGAAAGCATTGTCAACGGTTTTACTAACAAGGGAACCGCGCGAGGAGCGTAGTAGTGGGGTATATGGACGAGAGGGAGGTCGAGATCCAGATTTGTTATTCTGACGATTTGACGATGAGGGAGTGGCAGCTGTTTCTGCCATATTGGAAGTAGTGGTAGTGTGCGCGGGTGAAGCTCGAGAGACCGCTAGCGGCGATGAACCCCCCGGGGCTCCTCCGAGGGGCCCGGGTAATCAGTCAAGTCTCCACAAAGGCAATACCGAGAACTATGTAAAGAATGTCGCCCAGTTTAGCCCTGCTACAGCGATCCCTAGGACGACCCCATCCAATCGCAAGATCGCAAGGATGGAATCGACAGACTTACACTCCATCAGTTCCCAACGAGCAGCAAAACAGATTCATATGGTTCTATTGAAACGACCTTGGATGTAGCCGCCGGGATACATATGTCCATTTTAACGAGTACTTATCCACAAGGATTCCTTTGCAAATCCCTACAAGAGGCTCAAGCAGAAGCTTCCGACGGAAATTTGTGATGTTCGCCAGACAGCCTCCGAGAGTCGGCGAAAACTATGGTATGCGATAAATTGTTTTGGGTATAGATGTACATTTCTTCTGCTTGTTTTGTCTGAGCATGGACCTCCTTTACTAACGAATAATTAATTCTGGATGCCCCGGTCGAAAGGTATGGGGCGCGAGCGTCCCACCTTGCCCTCTGAGCAATTTCCAAAGCCAAACAAGTACATTGAGACAGTAGCCATTATACGAGAATGGAAACCCAATGAGTAAAGAGAAATGAGAAACCGAAACCATCCAAGCAATCCATTCCATTAATCGACCATATTCCAGAATTCCACTGGCGGAGGCATTGGGGGAGATGCCGCTGCCCTTGTCACTTGAGATCGTTGCCACCGATAAATCCCTAGTTTTGACAATGAGGGCGCAATGATAAATGTACGGGTGGTGGGTGGGAACAAAAAACGCGAGCTGTAGCGAGCTTGAAGACGAGAATGCGAGTTGTGGCGAGCTTCGAGGATCTCCACACCCGGGAGTCGATGGTCCTATATGTGCTGCTGGCTCTTAGGTCCGTGGGTAGTGGGCTATGACCTCCGGGTAACCAGCTGGACCTTCCTCCGACAACCTCCCGACCATTCCTCTGAGCTTTGCCCAATTGGCAATGGGTTGTTCCAACCCTACATGATGTTTCTAGCTGCTACAGATTCAATGGGTGATCCACTCTTTTGTTCGAAACCGCGATCAGACGTTTTGATAATGCTACATATAGGAGGGTTATTAAGAGATGACACCGACTGAGACTAGAGTTTTACCATTTTGCGATGCTTAACGATTGGGGAGAACAAGAGCCCTGTGAATGGGGAGGAGATAAATAGACAAGAGTGGTATCCGATGCCAATAAGAGTAGGAGAGCATTTAGTAGTAAAGGATTATTGATAGGTATTGATTGAGATTCAATTGTAGTATCAGGGGAGAGATCTTGTGTGGGAGGGCTGTCGATGCTGTGGGAAGGAGGAGGAAGGTGTTGTGAGAGCGGGGAAGAGGAAAAAACCCCAGCAGGGCGGGAGAGAGAATGTTCTGTAAACCATCAGTGGATAAATGAGGTGAAAGCTGCGAGCGCGGGACCAGTTTGTGTGGTAGTTTGCATGTGCGGGGAAGGGAATGTAAAGACAGAAGAGGTACCGTAAGGAGAGGGCAACCAACACCAGGCAAGTATGTATCTCCTGTGCAGTCATCATTCCGCTACCGAAAAAAACACCATTGAAAGGCATCGGAGTGTACTTAAGCTTCTCGAACCAAGTTCCTGTGAGATAAGGATATGATTCTTCCGCTCCAACAGATCCAGGCCCAGCAATGAGGGAAATGTTACCGCATCCACGGATGAGTGCCTACTTCTGAAGGATTGGGTGATGGAAAGATTCAATTGAGTGATGACCGCCACCTCTTCACCTAGTACGCAAAGGAACACATAACTTAGTGCACTCGCCCCCAGATAAAGTACACACAGGTTGGTCCGCCCGTCATCTGACATACCAGACACAATCATATGTGGCGTTTGAGTAGAGGCCACACAGGACACACTGGATGCAGAGTCCAGACTACGAGCGTCAGGACGTAATACGACTATATCTGATGCAGGATGGCTTGTTGTTGATGCTCCCTTTTAGCCCAAACCAGTATCCCAAAACATGTGTATTCTCGCTTCTCCCGGAAACCTACTAATCCATCCATTACATGCACATGCCTGGTGACAACCATATTAGCGCCATCCACAATGCTATACTAATTCTATCAGCAGGCCTTATAACATCATTCTTATTACGGATGCATCAGTAGCTGCATTGGTAAGTGACAGGAGCCAACAAAAAACAAGACATAATAGAAAGAAGCACAACTATATCTCCACAATGACACCTTATCCACATGCACTGTGAGGTGGTTATCCAAATCCCAGCAACTATTACAAGTGGCTCTACAAGCATCTGAGAAATTATGTTAGCAAGCAATAACTCTCCCTACCTGACAAACATGGTTAGAAATACCATAGACATGGTTTGGTTGACTACCTTCAAGTTGCACTTCTTTTGTTTTAAATCCCCTCCGGCAACCTAGCCTCCAGTGCTAATACTGTGCAATCATTTCCTTTTTTTATCCGGACTCCAGCCTTCTTCATTAGCTTCTCTGCCTGTTGACAAGGTCGATAATATGTGATATGTAGTAGGGATTTTGTAACAAATATATCGAGTACTCAGGCTGATAAACTAAATATTATGTGATCCTTGAGATTCATATATTTTGGAATATCTTCTCCGAAGATATCCTGTAGGGTTATCCTAAACTCATGTGGTGTGATAAAAACAATGGAAAGTGTTGGTAGAACTGTCGTCTAAAACAATTCAGTAATGACTTTATGATCTTCAGAGGTACAGTAAACAGGTAAACTGACCTTTAACTCTCCAATTAAGGGTATACTTAGCTTGGCTTGCTCATCAAGCTCTTCTAATATTAGAGTCAAATGGTTTAGATGTTTTTATAATGTATCTATAATGTTGATTATCTTTAGCTCATTAGTTTGATCGCTGCTATTGGCAGTAGTAGTGTAATTTTCAGACTTTGACTCTGCACCTGGATCGTTCCTTGATTTGGTTTCTGTAAATAACAGTATGACAACAATTTTGGTGTAGCCTTCTATACAGAGGAGCCATAGTTAGTATTCATTACTGGGCCTCTGGGGTCCTGAAATATGTGGGCCCCTAGCCCAATTCCAAACTGGGCCCCACTGAATGGCTCAGGTCAGGGCATATTCTTTTAGGGTTTGCGGCCTCTGCCTGTAGCCTGGCCTGTTCCCCAGACGGCTCCTGTTAAAACAGGTGGGGAGAAATACGGCACTGTTCAGGAAATGAGCAGGGACTCACTCCAGCCAGGGGCGAGGCGGGAACCACTCCCTAAATAACCCCCATGGCCCTTTGTAAGGGCCAAGCCTGGCAAGTGAAAATCCGCTCCATCCCATCCTGTAACGAACTCTAGCCATAGTCATGTATCTTTCATTAGTAGCTCTCAACCCTTTGTTGATCCAGCCTCACACACTATGACAGAGAACTTCATATGGAGTAACATAGTGAAGGCATTATAGTGCTTCTTCAATGTACCAGTCCCATCACCTTGCAACATTCTAAAAGCTAAACACAGTTAGCCAGATTCTGCCAGTGGATAGGATTTGTTCATTACTTACAAGTTCATGAACCCACTGTAAATAACATACTAGCTTTGTGTAATCCTAGTTTTTCAATAAGGAAACTCTAGAAAGTTTGATTAAAAAAGCATTGTAGGAAGTTATGTGTTGCAGTCAGCATGCTTTTTATAATAAAATACTCTGTAAGAAGGTTGTACTCTCATCATATGCACATGTCATGAGGTAGTTGTAAGTTTTCACAGATCCAATTCTTTAAGTCAGTTAATAGAATGTTTTTCAAATATAGATTATCTTCTAATATTGCCAGAAGTTTGAATATCTTTAGCAGTTGTAGTTCACCAATGTCAAAGCCAAGTTGCAACGGATAAATTGGGTTTGGTTTATGCTTGAGCCATAGAAGATCAGAGGAGAGAGTGGAGAGAGGCATTCTAATTGGTAGTCTGCAAGATTTCTTCATTTTCCAAAGGATCAGAGTTGTCCAGATTTTTTATTGGCCGAAGGAGATCGGATTTTCAGTTAGTTTATAACTGATCTTCTTCTTAATCAATGTGCCTGAGCTTGGTAGTTATCATAATGGCAATGATAGATTATACTCTCAGGCTGAGATGCAGTATTACTGCCAGCTTAGCTACCTCTAGTGGCAATTGGGTTCTCAGTTACCTGAAGCCAGGTTCAATTCATTAGACCACATACTACTTCTAGATATCTGAGAAGGAAAATGAATAAGGGAAGAGAAAGCTAGAGGATCCTAAAAACTAGAGCAAAAGGATTGTAAAAGTTTAATGAAGGAGGATTATGGTATGATTGAGGGATAATAAAAAGTTAACTGCGCAAGAATAGAAAAATAGTAGTGAGAGATAACTTGGAGAAAAAGCAAGAACAGGAGGCGGCTGGAGGTAGATAAGAGAGTAAGGGGCTGTTTGGCGTGACAGCTAACCATGGTTTACAAACCGTGGTTTGAAAATTCTCCCAATCAGGAGCTTTGAAATGTGATTACATAAGAAGTTTAAAGAGCTGTGATTGGTTGAATTTTCAAACCACAGTTTGTAACCATGGTTGGCTGTCACGCCAAATAGCCCCTAAGTTTTAAACTATGAATATACATATACATTTCAGAGATGAGGGTGAAATTGTAGAGTTCAACAATTTTTCAACCTTCTTTATAGGTATGTCTAGGTCTAGTCCTGGTGCGGCATTTTCACAAGATCAGGTGGCCAGTATGAGGAATATAAAGATTGTGATAAGGGTGTAAGGAGTGATATACTAGTTGCATGGACTTATTATCTGTTGAAGTAAGTATCAAGATCTTGTAACTGTCTGTAATCATGAGGTTTCAGCTGGGATTTTCACTTCCTCCTACTGATTAAGTTTTTCTTTTTTCTGTGTCGAGGCACTTGATGTCTGGTGTCTTGAAAGGGTACATATATGGTTCAAGATGTTGATAGCATACATAAAAGAGTTTGTTACAGGGGATGGCTTGGCATTTAGTCACAAATTTAAATAATATACTGGAGTTCAATTCCTGATGGAAATATAGTTATTTTAGAATTGTTGAGCCAGATAGTTTTTGTATCCTATTATCAAGTTCAAAGCCTGTTTCTAGCCTATGTTATTTTATTATTTGTGATTTATGCACTCTGAACAAATTATGTCTTTTTTGAATTAGGTATTATATTGAAAACTCTTATTTAAACAACGATTGAACTGAAGTACGTGAATTTTTATGCCATGCTGTCACTGGTCACAAATTCTATATTGTACCCTATAGACTTCTTGAACCATACAATGTTTCTATAATATGTTTTGCGGGGTACTGTGTTGGATATTGGGTTTTGGGTTTACTCTAAGAGTAGAGTTGAATTTACATACAGGGTTTTTATGCCTAAATTCCCAGGCGGGAAATATTTTATCTCTTATCCAGATATATGCCACAAAACTTGAAAGGAATCACATTTTCTAGGTAAGCTATCACAACCAGTTAATCTAGGATATAAAACCAGTTCACCATGTTGGAAATTCATTGAGGTTGTCAAACTAAAGGAAGAAAGATAGCAGGATAAGATACTGTAGTGTAGTACAAGTACGATATCTCATGGCTTCTGGGAAATGCAGATCTCGTTGGTTTTGGTTATGCACTGTTCGGTAAGATACTATTATAAGATGGTTTGTAGTTGGTGATAGGTCACTCATTGTGAGGCTTTCAATTTTGGAAATGGTTAGATGTAAGATGGGGTAAGCTTCCAGAGCACTACCTGAGATTCTTTCATTTTCTCTCTCTCTCTACCCCCTTCTCCCTTATGCTTTCATTTTTCAGAGGGTGTTTCAGGTGGGACTGTGTGGCTGACAGGTTATACACGTTATTATATATTGAAAGCAGTACTCGAGCAAACTGCCAAACAGGCCTGTGAAGTTGACTCTGTAGTATGGGTAGAGGGGATAGTCGCCTGTTAGCTGCTAGAGAAGGGTGGTAGGTGTGAGGATGTGAGGATGTGAGAAGATTGTGCAGTAGTAAGTTCGGAAAGAGCAGGCATGGAATCGTATTATGGTATAGGCAAGTATTTGTAGAGCTAGTACTCAGTTGGGTTATTTTGACATGGGGAGTTTTGTATAATATACTGTGATTTCAGAGGACAGAGTGGCATTGAAATAATGGTGGGGAGTACTGTTGATATCAGTAAGTAGTGGGGGCAGTGAAATGGTATTTCAATTAGGTTGTAGGTGGTTTGAATCAAATGTGTTTAGTGATGTAATTGCGAGTTTGAAAAATACCAGTCTGCAGTCCAGACGTCTATGATATTACTTTATCTATACTGCTAATGGCGGGCAAAATGTTTTTAGATACTCCGACTTTACCCTGCCTGACCACCTTATCCACACCGATTCTACTACTTTTTCCTTTTTTCATTCAGGAATTATATACCTGTAATTAGAGACTGATTCTGCCACCGATGTGAGTTGATGCCACTTATCACACATCCTACACCGCACTACCAATACAGAGAGGCAGGCAGGTTATTCTATCCTTGTAGTTGCTTGGTATTAGCTTGCCTATTGACAAAACAAATCATGCTGAGGCATTGGATTCCGTCCAAATTGTATTTGAAATTGAATCACCCATAACTATATTTCTAGCTGTTGGTATTTTCTTCTTGCTTACCCACGCTGTTCAAGATACAATGCAACAAAAGTTTGTACATTCTCGTTCCGTACTCTGAGCTTTCTTGTCACCAATATACCAGTTATCACACACTCTGGACCTAACTCCCAACAAGCGAGTGCAACATCCATTCCACAGATTATAACTCATGAACAATATAAAAATAGTACTTATAGGGGAACTCACTTGATGCCCATATATTACTAAGGTAGTTTAGGTCAGCATGTCTCTGACCAATATCAGTATTTAGCCCTTCTCCAGATGGATTGTGGCTCTCAATTTCTTTTCAACTTTCATTTCTCAAAAGCCCTGCTATCATACCCCTACTGTGATTTCAATTTATAACCCAACCTCATGCTAGTCAACCCCACCAAATTCCAGTTTGGCAAAGGAGAGATAAGAGAGCAAAAGGAATGAAAAAGAAGAAATATACAGAATGACTTTAATAACTGTCTCAACTGAACTAGTCAACCTGATTGGCAATGCCTTCCCAATACCCTCCCACTTAGCCTAAATCAGTACAGCAATATACACATATTCCCTCTTCTTCCAAAAGCCCCTGAATCTATCAATCGCATACACATACCTGGTGATGCCAATATTACTGCCATCTACCCTGAAAGCCTAATTGTATTGCCCGTCCTCATGACAAGCATCTTATTACAGACCTATCACCAGATATATGGGTAAGTGACAGGAGCAAACAATAAACAAGACTTAATGCAAAATCTACAACCAGGCCTCTACAACAATAATGCATCTCACACACCTAGGGTGAGAAGGTTATTCCAATCCCAGCAACTATTACTTGTAGCTTTACAAGTATCTGAGCAAATTTGTTAGCAAGAAATATCTCTCTACTTGACAAAAATAGTTGGAAATACCACAAGTGGTGTTTGGTTGGTGATCTTGTCCCTCTTTCATTTTTGATCCTCTCTGTCAATCTAGTCTCAGGCTCGTATTTTGTGTAAACATTTATTTTTGCACCCATACACCCACAGCTTTCATTAGGTTCTTTAACTGTTAGTAACCTGTAAGGTGTGTAGTGTTTGGTAGGGATCATGTAACAAATACATTGGGTATTGGTAAACTAAATGTTATATGAGATTCCCAGAATTCATACATTATAGAACATCATCTCCAAAGATATTGTGTAGGGTTATCTGAAACTCATGTCGTCTGGTAAAATCAAACGACAGTGGTGGGAGAACTGTTATCTCAAACAATTCAATAATGTCATTCTAGTCTTCAAAGATGCAGTCAACATGCAAACCAGCCTTTAACTTTCTTATTAATGGTATGCTTAGCTTAGCTTACTTATTGAGTATGTATAAACATTTAGACAAATTGGTTTGGTAGGTTGAATTATCTATAGTGTGGATTACCTTTTGCTCTTTGGTTAAATGGTCTGATCATGATTGGTGGTGTCATTTTGGAATTTAGACTTTGTGTCCTGGTTACTCCTTAATTTGCTTTTCATAAACATCAGCAAAAATAATACCTTGCGTCCTGTGCGCCCCGTGCGTCTGACGCCCGGGACGTCGGAATGCCAATCGCGAATCAGGATGTAACGTCGGATCGACGTCGCGTCCTGACTTTGCGTCACCTAGCGCCATCCGTCCTGACGCCATCCGGACACGGACCCCTACGTCCTGCGCGTCCTGACTGCGTCTGGTGCTCCTCTATTACCTCCTGACTCCCCCTGATCTACGACTCTTCCGTTCCTACTGCGTCGGGTCCTCCGCTATTGCGTTCTGACTGCGTCGGATCTATGACTCTCCC
>Ga0307509_10001055_pt1 | contig 47176 bp, 49 predicted proteins | sample 10_EM_MG_FD_202245 | JGI IMG/M metagenome (GOLD analysis project Ga0307509, IMG submission 202245) | Populus trichocarpa ectomycorrhiza microbial communities from riparian zone in the Pacific Northwest, United States - 10_EM | ecosystem: Host-associated > Plants > Roots > Unclassified | place... | reverse complement strand
TGACTGTCAACAAATCTCAGGGCCAGTCCCTGGATCAGGTTGGTGTGGATCTACGCACCCCTGCCTTTACTCATGGGCAACTATATGTGGCCCTTTCCAGGGTCACATCGCTAGACGGACTAACACTCCTACCCTCGGAGCAAACCCCTACCCATACGGATAACGTAGTATATCCTGAGGTTCTTCTCCACCCTCCCTCTGGTAAGTCTACCTTGACCCTTCTCCTTTCCCTATATCTTAATCACAATACTAACTAATGGTTGTCCTCAGACTCCTAAGCAGAAATCACACCCTGTTGCCATCCTCCTTTTCCAAAGCCGCTTCAGCTTTCCCTTCTTCTCTCCTGGTATGTCTCCTTTGCATTTATCCTTACAGCTATAACTAATAGTACGTTAGCTATCTTGCTGCTTCTCGTGCTCTGGTATGTACTTTCCACTTTGAGTTTTCTTTTTTCCATTCCTGATCCCGAATAACTAACTTACTGTGCTAAATAGAAACAAAGCGTCTCTCTCTCTCCTCGTCTCTCTTTTTACTTTTCACTGCTCTGTTTATGTAATATAGTTCTTAGAAAAATCAAAATTCTCTCTCACTTGTCTGTGCATGGATCTCCATCAATACTAACTTAACCTTACTATCAATGAATTATAATATGATATTGTAACTACGGAGATACGGACGAGCCGTAGGCACGGGGGACTCTAGTTACTGGTACGGGGCAGTACTTTCGCATGAGATTCGTAACTGTTGCGGTCATTTTGAGAGCGTGTGACAGCGGCCAACTCGAGTGCCGGTATCATACCGTACTGTACCGGTGGTTGTGGTTATGGTGAGCAGTCTCATCGCAGCCAACCGTTTACCGGAACCCTTCCAAGCAGCCAGGATCGAGACGGGGCGGAGCCAACCTCTTCCAACCGGAGTTGTGGTTCCAATATGATATCCGGTACCCGCACACTCATACACCGCTATCCCGGATCTCAGTAGCTCGGATGCCTGGCTGTCCCGTATAAATTTCTGCGAGTCTTAAATTTCTTCGCATAAAAAACCTGACTGGTTGTTCTGGATCACCAGCTATACCGGATAGATTCTTGGTTTTCTATGCTTGATATTACCGTACTCTAACGGTATAGAATATACTGTGGCTTATCTATTGGTGTAAATCCCTTCTGTGGCAACGCCACGCGTCCGCATCACTTATCCAAAGGCAGAGTCGACGGCTGACGAGGGCTGTTTGTTGCTTGCTGCCTCCCTTCTCTTCCCTCCTTTCTTCCTCCAAACACATCACCTCTCCAACCTCCTTCTCCCCCCCCTCCGCCCCACACTTTATCCATCGTCCCTCATCCCGCCTTACACCCTTCAACCATCCCACCTTATCACATCGTCTACCCGTTTAAAAGTGTCACGCCAGCCTTGTTGAATTATTTTTTTCACATCCATCGTAGGGCTCCTACAGAGCTCCAACCGCCTAGCACCAAGCATTCTTACATCATTCCCCTTACTCACCACCGCCGCTACCATAGGCTGACGTCGTCCTGCTCCACTTCTCTGCTTTGTCACCTTAATATAAAAAAGCGCTTCCCCACTTTATCCCATCATTTGTTAGATTGCGATTTTTGCTCTTCCCCGACTCGATAACCTATAGTCGGACGAGCGGGTCTGCTCATCATAGCCCACGAAAATATCATGCTTCCCCCCTTTGAAATCCGTGGCCTGCGTTGGCCGGCCGAGGATCCTGAGAGTGTCACACGGGAGGAGGGTTATCTTCATGCATGGCCAGAGATTAGACTTGACACTCATGAAGAGTACGACAATCTTATTCACGAGCATCCTGAGACTACTTTGAGTTATTTGGACGAGGATGACGGCGATATCATTACCGTGAGTCGAACCCTTTTGTTTTGCTGCAACTTTGGCTTCTTTGTTTACTATCTGGCCTGAATGTTGACCCGTGTGTCTTTTTAGGTTGGTTCTGGGGAGGAACTTTACAGTCGCGTCGAAGAAGTGCTTCCCACCCACGGTTCGGCTATTTTTGACTTGCTCTTGGATCCAGCCCACCCAAATTATAAAGCTGCGCTCGATATTTGGCAAAAGAGATTTGTGGGTGTTGGCCATGCGAAGGCGAAAGCAAAGGGGAAGGCTCCCGCAGAGTTGAGCGAGTTGGAACCGAGTACGACAAAGAGTGGCTTACTGGTCGATATCAGTGACAATAGTGATGACTCACATTTTAGTCGCAGTGAAACTAGTATTGATACCGATACCCCTCAATCACCGCTCTTGACGGCATTTAGCAATGAGCTCGAGAGGATCATGCAAGAGGCTACTAGGCCAGGAGAAGGCTCCTCTCTGTGCGCGCCGAGCCCGCCACCTAGCCCACCCGTTCCATCAATCCAGCCTACGAATCGAGATGGGGACGCGCTTGCGCAAAGTCTTCGCGATATAGTCCGGGATATCGGACGCGTTGCTCTCGAGCTTCGCGGAGATGTCCCATCGCAAGCTAGGCCAACGATTGGTGCCTTTAATAATGCGTTTTCCACCGCCCTCGGAGCCTTCACCTCCCAGCTTCAAAGTGTGGCACTTGATGCGGCTAATGCGGCTAAAAATGCGGCTCAGGTCACGAGGGATATAGATACTTCGGAGATTGAGGCTCATGGCCGTAGGGTGAGGGAGTTGGCAGAGACCATTGGCCATATGGCAGTCCAGGGAGCTAGCGTCGCTAGGGAAGAGGTTGGAAAGGCGCTTGGCACCGGTTCCACCGAGGGTGTTAGAGACTTCATGGAGGCTGGTGCACAGGCGTCTGCACGGGCTACGGAGCAGTCAACAACAGGCACTTACAGGGCTACCGTGGAGACTGATGATGAGGAGGAGGATAAAAAGAGCGAGCAGAAAGCGAAGGCGGAGGCTATTTGGGAGATGTTTGACAACCGCGAGGGAACCGGAATCATTCCCGTGATGGGGGAGGTTTCATCTTCCAACTATGCCAATAGGATCCCTAGCCCTGCCCCCCCGCTTTCTATGCATGACTTTGTTTCTGGGTACCCCATGCAGTCCCAGGGTATTGACATGTTTCATCCCTTGGAACCTGCCCTTTTTGGATATAATCACCAACTCCCACCTCATCATCACCCATCTCATTTCCCACCCCAGTTTTCCCCCGATTACTTTAGCCAGGGAGCGCGGATGCCAGCACCGCCTCCACCGCCTCCACCACCTCCACCACCACCTCCACCGCCACCTCCCCGTATTCCTCACAGCCCAGCCCCTATATCCCCACCTTCTCCTCCATTCCCACGCCATCAAATCCCCTCATACCCGCGTCGCCACCATCACCCACCGCATAGTGGATCGTCGAGCCGTGGATGGGGCTCAGAAGAAGCAAGGCCCCGTCGTCCTGGGATGTCACCACCAGAATGGCCTTTGAGAAGAGAGGGCTCTGATATTTCGGTGAGAGGGTCGTTGAGGAGGGAGGATTCTGATGTTTCGATGAGAGACGTTGGGTCCCACGAGGAAGAATACACTCCCAACCCGGAAGGCCCCAGAGATCGACGCGTGGGGCGAGTGGATAGGAATAGGGATCCGGAACCCGCCCCTCGACCGATTCGTCGTTCTACCACTTTGAGGGAGGGTGCTAGAAGAGGACAGACTAGAGATAGCTGGGCAATCCCCCAACCGCCAAATCGTGCCCCTTCATTTGGGGGCTCGAGCAGACCAAATTCGATTCCCTCTGTCCCCCCTACTTCGGCTCATCCTAGGCTTCGACAATTTCCATCTCTAGCCAGCTTCCAATCCCCCGTACCATCACGCCTTTCCCGTGATCTGAATCATAGAGCGTCGGTTCCAAACTTTCGCTCCGAGGATCTGGACACGCTAGTAAATCCGTTTTTGACACCTCCAAGACAGCCCTCTCCATCTGAAACTGCTCCTCCAGCTCCTGAACCACCAGCTTCCGCAGTGTCTATTCCAGGCGAGTGGCCTCATGCCACCGTCGTGATTCCGCCACCCCCACCTCCGGCCCCAATGGGTGCCTTTAGGGAATCTCCCGCCGCCTCCCCAGGTGCACCGGCGGTCGAGCACGGCGCTGGTCCGATCGCCCCGGCAGAGTCAGCTAGAAGACAGCAAACCAGACCCAGGGCACTTGGTGAGCGTGGCTCTCCGAGCACAAATCCTTTCCTTGAGCGCAGGCGAATGCGTGAGAACAGACTTAGCCTAGACACTAGAAACTGGGCGGGACAGCCGCGCAATAGAAGGACTATCATCCCTCCTGTCCCAGACCGGGAAGAGAACAAGATTGACAAGTGCGTTGCTACATTGATCGAGATGGGGTACGGCGATGATGGAGGCGAGAGCGCAGTTGAGAGGTTGAAGGTTTATGCACAGATTGTGGAAGGGAATGTCGAGGATGCGGTAGAGATGTTGGAGGAGGAGAGGGAGGCGTGGGGGAGGAGACAGTAGGGCTCCTCATTCCTTTGTACTTGTGGAAGATGGTGGAAGGTGGTGGATTAGCACTTTTTGCTAGCGGATGGTTGGTTAAGAATGGATTGCTCTTGCTAGCTGCCTAGCTTGTATCTCTCTTCTCCTTTCTTTTTTCTTCGTATTGCCGTGGTATTTGTTCTCAGTCTATTCAGTGGGTGTATGCCGCCTTATTCCGTTACTCCTCTCTTCTCCTTTCAATATGACGGATCAGACCAAATGATTTATGATTGCTTTATCTGCCAGTTAAGTTGGTTAGTTATTTTGTTGAGAATTTAAGTCAGTCAATCGGCCCCCATTAAATTCAGGGCAGAAGTCCCTTTATCATATTGTGCTTTTGAAGTCTCGTAGTTGGTATTATATTACAACATGCGACAGCAAATCGAAGATCGCTAGAATAGCCATTATCGCGGAGAAATGATCTTCCGGGTTTTTATGTGTATCTACCGTGCTGTGTGTAAACTAGGCCTTGCTGGCTGGGTGGGGATCCGGGGGCTATCCCTTTGCACCCCATTCAATTTGCCTCCAGACGGTGCCGGACCTAGTAAAAGTTGTTGAAATTAGCGCTCCCATAAACAATTCCCCCCCATGGACCCTTTGAAAACCCCCAGGGCGGGCGGGTTCGATTATAATGTTATCATGATACTAATTGTTTAGTCCCCCCCCTCCCCGCCCCCGTACCCCTTTAGGGCAAATCCCCCACAAACTCCGACCAGGGGTATGATAAAATAGTTTATTGTGTGATATGATATCCCCTCATCGAAGGGGCTGCTGTTTGACATTAACTTACGCTTATGGTGATTATTAAGTCGTATCATACTTGCTCTGTATGTTAACTCAGCATGTCATAAGTACGACGTACATGGGGGGGATATGTATTGGCTATTACTTATGATATTACTACTATCTGCCCATCGTATAGTATGATATAATACCTCATCCTATGGTTATGCTAACTTAAGGGGCCTTTGGGGAGGGGGGGGAGGTCACTAGTGTGGTCTGGCTGTGGCGTAGTGTGATATCCGGAGTGTAGTATATGGCAGCGTCTGTTCAGGAAGTGGGGCGGGGGGGGGGGGAGTGGGCGAATTTATAGCAGCAGTGTTCCCCCTTTGATTCATTCTCCGACTACAGTATGATAACCACTGCGCACCTGTATTTATTATACCACTAAGCTAGTACGCATATCCTGGCTAATCCCCGAATATCAAGAGTGAGCGGGATAATTTTCCCCATGAGGGTGTTTGTTGAAAGAATCACTCAGTCAGCTTAGTGGCTCATGGTGGTGGTGGATGAGAAACTAACCTGGTAGGAGTTGGAGGAAGTTGGGGGGGGGGGGTCGCAGGTGCCCAAACATTTTGTAAAAGGCATAATAGAAGGGGATCATGCTTATGACTTTCGGATTATGGATCATTTTTGGCCCGATATAAGTAAGCTGTTGTTCTAGGTGAAGGGCTGGTTGGTTGGTGGCAGACTCGAGTGAGAGGCTATGATATGGCGTTTGGGATGGGAGGTATATAATATACCAACTTCTCACGATAACCTACTGCTGCGTTGTGCAGTGCACACTTTACTTTGTAAGAGATTTATACTGACTTGGAGCGGTAATTCTAATATTATATACGGACTCACAGGGCGCTGCGAGGGGCTAAGAGCATTTGTAAACTGCTGTACGGAAAGGCATGGCTGGCCGATCCCTCCGGTGGGGACTCCACGGTGGAGCAGTTGTTCCCGCCAACCACCCTGACGTGGAAGATGGGTTCCACGTCCCGCGCTATGACGTATTGGACGCAGGCCTGGAGGAGGAAGGAAGGAAGGAAGGAAGGAAGTTATGCTTCAGCCAGTAGACTACCTTCTCAGGCGACCCCCCCCCCAACACACACACACACTACCTGTGGCTGGGAGTTTATAGATGTGACGCGGAAAGAGGAACGAAGAAGGACGAAGACGGGAAGGACGATAGATAGATATCGCGAAGATTTGGTATTTGGGAGAGGGCTGTCAAAGAGAAAGAGGGGAGTTTTTCTACTTGATTAGTTTGGAGTTGAGTTATATAAACTTGTTGATATATAGTCTTTTTTTGCCGCGGCTGCGGCTCTATTTATTATATTGTGCGTCCATACTAAACTACGAGCATATACAGTGCACAGCATACACATCTTTGGTCTGGAAAAATTCCTTCATTTGTAGTTCATTCCTTTTGCCTGGGCGGGGGAGAACGCTGCCAGATCGTATCCAGTGTGGATTAGGCCGCTTTCTAGGCCGCATAACGCAGTTGTATCTTACGTACCGGTAGCCTATTCTCTATTACATAAACTTTACGACCTGGGAGTCCCAGGATAGACTACAAGTATCCTGCACGCACCCCCCCGTTAGAGAGTCCCGGTTTATAGCGTTTGAGGACCTCCTATAGTGTTGGTTTGTCTGGGATAGCTCTCCTTCGATAGTCACTCAGGTGGTGCAGGATGCTTTGTGACCATCCCGCAAGAGGTATTAGACACGGTGGGATTTATTGCCGTGCGGAGTGGTGGTTTGGGCTTGGGTGTATGATAGGTTCTGAAAGTACAGTAGATTGGAGGAAGGGATGGAGGGGCAAGCTAGATGTACTGTAGTAGGGGTATCCCGCCCAGAATTTTGATGACAATTTTGGGGGTTAGATCTAGCATTTGGCCCTCCAAGAGAGTGAGAGAACCGTACTATAATACCGGTAATAAGTGTGCACAAAAAAGTAGAAAAATTCTCGATGAAACCTTCCGGTTGTTGCCACGAGCTTGGTTCTCTCTTCTTTACGAAGGCCCTTTTTTGCTCATATGGCTGGGGTATCTATAGACCAACACCGTAGCTCTCACTCAATACTGGTTGATCGGCCCAACGGAGCAAAAAGATATCGAAATCACACCCTCCAGGGAAGCGCGAGAGAGAGGAACCCCAGAGAAGATACTGAAATCCTGGAAAACGATTTTCCTCCCCCTCTTTTTCAGGGGTATTTGGAGCACGCAAGCCGTTCACATAATATACTCTCAAATATGTCTAATTTTAATTAGCAGCGATAGAAAGGCCAGCGGTCTCGCACCGGTGTCGGTATTAGCCTAGGACCACATCCACCTTACGAGTTCTGCACACGGTGCCGGCTCTCGGATGAGCAGCTCTTCAAATGACGTTCTACCCAAGCTAGAGGGTTAATGATTAACGGTCGCCTTCGCAGCCATGGTTTTATAGTGCCTTGTGTTATCACGTTCTTAACAATGTCAATCTTAGCAGGGTGTTCTTGCCGAGGTTAAATGGGGCAAACTATAGCCCCCCTCGGAGAGAAGCCGAGTCGACACTAAGATTAAGAAGCACTATAAAATATCGTACCCCGCACCTGGCTCTCTCGATGCCTTTCGCAAGGCTCTGCCTTCCATCTTGCTCATATTGGAGCTATGCTTGGATCCAGAATTCGCACCAGCATATTCCCAACCCAGGCCTATCTATCTCGTCCTGGGAAGATTGCTGTTATGATATAATGGGGCGCGTGACCATCATCAGTGCTGTGGTTATGCCGAGGTTCGGTTTGGTGTTCTGGGCAAGTGAGATTGCTGCCCTGGATTTGCAAGTAATTGCACACCCTATCTAAATTAGGGGCAAGCTGGGCATTCATTGCATTATGCTCGATGCTCAGGATTGGCTTTTGAGTACTGAAGGGTATGATACAAGTATTCGTATTTCTACTGGATGCCCGGGAAGCGAGTGAGGAGCAGCACTGTTCAACCATCCTTCGAACCTTGGGCAAATGTGATTTTGTCCCTGAATTGGATCGTTTCAGCTTCGTTTCTGGATTAGATGGGCACCGTCGAGGACTTGGTCCAATACCGGTATGCCCCACTCCCACAATGCGGGTGTCCGAGCGATAACCTCCCATTGGATGGTGGTCTCCATCCCCGCTGTCAAGAATTGACTTGGGCGATACCAAAACCGGGCCCATGTGGCATATTCGTACTCGTACTGTATGAGTGGTTAACACCCGACTGGCCCAGCCTCCGTCGACCGGACCACCACGCGATACCACATAGACATAGCTACCCACCGGGGTAAACAAACTCCTTCCACTTGCACCGTTCTTTAATCCCGGTGCATGGCAGCCTACTCGAGTACGGTAGGCCGTGATAGTGGTGTGCCGGTATTACGAAATTGGTTGGCGCAAATTCCGGATGATGGATGATCCATGATCTTGACGCAGTGCGGGGGAAGGATTTTCCGGGGATGGATAGGAGAGATCACGAGAGGGAAATTAATGAGTGAGTTGTTAAGGCCTGCTTCTTTGTGTGCGAGCATGATGAATTGGATCGGGTAGAGTATGGTACAGAACTAGTACCGGTACAGTATCCTACTCTCGCACGAGTGAATCGCATTGTAAATACCGGCGCCGGCAGCACCGATGAGGTGGAGAGGCTTTCTCACTTTTGCTTTTGCCTGCCTAGATCCAGCCCCTTGATCACTGTTCTAAAAGGAAGCTGGAGAATAGTTTTTCCTTCCAGAACTGTTTTGCTTTTATGCGTCAAGGAGTGCCCAGATTGGTGTGTCTCAGCTCCTCTCCTGCGAGGGGCATATGTTGGAAGCGCCCGTTTGAGGTTGAGCCTAAGTCTGGAATATCTGTTGGTTTGGTTGGATGGAGACCCCAGTTGATACTTGAGTACCGGTATTGTCCTTGATACAGTTAGACTGCCGCTATGTTGGCTGTTTCTTGCTATTCTGATGCTCCCTCGAATGGGACGGGTTGAGTGCATTGCCTAACAGAGGATTCTCCAGATTCCTGGTATAATAGATTATGTAAGGCTGCAGACAAGGAGAATTGCACAGGCCTCGTGCACTACAGCATCGTACACAACCTCACCATTCCCTTCTCCTCTCCCCCCATTGAGAGAGGGCGTCCCATACTTATGCCCTTGCCCGTCTAATTTTCCTCATTCCTCGATACTTACGGGGCTAGGTGTGGTACGCCGCCCCCATTTCATCGTATTTTCACTTCTCCACTTTTTTAATTATTCCCTTTAACTTGTTCTATTCTCTGCATCGCCTTGGTCGAGTACCCCGACTTTCCTTGTTTCGAGATTGGTTTTGCCTTAATAAAGCAAAGGGGAAAAAGTCGGTTTATATCCCTTTTGATTCTGAAACTCGCTAGAGATTTAGCCAATTCCTCCATTCCGCTGGATACGGTCTGGACGTCGTGGGTCTGTTGATACTGTATCATACTTATACCTTTTTGCTATTCTAATACCGGTGCTGCTGTACCGTACCTGATACCGTGAGAGGAGAACGGAGACGAGGGCATTGTTTCCCATTCGTACAGAGGCAGCTGTGACAAGAGGTGCTCTTGTCACACATGCTTCTGCTGTGCACATCCGACTAGCTTTTTATCCGCGGCTCTTGCCTTCCCTGTCTCGCCGTTTGAACCGAACCCCCTCTATCGACAAACGCCGTGAACCTTCCCCTCCTTCCTCATCCTGACTGCCACCTCGTGAGAAGGAGAGACAAGACATAATGTCATTATCGATGGGTTTGTTTTCACGCCGAAAAAACTCTGAGGATAAGGCCATGAGAGCGGCGTTATCGTCACCACATACGAACTCATCGCCTTCTACACACGATGGATGCTCGCCTTTGCCACTGTCCCCGCACTCTACCCCAGTGATGCGTCCCAAAAAGTCAAAGCTCCTCACCAAGGCTCATCCGATAAGCTTGCCTGGTTACACGGCCGATAGCGGGGGGATTGCTTTCGCACCACATCTCACGAGGGCGAAAACTGCAAACTTCAACTCACTGACGCCGGCCCCGCAGCAGCAGCACCGCCATCGCCAGAAACAATCGTCTATGTCGGGCTTAATGAGGTCTAGTAGCGACGCTAGTGGGTCATGGCGTGCGCGGCCGTTGGATCAGCGTGCACCGCAACTAGGTTCTTGTATGGAGGGGTTTATGAATCTCGATCCTTCGAGCTTTCCACACCCGCCTTCACCAGTTTTGCCCCAGAGCATTCCGTTGCCCGGTTCACCGGCGGCGCTTCAGAATCGCGGCCGCGCCAGTTCCGGCTCTGGTCCTCCGACCCCTAGGTTTCCTTTATCAGCTACAGTGGTGGGTTACGGGAGCCAGCCGGGCCATGGGTTTTATAGTCCCCCTCCAAGTGGGTATCCGATTAGTCCTCCCTTGTCGCCCGAGAGTCCGCTGGGGCCGCCGGCGGGTAGGTTTGGCGAACTTATACACAAATCGGAGGGGGAACTGGTCATGGAGATTGCCGGGTTGAAGGAGGTATGGCTTTTTTGTGCACTTTATGCAGGGTGAAAACGTGGCGTTGCTAATGCATCGCAATATAGGCGATTAGTACGAGAGACCATGTGATTGCTCGCTACGCCTCCAATTTCAACATCGATGAAATTAACGACGCTGTCTCTGGGATGAAGAAATCTGAGGTTTATATCTTCTTTGCCAAATTAATCTAATTACACTTTTTCTGATTACCATAGGGTCAACGCGTACACCAGATATTGTCCCATCGAATTCACGACCTGGAGGTGGCGAATTCGGAGAAGGATAATGAGATCGCTCAGGCGGAGCGAAAGATGAATACTCTACGGGAAGCCCAGAACGCGGAGCTGGACTCTTTACGGGAAGTCCACGCTCGTGAGGTGCAGACTTTGCGGGGCGCCGCCAAGCGGTTGGAAGCCCATGATGGGGTTGAGCTGGAAGACTTGGAAGACTCGGATCGTTACCGGCGCCGGGAGTCCGAACTAATGGACGTTGTGAATGGAAAAGAGAAGGAGCTTGAGCTGCTTCGGTCTAATGCCAATACTCTCAGAGAGCGGGTTTCCGTCTTGGAGAAGTCTGTTACAGAGAGGGATCGTGAGCTTGAGAGTGCCCGACGGCAGATTCAGGTCATGGATGAGGATCGAATTTTCATCGGCGGAAAGCCGGCATTAGTGGCTATTTCGGAGATGGGGCTCGCGGATATTGGCAGGAAATTAATGGATGAGATTAGGAGAAGGGAAAGGGCAGAGAGAAAACTGGCCGAGGCGGTAATGAAACCTCGGTCGGATCACGACGCTATTCTACTAGAAGAGCGGAAGAAGGGAGAGACTCGTACGAATGCTCTGAGGGGAGCGGAGCATAGGCTAACGCAGGAAGAGCTTAAACGCTATGAAGCTCGAAGGAAGGCAAGGGAAAACATCGATTATGTGCTTGCCGAAGAGGAGAAGCGACGAACGGAACTAAGCTGGCAGTTTAACGAAAGGCTTGAGACTCTGAGGCAAGAGAAGGAAACGTTCGAGAGTCGGATAACGAATATGGAGATGGAGCTTGAACAAGCCAAACAATCCACCGCCACACAACGAGAAGGAAATGAGTCACTCATCGAAATGGTCACAAAAATCAACATCCGACTAGGCGAAGAAAAGAAGAAGAATAGGCAGTTGGAGGCCAAGATCGATCAGGTTATCGAGGACGCACTGAATAACGTTTCCGGGTCAAAGCGTGCATGCCAGGATTTGAAGAATGTGGTCGAAGATCGCGAGACCCGTATAGCATTCTTGGAATCTGAGGTCGCAGCTTTGAAGCGGGAGAAGTCAGCCATTGAAGAAGCATGGCATCCACTGGAGTCGGAACTGGAATGCCATTCGGCCGCATTAGCGAAGCGTGACGAACGTATTAAGGACCTTGAGACCGAGAATGGCAACATCCGCGACCGCCTAGAAGAGTACCAGCACGATCTCGAAGAAGCACGCAAGATCTCACTCGACCTGCCAATCCTCGGCCACTCGGATGATGAGACCAAGCGAGAACTCGGCAACCTGCAAGAAGACCTAGAGCTCTACAAGCGGGACATCAAAGCTTACAGACACGACCTTAAAAAGCGCGACGCTCAGATCCGCGACCTAAACCGCACAGTGGCAGATCTCGAAAGTTTTCTCGGTCGTAAATCACCACCATCGTCTCCGGTTCCGGTACCCCCCTCGACCCCCACATCCTGCCCCCCAACCCCAGCCACTGCAAACCTAGTAGAAGAGGTCGCCACACTGAAGGACAAACTCCGCATCTACGACCAGGAGTATCGAAGCACGTATGAGGACCGCGAATCCCTGCGCAAAAGGCACGCCACGGTGACCGCCCAGCAAAACATGATAATCGCAGATCTCGACTCCACGATCGTGAAGCTACGAAAGGAAAAGGAAGTCACGGAGAAGGCCATGAAGAGAATGCAAGCCAACTTCTTACAGCTATCGCAAATCGCCACGGCCGGTACTTTGGCTACCATCAAGAAATACCAGGAAGTCCCGCTGCCACCGTTACCAGCTGGCGCTCCATTACCCCCTGGTTCTCCGATCATACCTGGTTCGCCGGTCCGGCGCGGCTCGCGAAGGAAGGATCGGGGCCGGAGCGTTAGCATGGGAAGTCCGGTTATTGCAAGCATAAGTGGGGGCGAGGAGAAGGCGATGGAGCGTAGGGATAAGACTTTGAGTGCCGTTAATGAACCAGATGGAGCGTTGGGGGAAGAGGAGGTTATTGAGTGGTAGTTTCTTTTCTTATAGGCGTATATTGCATTGTCTCTTAGTTTCTGCTAGCCCGGGGGTGGTATAGTGCTGCATGTAAAGTATGATATCTGCGAGTGGAGGGTATATAGTCTGGATTTAATTGCCATAATGGAGTTTCTCTGATGTTTTGGCTATATATTCTCGTGGTGCCGTGTGCTAGTGGTATGGGAGACGCTCCCGCTGGAGCAATTGGTGGTTTCCCCTACCCACATTGACACCTACCCTTCATTAAGTTAATCATGAAGTATCACCCGTTCATCTTCCCCAAAATCTGGACCAACAGAAAGACTCACCGTCTAATCACCATAAGCGCGAACTCGAACACCAGTGGGATTCCGAGCCCTTGCAGGGTGAGTGCCCGGCCGGTGCCTAGACAGCTACTAGACGTTGCGAAGTCGTATTATTCCAACGGTCTGCTGCGGACTAGTAGTACAGTACACTACACTACACTGCCTTCACCTCCACACACACACGTACACTCCCGTTCGCAAAGTCCTTGCTCAATGAAAAGTAGCGTGGCAAGGTCTTGGCGGCCACCGATGTACTAGTACAAGTGTTTGGATTTGGATTCAGCGATTACACTCTCATGACCAGTAATTCAGGCCTCCCAGGGCCTAGTGATGGATAGGGGTTATCTAAATTTTATAGCTATTACTTAATATGATCCCCCTTTGCCTTAACCACATCATCATACTGCAAATGTTTGGCAAACCCTTGTACCAGTACCTTGGTTGCCGCCAAGACTTTGCCACGATACCTTTGGTTGAGCAAGGACTTTGCGAACGGGAGTGTACACCCCCTCTGAACACTCCTATTCTCATTGCGCCGCTCGGGTACTTACCGGCACTTTTTTTTAGTTTCTGCATCGATCGGGTCGGCTTACTACCTATTATTATTCTCCTTCTCACCTTTGTCTTGCTAGGTGGAAGTGAGTGGTGGTGGTGGTGGGGGGGGGGTTCGTTATTAGTTAGTTTGGAAGATTATAGGTTTTTTTTTAATTTTTTTAATTCCTTTTGTATGACGCGTGGATGGAGTTATTATGGTATGTATCGTGATTTTGGCATCTTCTTCCTCTTCTTGTCCAATGCACTGTAAGTTACTCCTACAACATAACTTGGATGCAGTCTTATCAGCGCACTTTTTTTTTAGCCACAATAGTAACCATGTGGGTTGGGTGGTCTGTTGAGCAGTGGCATGGCTAACTTACTCGACTCGACTCTACTCGGACGAGATGGAGGCTGGAGAGATGGAGGCTTTCTAGGTTAGATGCTTTTCCTGCGTGTATTGTGTGATACTGGAGCATATCAGCAAGGTTGGTCGTTAGTCTTGATAGGTGGGTTTTCCAGAGTATCATGGTAAATGTCCTAGGGGGGGAGTGTGCGGGCCGCTCCCCCCCCCCCTTTGCCCCTGCTCTAGATTGGTTTTAAGATGCGACTGTCGGGTCCGTTTGTGGTTTGGGCTTTGGGGTGGTTTAGTTGGCTGTTTTTTTTTGCTGATTGGGGGTGGATCTGGGATCGAAGTGTGGGGGGGGGCATATGCTTACTTCCCCCCCCGTGGGGTTTGGCACCATACTGTACTAGTATGTTGGGTTGGGTTTGGGTTAATGGCGTTTAGCACTGGTAGAGCATAAGCATTTGAAGGCATGTCATTACGATCGTGAAGTCTTTCAGGTTTATTGCAGGGATGAGGAAAAGAAATAAAGGGAGGGAAAAGAAAGAATCTCCAGGACGCTGTCCTGGTTGGGTGTCATTCCCCTTCCTTCCTTCCTTCCTTCTCTATCGAGGACGTATACGCCATACTTGTCACTTCTGGCCTCAGCCTGGGATGCGCTTGTAAAGGTTTAGAAAGAGTGTACTGTATAGCACAGCTCTGACCCAGAATAAGAGAGTAGAAAAGCTAATGGACGGACAATAAATAAAATAAATAATAGCTCTGATGGTAAAAACTAGACAGAAAGACAGGATTTTGCCAATGCTCTGTTAGCTTCCGGCTCCCGGAGCACCCATGCTCACTCGTTCATAATTCGCAAACTCGGCTCACTTGCTCAGTTTCCAAAGGGCGCAACCCCCCCCCACTTTCCTTGAGAGAGATTTAAAAAGGGTTCTTCATATTACTCTAAATCTACTATCATAACCCTGGGATACCTGGGATACTAAAGCGGGATGGGGGGGGGGCATGGCAAGAGGGTGGGGGGTGGGGAAACTAATATATCGTGCTCGAACTTAACTCTAGTTAGTTGGGGTTGCGAGAGTGCGTACCGTATATATTGTGATATATAGCTGGTATGCGGCGCTACTATAAATTGCACGGGAGCCCCCAATCAAATTGCCATATCGCAACGAAAAACACGATGCATCGCTCACTCGACAAGATATTCTGTAGAAATCTGCGGGAAACTGGTATCGAGAACCACTGGGAATTATTTCGACTGAGAAAGAGCACAAGTTAGCACAGCAAGTTAACTTCGGCCGTATCTATCATGTTATTCTATTACGTTATTGGTTTCGTGTTATCGTGACAATTGTTTTTTGTTTCATTCGACCCACCCCACCCCACCCCACACATCCTCACCAAAACTGAGAAAATAATAATTTAAAAATAAATAATTTAGAAATAATAGTAATAAAAGTTAATGAGTGCCCAAAGCCGACCTCTCCAACGCCCAATTTTCCCAACGCTTCCAGAATACCGCCATGTTAGCTGCCACCAGTAAATCCATCATGTATATCCCGTCGCTGTGGCAGACCAGCATTCCCAGTTTCGATTTGCTGCTGGTGATCACCTCTGGAGCTTCCCTCCCCGGAGCAGCGGAGAGGACGGTGGTGGATGGGGGTTTGAATTCTAGCACGCTAAGGAGGGAGGATTTGGAGGGGTGTGTCGGGGGGTAGTATTTGCACTGTTCGCTATATTAGTTAATTCTCTTCGAAGTACGGTAATAGGGGGCGGGAGATATATCAAACCTTTAAGAACTTGCCCCCCGCCTCATCCTTGAATCCACATCTCCCCCGCTCCTCCCCATCCCCCGGGCTCCACAGCGCATCAAATACATACCCTCTCTTCTTCATCTTCTTCTCGCCCGCGGGCGCTGCAGCCGCACCTGCCTTCTCGCGGGAGTCAGAGCTACCGGTAGTGCTTGCGCTCCTCCCCCTCCTATGCCCCACATTCTTAACCCGTGACCAGAACCCCGTCCCTTCAATCCACATTTCCCGCCTAAACCCGACGGAGACATGCTCGTCCCAGTCCATGACTGGCTCCACGAACCGCTGGTACCCCGCCGTCATAATATCTACCTGGATCCTATCCACGTCTTCCTCTGCGCCGCTGGGGGAGGACACCCTTGCTACGTTCCACTGAGCACCTGTTGCCAGATCACGGCGTACAATGGTCATGGTTGGAATCGGACGTGCTGGGGAGCGGGAGGAATGTCTGGACCCCGTTATGGATTGTGAAGACCATCTACGGTGAGAGGGTGGGCGGGCTAGTAGGGGTGGTGAAAGAGTCGACGGGGCAATACTGCTTGTGCTAACGACGGGCTCAATGTGGATGTAGTATAGGCAGGCGTTTATATCCTCCGCCGTGACGGTGGATTGCAATGGGTGGAGAGTTGTCAAGAAGAGGTCCTGGCTGCCGGGTACCCGGACTATGTATAGAATTAAGGAGGATAGCACCGGGGCGTTGGGGTTTATGTATTGGGGCGGGTGGTCGGCCAGATTCATTATGGGACTTAACGAGTCTGCTTGGACCGCCGCCATGGTTGGTGGTGTTGCTGCTCAAGACTCTCTATATATCGTGCTAATGGATTAAATTAGGGAGAAGGCGGAGAAGGAAGGAGGAGGAGAGGAAGAAGGCAAGAAGAAGAAGAAGAAGAAGAAGAAGAAGAAGAAGAAAGAGATACTATGGGTATTATATTTAAATTATTCCCTCGATAACGCACCGTAGGTTCTGCTATGCGGCTGAGCTGGGTCCTCGTCACCGGATGTGGCGTAGCTTCGACTTGGATAGTCTACCGTATTCGTACCGTAGAGAGGGAGGGTGCCAAAGGAATATCACCGGTTTTTTAAGCCCCGAGATTAGGGAAATGGCGTTGAAGTGGGGGGAGGAGGAGATGCTGAGAGCTGCATAATATTCATCGAGCATGATATGATAAATTAGATATTATTATGCACCTGGTGCTGCCATTCTGTAGGGTTAGGGTTGTTGTGAGGTTGCTGCATACATACGAGCATCCGACAAGTTGACACACTTGGCATGCACTTCTACAGGGCTGTGATGTGGTGTTTCGTGTGCCGTAAATTCCGGGAAGAACTCGACCCGCAGCCACGGTATTATCTGTGTGGTACAAGTATAATCCCGTAGCTACTATTCCTAGAAAATTACATTTGCCACAGGATTAGGCCTTAAGGGATAGTGGCTATGGTGCACTACCTTGAGGAACAGCGGTGGGTCCAGCTGGCCCATTCCGGGGCTCGGGAAGCGCTGAGGAAAGCTAAAAGGTTCAGAAGGATGGTGGTGGCGAGTACGGTACTCGAGTACAGTAGCCCCAGGCGCAGGTTTTAATGTGTTTCAAACACTGACCCCACGGACCAAGTTCACACTCCATGACTCATGAAGAGCAACAGCCGCACACACTCGAGGTGCTGGTGACCGGGTTGACCTTTAGTCTAGGTTTGCTTTACCCCCGGGATATTATTCTGACTATGATAGAGTTGCCAGGAGATGGCTCCAGGGGGGTCATCCCTTTGACCCAAGTGAATTTCCTAAACAAAGGGGATAGAATAGATTTGAGCCATAACCGGCAAGCATTAAGGAAGGAAGTGAATTGGATTTCCTTAACCATGTTCAGCGGTGGTAGTTTATTGATAGCTAAAATGGGAGAAAGGGAGTATTGGCCTTCTTTCTCATACGGTATAAATGCCACTTCCATCCGGCATTACTATTTTCCGGTATACCTCATGTTTTCCCGTTTTTGGCTGCTATTATGTTGTGACCGTTTCCTGCCTTCGGCCATACCGGTACGGACGGTGTAGATTTGCACCAGCGAGGTACGAGTACTGTACCGGTAAATAAGCAGGGATGGTACAGCAGAACGATGAAGAGTGATCATGCGACTACTCGTAATGGTAGAAGCGAGACTTCTAGGGCGATGCAGCAGATACCAGACTTGATGTCATCGTAGTCTCCAAGGCCGGGTGTCACAAGGTAATACCAACCCTAAATTTACCTGCTGTAGAGTACGGTACGGTGCTGTGCCTATCAAAAGGGAGGGTCAGGTTAAGCCATCCGAGTGAGCACCCATGCATGACATTTCACCCACAACCACGGCGCCCCAAACGAGAACCGAGGATAAAAGTAACCATCTTAGAATACTAAATACTATTCAATTTTTGCAAAAGTAGACAAATGTACGGTCTAGCTAAACATAAAGCACAAAACTAATAAACACCAAAACATGAGAAAGAAAGAAACATGATGAGATTTTCTTCCGTCTCCCCAAGACAGAGGATGACGCGAACCAGTATGCAAACCGAGCCCATAGCCAAACTAAGAAATTATGAAAAGCAGAAGAGGTAAAGAAATGACCCGCTGAACCAAAGGAGATAAAAAAAGAAACATATTCAACCAGCTAGCCCAACCCAAACACCATTACACGAATCTGGACTCCTGGCGACAGTCTACCCCAACTCATAAGCCCAAAAGAGAAAGGTCAGAAATAAACTATATCGCCTCTCTATAGAACCCCACCCTCCGTTCTGCTCCCCCTGATGTTTGCCTCAGGCTCGCTCCGACTTCTAGCCATTTCGACGCTTCCAACCTCACTCTCGTTTAGTCGCTCATCCGGCGCACTCCTCCTTCTCCCGCTGCTACCGCCACCCTCCCCCCAAACCCCGCCAGCGGCCTCGCCCTCCGGAGTCCCGGGTGCAACGATGACTCTCGGGATTACATCAAACGGAATGCTCACTCCGTCAATCCCCAATCCCGGACTCCCTAGTCCTCCACCTGCCATGCGGCCCACAGGCTCGGATACGACTCTAGCCATCCGCGCAGCAGAATACATTGACGAGTCGGTCGCCTGCAACATTGCAATCCTGGGTGATCGCGCGCCGACACCACTAGCGGACCTACCCCGGCGCATGCTGGCCGAACTCGCCCCTCCAAAGGACGACCCCAGCGACGGGGAGTACGGAGATGCAGAGGGCGCGGGAGACGAGAATCCGTGGTGTGTATTTGTGGAGGGAGGGGGGGAAGGGAACGATCCAATGATTGGTTCGGACCAAGCGGGACTCGCAGGGCGGTAGCGTGGCCCTACGACGCTGCGGGCGACGGGGCTAGAGGATAGGTCGGTGTCTCGGGAGGGTGCATAGCCTGGTGAGAATGGGCGTAGGGCCGGCAGTGGCATGTCCAGGTATCCACCCTCCCCCTGGTAGTTTATTGGGGTTCGCGGTTGGTTGTTGCCGCTACTATCGTACGATGGAAAGCCACCAAAATTTGCAGGGAGGGAGTTTGGGTGCGGGTTTTGGAAGGGGAGGCTTTGGCTCCGGCCGTGGCCGGTATTAGGGAGGCGGGATTGGAATGGAGATGGGTGGTGGAGGTGGTCTATGTCAGAGGGTGGGGTCCTGCCTTGCGAGCGGGGGCGTGGTGAACCGTGGCCGGCTCCTACTGGGGGGAGGTTCCCCGGGAATGTTGAACCGCGGGCGAGTTCTTGCGCAGTGGGGGAATTCGGCCATTGGGGTGTTGGGTGCGTGGTCGCCGGGGAGGCAGGTTCAGATACCCGGATTTTCTTGAGGAATGATTGTACGAATGAGAATATTCCGCCCTTTTCCGACGATGATAGGGGGGAGCTACCTGCTGCTACTGCTGCTGCTTCTGTTGGTGACTGCAGCGAGCTCGCTGGTACAGAGGCGGGCCGGGCTGGGTTGAATATCACTGTTTCCTGAGTGACTTGTGAATCTACGCGTGTTTGGCCTGGAACCCACCCAGGGGGGAGCCTAGCTGGCCTGTATCTGTATGGGATGGGTGATTGGTCTATCGGTGGCATTAAGGGGTGAGGGCCCCGTCCTGGTCTTGGTTCCTCGGGATCGGAATCATGGAGGTGGTCATCGCTGAGAGGGGGTGTGTTCCATTTCCGAGTAGCAGAGGGATTTCTAGAACTAGCCCTCGAACGGGTAAGTGTTCTAGGTTGCCGCTCGTCATCTTGGATAGGTTCTGGTTCATGGTGGATGGTCTCATCTTCCCATGTCGGCCTCCTAGAACTCTCCGGCGATGATGTCTCCGGAGCACTATCGCTCGTACTGCTGCTCCGGAACATACTGCACCTAAGCCCTGCCTGATCGTCGTTTATCGCAGTTTTTATATCGCCTAATACCCTCACCAAGTCTTCAGTGTCCACCTCCCGCTTCGTTGCATGCTGCAGTAACCTCACTCCATGAATCTCGTATCGCCGATAATCCGACACCAAAAACCTTGAGTCCGAGCGCTTGCAAGTCTCCATGTAATCGAAAGAGCTGCAAAACATCTTGATCGCTAATTGAAGCCACTTCCTCAGTTCTGACTTCTTTCGCATCCGAGAAATACACACGTCTTGGACGACACTATGCAGGACCAATGTATCTACCTGGACATTTTCATCCTGTTGGCCACACCGGTCAACAAGCGAGTATGCCAACAAATGCCCAATAGTATTATTAAAGTCCCGCCGCCCACGATCCTTTGCTACCAGTTTAACGTTGGACCGTGACTGCCTGATTCCTGTTAGCAGCATACGAACCGGAATCTCCCGGTGCATGAAAGCTAGCAGGCACAATAAATTTGTTGCTTCTTGGTACCTATCGGATTCTTCTAGACGGTCGAAAATTATATGGAAAGGTTCTAAGTCCTCCCGATCCACAAATGGTCGCTTCTCGTACTTTCTTAAGTAGTCTGATATCGAAACTTTTTTCCCCTTGATGTAACTCCCAGCAGAATGTATCGTGAGTGGGATATGCCCTAGGTGTTGTACCAGCTGCCTTGCCGCTAATAGTTCTGCATCGGGTGGATTCTTGATTTGCGCATAGTGCAGCAACATCCTCACGGCTTCATCGTCCGTAACCGGTTCCAACTCCAACTTCTCCGGGGCGCCTAGCCGGGCAGATCCTGCGAATGACGAGTTCAAAGTAGTTAATACGATGCTTCCCGCTTTGCTCTTGGGTATATATTCTGCCAACAAGTCCACCTCTTCGTTCGTTTCCGCGTTTGCCCCGTCAAGGACTAACAACCAGTCGTCATGTTTTTCAAACCACCCCATAACCCGCAACCGAGTAGTAGTTTTCGGATCGTCGTTCAAACTAACCCGGCTGCTGCTTCCGCCGTGGTCGCCTAGAAGCCCTAGTTCTTCGGCGATCATACAGAACCCTAAATCTAGACATTCGGTGGAAAGAGTCCGCATCATAGGTTTGCAGTCGATCCAGAAGGCACCGCCGCGATAGTGGCTTTTCCTATGGAAAAAGTACTCCCTTGCCAAATGAGTCTTTCCGGCACCGCTGAGTCCGGAGATAGTCACTGCGCCTTGAGTCGGCGACTGAAGGATCGCATGTAATTTGAGCAGGGCTTCTTCACGCCCTTCGAAGTATTTGTTTTCTTGCAGTGATAACGGTTTGACGAAGGGGATGTCTTTAATTGCTAGCAAAGTAGGTTCGGGGACGTCTACGTACATTCACAAATCGTTAGTTAGGAAATAGCTAATTGAGAAAAACATGGTTCCGATATGCTCAGAAGGAAATTTTGAATAAAGACGACAAAAACTCAAAACCCGCCTCGAACCCACCCACGACTAGAGGATCTACGGGAAGAGTCTTCGGGTTCAGATATAGAATCTGGAAAAATTGTATCACCTTGTTCTGTTATAGCTCTCACCGCATCATCTTGCCCTGTTATAGCTCTCCTACTGGTACCCGCATCTGGCGACGGACTTCTGGTCCTCGGCATGATGGGCGGAGGAGACAGTCCAACATCAGCAAGAATATCAGACTGGATTATATTAGCAATCAAATGCTGCTTCGCCAGGATATTGCGACGATCCTCCTGCGCCCATTTCATCTCGATAGCCGCTGGAGCCTGTGCGACAAAATCGCACAAACAACCCGCAAGCGAGTTCCAGCCTGGAGAATCCTCATCCCGAAACTTGCACATTTCGCTGTGCGTCGCATGAATGGATGCCTTGCCAGCGTCCGGTAAGGCCTCTGGCACTGCTGATGCATACTCGACAATCTATCCCGACCTATCAGCCCTTGCATTTCTCGGATAAGTGGAATCTAAAAAGCACATACCAAGTGTGGCCCCATCCCCGGGATGGCCGTTTTGAGTTCCTCCCAGAAAAAGAACAGTCGGAACTCTCTGCTAATTCCCAAGAACAGATCGGTGATATTCTGCAGCGTGTCGCTGTTCTTCTCGAGAGCTGTAATTAGCGCACTGTTGCTGTCGACCCAGCTCTTGGGCGAAACCATGCGCACGAGCATCTCGGCCATTTTCCCCCACCGCGCTAGATCAGCGCCCATATGCGGGGTTCCGAGGAAGAGAACCCCGTAGGTTGAAACCGTAATGGACCGAAACATGTTATTATGGCTGGGATTGCAGCTGGAAGAGTAGATCAACGCCTATGAAATTAGTTTCTGCTCTAAGCCTAGAGATATGAAGCCGTAATACCCTTTTAACAATGATACCACCCAAAGAATGGCAAATGAAAACAATCGGCCGCCGTTTCTCGTTTGCTTTCTAGAATGCAACTAGTCAGCGTCAACGACCCTTCAAACATACCACAACACGTAAACAAACCCTCCGATAAAAATGCAGTTCCGCAACCAACGTGGCCGCGTGATGGTGTATCATATTGGTGCTGGCACTCTCGAACATCTTGGATGGGTCGGCATCGTAACCATAGGCCAAAATTCTAGCTTTGGGTACCTCCTCAGGTAGTAAATCTTTGAGCCAGAAGACCTCCTTCTCGTCCGGCTCGGTCCCTTTCGCAGTCCATGTTCTGTATACGTCGCCTTTGAGGCCATGAACAGCCACGATGCTATTTGTCGCGTTGGTTTGTTGGTTAGCGAAGATAAGTAGGGGATGAGGGATGAAAACGAAACGACGCAGCTGACTCACTCAACCTGGGGATCATCTCCCTTCCATACGAGCTTAACCCCAATACTAGAGTTCTTTGTCGACGCCTAATCAACTACACAGTCAGAACTTTAATCCCGCATGCGTATAAACAGACGGATGGATGGAAGAACAACAAACCATTTGTCGAAGAACTTCAGAGGTCTTCAGAGTAATTTAGATGGGGGTGGGTGAATGAATGCAGGTGGGAGAGCAAGTGGATACCATATGTATTATATAAAATTTTCCGGGGTTCCTAAGCAGTGACCAAGGGTGGTGGTCACAATATCTTTTGGCCCCCGCCCTCTTCCTCCCTCAGCCGGCTCCTCTCGAGTGCCGACAGAGGGGCACCGATATCGGGATCGGGGGCACAGCCAACGAGCAGGGGTTCAGACTCCAAAGCACTCGCACAGCACAAGAACTATACGGTATAGTGAATAGATTTCCCTCTCTCCATACATCATGCTCTCTACTAGTACGGTAGCCTCACAGTGAGTACAATAGTCGCCAACTTCCTGTGGCGAACTCTCCAATAACCTCGAGAAGAGGAGGTCACTTGCTGCTGTGTCGTGCGCTCTTCAGGAGTTTTCCCTTGAAACTGCCTAGAAAGCAAAACTCCCTTTGTGCGAGGGCAGCTGTTGTGGAAGATTCCAGGTTCCACTCGGGAAAAGTGCACTTTCCTCCCAGAAATCTCGCACAACCAGCGTCACCAAATGGATGAGCCTCTGGTGGCGCATAAACTACTGGTTACCGCCAAACCATTAAACGAGGAAAAAATTAAAAATAAAGAGTACAAATATCCACTATACTTGGAAGTACTCCATTCGCCCTGAGAAATATAAACAGAGCCTCCTCCTGATCCGCAGTTAAGGCCCACGACAACGACATACTGGCGGCTCCCTGCTATTATACCATACTCGAGCACAAGTGTACGGTCAGATTCTGGCAACAAAAGAGACGCATTATACCCTCACCTTGCTCGGCATTCCCAAGTATGATACCACCATACCCCCTAAATAGTAAGAACTATAGTCCCCTCCAAAAATACCCCATCAACATTCTCACAATGATACTATTACACTCCGAGGCTCTGTATCTCTTCAGATTCGCTCTATGGTAGAGTGGCTGCTGCCAAGTTAAACATTCCAAATCTCACCAAGGCCAGCTTTTACACTAAGCTCGTAGTGTACAAAGGTAAATATCGTAGAATACTCGCACTCACACTGTACGAGGTTTATTACAATTTGTAATGCGCATGATAGGCAAGTGACCTTTCTTTTTCTTCGCTCTACCCTGCCCTACGCGTCTTTCCTGTTTTGAAGCCGCTCCACACCAGGCATCCATCCGGCGAGAGGCCAAAGAATGAGTACGCTAAGGGGATTCCGAGTATCGCCACGCGTAATGGTGACTTTGTTTTTAAGCCTATCATGGTATATCATGCCTTTTTATTGTGACAGTCATCTGATTATTTGAGGTCGAGAAGGAGAGGAGTCACGAATCTTGAGGACACTCAACTGTGCCCTCCTGAAGGACCGGTGCCACTTACGTAGTAAGCCAGGAACCACTTGGGAGTTTGTTCTAGGACAGCCTCCTTCTTTCTTTGAGCTAGAATTTAGGTTTCGAAGTTTGTGGGAAAGAGAACAAAAAAGGAAGGGAGAAAACCCCCCAGGAAGGCACCGGTCAGTATACGGTAGCAAGAGATCGGAGGGAGCAACTTCCTCCCAAAGGTATCCAAGGCGTTATGTTTTGTGACACTTTCTCCACACTGCTGAAAGGGAAATTCTAGAAAGGGTATTATAAATCAAAGTATGAAAAGACTGCTACGATACGGCAGGCAGTTCCCCTGGCTAGGGAATGTGCGAAGAAATAAAAAATGAGCAAAGCATGAAGAGAATAAAAGACACCGCCTTGAGAGGGATACCAACGCATCAGCTCCCTCCGCCCTACTATGATAAAACACATATAAATTCTGGTTCTTAAATATAGCCCCTACCGCTCTCAGTCATGTAGTACCTGAAATCTGAGGCCCCGGGAAAAAAGTCGCCTCACACTCTGACAAGGCACACCATCGTTGAAGAGCCTCATGGGGTATCACTCGTGCCTATGGCCTAAGACTTATCCATTCATAGTCCGTCAACCGTCTAGCCTCCGGATTCCGAGTGATATTCTACGCCCTCTGCTTTATAATCTGGGTGCACCTTTCCCTAATTGCATAATCCACCCATCCGGGTGTGACCTTAGTTGAGGGTGGACATCACGCTCGTATCGGTCGGCGACTCTTAATCCCTTCACGCCACGGACACTGGGGCGCTCGTCGAGCACTGTGAGAGGATCCACCGTTTTCCCCATCTTGCAGGTTTCCCCGGGGCGGTAGCCTAACGTTTTTCTTAAAACTGACCTAACAATAATAGTGCGAGGGGGGTAGACTAACATGTGGTAGAATTCTTCACGAACGTTTTCCCATCATCCCTCGCCCGTAGGCTATGATGAGCAGCACTAACCGGCCAACTCCTACTTACCGCATCTCTCGTACCGCTCCCCTCCATCACGATCCCGTTACCAAGCCTACACGCCTCAGCCAGAACCTCTAAATCCAATGCGTCAGAGAGATAGTTGTACTCGACGATCGGGCTCGCCCTAGGATCACTACTCCGTAACCTCGCACTGCCCTTACTCCGCGGACTGAATTGTTCCGAGACGGCCCAAAAGCAAGACCTCCCTTCGTGCGAGAAATCCACAAACTATTTCGGACCGCCGTAACACATGGTCGTCAAGAACTCGATGTTTGGCTGCTTCGGCGTGAGCCCCATGGGGTCCTGCCCAGGCAGACGCGGGGCGGACTTCCGAGTGCAAAGCCAGAGATACGTTTGCCGAGGCGAGGGTAAGCAAAGGCGACGAATGGAAATGTAGATAGTAGGCCCTTTTTGTGCTCTTTCCAGAGTTTGTAGGGTGCCTCGAGAGCGTCTAGGGGGCATAATTGGCCGTCGAGTGTTAGGCGTGGCTCCGGCTCGTTTAGCTTATAGAATTGGGAGACGATCTGTTTCATGTTTAGTTTGAACTAGAAATCACGGGGTGTGTTAAGGCATAGATAGCATTACGTAGGAGATGGTCTATGAGGTTCTTTCTGACACCTGGTGGATCAACAGCCATTTCTATCCCCAACCTTTCAAGTTCTGCCTTAGTGCCCGCCCCAGAGCGTAGGAGTATTGCTGGCGAGTAGTAAGCCCCTTAGGACATAGTCACTCACCTTCAAATGGTAAATTTATGCTTTTTTCCATCGCTGTCTATTACTTCTATTCTTGTGACTTTAATCTCACTAGTGCTAGCGTTCTTGCTGAAAGATACTTTATCAACTAAAATTTCCGTTTCCAAAGTCGGGTTCTCCCCTGCACTTAGTAGGCTGTTCACTGGGCTGGCTCTCAGCCTTTGGTACGTTGCTCTTACCGTGTGCCCACAGTCATGGGGGATATCGCCTGTACTAAACATGTCTAGATCTGGCAGGATGCCCTTGGGAACGAACGAGTCTATCGCCATGTTTGATATTGGCGCGACGGGGTATGGTTCTGTGTCTAGAGGGCCTGAAGCCCCATGGGCCTCTGATCTGTGCTGGGGTGGCAATTCTCTGCCCATAGACCTGCTCACTCTCTCTCGACGACGGACTTTACTGAGTCATTCTTTAGCTCTCATATCGTACCTTTTTGGCACGCCTCCAAACATAATCCCCTCTCCAGCCAGGCAATTCCCAATCGCCGTAATCTTGCTTCGCCTCTTGGATGGACAGAGTCCCATTGAACCCATTAGATCTACCTAGGAATTTCCCTCTACTTGCCTTTACCTAATGGCCATCAAGACCAAGGTTAGGCTCCGTGACGATATTTCGGTCAGAGTTAGTATCAAAGTTTTGCGACTACCTACTCTTCTAGTGAGCTCACTTTGTTGCGAAGGAAAGGAACTCGACATAATTCACCTGCTTTCCAACAGCCTAGGTATTCTCCAGGAAAGGATTATGTTGACTCACTTAGACGATGAGCACGGATACACTGCGAAATTTAGCCAGTTTTATCAGCCAGCGGTATCACTACTGTTACCAAGAATTATCCTCTTTTTTTATATTTTTTTACAAAGGTTGAAAATCGTAACTAACCTACAAACAATATTATAGTGATATTAAGTAGTATCCAAGGTAGTAGTAGTTCCTGCCATCTTGTTATATTCGTTAGTGCCACACCTGTAGTACTCGCTGAAGGTGAGATAAGAGTGTATAAAAGCACGTCGATTGTCGGTAAAATACAGCTTTCGAACACCGTGCTAACTTACCTCTCTCCGACGAGGACCAAGCTCCGAATAGCCACTAAGGCACTAACGCAATCGAGAAATTGGGGAGCAGTGGAAACAATTCCCCTAGCAGTGCGTGATCTAGCTTGCTTCACTGTTCGACAGAATACCTTTTTTTGGCTATTAATCTAGCTAAGCTTCTCCCGGTACTACTGGTATATCATGGCCGGATATGCACCAGTTGAGTGTCCCCGGAAAAGGCAGTTCATCCCCGTCAGCATAGTACCCGTACAGTAACTGTACTGTTTCACAGCATTCTGCCATGGTTCTGGTAATGGTAGATGATTGTTTCCGGGAAAGTGGTTGCGAGGATGTATAGTAATGCATAATGGCATCACTATGGCACAAGAGCTTCTGCGCCGGGCAACGAGTCCGAGGGCGCCTTGCAAAGGACTCTAGAAGCAAACTAGAATTTAACTTTAGTTCTTGAGCAAATAAACGACTAGAAAGGCCAAGGACCACTCGACCTCTGCCCAGCCCAATTGCGCAAGGGCTCTAATGAGTAAGCATCGACAACTGATCGTCCATCGCGCAAGCCACAATCAAACGAACTGTATCTCTAGCATCCAACAGATTAAAAATTCCTCTCCGCAAGTCGTGATATGCATGTTTTCTTTCCCAAGCAGGTGCCCTGCTCGTGAGCATGCAACAAGGTAAATATGCGATACTGAAGTAAGCATGCAGCACTCCCGACTAAAATGCCTCCCTGGAGAAATACTCGTACAGCACCATTGATGAGGGTGGTATCACCACAGGAGAGAGTCATGCAGAATGCTGTACTCGAGTATTAAAAACCAGCAGGATCTCGCATTGCGTAAGACCGCATTAAAGTAAATTGGTTCAACTCAAGGATCCATTCCTACCGTCCCAATATCGGTTCGCAAGATGTCTTCGGATATTAGAAACATGGCGGCAAATATCAAATTCGGTAAAGTTGTTCGCTATTCGAGATACCTGTTCCTCGAGAAAACCCTCCATCAAGTCGACCTACTGCGCCCACCCCACCGCATACAGCATCATTAATCCTTGCTCTAATAACCCCGCAAATGGCTGTGTCCTTCTAAGTAACCCCACCCACATCAACGAACCGTTCGTAACACAATTAATCCCCCAAGGCTAGGGATCGGTAGAAGGGATAACCGGTGCAACGGTCACTGGTCATGGTACCAATAGTACCTACAGGCCCAGTGCTGGTACGGCTGCCAAAAGTTCTGGCGCCCCATCTGGTACTGTGGCACAAAAGCTCTGTTGCTATCCTAGCCAGGGTGCCAGAAATTTTAGCACACGGCTACCGGCACTCCGGCACTATATCACACACGTGCTCGACAAGCAAAGCGATTCTCGTCTATTCGTTCTTTCGTGCTCGTCCGATGTCGTGCGTTTTTCCTCAAAAGGAGGGACAGTACTCATAATGTTCGGTCCCCCTGTTTTTGTCACCGAAGGGTATGGTAAGAGGCATTTGTTTTCGTCCCCGACTGGGCGGATCGACTGAATATCGCTTGCTTGGTTTCGCTGCCCTATCTTCGATACGAGTGCTCGGGACGGTGGGTGACACAATAGCTTGGCTAATCTCTCCCCGCTCTTACGGAAGAGGGGATGAAAGTAAGTCCGCTAATTGTTTAAATCCCCCAGTGAAGGGGACACCCCCATTCACTAGGGTAACATGGGGAACAGATAACGCAGCGGTAGCCAGTGGAGAGAGAGAGGATTCACTTAGAGCTTAACTTAGGCACTGTGTCGGAAAGGTTGAGGAGGTGGCTCAACAACTTCATCTTGAACAAAAACAACAGCAAAAAGGGGTGTATATAAATAGAGCAGCATCAAGGCATCTTGACCCTTCCTTGGGTCACCACACCTACCTTTGTGCTCGAGTATCTCCACGCACGTCCGCACTTCTTCTCACACCCCCGTGACAGAAGAAAGATATGCTAAGATAATCTTTTCCGTAAATCACTAAAGCTCAGAAACGCTCCATCGCGCTCCCAAAACGCCACAAAACTCCCGCAACTTCCAGAACCAGCAATGATACAAATTCTAACAATGTCACAATTACTTTCTTAGGAAGGAAGATTTTTTAAGGGATTTTCTGCCCCGCTTAGAGCGCTAAATGTCACTTGCTTATGCTTGCTATTAGCGGTCTCTGGTATCTGCTACTTTCGTTATGCAATTTAAGTTTTTGTGTATTATAGTAACCTGACAGCTCAGAAGCTGTGCCCTTAAAACAATTGAAGGATTTAACAAAGAAAGAAAGAAAGACTTCCCCTTACCTCCAGCCCCGGAAGCAGCCGATCAAAGATTCCCCTGCGCCGCCACAATTTAAGCTTAACTTATGGAATTTCACCCCACCCGGGCTTGCCCTACCAGCATTCCGGTCTGCTCCGATACGAGTGATTCCTAATGATCCTTGAAGAGATGGCGAACAGGGTGCAGTATGATACACGCACTAAGTTGGCTCCCTTGCTCGTTTTCGAGTGTTTGATAGCATCTTGTATATTGTAACGTTGGGCTAGAGTGCATAAATTAGCGCCCTTAGTATTACCAGGATTTGAGAGAAAGAGACTGACTGGGGGGGGAGCTATGCTAGCCTAAAGGAAGATATGATACTAGCATCGCACTACCTAACAAATCAAATAACCAACTGTGCCGCCGGAGCGCGTGTGGGTACGATATAGTTAATTTTTTTAGCATAGCAGGTAGGATATTTTGCTACTGCTCTATGCCCAACAGTGAAGTGCCACAGCTTCTTGAGGAGCCGAAGAAACAGAGCCCCACCTGAAATCCCCCTGGGACCCCGGAAATCCTCTCAGAAGTCTAACACTGACCTATTACAGCTCTGGCTCCATCCGCTATCTAGTTGTCATACTTCCATGTGGAACGCTGGCATCCTGCGCTATACCCGTAGTAGGTATTTCTTGTGTCATTATGGCTTTCGGGGGCAGGTTAAACCACCCTTTGGAAGGCCACTATAAGGAGAAATACTCAATCTATAGATGAAGGCAACATTTGCCAATACGATTTCTTGACTCAAGGGATGTTCGTAGCCTACCTCTCGAGCTCACGGGGGCTTCTTATGCAGGATCCCTGCACTTTTTCGGTGAGAAGGGGGGCGACAAATTTTGGGGGTGAGCTCAAACTCTAAAGCCTATTCTATCACCAGCATTATCTCCCAAACCAACTCGTTATCCCTCTCTATTCGGCCACAATTGCCCAAGACTGAATACCCTTAATAGAAATATTTTGAGCATGGTGCTTCCGGATGAAAGTACAGTATATTGTGGGGTAGTGCAAAGGATAGAGCTAAAAGAATAATCTAATATAATATTATGGTATCCAGTAATTGGTTACCATCCGGGTAGTTTCAAAAAAAGAAAAAAGAAGAAAAAAGAGAAAATTTTGAAATCACCAACCAAATATGGCTCCTGATGAGCTAATTTTCAACACCATAATTAAATATTATAAGAGTTATTTCGGGTATGATACTACCTTGCAGGAAAAGCTAGACTATCCCGAGTTCCCGGTATGCAAAGTTCAGATGAACTTCAGCCCTCCCAAGCCTAAAGGATGGCCAATGCATGAAATTACCTACGGGGAGGATAACAGGAGAGGGTGTTTACTTATTCAATATGATCAAGAGGGCGTCATATTGAATTGTATCTTATCGGGCAAGCGAGGCCAGGTAGGGTGTTCGAATGATATTGCACGCTACCATATCGTATATCACCGACACCATACAATAAAACTACAGCTGGGTACAATCCCAGAAAGGTATCCCGCACTATAAAATCTAATGTCGAGTAGTATTATCTTTCGCCACGGAAGTCTTGTGTAGAAGCTCCTGATTAGTTACTGTATCCTTCTTTCTAATAGGTAGATTTCAGATAGTAAACCTACGGGGATTCCGTAACCGTTGAGCCAAAGGCTCAAAGATGAGGGTTTAGTATGATAGCATATGACAGGGATCATGCCCGAAGGATACCCCCAAGGAAGACCCAAGCCAGATCCACGATAATTCCTGCCCCCAGCCTTTGGGAGTTAATTGTATATTTAGAAATCTAAATTGGGTTTCCTTCCCCCCCTCTTCACTCCATGCTTAAACCCTTGCGCCCTCTTCCCTCTCCATTGTGTCCCAGAGTGTTTTTTAAGACTCGCCTAGCTAACGGCCTCTTGTAAGTTCACGGTAAGTCACCGCACGGCACCGTATCATATCATACGCAAATGTGAACACACAGTTCGATCCCTATAGGGGGCGGGTGATTTTGTGTGATTCCCCCAGGGCAAAAGTTTAGATTTTTTTTTTCCTAACAACCAGAACTCTAGCTCCAAGGCAATGAAAGTAGCCTCAAGCGAAATCTCCGATAGGTTCATTTCGCAATGATCGGTGATGATATGATAAACGAAGTTCGGGTCTCTCTCTCCCTTGATCGTGTTTGACTACTTATTCAACATGGTTTACAAATAATTCAAGGCTTTTTTTTCCTTCCCCTAGACAGGTGAGAGATAGTGAAACAACTAATCGCACACGACAATCACTCCTAAGGCTAATATTAAGATCTGAATATTGAGTCCTGTGACGGGTCTTCCCTATCCTGCGTTCTTTCGCAGGTATTGGCAATCTTGACGGTAAAGGCTCCCGTGAGGGCAGCCTGTAAGGGAAAAAAGAAAGAAGTAAAGGTTTGCTGTGAAAGTTGAGGGATGATTGCTGGATGGCAGTAATTGATTAGTTTGATCAAGTCGCAAGAACGGTGATGGGTGAAATCTGAAAGAGCAGGCTCTAATCACCGGAAAAGAAAAAGAAAAAATCGCCCGGTCCTCTCCCCTCCTCTAAGGACTCTCTTAAACGACATGAGCACTACTGTCTAAACCAGTCGCTTTTCGCTATGATACCACGCATATGCAATCCTCAAAAAAAAAAATACGCAAGGTCATTAAAGCTATTCGCGAGTTTGACAGTTCACAACTCAGTTAGGCAGATCTGTCTGCTCGTGGAGATGCCTAACGGGGAATTATCAACCTTGATGGTGGTGATGCTGCACTTGTATTAAATTTTGTACTCAAATATAGTTAGACTAACCCCTAGGATAAAAGAGAAAATGCTATTTAAATTTATTCGTGCTCTTTCCCTTCGAGAATGGCTCGCCGTAGCCACAGCCGGGATTACAGCCACACAGCACATTGTGTTGCAAGGCAGGCTCTCTAAAACCAATACCGTAGTTAACCCGAGTGATCAGCCGAGACGCAGCTCGCTTACCCTCGGCTCATTCCTTGCCTCTTTCAGAGCCTCAACCTTTATTTATCAATGCCATAAACACCTCTCCAGCACTAGTCTTCCTTCACCATGCCAGTACTCCCCACAAAATTCTACCCACAGTTCCCTTCTCCCAATCCTTAGCTGACCAAGAAGGCACCCAACAAATAAACTCCTGAAAATGAGGCCCCGCTCTCTCACCCTCCGCCTCCTCCTCCAAAGAACCTACACCACAGCCCCAGCCCCACCCCTGATCACGAGAACCACCATTCCAGCAGCACACACAGGCCACATAACCCTCCTAACCCTCGCCCGCCCCTCCAACAAAAACGCCATCTCAAGCGCACTCCTGAAAGAGCTCCGCGAGCATATAACCCCCCTCCTCAACCCAACCTCACTCTCGACCACCACCACCACCACCAGCCGCGCACTAATCCTCGCTAGCAACGTCCCAGGCGTCTTCTGCGCAGGCGCAGACCTAAAGGAGCGCGCAACATTCACCCCAGAACAGACAGCCGCGTTCCTCGCGAACCTGCGAGGCGCACTACGGGACATCTCCGCCCTGCCGATTCCCACGATTTCCGCCATCAGCGGGCTGGCGCTGGGCGGGGGGCTCGAGCTAGCTCTAGCGACGGACTTGCGTGTCTTGGGCTCCCGCGCGCAGGTCGGCCTGCCGGAGACTAGATTGGCCATCATTCCTGGCGCTGGGGGAACATATCGTCTCCCGCGGCTGATTGGGGTTTCGAGGGCTAAGGATTTGATATTTACGGGGAGGTGGGTGGGAGCTGAGGAGGCGTTGGAGTTGGGATTGGCGAACAGGGTTGTGGAGGTTGCGGGGGGAGAAGGTGGGGAGGGTATGGAGGAGGTTACTAGAGCTGCGGTGGAGCTTGCGGAGGAGATTTGTGTGGGTGGGCCGGTTGGATTGAGGATGGCGAAACAGGCTATTGAGGGGGGTTGCGAGGAGGCGGAGAACACGGCTTACGAGGGGGTGGTTGCGACGGAGGATCGGGATGAGGCGCTAAGGGCTTTTAGGGAGAAGAGGAAGCCAGTGTTTAAGGGGAGGTGAACACGATTGTTTGGAGTTTTTTTTTTTTTTGTAAATACTAGGAAATAGCTGGGGCCACGAGTAATAATACATAGCTAGAGTTAGACCGTGGAGGGTGGGATCGAAATATGCATTTGTGGACGTTCCCGAGTGACAAAGTGTGATGGTTCAAGAATCCTGACCAAGCATCAAACTTCTACTAACTTAGACGTTAATTCATTGCCAAAGCCCCAATCAAACATGTATATACCAGTAGTAATGTCAGACATGCAAACGGCCACGGCATGGAATTACGACCAAAAGTGGACAGACTACTTAACTTATGTGATGCGGGAGGTGAGTGAGTATTGATCATTCATTTAAAACCACTCCTTCCTTATCGTCTGTATTGCTGCTAACAACGCCCCCCCTCAGCAACTTATATAATACAAGATGGCTCTCTCTCACAGCCGCCGTCCTGAACAATCGCATCCTCGGGAGAGGGCTGAAGAAGAAGTTGAGGGATAGAGAAATATCGTACACTTTCCCCCCCTTACATGGACGCTTTCTGCCGATCCCTAAATCCGATATTGGATCGGGGTTCCGCAAACAGCACAAATGGGCCCAAAAGATGGGACCCTAAGCCCCCCCCCCGAGGAAGCCGAGGCCAGAGCAGGTTATCCCTAGGCAACGGCACGACTATGATATGATAACAGCAATCACGAAAGTTAATATCACCCCTAGCTTCCCCATTTCCCATATTGGTATAGTATCATGGATGTGGGACTCTGATATCGTACTATTTCATCCTCCCCCCTTCCCAGAAAACCCACACCTCGTAACAGGAACAACATAGAATCCCAACTATATATCAAAAGCCTCAAAGAAATAAAAAAATATACCAACTATCGTACGATACCTCCCTCCCTAGTAGGCCCCCCCCCACCCCCTCAGTCTCACCAGCCTTAACCCTAATTACCCGCCCTTAACCTCTTCCTTCATGCCCCTCGCCTTGCCCCCAACCTCATACGCCTTTCCAGCGGCCTCAGAAGCAGTACCCTTCGCCTTCCCCGCAGCCCTACTCCCCATCCCCCCTGCTCGCGCCGTAGCTCCCGAAACCGTCTGCTTCGCCGTCTCGGCAATCGCCTCTCCGGTTTCGATCCCCTTGAGCGCGGCGGTCCCCGCGGCGCGGTCAATGGTCTTGACAGCGTCCTTGGCGGAGTCGGCTATGGATCTCGATAGCGTGGATGTGGTGGTCAGGGGACGGGCAGTTAGAGTTCGAGTTGAATGTGGAAGGCGGAGGCGGAGGCGGAGGAGGGGAAGGGGAAGGGAGCGGAGGGAGGTAGTCATCTTGGTCGTGGCTGTACGGTAGTGGAATGCGCACTCGAGTATAATATATTTATGTTTGTAGGAAGTGGGGATAAAGTTCGTGGCTTTGAGATGCGCGATGAACGAAAGTGCCTGGTTTCCGGGGGTTAAGTTAGTTGGGGGGGAAGGGGGGGTAGTTGAGAATTTATATATACAGTACTTGTATTCGAGTATTTTGCTCTACTTTGGTTTCGCCCCATTGAGTAATGTCCCATTGCAATTGAGCTGGTTGGTTGGTTGATTGTCGAGGAATAGTACTCTTACTGGTAGTCCCGTGACGTCATTGGAATAACGTACTGGTGATGTCAGAAACATCTAAGCTATCATACAGTATCCTAACTTCCCAAGCCACAAGGAGGAGACAAGCGCGTGCAAAATAAAATTGGTTTCTTCTTAAGAAGTGCTGGACCTGAGGCGTTAGAGAAAGCACCGTATTTCTGATAGAATAATCTAGTGCTACTGACTGGGGGTGGGGGGTGGCAATGCACGAGAGCACGAACCCACAGTCAGGAAATATCACTCACCCTCAACAACCAATGGCGGTCGTTTTTTTTCTCTTCACAACCAGCCAAAAGCCAAAAACACCCCCAAAATTAAAAGGTTTTTTTTGAGCCATCATATCTCCACAGATGATATCTTAAAACTCTGTTTTTTTTAGAAATTTTTTGAAAATGTTTAGCCTATCTGAAGTATCATACAATAGGGTATGTATATTTCAAGCTTTTGTCTAGAGTTTGTAAACTACTGTACTAATTAGTACAGAGCTGTGGGCGCATGAACTGGGTAGTCGGTGTTGCGGTGTATTATCTCGCCCATATCATACAAGAACCCTATTCTCGGCGGCCAGTACATACCTTGAGAGAAAGGACGTTCCACTCCTCACTCCTCTGGGAGGATGGGAGGTGAAGGGAAAGAAAAAAAACCCCAAATCCCGCACTTTTCTGTGCCGGGTGCTATTATAACAAATTATGATACGTTTTGGATTTTTTTCTTTTCTTCCATGTTGGTTCCGCCAACGGTGGTTGGGTAATGATAGTTTGGAAAACCCTTCGCTTTGGTGCGTTGCGGCCAGCCTGCTTAACTTACCGGTATCATAGTCTACCAAACGACCCCCATGACAACCAGAAACCTGAGGCTGGAGGTAAGGGCAAAGAGATGTGGGTAAGGCCCACTACGACTGGGAAGTTCTGGGGGAGAGTCTCTTGTGTATTTTTTTAATCTGTGCAATTGACGGCAGGCTTGCCAGGGGTTAGTCAAGTTCGCCTCTTTGGCAAGAAGATTAGTAATCAAGTATGATACCATCGATGTTACTCGAGTATCATACTTGTAGACACTCCAGGGATAGCTAGTGAGTAATACAGCACTCTAATAAATAAATACCTATGATAGCACAACCTACAAATATCCCACTCTTCTTTATACGAGTACTCTGGCAATGCATCCCTTCACATGAAACACTACCACCCAGATTCCCAGACTCCCGGGTATCTAGAAATCTAACATTTACCATATCATACAGAAGCTTATTTAACTTACAGTACATGCACCCTTCACTTGGCAGAATATCTACCTCAACCCACCCAAAAGACAATACTCCGTCACCTCCTCTTCATCCGGCCACTCCTGTACCAAACCCCCAACATCCCTCAGCACCCCCTGCCTAACATTGTCTTCATATTCCTCTCCCTTCTGCCGCTGCTCTCCCAGTTTCCCAACCGGGACCTCCAAAAACACCCTCGCGGCAACAACCACCCTCCTGGCCATCGGTTTGTCTCCATCGTCTAGCCAGTTTGCAGCGCTAGCGGTCCACTCGATAATCCTTCCGATGGCACGGTACCTCCTCGAGAAACCGAGAAGCCGGACGTATGCATGCACAGCGGCCGGTGAGGGCGTTAGCAACGGGGGCAGTTCCTCGCCTGCGATTAACAGCTTTGGTTTGTGTAGGCCAATGCTCTTTTCGAAGATGTGGATGACCTGCTCTACCGGGTCTGCGCCGTCCCAGAACACGTTTGCCCCTAGACGGATATTCTTCTCCGCGGCGACGCACAGCGCGCGCAGCGTTTCCGAGTCTTCGCTGACGAGGCGGGTCATTTTCTTATATACTTCCCAAATTATGCGGATTCGATTTGGCTTGTCGTTTGCTTTCTTGGAATCGAGCGTCCTGGCGAGTCGCGTGAGGGTGGTGTTGTAGGCTGGGGTGTAGGTTGGCTTCTGCGCCAGGAGGAGGCGGATTGCCGCCTCGATTTTGTCATTCTTGCGGTGGAGGAGGAGGGATATGTATGCTGTTAGGATGCGTGGGTCTGTACGTTTCGGGGAGGGGGATGAGGAGGGGAGGGGGTAGTTCCATGTTTCTAGTATCTGGTGGGCGTGGCTAATGTCACTGCTGTGGGACACCAATAGTGCGAGAAGGCGGCGACTTGGGGGGACATTGTCCCTTTTCATCATCATGAATAGCTCATCTGTGTCTGGTGGGGGGATAGGGACGTATACACCCTCGTTGATGTTCCTCGGGGGCGGAAGGACTTCTTTTGCCTCACCCGCGACCACGCGGTAGTTGGTCTCCCTTTGCAGACGGTGTATAGTGTCGAAACGGGGTTTCTCACAGAGAGACTTTTTCCGTTCAATGTAGTCTGCGTGCATCTGCCGGCGGGTGAGTTTCTCAGCGTAAAGGGTTTTTGCGATGAGTTCCTCCCAGACGTCACGGCGAGGGATCGTACCGCTTTGTCGACAATCGAGGAATATGGCCCATGCTTCGTCTATGGTACGAGTAGCACGGATACGGGCCGCCCAGATGGAAGTCGGGGAGGATGAGATGAGATGCCGGAGTCTAAGGTGAAATGTTCTAGTCTGAATGGTGGGTGTATTATCTGTGTCTTTGCCTGCGAGAACCAAGGCCGAGTATTCCCAATCATGGAGGGGATAGCCTGCCTCTATCATCCGCTGGATCACCTCGGCAGCACGAGAGATTCCAGGTGTGATCCGACTCTCTCGGCCATCTCTCTCAACCGGCCAGGGTGGCCAGGTTGTGGCCATATCCCGAACGGTCTGCTTCTCGGGGGGTGTTTTAGCATGGGCTAGCTGGACAATTACTATCGCTCGGTAGCCTTCTCGGATAAGAGGGATACCCATGGCAGCCATCTTGTGCAGTATTAGGAACTGGCTGCGTTGAAGGATCGGAAGATGAGCGAATGGTCTGTTGGACGTTGGTAAGGAGAAGCAAGTTAATAGGCGGTTATAGAGTTTGGTTGCTCGAGACGGGGAGCGTGGCTTTGAGGCATCTGCTCGGTGAAGATGCGTTACAAGAAGTTTGGCGACTATGGAGATAGCGGGAGGCCAGGTCGAACGTACTCTTCGAAGCAAGCGCAAGAGGAGGAGAACCGTCGTCTTTTCTTCAGAAATGGAGAGGTGGTTGGATGAGAGTAGCGTGCTCTCAATCATTGGAAAGAGGGCTTGGATATTGTCCCGAATAAAGCACTTCCGCCGAAGTGTGAATAAAATAAGAAACGGGGGAATCCGATATGTATGTCTTGCTCCTACTGTATTTCGGGGCGATGATAGCTGTATATTCTTTGCGTCGTCCGAGCTAGGACCTTCATCGCTATGAGATGGTCGAACTTCCCTTGCCTCTCCTGACAGTTCGGCATCTAGAATTTCCTGCTCCTCTAACGATCTATCCACCGTCTCGTTCCTAACTCTTGTGCCCAAATCTAATCTGTGCCCCGCCAGACCGCCATCTTTAGCAGTGAGAATCCATGCCCACACTAATACATCCTCAGGTGTATAACCCCTCTGCTCCAGATAGTCTCTAACGCCGGAGGCGAAGACCCCCCGAAGAACCATCTCGTCATGGTCCTCACTAAGATGACCCGCGCTCTCTAGTACTGGGAACCTAAACGACGAGCGAGGATAAAGTTTGTATATATGATAAATGAAGTTCATGGTGATGCTCTTTAAGGAGTAGCGTTCCCTTTGAATTCCATCTTGATCAATGTACCTGGCTTTCACCCCGCCAAAGTACAGCCTCTTCAACCCTCGCCCGGGCTTAGCCAGCAGCCGATATCTGTCTTTTTTAGATCTACGTCTATCCTTCAAAGGGTCCATGTGTGAGAGGTCAACCTTGCCGGGTGGCTTTGTAGGGATGTCTCTTGCGTGGCCGATGCTTCTCAACAGCGAGAGCAACGAATCATTCCCTTTCCCAACCAGTCTATTGGAATTGCCGACTTCATCCTTCTTTCTTTTCTTCTTCTTCCCAGCTCCCCATCTCCCAGGCTTCCCCTCAGTATTCTTTCCCAAATTTTTGTCTTGGATCGTGCTCCAGCCCTTGGCGCTGTCCCCCGCTTCAAGGTCTCCGTTATCGATTTCGCACTCTGGACCGGCCCCTCTTTTTCCACATCCCTTCGCCAACCCTAAATCAGAATTCCTTCTCAATCCTTTGCCCACCCGTAATTCACCCTTATCCAAACATTCACCACCAACAATCCAATCGAGACGAGAGAGCAGCGTATGACTCAATGAGCGGCGGAGAAGTACCCTACGCAGCGACAAGCTGAATATGGGAAGTGACATTCATCGAGGTTTCTCAGCGGGTGTTGGACGCCGGAGACAGGCTAATTGCGGGGCGGTGGGAGGATTTGTGAGGTTTCGTTAATGGGGAAAAAATGAAGGGTCGAGGGGAGAGATGATTAGTCATCCTAACCAAGACAAGCTTTTGTGGGGTTGTTTACCGGAGCAGGAGGGTTCACCAGGGGCAATTCAGCTGGGTGGAGCGAAGAGGGTGATGATACAAGTACAAGCCAAGTACGGGTAGAGAATCATCTTTGAGATGGGGGGTCCCTACTGTATAGCTGTTTTTCTTCTTCTTCTTTCCCCTGGGTGGGATCGGAGAGTGAGAGGGTGCGGAGTACTGTACTCGAGCACAGTAGGGTACTTGTATCTTGGTTTCAAAAGGAGGTGAGGTTTAAGGTTCTGCCTGTTGCCATGAGGGAGAGGCGGAGATGTTCTCATGTGGCTGCAACCTGCCACAAGTTCAGCATTAGATGCGAAGACGACATGTCTGCTTTCGCCCTTGACAGCTTCGTACCGGGAATGTGTATGTATAGATATGTATGCGTAGATATATATGTATAGATATGTATGCATAGATATATATGTATAGATATGTATGCATAGATATATATGTATAGATATGTATGCATAGATATATATGTATAGATATATATGTATAGGGCAGACAAGATGGTATTTATATCAGGGGAATGCGTGAACTCAGGGTTCCCGACGGGGCCTTGGATAAGACACGATGTAAATTATCATTTCATCACCAGGTGAACTACCGGTACTCTACTGCACGTAGACTACCCTACCACACCTGTATGATATCTCGTCTTATGAAGGGGGGAAACATCTTCAGTACTCGTACTGTACTTTACACCTTTACACAGGGCATTGTATGGCAGAATTTCAAGGTCGCCAACCTCACCAACAAATAGATAACCACATACCAGTGTTCCTACTGTACCGATACCTACTGTACTCGTACTGTACCGATACCACGCCCACTCCACACGACAAGGAATTAAACAAAGATGGCGAGGGGAATTTCAATCACCTTTTCTTGCTTACATTCCTTTTGAAATGGGAGAAATAAAAATATCCTTTATGATACCCCCGATATTCACCTTTATTTGGTTGCAGCCTCGCTTGCCCAAAATTACAGTGCAGTGGGGAGCTACGGTAATCGCGTCCCCATTCCAAACTGAATTTTGTATGATACCCTCACTTTCTCCTCACCTCAAATCTTCTTACCTTTCCTTCCCCTAACTCACCTCCTTTTTTCTCTTTCTCTCCCTCTCTCTCCACCTATCCTCCTCTAATCGTTGTATCTAATCCCTATATTCCAGCCTCCCCCCTCCAGAGAGTATCATAAGGGTTTGTGGTTGATTCGAATATTATTATATTGGGGCTCCATAGTTTTTATTTTCTTTCCTTTCTCCCTTGCCGTTCCCTTGTCCACTTTACGTCGCAACCCTTTCCCCTTCCCTCTCCCACCCGGTTCTCGCCTTCACAATCTTCACTCGCACAACCCACACCGGTTCCTCCTTTAAGATTGCGCTTTGTACGGCCAGTGCAGCCTCTCTCTCTCTCTCCCATTCTCTTCCTTTAACACTTTTTTACTTCTTTTCAAAAACAAAAAAATAAAGCCCAGTCCGGATCCGGATTTCTAATCGGATAAGCCAATCGGCAGGTTTTATTTCATCCCCCAAAAAGAATTAAAAATTAGAATTTTAACCCTCCATCCCCTCACACAAATCCAACCCCCCCCCCCCCCTTCCCACCCTCCCACAGACTCTCCGTCGTAGTTTGTCCCCATCGCTGGACGCTGTACCTTACCATCATAAGCTGCAACCAACTGCAACCTACAACCACAGCAATGGGAGCCGCAAACTCTCCCTCCCCCGCGCCTTTAGCTGTCCAAGACGCCGCTAGTAACTCGAATTTGATGGCCACGACCACCACAACCGCATCTGTATCTGCTACTGAAAACAACTCTACGGTAGATGCCTTTCCACAGCAGCAGCCGCAACAACTCCTGTCCAGTCCTACTTCCACTAATGCAAACTCGACTACTGGGAAGCGCAAGAGAAGCGATTCACCTTCCGCGTCCATTCCCTCGACACAACAGCGATCGCCTGCGAAGAAGAAGCCTGACGACTCCAAAAAGTCCGGCAGCGATTCCATGATGATCACAACTATAGAGGATAGGGCATCGCAGAGGTTACTGTTTATGGAGGCTACTATGAGAGATCTGTTGACCGTCCTAAATTCGTGAGCTTATCCGAATCTTTCCTTTTGTTTTCACCTCATCTCTTTACCCGTTTCTCCTAACGCCATGCAGGAACGACCCTACTCCTTCCATCCTTCGTCATCCGATCCCAAACAGTACGCCTTCGTCGTCTTCCGGGGCGCCTCCTATCAAGCGCACTAAGATTTCGCCTTCGTCGCCCAACACGGTAGCTGAGAAGCTGTTGCGGGTTACATACACGTCGCTAACTACCCTGCTTTCCGACATCAGTGCTGTTTGTCGTGAATTGCTAACCTCCGCTGATAACGAACAGCCGAATGGTACTCCCATTAACGGCACAAACATAGGTTCCGGTGGTGGGCTCCGTTTTGTGGCGCAGGTTATTCACTTTGAGGAGCTGGCAAATCAGGTAATCACGCGAGAGCGTGTACGAAGAGCCGATTTGTTCGATTTTGTTGAAGACATGTCCGGGGATTCCGTTACCATAAAGCCCGTGGGAAGCAGAGGAAAAGTAGCGTTGACTGTCATGGGACAGCATGGCCCGTTGTTTTCATCGTTACAGAATCCTATCAACCCCCCGCCTGTGGCTGACTCGGTGCCTTCATCAAGATCCACTTCGGCATCTGCATCTCCTAAATCTTCAACTTCAACAGCCCCCTCATCTACTGCGACTTCTCCTAAAGCTGAGCCGCTGAATGAGTGCCTTGTTTACGCTCCACTAAATGAGTCTCATCTTCCCCCGCTTATCTCCACCGTCAAGGCAATTCCATCAAACGCCCAAATTCTCAGAGGCGTTAAAAAACTCCCAGGCAAGGAGGGAGCCAAGGTTTCAACCTTGGGTGAAGCATTTCCCGCGCCGCGTGGGTTGCCACCATTGCTTCCCCCAAAACCAGGCCAGCCTAGTATAGTAGGACTGAAATGGGGTGGAAAAATTGGAGTCGGAGGCATCAGGGTGGAAAATCCGTTGAACGATAAGCCTGAGGGCTGTGGATCCTGGCTCTCATACAAGAACAATATGCCTCCAAATCATCCGTTGACCCGACATGAACCGCCCAGGTCGAGAGCACCGTTAGCAGCAGATCTTGTAGCTGCGTATAGCAGCTTTGCGCCTACCAGGGATGACTCTGGATCAAAGATCCCAGCCGCGATCAGGAATCGGGTGTGGTGGGATAGGGCCGGCAAGCAGCTCTTTGCTAGGGAATTTGCTGACGATCCTTCTCTTCGCCAGGTGTGCGGTCGGTTTGATAAAAAGGTCACTATGGTTGAGGCCCAGACAGAAGAGATGGACCTGGATGAAGAATTCCGGAAATTAATTGACGATTGGGAGCCGGACAAAGAAATACCTATAGACGCCAGATTGCTTGATGGAGCGGAGGGAGCGGAGGCAACCATGGCTGGGAACAAAGCGAATGAGGAGAATAAAGCAGACGTGGATACTGCGGGTACCGAAGACGACCCTGAGAAAATACTGTCGGAGATATCTAGCTTGTTGCAAAGTCTTCGCAGCCAGCAGTATACCCGTCTATCTACCGTTCCCCTTACCCAACCCAAGCCTGCACCTGGAAATGCACCAGTACCAGGTACACCTCTGCCGCCCAACGAGGAGGAGGTCGGGCTGTACTATACCATTCGGGATAGGTTGGCTCAACTCATATCTAAGCTCCCGCCTCACGTGGTGGCAACCATCGATGGCGACCCTAGCAGCGATCTTGCTCTCAGCAGCAAACTCCCCGTTCTTGGCGGGCCCATCTTCAAAGGCACACTTCCGGCCGATGAATCCCAGCCACCAAAACTCTCAACCCCGCAAGTCCAAGGCGCGGCAATGGCCGCTATGAACGCGGCCGCAGGCCTCTCACCCGTCAACAGTGCACCCGTAGCACACATGTCCCCAGCTCGCAGTCAACACCATCACCACACCCCGACCACCTCCCGTCCAATGTCAACTCTACCAAACATCAGCGTGGCCGCCCAATACCACGGGCACCAAATGCCCCACTATCACGGGCATACAATTCCCAGCGTAACAACTCCACACCACTACCCATCCCCATACGCCCCTGCCCCATCACCAATGCCCACTCCAACCCCACAGGGGCAATATCAACCCCCGCCCCCACGCATTGTTAGTCCCCTCAATAACCGCCAGCCTCCCCAACAGCAATTCCATGGACACAGCTTACCTGCGCAGACATATCGGAATTCCCCCTCGGCGTACCAGACCCCGCCACCCCCGCGACGTACTGGAGTCCCGCCGCCACAGGGACTTGCAGCGGTGGGAGTTGGCTATAGCTCACCCGCTTACAACAATAACGCTGGGTTGCGGATGGGTGTGCAACATACCCAGCAGAGTATGGGCCCTGGAGCCATGTCTGGGGGGAGATATACTGGCAGACGGAGGTAGAAATGCTACTTTTCTTTATTTTTTCCCTCCTATTTTCTATTTTTCTCTAAAATGGAACACAAAGATAAAGGCTTGGGTTATTCTCCATTTCTTCCTTGTCCCCTTTTCCCCTTCATCTTTCCTTTCCTTCTCTCGGATGGCCGTGGCAGCCTAGGTGGTTCTTCTACTACTTGTCACTTTGTATTTTTTTCATTTCCAACTTTCTTCACTACTACCTTCCTATTCTTGTTTCTTCTACTCTTCTGTTCTTTCCTTCTTGCCAGCACTTTCTAACTAACTCTTTATTTCTTTTTTCCCTCTCGTTTCCCAACTTGCCCCTATCCTGCTACTCCGCCACCTTGTTCCGGAAATTAAATTAAATTCTATTTACTTTTATTTCTTCATATCCCTTCCCCTACTTTTCTGTTTGTTCGGGGGGGGGGGACTTTCTTTTTGACTAGTTAGCTAGTTGGTTAGCTAGTTCCCGTCGTCGATGTGTGCGCACAGAAGCTGTATGCTCCATTGGAGATTAATTAGTTGGTTGGTTAATTAGTCAGTTGGTAAGCTGGCATGATTCTTATAAGCAATTCAATTTTTAGAGATGTTCAGCTACTGTACTGGGGTTTGCCGAGTTCTGTTATGTGAAATGTAAAGTAGAGCAAGGTTCGGTTATGGCATAAGTTGGAGATAGTACTTGTAATGACATGCCGTGATTACAGCAGGGTGGTGATGTGACGCCTCTGCCGATAATACCAGCACTCTTACGGTTCATTGCATTTAAACCCAGCAACAGCTAGGTCGTTTCCCTACGGCAGCCATTTAATCACCCCCCACCCCACGTAAACCCAATACCTACCCAACTCTCCTATGATACACCCATCCCCACCAACACCCATAAAAACCCCCATTCACCACTGACACAAGCACACTATCATACCATCCACTGCACCCACCTTCCCTCCCAACCATACCCCACCCCAGCAGCAAACAACCCCAGACAACAACCCTACAAACGCGCAGCCACGTGACCCCGCGCCACACACGTGTCACAACTCCCCGCCTCGACTCACCCCAGGGTTTACCACCCCACTCCACAAAACACGGTAATGTCAAAACAATAACCAGTATTATACCCCATTGCGCCACCCCTCCGGAGCATGGTGGATGATATTCACTCCCGTTACTCTTTTATCATACTCCATTGGCTTGATGCAGATTGAATAATTGGACCATGTGCTAAGCCCCTGGCCCCCCTACTCTGGGCAGGCGCAATGGAAGGCGGGCTGCTCGGCCCTTCCGAGAGAGACGTGAAAGGAAATGAACAAGGGCGAGAAAGCACTAAGGCTTGTTGGAGGGGTGACTTCAATGGGGGTGGACCTGGCGCTTGGTCTGGTCATTCGAGCCTTTACGGTAATGCGGAGAGCTGGATGGGGGTATTTGGGTGGCGGTGTGGATGGGGTTGGTATATGGGTAGGGTTTGTGATGCTGTGGCTTCGGGTGGGCTGGAGGAGAAGGCGGGGAGGGGGAGGGTTGGTGTTGTGGGTGGGGTTTAGGGCCTTGGGCTGATTGTGGGCTGGGTGGTTGGGGTGATAAAGTGTGCGAGGCGAGAGTTGAAGAGAAGGTGAGGGTATGAAAACTTGTAGGGGGTACGAATCGGTGGCAGGTGAGGATCAATATCCGATATATACTGTCTTGTTACTTGTGCCCGGGGCCGTGGCACTTATAACCGTGAGAGGTATCTGTATGTTGTGCCGGTCATATTGGTCCCAATATTCCCTGCCGGGCATACTTCCATCCATTGAAGCTATGCTCCCAAGGTAGTCGGTGGTGAGATTCGAGTGATTGACTGTGATTGGTTGGCTTGTGGTCTTTAGTTACTATGCTGGCAAATACGATGCTGGGTTTATGATATACTGGCTCAGACGGTTCATTCGTCCATTTGGCTACCCATCTATTACCCATTCGCACTAAGCAGGACATCACACCATCCCCCTTCCAGGGGGAAAACCATATAGAGTACGACCCCCACCCCCACCCCCACCCCTCCTCTTAATTCTTCCCCCAAAAATTACAAAATCGTGACATCCCTCAAAACGTCTTCCACACACACTCCCCGCGTCTCATAACCCGCTCAAGTTCCAGCAACCTCCTAACCGTTTGAAAGATGCTCCCCTCAAAGAGTATCATACCGGTATGTAGTCGGTATTGGATGATCCCTGGGCTATTCGTGAGGTGATACACGTAGGGTTAGGGTTTAACATGCAAAACCAATTTTCTGGCTTTTCGTTTTTCTCAGAGAAGGGGTAGTCTACAGTTCGGGCGTTCATTTGGTGGGGCTTCTCAAAGGAAATTTTGGTATGGTGTAGTGGGCTGCATCAGGCGGTTTCGTCCGGTCTCTGCATTGCTATCATAGCCTAGGGCGGCCCCCCCTTCAACGATAGTTCGGATAGTGAAAACGAAGCTGTTGTAAAATAGGGCGCCGAACTATCAACTCTGTGCAGTCAGGTAATAATATACGGTATAATCAGGATAAAAATTGAAATCAAGCTATAAAAAAAATACCGTCGCATGGAAGTATGGTTCGTGCCGTTCAAAATGTGCACAAGGCTGAAAAGAAAGTGTTACGTGGCTGAGTGAAGTTGTGTGCCAAGACCTTGCAATAACAGTATAATATTGATATTGGGTTTTTTTTTTTGTTTTTTTGTTAATTCCGTGGATTGTTTTTAGGTGCTACCTAAGGTACATCCGCTGCATTCGGGAAGTATCCCATGGCAAAGAAACCCTACCCCCTCCAGCCAAGGGAAAACAAGTCATCCCAGGTCCCTCTGGTATGGAACCAACCGCACATATATCTCCAACCGGAAAGACACAAGACAAA